>Ga0172371_10005365_pt1 | contig 19004 bp, 20 predicted proteins | sample Lak12m_FD_114543 | JGI IMG/M metagenome (GOLD analysis project Ga0172371, IMG submission 114543) | Freshwater microbial communities from Kabuno Bay, South-Kivu, Congo - kab_022012_12m | ecosystem: Environmental > Aquatic > Freshwater > Lake | place: Democratic Republic of the Congo: South-Kivu...
GGATTCTGGTTCATCGATCCCCTTGACCTCCGCCCCACTCAGGTGTAAGGGAAACAAGTTTATGTGTCGCGAGTCCTTCGGCGACTCCAATCTCCCCCGGACTGTGTGAAAGGAAGCGCCGTCGGCCGACCTCATCGGCCGCTGCGCGGAGGACGTGTCATGATCCCTGTGTGCGAACCGGTTCTGAACGGCCGGGAGACAACCTATGTTCAGGATTGCCTGGAAACCAACTGGATCTCTTCCACGGGCAAGTACATCGGCCTGTTCGAAGAGAAATTCAGCGCGTATTGCGGGGTGCCGTACGGCGTGGCGTGCAGCAGCGGCACCACGGCCATCCACCTGGCGTTGGCGGCTCTGGGAATCGGGCCGGGAGATGAAGTAATCATCCCTGATTTCACGCTCATCGTGTCCGCGAACATGGTCATCCTTGCAGGTGCGCGGCCCGTGCTGGTGGATGTGGACCCGCGGACGTGGTGCATCGATCCGAAGGTCATCGAAGAAAAGATCACCCCGAGGACCAAGGCCATTATGGCCGTCCATATGTACGGCCATCCATGCGATATGGATGTCATTATGGATATTGCCGGCCGTCACCGCCTCGCGGTGATCGAGGATTGCGCGGAAGCCCACGGAGCTGAAATCAACGGCCGCAGGGTGGGCGCCATCGGAGATGTCGGGTGCTTCAGCTTTTACGGCAACAAGATCCTCACCACCGGCGAAGGCGGTATGGCGGTATGCCGTGATCCCAGGATAGCCGAACGGATGCAATTGCTGCGGAATCAGGGCTTCCAGGAGCCCCGCTTCGTGCACGCTGTGGTCGCGTTCAACTACCGGATGACGAACGTACAGGCCGCGATCGGACTGGCCCAGACCGAGATGGTCGAAGAGAAGGTCCGCCAGAAGCGGTGGATCGGACAGACGTACAATGAGTTACTGGCGAGCCAGACCGATCTGACTCTGCCGTACGAGGAGCCGTGGGCCAAGAACGTCTACTGGATGTACGGCGTCCTCATCAACGAGAGCTTCGGGGTCACCAAGGACCAACTCATGCAAGAATTGAGGAGCAAGGGTGTAGACACGCGCTCGTTCTTCTGTCCCATGTCCATCCAGCCGGTCTTTCAAGGTGAAGGGTCTCTGTATCCCGATACATCCGGGAATTATCCCGTTTCCGTGGACCTGTGGAACCGGGGCCTCTATTTGCCCTCCGGGTTGGGCTTGACTCGCAGCCAGATGGAAGAGGTTGTCGACAAGCTCCTGGAATGCAAGAGAGAAAGCGCAGTCCGTACCGCCATCGGCTGAAATGGGCAGAGTCATCAACCAAGAGATAGACGACACGCTGCCCCTCTGCGTCGTTGCGACGAGTGAAATGGCCAGGCGATCGTAACCATTCAGTCAGGCGGCGCAAAAAACACCCAGCCCCCTTTACAAAAGGGGGGGAACAGGGCCTTATGTTAGCGCCTATGGGGGTTAGGGGGGGGTGGAGGTCGGAGAAACTCGCACGATTGAGACGATGTTCTCTGCTCTCCGCACGTAAGGGAAGGGTTACCGGCGATCTGCGTTTCGCTCTGTCAAAATGTGCGTGGGGCTTGCGCGACCGCGCTGCCCGGCTGCTCTTCGTGGGCCGGGAGATTTGGAACAATATTCACGGCCGCCTTTCCCGTCACTCGGCGGCGGACCGTTTATCGACTCGGAGGTGAAGTGTGGAAGGGGATCCGCGGGTCTCTATCGTGCTTGCCACGTATAACGAAAGAGAGAACATTCTCGATACCGTTCACGGCATTTTCGACCATGTGCCGTATTCCACCGAAGTGATCGTTGTCGATGACGATTCAGAGGACATGACCTGGAAGCTCGTGGAAGATCTCAAAGACCCCCGCGTAGTTCTTGTCCGGCGGGTCGACACCCGAGGCCTCGCGTCCGCGTTCAATCGGGGAATCATCGAATCACGAGGGGAAATCGTCGGCTGGATGGACGCGGACATGTGCATGCCGCCTGCACTGCTGCCCAGCATGATAGAAAAACTGAACGATTACGACATCGTGGTCGGTTCGAGATACGCTCCGGGTGGAATCGACGACCGCTCGGCCCTCCGGGTCATTTCCAGCCGGCTCATCAACGGTCTGGCCGGACTGGTGCTCGGTTTCGGAATCAAGGATTACGACAGCGGGTTTGTGGTGCTTCGGCGCACCGTTTTCGACAAGGTTTCGATCATTCCGACCGGGTACGGCGCTTACTTCATGGAATTTCTCTATACCTGCCGGAAGAAGGGTCTGACCGTGCATGAAGTTCCCTACGTATTCCGTGACCGGGCCAAGGGCATCTCAAAGTCTGCTCCCAGTATCTTCAAGTTTTTCAGGACCGGCGGACAGTACGTGTACCGGATCTTCCGGGCCCGTCTCAGGAAAATTGACTGATGGCCCACGAGATACTCTTTCCCAGCTTCATGAGAACCGACGACCGCGGGATGTTCGTCGAGGTCTTGAATGACGGAACCTGGCAGGCCCTCGTCTCCGGCCGGATGAATCCAGAGGCCGTCATGGGGAATCACTATCACCGGAAGACCGTCGTGTTCTTCTTTCTTGCGACAGGAGCCGCCCGGATCAAGACCGTCAACGTTGAAACAGCGGAGAAAGACGATTTCATGCTCCGGGGCGGCCAAGGGGTCGTGCTCAAGGTCAACGAGTCCCATTCCATCCGCTTTCAGGAATTATCCGACTTCATTATGCTCAAATCGCAGCGGTACGACCCGGCTGAGCCGGACACATACCAATTCCCCGTGGAAGACTGATCGCGTGGAACCGCACGAATATCAGACCCTGTTCGAGAATGAAGCCTCATACTGGTGGTTCAGGTCGCTCCATTCGGTATTGCTGGATACTGTGAACGACCTCGGGTTGGGGCCTGACGACTCGATACTGGACGCGGGCTGCGGAACGGGCCAAAACCTCGTCAACATGACCCGACAGGTCACGAACCGTGCTTACGGGTTCGACCTGGCCGCGGAGGCCGCGCCGTTCTGGAGCAGAAGAGGATTGCAAACGGTCTGTCGGGCCTCTGTCAACGACATTCCCTTTGCCGACGACACATTCAATGCCGTGATCTCCGTGGATGTCCTCGAGTGCGACGCTGTGGACGAGACGCGAGCGTACCACGAGATGTGGCGCGTCCTTAAAAAGGGAGGCCACCTCATTCTGCTCGTGCCGGCCTACGATTGGCTCATGACCAAGGATCACCACCGTGCCGTGGGGGCATCGAGACGGTATTCCCGCAGCCGGCTTCAAGCTGTGCTCAGGACGCGGCCGGTGACTCTGATCCGGATGACCCATCTCTTTGGCGCGCTCCTCCCCGCGATTGCCGCGTATCGATTGACTCTCTCATATTTTCCGCGGCACAAGGCCGGGCCTCCCACTTCGGAAATTCAACCATTGCCCCCGGTCGTGAACGAAACCCTCTTCAGAATCATGGGCTTCGAGAGGCGCTTCCTGAGACGATGGGATCTGCCGTTCGGCAGCTCGATCCTCGCGGTAGTCCGAAAGGCCGGTTGACATGGCCGCTGACGACATCAAGGCTTGGCAGCTTGGATCGCCCGGAACATTGTCCTATCGTTTCTACGACTGGCTGCGCGTCAGGCTCAACCACAAGCTGGTCCGATACCTGGCTTCCGAAGCGCTTTCGAGGGACGGCGCGGTTGTTCTCGAAGCGGGCTCGGGACCGGCTTTCGCGTCGTCGATCCTTGCTGCGCACCCGAAGGTGGGGCTCAGTGTCGCTTTGGACATCGACATGGACGCGCTTCGTGAGGCGAGAAAACGTGACCCCGCGCTGGCGCTCGTCGTCGGCGATCTCTGCCATCTGCCGTTTCGGCGCGAGAGCGTCGATCTCGCCTGGAATAGCAGCACCATCGAGCACTTGCCCGATCCTCAGGTCGCACTCGCGGAAATGCACCGGGTAACGAGAGCCCGCGGCAGGGTATTCGCTGGTGTGCCCTATCTGTTCGGGCCGTTGGGGTTTCAGCGACTGATCTCGAAGACATCCGCGGGGGTCTGGATTGGAGAAACCTTCAGCCGTCACCAACTCGAAGGAATGATGCGATCCGCGGGCCTGACGCCGATTGGCTCTATCCTCTATTTTTTCCGTTTTTTCTTAGGGATGTTGGGGAGTAAGGGTTATAGTGGAGCCCCATAGAAAACCGCCGAATACTTCAAGCAGCATGTCAAGGATGCCTCACCATCATTGTGGCGAAACGCGCTCCACTATCAGTCGGCCATAACCATGAGATTCCGGGATGTTGTGAATGATGAGCACACCATGATTTCCCGCAGCACCAACGAAGGCTCACTGGCTTTCCCGTAGGTGAAGAGTGCCGCGAATTTCAATGAGCGGCACTATAGCGCTTGCGGTGAAACATCCTGCAATTTTCAACGCAGGGCGCCACGGCAGAGGCGTCTTCATATGCCCCTTGCGCAAGGGAGCCGGATTATGAAACGCGGTCTCCAAGGAAGGCTCATCCCGCAAACCACCGGTCGGGAGAGTTCGACGCTTTCGTCCCCTTCGCCCTGCCGCGGAATCCTCCCTTCGATATTGATCCGGACCTTTTCGAGCAAGCCAACCGAGCCGGGGGGCGTCCGGATGCCCTCACGCTTCTGCTCCACGTTCCTTCCCTCTTTCTCTGCCTCTGTCGTTCCCCACGTTGGAAGTTGTGGAATCTTTTGCAGGAAGCCGTTCATCGGGGGGAACGCGGTGGTCGCAGGGGAAATTACCGCTTCAAATCTCTGCGCCTCTGCGCTGAATCCTTGTTTTCGGTCGACATCATGCGGAACGAAGTCTTCCGCGAACTTCAAGGCGTGACACTATAGCGGTTCCCAAGAGTATTGTTGGATTCCAGGGCGGCCGAATTGCCGTGGCGACCTTTGGGACAATGAAAACCCGTCTTGACAGTGTTCTCGCATCGGTGGGACGGTCTGCTCCGAACATGTCCCATCAATCCAACGGGGCGGGCCGTGGTCATCACCAGGACGGGGTGAGGATTTATCTATGAAAGAATGGGGCACTATGTTTTAATAGCAATGGACTCTATTAAAGACCTCTTTCATAAGGGAGCCGGACCATGAAGCGCGGTCTCCAGGGAAGACTTGTCCCGCAAACCACCACGTCGGAAAGCTTTGATGCCTTTGTCCCCTTTGCCCTGCCGCCGTATCCTCCCCTCGAGGTCGATCTGGACCTCTATGAGAAAGCTAACCAGGCCGTGGGCCGTCTGGATGCCATCACGCTTCTTCTCCCCGACCCTTCGCTCTTTCTCTACTTCTATGTGCGCAAGGAAGCGGTTCTTTCGTCTCAAATAGAGGGAACCCAGTCCTCTTTGGCCGACCTCCTGTTGCACGAATATGAAGGAGTGCCAGGCGTCCCCACCGGCGACGTGGAAGAAGTGTCACAGTACGTGGCCGCCCTCAATCACGGACTGGAACGACTGAGAGGCGGATTCCCCCTTTCGCTGAGATTGTTGCGGGAGATTCATGGCGTGCTCCTGTCCAAGGGACGCGGAAGTACCAAAGTGCCCGGTGAATTCAGAAGGTCACAAAACTGGATCGGAGGTACTCGTCCGGGGAATGCGCGATTCGTTCCTCCGCCACCGGAAGCAGTCATGGGTTGCATGGGTGACCTGGAGAAATTCCTTCATGGTCAGCCCGTCCGAACCCCGGTGCTTCTCAAGGCAGCAGTCAGTCATGTTCAATTCGAGACCATCCATCCCTTTCTCGACGGGAACGGACGCCTCGGACGACTCCTGATCACCTTCCTCCTCTGTATCGAAGGGGCCTTATCCGAGCCTCTCCTCTACCTGAGCATCTATTTCAAGGCACACCGGGACATTTATTACGATCTGTTGCAGAGAGTCCGCGTCGACGGGGATTGGGAAGCCTGGGTGGCTTTCTTTCTGGAAGGAGTGATAGAAACCGCGGAGCAAGCCTTCAAGACTGCACAACGAATCGTGAAGCTGTTCGCCGATGACCGTGCTCGCATCGTGACGATGGGACAAGCGGCGGGGAACGTCTCTCGAGTCCATTCGTATCTTCGGAAGAAGCCTGTTGTGGAGATTCCCAGGGCCTCACAGGAATTAGGCATATCTCAACCAACCGTATCCTCGGCCCTGAAACGGCTGGAAGACATTGGAGTAGTGAAAGAAATTACCGGCAAAGCCAGGGACCGGATATTCGTTTACAAAGAGTATCTCGATATTCTTGAGGAGGGGACTGCGCCCTTGTGAGAGGCGATCCAACATTGGGCCGTTGGGGCTTTCCATGCAAAGGTAAGTAGAAAGATGACGTCTGACAGGAAATCGCGTCACCCTGGTTCGACAACGATACAGCGTTACGTGTCTGCGCCGAGTTCCCGGCTTGCATGAGACTGGCCTGGAAAGGCAAGCACTGAGGGGACTCTGAAACTTCTCTACTTCACCGCCAAGGTTGCGGATTCAGGCCTCTCCAGGTTTGCCATCATCCTTTCTCGGCGGGAGGAACTTCCGTCTAAAATCAGGGCACAGGATGCCAGCTGCGTACACAGCCAGCATTTTCAAGTCTGCATCCCGATTGATCTTGCGCATATGGATCAAGCCCCCAATGGCGATCAAACAAACCACGGCAAGCAGGCAAAATATCAGCGTTTGCACTTGCCACGGAATTCCATTGCAGTTCGCCCAAGGAAAGACCTTATTTTTATCCACCCAGAATTCAGTAACCCACAAGAACCCCTTGAATATAGGCCCCATTACCAGTCCAGTAACTATGGCAGTGATCCAGTTTTCTGCTAAGTACGCGTAACGAAGCTTCCACCTTCCCCACGTGATAAGCCTTTCACGTGGATCCGAGTAATGAACCCAGACGAAAAGAGAATCATCCGGGCTGGCGTCGATCTCCTTCTTGAGGTCGGTCGAAATACAACTGCGCTTGACCCAATCCTTTGTTTTGTCTGCCAGTGCCTTTCGCCCTGTTCCACCCGGAGGCCACCACTGGAACACGGTTATGGCGATTACTTGCACAATGTTACCCAGCAAGATGGAAAAGACGCCCACAGCCATCCAGCGAGCGATGGCCTCGGATGCCGCTTTCTCATGTGCAACCAGCAGCTCCAGAAGCCTTCCGTAAATCCACATGGCAAATCCGTCATTGACGACCAACGAAATCAACCAGAAGGAGGTGATCGTCAGCATGCCAAGAACTGTGGTGTCGTAGACTGGATGCTTGTCATCCATTGTTCACCTCCGCGCGATTTCACTCCTCGCTATGATGAATTCTATTCTTGGCAGCGCCGGGTTCACGCTTCACGCGCAACGTGTCCTGTCTCGCATCCAGTGGAGATGCTATAATCGTCCCTAGTTCCGGGAGCCTGCCACAAAGCGCCTCAGCTTGTCGCGAACCGGCGCTGTATTTCCTGTCCATGAGAGACCGGCACTTCAACCCGTTCGAGCCGAATAAGCCGTTGTTGCAGAACCACACCAGCAAACTGAGCAAAACAACCGCGAAGCGAACCATTCCCCTCCGCCCACTCACAACAAATTCCTCGTCTTAATCTCCAAATACCGATCCAGAATCGCGGCGGAAATCTTTTCCGGCGCGGCATCCATGACCATGACGCCGGCGGAGCTCAGTTTCGCGAGAAGGCGCTCCCGGCGGAGGAGTATCTCCGCGGCCACGCCCTGACGGTACACATCCGCCTTTTCTTCGGGCATTGCATTCGCGAGATTGACGATTTCCGTGTCCGACATGGCCACCACGATGGGAAGATGCCGGGGCAACAGGCCGAGACTGTACCTGAGGAGCCCCTCCGAGGCACGTTCGTCGATGAGGTCCGTGAAAATCATCACGAGAGCCCGGCGCTTCAGCCTGGTGGAGAGCTCGGGAAGCGCCGTGTGGAATCGCGGCTCCTCCATTTTCGGGGCCAGGGCATAGGTCGCGTCGAGCATGCGTCCGAACTGACCGGGGAACTTCGACGGCGGGACAAACGCTTCCACATTTTGAGCAACCGCCATCATTCCGACCCTGTCGCCGAGCTCGAGAGCGGTGTAGGCCACGAGTAGAGCGGCATCGAGCCCATGATCCAATTTGGTCTTGCCCAGCACCCGCGCGGTCATCATCCGTCCCGCATCCAGGACGAGAAAGACGATCTGGCTCCGTTCGATGCGGTTGAGGCGCACGATCAGCTTGCCTCTGCGGGCCGTGGTCGGCCAGTGAATCAGCCGGCTGTCGTCGCCGACACCATACTCGCGGAGGCTGTCGAATTCCGTCCCTTGACCGCGGCGATGGATCGCGCGGCTCATGTCTCCGACCGCGGGCACGTGGATGCGCATGCGCGCCCGTTCCACCAACGCAAGTCCCGGATAGAGCTTCACGGTTCGCTTCGCGGAAGCAACGCCGTGCCTCCAGACGAGTCCCATGGGGCAACGCACCCAAAAATGAAGATCGCTGAACTCGCCGTTCCCGCGCTCCATGGGAATGAGCCGGTACGAAAGCCGCGTGCCGCTGCCGGGCCTGACCGTGGCCCAAACTGGATGGTCGCGGGTAAAGCAGCGCTCGGGAACGTCGTCCCTCACCACGATGGTTTGAGAACTGCCGGTGATGTTGTCGACTTCCAGCACGATCTCGTTGGGTCTGTCCACTGCCAGAGGGAAAGGCAGGGGTCTTCGAACGTGGATGTTCGCCAACCGCGGAGCACTGAAGAAATCCACCATTGCAACCAGGAGGAGGAGCGCGTCTGCAACCGCGGGCGCCCACAGACCCGAAGGATGATAGACATAGACCGGAACGAGCAGTGCGGACACTGCGGCGAGGAGAATGAAGAATCGGGTGGAAAAGAAGAAGGGCATCGCCCGCATGCGGTCTTTTTTCGTGGCAGGCGACTGACCTTTCTTTGCGGTTTCTCCGCTGTTTCTCATCTCGGGACCGGCACGCGACGGAGAATGTTTTCGACGAAATAGTCCGCGGTGAGCCCGTCGATGAGGGCTTCGGGGCGAAGGATGACGCGGTGGCGTAGCACGGCCATGGCAACGTCCTTCACTTCGTCCGGGGTCACGAAGTCGCTGCCCCTCAACGCGGCGAGCGCCCTGGCCGCTTTCAGTACGTTGACCGCGGCACGGGGAGAGGCTCCCAGGTGGACGTACACACGGTCTCTCGTTTCCGCGACGATCTTTCGGATGTAGTTCAGCACCTCGTCCTGAACGACCACCTCGAGAATCGCCTTACGAAGCTCCAGCACGTCCGACCTTGTCACGACCGGTTCGGGAATAATCGAGTCCAGGTCCTGCAAGTCCTTGCCCGCAGCGTAGGAACGAATGACCGCGAGCTCCGCATCGGGAGGCGGATAGTCGATGACGATCTTCATCATGAACCGGTCCAACTGCGTTTCCGGTAGCGGATAGGTCCCCTCGTACTCGATCGGGTTTTGCGTGGCGATGACGAAGAACGTTTCGGGCAGGGGATTCTTGATCCCGTCAATCGTTACCTGTCGCTCTTCCATGGCCTCGAGCAGCGCGGCCTGGGTTTTGGGCGGCGTGCGGTTTATTTCGTCCGCGAGGAGCACTTCGGTGAAGACCGGTCCACGGTGAAGCGTAAACTCGGACGTCTGCAGGTTGATAACGTTGGTTCCGATAATATCGCTGGGAAGGAGGTCGGGAGTGAACTGGATGCGCCGGTATTCCAGGTTTGCGATTTTCGATAGAGCACGAGCCAATAGAGTCTTGCCCAGGCCGGGGACTCCTTCCAGGAGCACGTGTCCGCCGGCCATGAAACAGGTGACAAGCTGTTCCAGAACCAAGCCCTGTCCGAGGATGACTCGGCCCAGTTCCTGTTTGACCCTTTGCACGTGCCGGTGCGCTTGCCCCAGATCCTGCATAATCCCTCCTGCTTTTCAGAAATGGTACGTGTGAAGTCAGCGATCACCGCTGTCGCTCCACAAATAAAACGGCCATTGCCTCGGCCATGTCCCCATCCCCTCACCCCTTCCCCAGGTTTGGGGAAGGGGAACCGGAACCCCCTCTCCATCCTTGGAGAGGGGGCAGGGGGTGAGGAATCTTGAACACGCGGTGAAGACGTACCGAATGGAGGTATATCAGATCCCGCGGCGATTCACGAGATTCATTTCAGGGCTCATTCTCCCGTTCCCGGTATTCGTCAAGGGCGCGGGCCCTTGACAGGTCGGCGGCCGATGTATATCTCAAAGCCGGTGGTGACAATGTCCGGTTATAATTGATGTTTTGCCGTGTTTTTTCGTCGCGGGATTTGCATCCCAACCGGCTTCGACAGACGACACCGCAGAGAACGGTTCCGGTTGCACATCACCGGGAGTGCCCGGCAGTGCCCGGCAGTGCGGAACCACAAGAGGAGGATTGAACCATGAATTTCTGGCGCGTAGGTAGAGATCCGTTATGGACTGAACTGGAACGTTTCAGGAGAGGAATGGATGAGCTGTTGCACGGCATGACGTCGCGGACCGCGGTGGGAGCGCCGCTCTGGACTCCGGCGTGCATCTTTCCCCCTGTCAACGTCAGGGAGCGCACGGACGCGTACGAGGTGACCGCGGAAATTCCGGGGGTAAGAGCCGAAGATTTGGACGTCAAAATCGAAGGGGACACTCTCACGCTGAGAGGAGAGCGTAAGCCGCAGGACATCGGCGAGGGAGCCAGCTATCACCGCAGGGAGCGGAGCGCCGGAACGTTCCAGAGGAGTATCACGCTTCCCGGTAAGGTCGACGCGTCCAAAATAGAGGCAGCGTACAAGGACGGTTTACTGACCGTCAAGCTCGGAAAAGAGCCCTCGGTGATCCCCAAGCAAATCTCTGTGACCGTGGAATAGAGCCATATGCCGATCGTATCAACAAAGTCCGGTGGAAGGCCGGACGAGTGATTCACCCCCGAGGAGCGGTACGACGTTTCATTGGTCATGAGGCGTCATTCCGCCGAGTACCAGGAGGAGGAACGATCATGCTCGATCAGGAGCTTCAGGTTACGGAAAAGAAAGAAGTGACCCCGGAAAGAGGGGAGTTTACCCGGGAAGGAATCTACTTCTCGCCGGCAGTGGATATATACAGCAACGAGAGGGAACTGGTGGTGCTCGCCGACATGCCCGGCGTGAGCTCGGAGAGTGTCGACATCGACCTCCGCGACGACATCCTGACCATTGTGGGGAAATCCCAGGAAAAGGCCGGAGAAGGAGACTTGCTTCTCTCCGAATATCGAACAGGAAACTATTTCCGCTCGTTCCGTGTTACCGAGGGCATCGACCAGGCGAAGATCACGGCATCCATGTCCGACGGAGTGCTCAAGCTGACGCTCCCGAAGGTGGAGAAGGCCATTCCCCGGAAGATAGCGATTTCCACTGACTGATCCGGCGAAATTGGTGGCCCGATTCGTACGTTCCGCGCCGGATTCTTCGTCCCGGAGAGATTGCTTCGTCGCTGCGCTCCTCGCAATGACACGTTCCGGGAATGTCATTGCGACCCCGCTCCCGGCGGGGGAAGCAATCTCAGGGGACAAAATCAGCCACCGCAGGTGGGAAATCGAGTAATTTGGGCTTAAGTCCGGAGAAGGAGACGGCTTCTCGTCGACGGTCGCGGCGAGACGCCGTCTCAAAGCAATTCCCAGTCCTCTCTGGCCCTTGGTGTACTGTGGCCGCAATACGGTTGCGTATCCACGGAAATTTCCCCAGGGCATTGTAGGATGCGGTGAACCCACGTTCTGCGCGGGTGAGCCGTCCCGCGTGACCGCGGGATTCGCTCCGCTCACCACATCCTTCACCAATACGTCACCATAATTCAGCTATCGGGCCCGAAGGCTGGGAGAAGAGGTTGCAAAAGGCTGCTCCTTTGGACATATTAAGTTGGAGAAACTACAGGGGCAGACTATGGCAGTGTTACCTATTCTCGTTGTTCCCCACGACGTCCTCGGCAGGGGCGCGCGGGAGATCAAGGACATAAATTCTCATATTCGCAAACTCGCATCGGACATGTGCGACACGATGTACCAGGCTCCCGGCCTTGGTTTGGCGGCGAATCAGGTGGGCAAGGCGGTCCAACTGATCGTGATTGACGTGGTCTATGCGTACGCGGAACCGAAGGACAAAAGGAGAAACCCCCTCGTCATCCTTAATCCGAAGATAGCCCGCTGCGAAGGCCAATGCGTCAAGGAGGAAGGGTGTCTCAGCGTCCCGGAGTTCGGCGTGGAAATCGAGCGGTCGGAATGTGTGCGGGTCGAAGGTGTCGACCTCGACGGCAAGCCGCTGGACATTGAAGCCGACGGCCTGCTGGCCCGGGTGCTCCAGCACGAGATCGATCACCTCCATGGGACCACCATTCTCGATCACGCTTCTGCGCTCAAGCGGGGACTGTACCGCCGGCGCCTCAAGAAGAAAGAGAGGAAGGATCGGTGAGTCTCAGGGTAGTTTTCATGGGCTCCCCCGAGTTTGCGGTTCCTGTTCTGCGGGCCCTGCAAGCGGATTTTCGTGTCATCGGCGTATTCACCCAGCCTGACAAACCGAAAGGCCGGGGACGGGAGGCCACTCCGACGCCGGTGAAAACCACGGCTCTATCCCTGGGAATACCGGTGCTGGAACCGCACAAGCTCACCTCCGAGGACACGATGGCCGCGCTGGAACGCTGGCGGCCCGACGTCATCGTGGTGGTGGCCTTTGGAAAAATCCTGCCGCAGTCCATCCTGGGGTATCCGCGTCTCGGATGTGTGAACCTCCACGCGTCGCTGCTCCCGCGGCATCGGGGAGCCTCGCCCATACCTCATGCCATACTCGAAGGAGACGAGGTCACCGGATTGACCACAATCCTCATGGATCGCGGCATGGACACCGGCGATATCCTTCTGACTCACGTAATTCCGATTTCAGAGGACGACACCGCGGGATCCCTGCACGACAAGATGCTGGAACCCGGAGCCAGGCTGGTGGTCGAAACGCTCAAGGGGCTGGCGCACAAGACGGTCGAGTTGAAGCCGCAGGATCATGACGCAGCCACATACACCAAGTTGCTCGCTAAAGAAGACGGACGAGTGGACTGGACACGGGAAGCCGGGTATCTCAGTCGTCTGGTCAGAGCGATGAATCCGTGGCCGGTAGCCTTTTTCACCCATGCCGGAGAAAGCGTGAGGATCTGGGTCGCGTCGGCCATTCCGGGGCGCGGCGATCCTGGAGCCGTAGTGTCAACGAATGATGACGGCATCGCAGTCGGGACCGGAAAAGATCTCTTGCTGTTGACGGAGGTTCAGGCCCCCGGCAAGCGGCGGGTCTCCGCAGCGGAATTTTCCCACGGGCGACGTCTCGCTGTTGGTGACGTGCTCGTGGCCTGAGGCCGAGAGAAGAAGAGGCGATGAAAATGCATCGAGGAGGGATTTTTTGCAAAACGTCCCTCCCCGAACCCCTCTTCCAAAACTCCCAATATATTGGCGGCTCCCGCTGGGCGCCGCGTGGCATTTGCCCACCCGAACGTGAGTGTATCGTAGGGGCGACCGGCCGGTCGCCCTCAAACCCTATTCATGTTTGGTTGTGCCTGATATCCGGCACAGAGATTCGTGAACGAGAACATAACGGTGGAGTAGCAATATGAATCAGGTCAAGACAGTAGTTCTGCTAACCGCTCTGGGAGCTCTTCTCGTGGTTATCGGCGGAGCAATGGGAGGAAAGAACGGAGCGACCATTGCACTGATCGTCGCGGTGGCGCTGAATTTCGGAAGTTACTGGTTCAGCGACAAGATCGTGCTGCGCATGTACGGTGCTCAAGAGGTTAGCGAAGAAGAAGCGCCTGACCTCTTTCGATTGGTACGACAACTCGTGGCCCAGGCTGGTCTTCCCATGCCCAAGGTCTACATCATCCCGGATGAGTCTCCCAACGCGTTCGCCACAGGTCGGAATCCTTCCCATGCCGCGGTGGCTGTTACCCACGGGATTTTGAATCTCCTGTCCTGGGAGGAGTTGGCGGGCGTCATCGCTCACGAGCTCGGTCACGTGAAGAACCGCGACATCCTGATCCAGAGTGTCGCGGCCACCATCGGCGCCGCGATTACGTATGTCGCCCAGTTCGGCTTCCTGTTCGGAGGACGATCGGACGAAGAGGACCGCGGTGGCGGCTCCATCGTGGGTATGATCCTCATGATGATTCTCGCGCCACTGGCCGCGATGGTCATTCAAATGGCCATCTCCCGGTCCAGGGAATACATCGCGGACGAAACCGGCGCCAGGATCTGCGGCAACTCACTGTGGCTTGCCGGTGCGCTGGACAAGTTGAGACAGGGCGTGCAAGCGGTTCCCATGGAAGCGAATCAGGCGACCGCGCACATGTTTATCGTGAGCCCTCTCTTCGGAGCAGGCGGCCTTTCCGGCTTGTTTTCGACCCATCCGCCCATTGAAGAGCGCATAGCCCGACTCGAGCACATGGCGGGATATTAGCAGAGCGATTCAGCTAACCCCTTGACGATCCTTAGCAGACACGAACGGCACTGAAGGGGCGACCGGCCGGTCGCCCCAAGGCTTGGACCCTTGCCTTGCATATGGCACGGCATTTACGAATTGTTGTACTCGTGTCGTGTCTCCATGACCCCCTTCAAGAAGGCATCCTGGTAATCTTCTTGAAATGGCGGATGAAAAATCGGGCCGCCAGCCCGTTGAGCGCGCCGGCGCCCACACCGGCTGCCAGCATCACCGGCAAGAGGAGGAACACTCCTTCGTTGCGTATCAGGAGCCAGTACGCGACGCCGAGTTGCGTCACGTTGTGCAACACGGCTCCAATGACACTGATGCCCACCTCCAAGAGCGCGGGGGCGCAACACCGGTAAAAGAGTCCCATTCCCAGGATTGCTGCGAGACCTCCGGACATGGAGAGCAAAAACGCCGGCGATCCGAAGAGGCCGGTAACCAGGGAGCCGAGGAGAACGCGGCCGACCGTGAGCAGCAGGGCGTCCTTGAATCCAAACAGGTAAAGCGTAGCCAGGCTCACGATATTGGTGAACCCGAATCGAAACCAGACCACGGTCATGGGCAGCATCGCCTCCGCTGTATGAATCGCCGTGGCCAATGCAAGGAGCAACGCCAGACGCGCCAGCTTCTGCACCCGCTCCTCCGAGGGCTGTTCACCGGGCGAGCCTCGACGCGGCTCCAGGCCCGGCCGGGGCAGACTTCCATCTTCCCTGTTACGAGACGTCGGTCCTGATACCATAAGGTTCGTCCGCTTCGCCGCTCATCGTTTCATACCAGCTACCATCTACCATGTCCGATACCGGTCGTGGAGGCTGGTGTCAACGGCTCACGGCATCGAGTCCGTCCACAGGTCCTGAACGGAGCCGGAGAACGACCTCGTTCGGGGCGCACACGATACAGCCTCCCGCGGCGCCCAGCTCTCCCATGCGCATGCAAATTTTGTTGAGGCATGGAGATGAACGTATCCTCGCCCGTCCATCCCTGATTTCCACCTCTGTCTTGCCGAGCGGCCCCGTCACCTCGATCACACGGTCCTGATCCAGAGGATAGACGCCGACGGATTTCTCACCGGCAAGGATTTCAACCTGCGTCCCGCGAGAGACGATCCAACGGGACGAAACGAAAAAAAGGAAGCCCGCCAGCGCGAGGAGGGCCGCTACGAGGAAGAGATCCGACCAGGTGATGTATGCTCTCAGTCGCATCTTGAACCGTGTGATACCAACGCGCCTTCAGACGAGTGACACGGAGACTCCAATTCACCGCCGGTCTCGGCGGATCTCCGAAGCGAAGTTGTGCTCCGCCGCCAGTAGGGGAGGAGATCGGCCGGGACCGGCTTCAACCATGGTCATTTCATTGACCCGGCATTGGTATGAAGCAATAAGGAGGCCGCCGTATCGCATCCCCTGCGGGATCGCTCCAAGGATACCAGAGAATGAAAAGAACCGTAACCCAATGCATCCACAAAGAAAAGAAGCGACCGTTCATCGGGACCATTCTAACGGGCCGAAATTACGATGGAGGAGAAATACGAAAAGAAGATTCTTTCATTCTACTTGCATCATGGCGGGATTCGTTATAAATAAGTTGCTGTGAAAGATCTCGGAATGACTGCGCGGCCGGATCTACGTATGGGGAGGTTTGGAGAGGGCGGCGGCGAAGCGGCCGTGATGTTGCCGAACGCCTGGGACGCCTCGCAGCGTGCCGGAGCGTCCTTCGTCCAGGGTTGGCACTTGGCTGGAGATGTCTCTCGGCAGGTCCACAATACCGCTCCCCTCCAAATCATGGCGCATTGATGCGCTCTTACCGTCCCTCTCCGAGGCGAAGCCACGGAGTGCTCATCGAAGCCGAGGGCTTTCATTGTTCGTTGTGCCCGATACCGGGCACGGAAATTTACTCAAGCCTGCGAATCCGGAATCCAGGGAAGGCACGTCGGCATGAAATGCCCATCTTGCGGCACCATCGACGACCGAGTTATCGACTCGCGGCTCGCCAAGGACAACGCGGTGATCCGCCGTCGGCGACAATGCCTCAAGTGCGGAAAACGCTTCACGACGTACGAACGGATCGAAGAGATACTGCCGTACGTGGTCAAGAAGGACGGACGTCGGGAGGCATTTGACCGGCGAAAAATCGTCGAGGGTATGCGCCGGGCATGCGAGAAACGACCGGTGAGCATAGACAAAATTGAAGCGGTTGCCGACTCCATCGAGCAGCAGCTCATGGAGAGACCCGAGAAGGAGATCACTGTTACGTACATCGGCGAACGGGTGATGGAAGCTCTTCAGCAGATGGACGACGTGGCGTACGTGAGATTCGCGTCCGTGTATCGCTCTTTTCGGGACATTGAGGAATTTATGAGAGAAATCAAGGAATTGTACGAACTCAAAGAAGCCCGAGAGCAACAACGTGTGAGAAATGGATCACCCGATGAAAGCCAAGCAATCCGGGATTCCCCGTGATGCAGAGAAATTCATGAGCCATGCGCTCCGCCTCGCGCGACGGGGCCTGGGACGAACGGCGCCCAATCCCGCTGTCGGCGCGGTGATCGTCAAGAATGGCAAGGTGGTGGGCGAAGGCTATCACCGCGCGGCCGGGGAGCCCCACGCGGAGGTGGAAGCCATACGAGCGGCCGGCTCCGACGCGCTGGGAAGCGAGTTGTTCGTAACTCTCGAGCCCTGCAACCACCACGGCCGCACCCCTCCGTGCACGGAAGCAATTCTCGAGGCTGGGATCAAGAAGGTTTGGTTCGGAATCCACGATCCGAATCCCGGTGTCCGCGGCGGGGGGGCAAAATTGCTCCGGGAAGCCGGGGTGGAGGTCGTGGGCGAGGTAAGTGAAGCCCGGTGCCGCAAGATCAACGAGGTCTACTTCACCAACGTGATGGACAAGCGACCCTTCGTGTATCTCAAATTGGCCATGAGCCTGGACGGTCGCATCGCAACCCGTACCGGCGATTCCAGATGGATCACCTCCGTAGAATCCCGCCGGAAAGTTCATCAACTGCGCAACAAAGTTTCAGCCATCATGGTCGGAATAGGGACCGTGCTGGCGGACAATCCCTCGCTCACGACCCGCCTTTACAACGAACGGGGGCATGATCCGGTTCGGATCGTGGTGGATTCCCGTCTGAGAACCCCGGCTGATGCAAAGATCTTCAATCTCTCGTCCTCTGCGGGCGTGATCATAGCGACTCAAGAAAATCCGCCTTCCGAACGGAGAGCCGAACTGGAGAAGCGGGGCGCCAGGGTGGTGCCCACAACCGGGAAGCACAGAGTGAACCTCTCGGATCTCTTACCCCGACTGTACCAGATCGGGATCACGTCGGTTCTCATGGAAGGAGGGGCAGGCTTGGCCTGGAGCGCCCTGCAGGCGAGAGTGATAGACCGTTGCCTCTTCTTCTACGCCCCTATCATCATCGGCGGCGCCTCGGCCCCGTCGGGCATCGAGGGAGACGGAATCAACGGGCTCAGCGAAGCGCCCAGACTCGTTGACGTGAGGTCATTGCGGGTGGGACCGGACATGCTCGTCGAAGGGCGCGCGTGCTATCCGTCCATTCCTCAATAGGGTGAGAGGAACATGATTCTTCAAATCAACCCGATCCATCCCCAGCCTCGGCACATCCAACGCGTCGTGGATATTCTCCGTGCCGACGGGGTGATCATCTACCCTACCGACACGGTGTACGGGCTCGGATGCGATATTCACAGCAAAAAGGCCTTGGATCGGGTTCGGCGTATCAAGCGCATGGACAACAAGCGGCACCTGTCGTTTGTCTTTCCCGATCTCAAGGCTATTTCCGATTATGGCCAAGTAACCGACAACGCGTACAAAATCCTTCGTCGCTACCTGCCCGGACCGTACACCTTCATTCTCAGGGCCACGAGGCTCGTCCCTCGCATCGTCCTGACCAAGCGCAACGAGGTCGGGATTCGCATTCCCGACAACAGGATCTGTCAGGATCTCTTGGCCGAACTTGGACACCCCATTCTCAGTTCCTCGGTGAGAATGCCCGACGACCAACTCCTCGACGACCCGAAAGAGATTGACAGGATCTATAAGGGACAAGTGGATCTCGTGATCGACGGTGGAGTTTTTCTGCCCGAGCCTTCCTCGGTGGTCAGCCTTCTCGACGACGAGGCGGAGATCATCCGGGAGGGAAAAGGGGACGTCTCGGCCTTCCGTTCTCCCGGATAATACCAATGCAGGCCCAAAGAAGTGATCGCTGGTGATTCCGGCCTTTGTGGGTCTCTTCCGCTACGAACGGCACAGCCTCACTTCGCTTCGGAGACCCGCAACGGCCGGCAATTACCGCACGCTCTCATACCAAGTCGCTTTCAAAGAAGTAATCTGGGGAGACCCTTTTTGAAAAAAGGTTCCTCCCCAGACCCCTCTCCAAAAACTTCTGACTAACGTGGCTCATCCGCTTTCCTCGTCGAGGAAAGCGGATGAGCCAGGAAGTTTAGAGTTTCTTGAGGGGGGATCGGGGGGAACTTCTTTGCACAAAGAAGTTCCCCCCGATCTTACTCTCTTGAATGCGCATTGGTA
>Ga0172371_10005366_pt1 | contig 19002 bp, 17 predicted proteins | sample Lak12m_FD_114543 | JGI IMG/M metagenome (GOLD analysis project Ga0172371, IMG submission 114543) | Freshwater microbial communities from Kabuno Bay, South-Kivu, Congo - kab_022012_12m | ecosystem: Environmental > Aquatic > Freshwater > Lake | place: Democratic Republic of the Congo: South-Kivu...
GCAAAGGCCGCCACCACGGCCGAGAAGGCCTGCGAGGGATCGGCACAGACAACCCAGGCCCGCCCTGCCGGCGGGGTCTCGGTGAAGCCCCCGGGAACGAAGACCACCCCAGCCTTTGAGGGCAGTACCCGGTCTCGGTAGCGCGGGTTGGCCAGGAAGGACACGTCACTCGCCGTGGCGTCGTCCAGGGAGGCGACGCCGGTCACGACGAGGTCTGGCGGACCCACGAGCCGGCCGCCGACCAGGGTCGCGACCCAGGCACTGGTTCTGGGGTCTGCGGCCATGGGGCCCTCCCGGTTCAGTTCTGCGGTGCGGCGGCGGCCGGCTCTGCCGGCTTCGCCTCGTCGGCCGGCTTCGCCTCGCCGCCTTCCGTAGCGCCGCTCGTCGTCTTGCGCAGGGCCTCCAACTCGGTCGTCGCCTGCTTGAGCTCCTCTTCGTGGCCCTGGTTGAGCTGGGCCAGGACCTCGGTGGTGATCTCCTCGTTCTCCGGGTATACCAGCAGCACCGGCATCCGGTTCAGGCTGCGCCCGTTGATATCATAGACCAGGCGGAAGCCTTTGCCCTTGCAGTAGGTCCGCACGAACTCCGAGAGGTCCTTGATGAGTTCCTCCTCGGTCACCAGCCGGCTGCGGTTGAGATCGCCCATGCCGGAGCGCCGGAACTGGTTGAACTCATCCTCCTTGGCGCGCAGGCGTTCGACCTTGAGCCGCAGCTTGTTGCGGGCCTCGTCGCGGGCCTGCTGATCGAGGAGCTCGCTCTCGGACTCTTCCTCGAGCTTCTTGGTGTCCGCCACCATGGCCTTGAGCTCGTCCCGCAAAATCTCCAGGCGCTGCTCGAAGTCCTTCTTCTTCTGCTCGAAGCCGGCGTTGGCACGGACCGTCTTGTAGTAGCCCTCGAACAGCGTCTCCATGTTCACGTAGGCGGTGTCTGCCGCCCGGACGGTCCAGGCAAAGAGCCCGCCCACCACCGTTACCAGGATCGCGCGTCGCATGCCCGTGTACCAAGCCATGGTCATCACCCTTTCGCGCTCTGCGTGTCGTCGTTCTGCTTGGCCCTGGGCCCGCGGCGGCGCCGCCGGGCGGGTCCCGGCCCCCTCACTCCGCCGTCAGGACGGCCTTGATGCGCCGCACGCCGCGGCTGCTGGATTCCTCTTTGGCGATCTTGAACCGGCCCAGGCTGCCGGTGCGCGAGGCATGCGGGCCCCCGCAGATCTCCTTGCTGAAGTCGCCGATGGCATACACCTTCACCCGGTCGCCATAGCGCTCGGCAAAGAGGCCGATGGCGCCGGACGCCGCCGCCTCGTCGTAGGAGACCTCCCGGCAGTCCACCGGCAGGTCGCGGCCAATCTGTTCGTTCACGATGCGCTCGACCTCCGCCAGTTGCTCCGGGGTGACCCGGTCCGGATGGCTGAAGTCGAAGCGCAGGCGGTCGGCGGTGATGTTCGAACCGGCCTGCTTCACGTGCTCGCCGAGGACGCGGCGGAGGGCCTGGTGCAGCAGGTGGGTGGCGGTATGCAGGCGGGCGGTCGCGTCAGACTGGTCTGCGAGGCCGCCCTTGAACTTGCGCTCGGCGCCGGCCCGACTGGCCTCCTGGTGCTTCTGGTAGGCCTCGTCGAAGCCGGCCTGATCGACCGTGAAGCCGCGTTCGGCCGCCATCTCGACGGTCAGCTCAATGGGGAAGCCGAAGGTCTCATAGAGGTAGAACGCTTTGCGGCCGCTGATGACCTTCTTCTCGACATGGGCCGGGAAGCTGTCCACCAGCTTGGCAAACTCGCGGATCCCGCGCTCGAGGGTGCTGCCGAACTGGCGCTCTTCGGCCTCCAGTTCCTGGATGATCGCGTCCCGGTTCGCGGCCAGTTCCGGATAGACGGGCCCGTACTGGTCGATCACGACGGTAGCCAGGCGCGCGGCGAAGGGCTCGGTCACCCCCAGCTTGCGGGCCTCGCGGATGGCCCGGCGGATCAGGCGGCGCAGCACGTAGGCCTGGTCGACATTGCCCGGCCGCACGCCGTCGCCCATGAGGAAGGTCGCTGCCCGCAGGTGCTCGGCGATGATCCGGCCACCGCGCAGCGTCTGCGGCTCCGGCACCCCGGCAATCTCGCGGATGGCGGCGAAGAGGGGCCCAAACAGCTCCGTGTCGTAGCAACTGCTGCGGCCCTGGAGGATGGCCGTGACGCGCTCGACGCCCATGCCGGTATCGACGTTCATCTGGGCCAGGGGCACGAAACTGCCGTCCGCCTGCTTGTTGTACTGCATGAAGACATCGTTCCAGATCTCGACCCAGCGCCGGTCGCTGGGCTCGAACGCCGCCGGCGCCTCGCCCGCGCCGGTCCAGAAGAACATCTCCGTATCGGGGCCGCAGGGCCCGGTCTGGCCCGCCGGACCCCACCAGTTGTCCTTCTTCGGCAGCCGCGCGATGCGTGCCTCGGGGATGCCCAGGCCGCGCCAGAGGTCAAAGGCCTCCTGGTCGAAGGGGGCATCCGCATCCCCGGCAAAGACGCTCACCGCCAGGCGGCTCACGGGCAGGTTCAGCCACTGAGACCCCGTCAGGAACTCGTAACTCCAGCCCATCGCTTCCTTCTTGAAATAGTCCCCCAGAGACCAGTTCCCGAGCATCTCGAAGAAGGTCAGGTGCACCGCGTCGCCGACCTCGTCGATATCGCCGGTGCGCACACACTTCTGCACGTCCACCAGACGCCGACCGGCAGGATGCCTCTCCCCCAGCAGGAAAGGCACCAGCGGGTGCATCCCGGCCGTGGTGAAAAGGACCGTCGGGTCATTCTCCGGGACCAGCGGGGCGCTCCGGATCTCCGCGTGACCGCGCTCCGTGAAAAAGGCGATGTACTTGCGTCGCAGTTCGTTGGCCGTCATACTCCACACCCTGTGCTGCACAAATCGAAAGGCGAAGGGGATACTGTACACGGCGTTGCCGCGTTTGGGAAGCTGGAGCGAAACGGCGGGGCAGACCGCGGCCCGCCGGATCGATCCGGCGGGGCCCTGCCCAGCACGCGTACTCGCGTTCGGCACGGCAGGCGATGGCGGTATGGGGATGCTCGCCCATGCCTGCCATCGCGGGCGCAGCCGTGGGTGGGGGTCCGGGGGAGCGAGCTTCCCCGGCCGCCGGAGGCATCCCCTCGGCGGGCGTCCAAGCCGCCTCCACCACCGGTGCCGCATGAGGGCGTCCCGCGGCGGCCCCCGTCTCGGCGGCACGGCGCTGTCCCCTTCTCCGTCGGATCGGTCGGATCCGTCGGATCGGTCGGATCGGCCCGCTCCCCCCGCCCCCCGCCCCACGCCTCCCCGCGGTAGCCGCGGCGCCATGGGCGCACTACGGTGAGGTGGGCGTTGCGGCCCACCACGGGAGACCGACATGAAGGCAGGTTTCGCGAAGGTCGACATCACGCCGGGCCTGGGCGGCCAGAAGATCGGCTGGATCAGACCCATCCCCATCGAGCGGATTGCCGATCCTCTGTATGCGCGAGCGGCGGTATTTGGGAGCGGCCGCAGCCGGCTCGGGTTCGTCCAGCTCGACACCCTGAGCGTGCGGTGGAGCACGGTCCAGGAGATCCGCCGGCGGGTCGAGAAGGCCTGCGGGCTCCGCGGCGCGGGCCTGATGGTGGCGGCCACCCACAACCACTCCGGCCCGGCGGTGGCCACGGTCTGCGACGTCGCCCGGGACGATACCTACGTGGCGTTCCTGGTCGAGCGCGTGGTCGAGGCGGTGACTGCCGCCGTCGCCGGCCTGGAGGAGGCCGAGGTCGGGTTTGCGCACGTCTTCGAGTTCGGCCTGACCCATAACCGGCGCACGGCCCTGCGGGATGGCACCACCACCACCCACGGCCTGGGCTTCCGCCATCCTCTGGCACTCTACGCGGAGGGTCCCATCGACCCGGAGGTGGCCGTGCTGGCGGCGCGCCGGCCTGGGGGGGCCCTGCTGGGTGCCATGGTCAACTTCGCCTGCCACCCGGTGCACTACGGCGGCGAACCCGTGGTGACGGCCGGCTTTCCGGGCGTGCTGGCGGCCAAGATGGCGGTGCGCGGCTGCCCGCACACGCTCTTCCTCAACGGCGCCTGCGGCAACATCAGCCCTGGCAACCCGGTGCTGCCGGTGCAGCCGGCCATGGAGGATATCGGCCGGCGCCTGGCTGAGGATGCCTGTGAGGCCATCGGGCAGATGACCTTCGCGACGGGCCTGCCCCTGGGCGCGCGGCAGACCACGGTGCAGCTCCCCTACCGCCGGATCACCGCTGCCGAGGTCAAGGGTGACGTCACCGGCGCCCAGCGGTTCGTGGACCCGGCGGCCTACGACCGGGCCATGCCCAAGCTGCTGGCGCGCATCCGCGAGCGCGGCACGCAGCCCGCGGAGGTGCAGGTGCTGCGGATTGGCCCGGTGACCTTCACCGCGGTGCCGGCCGAGTTCTTCGTGCAACTCGGCATGCGCATCAAGGAGGGCGCGCACCCCCTGCACGGACTGGTGGTCGGCCACGCCAACGGCATGGTGGGCTACATCCCCCACCGTGAGGCCTTCGAGCGCGGCGGTTACGAGACCACCTTCGGGCCGGCCTGGCGCCAGGCCCCGGAGGCGGGCGACGTGCTGGTGGCGGCGGCGCTCGAGCAGGTGCAGGCCCTCCAGGCTGGCCCCAAGGCCCGCCCCACCACCCGTCGGGCCGCGCCCGCGGTGCGGCCGGTGCGCCGTGGGCCGCGTCGTGGAGGGAAGGCGTGATGCATCGGGACCTGGCGTTCTACCTGAACCCTGCCGGGCCGGAGCGGCGCGCCATCATGGGCCTCCTCAGAGCCCACGGGGTCCGGCACGTGGGGCTGGATGGCTTTGCCTGGCTCCCGGACAGCGATGCGCGGGAGTTCACCGGACTGCGGCAGGACCTGACCGAGGCGGGCCTCGCGGTGACCTCGATGCACGCGCTGCCGCCCCTGGTTGCCAACGGCCAGGGCACTCCGCCCGACCTGCTGGCTGCGATCTTGCTTGACCTGAGTCGTCTCGCCGCGGCCGGCGGGAAGACGGCCGTCTATCACGCCTGCTGGATGCGGGATGTCCCGCCCGAGCACATCGATGGCGAGATCGGGCGGGTGGGCTGGCCGGCGTTCCGGGCCACCTACGCTGCCACCGTGGGTCTCCTGGCGCGCCGGGCTGCGCCGCTGGGCCTCTCGGTGGTCCTGGAGAACGTCTGGCACTCCTCCTACGGGGCGTCGGTGGCTCCCATCCTCGAGATCCTCGACCTGGTGGAAGAGCCCAACGTCGGCCTCTGCCTGGACGCCGGGCACGCCCACCTCGCCGGCCGCCGGGTGGCGGATGAAATCCGCACGGCTGGGCTTGCCCTGCGCGACACACACTTCCATGACAACCGCGGCCGGATAGGCGACCGCTTCCTTGACCAGCACCTGCCACCGGGACTGGGCACCATCGACTGGCAGGACGCCTGCCGGGCCCTCAACCAGGTCGCCTTCCAGGGACCGGTGGTCTTCGAAGGCGTGCTCGGCCCCGGTGACAGCATCCTCGGTGGCCGTTTCGGAGGCCGGCAGTCGCATGCCGACCTCATCGGCATCACGGTGCGCAACTGGCGCGCCTTCGAGGACTTGGCGGAGCCGTAGCGGACGGTCCCACCGGGCTTGCCGGGGACCCGGGGACGGTCTACGTTGGCGACAGGGGTGCGCAAGGTCGCCGCAACTCGAGGTGCTTCCATGGCTTTTGCCCAGGTTCTCTGGTCCAGCAAGGTCCTCGGCAAGCAGATCGGGATGAACGTCATCCTGCCGGACGCGGGGACGCCGCCGTTCCCGGTCTTCTACCTCCTGCATGGTCTGTCCGACGACTACACCATTTGGCATCGGCGCACGCGCATCGAGTGGTACGTCCGTGACCTGCCGCTGATCGTCGTCATGCCGGACGGATCCCGCGGCTTCTATACCAATAATGAAGAGGGTCCCCAGTACGCCACCTATATGGCCGAGGAGCTGACCGGCTTCGTCGAACGGCACTTCCCGGCCATCGCGACGCGCGCGGGGCGCTGTGTGGGGGGCCTCTCCATGGGTGGCTACGGCGCCCTGCGTCTGGCCCTGGGCTACCCGGAGCGCTATGTGTCTGCGACCAGCCATTCCGGGGCCCTGGCCTTTGGCCACGAACCGGTGGGCGAGTCGGACTTCAGAGCCGCCGAGTTCCGGCGCATCGCCGGGGCTCAGCCCGCCGGCAGTCGGCATGACCTCTTCGCCCTGGCCGACGCGGTCCGCGCGCGGGGCCCCGCGCCAGCCCTGCGCATCGACTGCGGTACCGAAGACCACCTGGTCCGGGCCAACCGCCAGTTCATCGGCCACCTCCAGGCCTTGGGCCTGCCGCACGAGTACGCCGAGTATCCCGGGGGACACTCGTGGGACTACTGGGACCTGCACGTGCAGGAAGCCCTCGCCTTCCACGCACTCCACCTCGGCCTCGCGGCGGCCGGGGCCTGACCGCGCGCCGCGGCTCCCTCATGGCCTGCCAGTCCGTCGGGCTGGTTGACAGGGCCCAGCCCGTCGCCGACATTATCCGCGAGCTGACCGACGACATGGAAACCGACTTCCGGCGTCTGGGCCAGGCGTTCCGGTGACCGGGTCTGGCCAGCGGCCGTGGCCGGTAGTGTCTCTGCTGCCTATGGAGGGCGGCTGAGGGAGCCCGCATGAGCCCGCAGAGCCAGCGGCGTGGCAGCATGATCGTGGTGTCGGGGCCCAGCGGCGCCGGGAAGACGACCCTGTACCGTGCGGTCCTCGCGCGGCATCCCGAGATCCGCTTCTCGGTGTCCTGCACCACGCGTGAGCCCAGGCCGCGCGAGACGAACGGCGTCGACTACTACTTCCTCTCTGCCGCGGAGTTCGAGGCCCGGGTCGCGGCGGGGGCCTTTCTCGAGCACGCCACGGTGCACGGGAACCGCTACGGCACGCTGCGCTCGGAGGTCGAGGGACACATCGAGGCAGGCCGCGACGTCCTCCTGGATATCGATGTCCAGGGCGCCCGCCAGATCCGCGGGCTGGTGCGCAACACCGCCATGGCCGATGTCGCGGTGTTCGCCTTCTGTGCGCCCCCTTCCCTGGACGTGCTCAAGACCCGGCTGGAGGCCCGCGGCACGGACACCCCGGAGGTCATTGTCCGGCGGCTGGCGCGGGCGCGGGTGGAACTGACCGCCTGGCGCGAGTATGACTGGATCGTGGTCAATGACCAGCTTGATGAGGCCATCCTGCAACTGGATGCCGTCGTCCTGGCCGCCCGCTGCCGGACAGCCGCCTTCCTCAGGGAGCCCTGGGAGCCATGAAGGACACCCCCAACACCCCCGCGCCGCCCGCTGCCGTGGTCCTGGGCGTCACCGGGTCCATCGCGGCCTACAAGGCTGCCGATCTCACCAGCCGCCTGGTCCAGGCCGGGGTCGAGGTCGACGTCATCATGACCGCCAACGCCATGCGCCTGGTGCAGCCGCAGACCTTCTTCACCCTGTCACGCCGGCCGGTGGTGACCGACCTCTGGGAGCTCCCCGACTGGCAGCCTGGCCACATTGCCCTGGCCGAACGGGCCCAGGCCCTGGTGGTGGCTCCGGCCACGGCCAACTCCCTGGCCAAGCTGGCGCAGGGGATCGCGGATGACGCCCTGTCCACGTATGCTCTATCTCACACGGGTATTGTGATCGTAGCCCCGGCCATGAACCCGCGCATGTGGGCGCACCCGGCCGTGCAGGCGAACTGCGCCACGCTGCGCCAGCGAGGCGTGCGCTTCGTCGGCCCCGACACGGGCCGTCTCGCCTGCGGCGAGGCCGGAGCCGGGCGCATGGCGGCCGTCGAGGAGATCCTGGGAGCGGTGCTCGAGGCGGTTGGCCGGAACGCCAGGCGCTGAGGTGGCGGCCTCGAGCCCAGCGCCGCAGACGCGCACTCCGGCGTTGCATCCGGCAGGCCATCCGCTTATACTGTGCCAGAACGTGTGGTCCAAGTCCGAGGAACGCCCCCGGCGGTGCTGACCACAGAAGGGGCGCTGTGGTGGTTTGCGGGTCCCCATGCCGAGCTCACGGCCATCCCCCAGCACAGCCCAACGGCCACCTGCCGGCGATAGGAACCGCCGCTACCTCAGCGCGGAGGAGGTGGTGGTTCAGCCCGAGTCGGCGGCGACCGGCGCCTCCCCCGAAGATCAGGGGCCGGTCGGCCTCGCCCCGGAGCCGCAGGGCATCGCCGCCAGCCACGCCCGCGCCGGCCACGGCCCCACGGTCTCATCCGCCGGCGCCCTCGTCCACAAGGAGCTCTCGCGCGTCGCCCGTGAGGGCAAGTACACGCTCCTGGACATGGTCGCCCGCGGGGCTGAGAGTGTCCTCTACCGCGCCAGCGCCGGCCACGCGACCTTCTGCGCCAAGGCCATCCGCAATTTCCTCGGGCTGGCGTTCAGCACGAGCGGCGCCCGCGCGGAGGACGGCAAGCTCAGCGCCTCCTACCACAACAAGGTGCGCCATATCCGCAACGAGTTCGCCATCGGGAGCGCCCTGGCGGAACCGGGAGACCTCCCCGTTGTCCGCCTCTACGCCCTGCGCAAGGTCCGTCGCTTCGGGTTCGAGATGGGCTACGACCTCCTCATGGAACTGATCGAGGGAACCGACATGGGCAACCGACAGCTCGCCCGGGAACTCTCGCCGGTGACCCGCGTCGACATCCTCTACCAGACGGTCAGGGCCCTGCACTTCATGCACCACCGGGGCTACATCCACCTGGACATGAAGCCCTCCAACATCATGGTCTCCAACCAGCGTGTGAAGCTCATCGACTTCGGCGTCAGCGTCACCCTCGGCCACCGCCCGCACGCGGTCACTGGCACGGCCGGCTTCCTGTCGCCGGAGCAGATCGTGCGGGCACCCCTCAACGAAGCCACGGACCTCTTCGCCCTCGGCGTCACCTTCGGCGTCATCTTCGGCGGCCGGCCCCTGCGACAGAGCCCGGCGGAGCTGAAGAGCAAGCAGTTCCGTTCCGAGGCACAGTACCACCTGGACAACGTCGACCAGCCCGCCGCGCTGGAGATGCCCGACCTGGCCCAGTTCCCCCAGATCGCGCAGCTCATCAGCCAGTGCACCATACCTCGCCGCGACAAACGGCTCGGCACCTCTGCGGCCCTCCTCACCCGCCTGGAGCACGCCGCCACCGAGCACGGCATCCGCCTGCCCACGGCCCGGCCATGAGGCCGCCATGCATATCGCCCTGACCCTACAGCACCTCTCCGCCGCCGCGGGTGGCGCCGAGGCCTTCGCCCTCACCGTGGCCCGCGAGCTGCTTCGCCGCGGTCACCGCCTCAGTATCGGCGCTGCCGACGGGGAGGTATTGGCTGGCGCCGAGGTCCTCTTCGGCCCCCTGGCGGAGGCCCCGGCCCGGCTGGCGGTCCTGGCTCCGGACCTGTTCGTGGACTGGGGTCTGAATGTCCCGGCAGACCTGCACCGCCTGGGGGGTGGCACCCATCGTGAGTTCCAGCGGATCACGCTCGAGGCCAGGCCGGCGCCGATCCGTTTTCTCAAACGCTGCCTATACGCCCTCTCGGCCAGGCACCGTCGCCTGGCGCGCACGGAGGCGGGCCTGCTCTCCCAGCCGGGGACCCACGTGCTGGCCGTGTCGCACTTCGTCGCGCGCCAGGTAGCCCGCACCGTGCCGCTGCCGCAGGCTCGTCTCCATGTCCTGCACAATGGCGTGGACACCGAGCGCTTCAGCCCAGGCCGGGCCGCCGGTCTCCGCCAGGCCGAACGGGCCCGGCTCGGCCTGCAGCCGGAGGAGGTCGCGTTCCTGCTCGTCGCCCACAACCTGCGGCTCAAAGGCTTCGGCCTGCTCCAGGTGGTGTTCGCGGCGGCCAGCAGCGAGGTCCCTGCCGCCCGCCTGGTCCTGATGGGGCGCAGAGACCCGGGCTGTCGGGCGTCGTGGTTCCGCTACGCCGGCTCCTCCGCCCGGCCGGAAACGGTCTACGCCGCGGCGGACGTCCTGCTCCACCCGACCTACTACGACGCCTGCGCCAATGTCGTCCTGGAGGCCCTGGCCTCCGGACTGCCGGTGGTCTCCAGCGACCGGAATGGCTCCGCCGAGGTGATGACGGACGGCACCGAGGGCCGTGTCCTGCCTGTGGTGGGGGCCAGGCGGACCGTCCGGGACCTCTGGCGGCGCGCGGTCACCGACCTCGTCCGCGACCCTGAGCTGCGCCGGCGTCTGGGAACCGCCGCGCGCCAACGGGCCGAAGACCTCACCATCGGCGCCTACGTGGACCGCTTCGAGGAACTCCTGGCCCGCGTCGCGGCGGGGCGCTCGGCCGGCGGCTGATACCCGAGCCGCAGGGCGGTCCCGGAGCGCCAGCGGCGCCGGCAGCCAACAGCCCAGGGCACACGGTCGGCAGAGGCCGAGAAGATAGACGCGTCTCAGGAGTCCACAGGGGAACCGCCATGGAAGCCGGGATCGCCGTATCCCGGTCGCGGCATACGGGGATGCCGCGTTCCAGCGGCCGTGGCCGAGCGGCCTCAGCCTACGGGTGGCGAGAGGGGTGCCATGGGCGCTGCGGTAGGCGCGCCCCTCGCGGGCGCCCTGGGAGGGCCGTCACCCGCCCCGCTGCATCAGCCAGCGTTCTGCGTCGATGGCCGCCCGACAGCCCATGCCAGCGGCCGTGATCGCCTGGCGGTAGACGTGGTCGACACAGTCGCCCGCGGCCAGAACGCCCTCGACGCGGGTATAGCTGCGCCCGGGGTCCGGCAGCACGATGTAGCCACCCTCCATGGCCAGGTGACCGGCGAAGACCTCGGTGTTGGGGCTATGGCCCACGGCCACAAACACGGCCCCACACTCGACCCGCGACCGCGCTCGGCTGAGGAGGTGGCGCAGGATCACTCCCGTCACCCGGTCCTGGGCCACGTCCAGCACCTCCTCCACCACGGAGTTCCAGGCGAACTCGATCTTGGGGTTCTCCCGTGCCCGCTGCGCCATCACCCCGGAGGCCCTAAGCTGGTCCCGCCGGTGCACCACGATGACCTTGGAGCCGAAGCGCGTCAGGAAAAGCGCCTCCTCCAAGGCCGTGTCGCCGCCCCCCACCACCACGATGGGGACGTCCCGGAAGAAGGCCCCGTCACAGGTGGCACAGGAGGAGACGCCCTTGTTGCGGAGGGCCTGCTCGGACTCCAGCCCGAGCCAGCGCGGGCGGGCCCCGGTCGCGATGATCACCCCTCGGCTCTCGAGGGTGCTCCCGTCCCCCAGGCGCAGCACCTGTGGCCCGCCCGGCGTAAAGGACACCCCGGACACCACCGCGTGCCGCAACCGCGCGCCGAACCTCTCGGCCTGTTTCCGGAACGCTTCCATCAGGTCGAAGCCGAGGACGCCATCCGGGAAGCCAGGGTAGTTCTCCACGTCGGTGGTCTGCGTCAACTGCCCACCCGGCAGGTCCCCGGCCAACACCAGGGGGCTCAGGTTGGCCCGCGCCGCATACAGCGCTGCCGTCAGTCCAGCCGGACCGGTCCCGATGATCGTCAGTGTCTCCACGCCCATCTTCTCCACGGTGGTCCTGGTGGCGCGGCGCGCCGCGTGGCTCAATGCGACGAGGTGTAGTCCGCCTCGTCCTTCTCCGGCAAGGGGGCGCCGGTCAGGTGCAGCCCCCCGTCGACATAGAGCACCTGGCCGGTAATCGTGCGCGCCGTCGCCAGGAACAGGCACGCATCGGCAATCTCCTCGGCCGGCGAGGCCTCGGCCATGGGCACCAGCTTCGTCAGCCGACCCATGGCCTCTGCCTCCACCCCCGGCGGCGGCAACACCAGCCCCGGCGCAACCGCGTTCACCCGGATGCGCGGAGCCCACTGCACCGCCGCGGCCTCGGTGGCATCGCGGAGGCTCTTCTTGGCAAAGCCATAGGTGCTGGCCGACGGGTCCACGCTCGCCACGCGCTGATCCAGAATGTTGATGATGCTCCCCTCTTCGCAGTACAGCGCAAAGTCCCGCATCAGGAGGAAGGGGGCCACAAAGTTGATCTCGTAGTCCTCGCGCAGGCGCTCTGAGATCACATGCGCCAGAGGACAGCGCCGGTAAACGGAGGCGTTGTTGACCAGGCAGTTCAGGCTGTAGCCATCGGCCACCAGGCCCGGTATCAGCGTCTGGCGCTCCTCGGCATTGGTCAGATCGGCCCGCACGCAGCAGTGACCATCACGGATGCCGTTCAGGAGGCTCAGGAGCTCCTGGGCTGCGTCCTCGGACTGGTTGTAGTGCACGATCACGCGCGCACCGGCCTCGGCAAAGCCGATAGCGATCTGGCGCCCGATGCGCACGCTGGCACCCGTGATCAGCACCCGTGTGTTCGTCAAGTCCTGGGCCATGGAGCCCCTCCCGGCCGGCCTTCACCATTCCGCCTGGCAGCGCGCCGACTTCTGTTGCTACTCTAGTGCTGGCAGACACCGGTCGCCACCCATCCCCCGCCGCCCGCAGGGCGGTTCCGAGATCACGGTGCCGGCTCGCCTCTCTTGGACCCGCCACGGTCCCGCGGCCTCGCGGGAGCAGTGGCCCCGCGCCTGCGGCCGGTCCAGCCCCTATGGCAGCCGACTCCAAAGCGGCAATGACGACAATGGAACAGCCCTGCACAGCCCGTTGCGCCGATGGGAATCCGGCAGCGCGATGCTATAGTTCTCGATTCCGCACAGGTCACGCAAACGGATGGGCAACAGGGGACTGCGAAGGCGCCTGGCCCCCCCCCCGACAGGCACTCGAGGCGCCCGCAAACGGAGGTCGACGACCGTGGCGAAGACGAAGAAGACGTACACGCTCGCAGTCATCCCCGGCGACGGCACCGGACCCGAGGTGATGGCGGAAGGAGTCAAGGTCATCCGGGCTGCTGCCGACCGGTTCGGCTTCGCGCTCCAGACCCAGACCTACGACTTCGGCGGCGAGCGCTACAAGCGCACCGGGGAGGTCCTCCCGGAAGGCGCCGTGGCCGAACTGAAGACTTTCGACGTCATCTACCTCGGCGCCATCGGCCACCCCGACGTCAAACCCGGCGTCCTCGAGAAGGGCATCCTCCTGCGCCTGCGTTTCGAACTCGACCAGTATATCAACCTGCGGCCCGTCAAGCTCCTCCCCGGGGTCGAAACGCCCCTGGCCAACAAGGGCCCTGAGCACATCGACTACGTGGTCGTGCGCGAAAACTCCGGCGGCGCCTACACGGGATGCGGCGGCACCAGCATGAAGGGGACCCCCAACGAGGTCGCCATCCAGGAAATGGTCTACACCCGCTTCCAGGTGGAACGCTGCCTGCGCTACGCCTTCGACCTCGTCCGCCGCCGCCACACCGCCAAGAGCCCCTGGCGTGGCCTCAAACCCGATGCCGTCAAGGCTGGCAAGACCGGCCAACTCACCCTCAGCGGCAAGACCAACGTACTCACCTTCGTGTTCGACCTCTGGGAACGCGCGTTCTACGAGGTCGCCAAGGAATACCCGGACGTCAAGACCGACTACTGCCACGTCGACGCCACCACCATGTGGATGGTCAAGAACCCCGAGTGGTTCGATGTCATCGTCACGGAGAACCTGTTCGGCGATATCATCACCGACCTGGGAGCCATGACCCAGGGCGGCATGGGCATCGCCGCCGGCGGCAACATCAACCCCAAGGGCGTCAGCATGTTCGAGCCCATCGGCGGCAGTGCGCCGAAGTACACCGGCCTGGGGGTCATCAACCCCATGGCCACCATCCTCGCCGGCGCCATGCTGCTCGAGGAGGTCGGCGAGAAGAAGGCCGCCGCCGCCGTCGAGGCCGCCGTGGCCGCCACTACCCCCAAGATGAAGTCCCAGGCCGCCGGTCGCATGGGCTTCTCCACCAGCCAGGTCGGCGACCTGGTCGTCAAGGCCCTGGCCTGATCGGCTGCCCGCAGACGCTGGTCTGACCACCGCGTCGCCAGCGGGCCGGCAGCCCGGCAGTGTGGGAGGTGCGCTCCGTCGCGGCGACCCTCACGGCGCGGGCAGCCCACCGCGGCTCCGCCAGGTACCGGCGGCGCGCCGTCCCGCGCCTGCGGGACTGTGCTTGCCCGCCAGACCTCTGTCCCATGCCGCACCCCTGGAGGGCAAGAGCAGGTCCCGCGGCCGCGGGACCGCATCGCGACCGCCCGCGGTGGAAGCCCACCGCGGCTCCGCCAGGCACCGGCCCCGCCGGGCGGCGGCCGACTCCCTGGAACCTCCCCTCAGAACCCCGGTCTATAATGCTATACAGTTAATGGTATTCTAAGGGGTCGGGACCCCGACCACAGCACAGGAGAACTCGGATGAAGCATCTACCGATCCTCACGGCCCTGGCGGTTGCGGCCTTGGCCTGGCAGGCCCGTGGACAGTGTGCCGCGGGCGCGGCGCCGGCATGCAAGGCAGCGGAGGCGCCGGCGGCGGTGGCAGCGGCCCAGGCCACGATCAATGGAGCGGGCCTCGACGCGCTGATCAAGGCCAAGACCCCGGTCCTGGTCTTTGACGCCCGCTCCGGGCAGTACGACGACGGCCGTCGCATCCCGGGGGCTCGCAGCCTGACGGCGGGTGCGAGCGCCGCGGACGTTGCGGCGGCAGCCCCGGACAAGGGAGCGCTGATTGTGACGTACTGCGCCGGCCCCAAGTGCCCGGCGAGTGCGGCCCTGGCGAAGCATCTGCGTTCCCTGGGCTACGGGAACGTGGTGGAGTTCCCGGGGGGTATCGAGGCCTGGGTTGCCGAAGGTCGTGCCGTGGCCACGGGAAAATGACGAAGAGGGAAGCCGGTCGCTGGAACCGGATGCCCAAAGCCTTGTCCCACTGTACAGAAAGGACGCCGGCCACATCCAGAGGCCGGCACCCGTAGCGGCAGAACAAACAGAACCCGCAGGTCCTTGACAACTTAACACCCCGGCAGGCTCTCCCTCCCTCCTCCTCTCTCCTCTCTTCCCGACCTGCCGGGGCGTTACTTTTTGGGGGCTTGCAGGCGTTCCTCCCAGAAGACAAGCTGGCGTTCGACCTGGGTGGGAGCGGTGCCGCCAGTGAGGTCGCGGGAGTTGACGCTGCGACGGGCCGAGAAGAGCGCCAGGCATTCGGGTTCGGCGAGGGGGATGGCCTCCCGCATCTGCTCGAGCGTGGCCAGATCGAGGGCGATCCCACGCGTGGCACACTCGCGGACGAAACGACCGACCATGCGGTGGGCTTCGCGGAAAGGCACGCCGCGGCGTACGAGCCACTCGGCCAGGTCGGTCGCCATGAGGGAGGGGTCCGCAGCGGCCTTCTCCATGGCCTCTGGGCGTAGAGAGGCGGTGGCCATCATCGGCGCCAGGGTGGTGAGGATCATGCTGACGGTGTCGATGGCGTCGAAGAGGCCCTCCTTATCCTCCTGGAGGTCACGGTTGTAGGTGAGTGGGAGGCCCTTGAGGACGGTGAGGACCCCCAGGAGGTGCCCGAAGACGCGGCCGGTCTTGCCGCGGACCAGCTCCGCCACGTCGGGGTTCTTCTTCTGGGGCATGAGGCTGGAGCCGGTGCAGAAGGCGTCGTCCAGCTCGAGGTAGGCGAAGCGCTGGCTGACCCACAGGACCACGTCCTCGGCCAGACGCGACGTGTGCATGGCAGCGATGCTGAGGCCGGCGAGGAACTCGACGATGTAGTCGCGGTCGGCGACCGCGTCCATGCTATTGCGCAGGACCTCGTCGAAGCCCAGTTCCCGGGCGGCGAACTCACGGTCCAGAGGCAGGGTGGAGCCCGCGAGGGCGCCGGCCCCGAGGGGCGAGCGGTTGAGGCGACGGCGGCAGTCCTGCAGGCGCTCCCGATCACGCTCGAGCATCTCCACATAGGCCAACAGGTGGTGCGCCAGAAGCACCGGCTGGGCATTCTGCAGATGCGTCAGCCCAGGCAGCACGGCGCACCCGGCGCGGCGGGCCAGGGCGAGCAGACCGCGCTGCAGGCCTTGGAGCAGGAGGCAGAGCCGGTCGGCTTCGGCCCGTAGGTAGAGCCTCTCGTCGGTGGCGACCTGGTCATTCCGGCTGCGGCCGGTATGGACCCGCGCCCCGGTGTCGCCGAGGCGCTCGATCAGGGCCGCCTCGATGTTCATATGGACGTCCTCGCGCTCCGCGCGCCAGACGAACTCCCCACGCTCAATGGCGCCGAGGATGGCCTTGAGCTCCGTTTCGATGGCCGCCGCGTCCGCGGCGGAGATGATGCCGCGGTGGGCCAGCATGCGGGCATGCGCAAGGCTCCCCTGGATATCGTAGGGGTAAAGCCGCTGATCGAAGTGCACCGACGCGCAGAAGGCTGCCACCGCCTGATCGGTATCCTTGCTGAACCGGCCACTCCAGAGCGCCATGTGCCGTTCCTCCGTCCTGCGTCCGCTTCAGCCCCGCCGACTGGGCTCCGGCTCGCTGCGGGTGATGCACTCCAGGATATGCGCAGCGGCCGTGGTGATGTGGCCCGGGCTGAAGCCTGCTCGCGCGAGTTCCTTGTAGAAAGACTCGGCCAGGAGCCGCACCACCTTGTTCGGGTTGTTGAGGGACGAGATCATGAGCTGCTGGGCCTGGTCCCGGCCCCGGGCCTCCTTGCGGTTGGCCTCGACCAGCTCCTGGGAGTGCTGGGCGAAGTTCTGCCGGAGGTAGTCGTAGACCTTGCCGTTCTCGATCAGCAGCGCGGCAAGGGGCGCGATCAGGCCGAAGAGCCGGCACTGGATCAGGTCGAAGCGGCGCGTGGGCGTGCGCGGCTTGCCGGTGATCAGGAGCCCGACGCGCTCGCCCCGGATGCAGAGGGGGACCACGACGATGGGAAAGCCGATGGCCTCGATCCCGGCCTCGATCCAGTTGATCTGGTGCAGGCTGCGCACACGCCACAGGATGCCCTTGAGACGCGGCGGCACGACCAGCGGGTGGCCAACCCGGACATTGGGGCTGCTGATCCCGACGCAGGTCCGCACGATCAGCTCCTGGCGGTCCTCGTCGCGCATCAGCAGTACGGTCTGGCCGGTAGCCATCAGCTCGCCGGTCATGCGGGCCACATGCTGCAGGCTCTCGTCCAGCGAGCGGGGCACCGTCAGGGCGGCCGAGAGAATGCGCAGGATCTCGAGGCTAGTGGCAAGGTCCATCGAGGCGTCCATCGCTTCATCTCCTCCCCGACGGCACTGCCGCCGGCGACGCGATGCGGATCACGACCTCCTCGAGGGCCTCGCGCTCCGGGGTCCCGGACGTCAGACACTTGAGGTAGGCGTCATGGATGGCGCGCACGGCCTCGATCAGCTCGTGCCCCGCGTAGTTCCCGGCAGCGCCAGCCAGGGCCTTGGCGCGGTAGGCATTGGCGACGGCGGCGCCCTGGCCGTCCTCCAGACAGGCCTGCCTCTGCTCGGCCGTCAGACGCTGCACCTCGCCGCCGAGAGCCGCCGCGGAACGCACCCCATGCTCGAACATGAATACCTTGACCTGGAGCAGTTCGCGGAAGTACCTGGCGGACTGCCCCAGCAGGGACCGGGCCGCCTGGCCCTCGTCGCCGCCCTGGCCGAGCAACACCGAGATGGCCCGCAAGGACTCGGCAACCTCGCGCCCGCCCAGGGCATTGCTGAGGGCCCAGGGCAGCTCCTCGCCACGACCACAACAGACCTGCTCGGCATCCTCAATGCGGATGGGCCGCTCGGGGCCGCCGACGTAGCAGATGAGCTTCTCGATTTCGCCCTGGATGGCGGCCGTGTCCGTACCCAGGGACTCGACCAGGTAGTCGACGACCTCCGGGGCCAGCCGCACGCCCTTCTCGGCCGCCCGTTCCTCGATCCGTTGCCGCATGGCGCCGCGCCACTGCCGATCGCGCCGGCTTGGCCGGTCGCGGACAAGCAACTGACCCCAGGCCTTGCAGGCGTTGGCCAGCGGCTTGGCCGGGTCAGCCCCGGGACCGCTCAACACCAGGACGATGTCGGCGGGGACCCCGGCGCTGATGCGCACGGTCAGCTCCCTCAGGGCAAGCGCCTCCGGCTCCTTCGGCTGAGCCTTCTCGCTCTCGCAGTCGAAGCCGGAGAAGTCCTTCAGCCACACCGTCTTGCGGTTCCCCAGAAAGGGCGGCGAAAGGAGTGACCGGATGGCCTGACGAAGCAGCTCGGCCCGGTCTGCCCCCTCGCGCTCGCGGTACACGTCCAGCCGAAACGGGTCCGGGTCGGGGCCAGCCTCACGAGCGATGATCGCGGTGGCCTCTGCCTCGATGCTGGCAGGGTCGTTGCCGGTGACCAGGAAGACGTTGGGTTGTGCAGGGCTGTTCATGGGTACGGGGCGTCTCGCTCATACCGGCATCGGAGCCGGCCTGGATGGGTCAGGCGGGACCCCCGCCAATGCCGCCGAGTTTCCAGACGCGGCGCCGGTTGCATAGGCCACGGGTAGGTCGGGGGTGTCGCCAGACCGTGAGCGTGTCGAACGGCCAGTACCCGACCCCGGTCGCGAGCGGCGCGAGCGACCGCCAAACTCAACGGCATTGGGGAACCCTGCCTGACACCCCCCGGATGGCGCCACCGGCCGCATCACCACGGCCGCACGTCGTTCACCGTCAGGAACAGAACCAGAGCCCCCGCGGCGGACACGGCAGCGCCCGCGCGCTCCAGCAGAAGAAGCCAGGCGGGTGCATTCCGCACCGCCGCCAGCGCGCCCCGTTCCCGGTGGCGGTGCGCGACCCACATCCCGGTCCCGGCGGAGGCGAGGTCCTTGACCAGCAGAGCCACACAGAGCACCGGCATCACCTTCGTCCACCAAAGATGCACCAGGATGGCCAGTTCCAGACAAAGCATGCCAAGCTGCACCAAGACCCTCTGGCTGAACGCCCGCACAAAGCGCACCTGTTCAGGCGTCCCTTCCTCGACCTGACCCAGAACCAACGCCTCGACTCCCTCCAACAGGGGGATCCGCGCCTCGGCCACCATCCGGTACAGGGGGTTGCCCCAAACCGCAATGCGGACACCGAAGACAACCACGAACCAAAGGGCGAAGGACACCAGAATCACAGGCCACCATAGCCTTGGCGCACGGAACACGGGCGTTCCGAAGCAAGTACC
>Ga0172371_10005369_pt1 | contig 19000 bp, 20 predicted proteins | sample Lak12m_FD_114543 | JGI IMG/M metagenome (GOLD analysis project Ga0172371, IMG submission 114543) | Freshwater microbial communities from Kabuno Bay, South-Kivu, Congo - kab_022012_12m | ecosystem: Environmental > Aquatic > Freshwater > Lake | place: Democratic Republic of the Congo: South-Kivu...
AAAGAAATTAAAAAGGTTAAAAAATAACAAACTAATCATTAAACATATATGATATCCATTCCGATAATCGTTTCAGTTTTTTCCCTAGCTTTTGCCTATTTTTTGATTAAAGAGATAAGCAAAGCTTCTTCCGGTTCCGGAAAAATGATTGAAATTTCTCAGGCGATAAAAGAAGGAGCCATGGCTTTCTTAAAAAGGCAGTATAAAACTTGCGCCATTGTTGCTGTAGTTATTTTTTTTATTCTTTTGGCGTTTTTAGGATTTAAAATAGCCATTGGCTTTTTAATAGGGGCTATTGCTTCTGGATTGGCAGGTTTTTTAGGCATGATTGTTTCGACAAAAGCCAATGTCAAGGTGGCAGAAGCTGCCAAAAAAGGCTTAAAATCAGCTTTGAGTTTAGCTTTTAAAGGCGGTTCTGTCACAGGATTTTTGGTTGCCGGCTTGGGCTTGCTTTCTGTTTCCGGATTTTATCTTATAACCCAGGATTTGAAATCTTTGATCGCTTTGGGATTTGGTGGCAGCTTGATTTCTGTTTTTGCCAGATTAGGAGGAGGAATCTATACCAAAGCTGCTGATGTCGGAGCAGACCTGGTCGGAAAAGTGGAAAAAGGAATACCGGAAGACGATCCCAGAAATCCGGCAGTAGTCGCTGATCAGGTTGGCGACAATGTCGGAGATTGCGCCGGCATGGCTGCTGATTTGTTTGAAACCTATGTGGTGACAATCGTAGCCGCAATGGTTTTGGGAGGATTGTTTTTTCCGAGCTGGCCAGAAGCTATCTTGTTGCCCATGCTTTTGGGATCAATTGCCATTCTGGCTTCGATCATTGCCACTTTTTTCGTGAGACTGGGCAAGAGCCAGAACATTATGTCAGCCCTTTATAAGGGGTTGATTGTCGCCGGCTTTTTGTCAGCTCTCGGATTTTTGCCGGCTATTTTACAGTTCAGCGAAATTTTAAAAGTGCCGTTTGTCAATCTTTATCTGCCAGCCATAATCGGCTTGCTGATAGCTGCTTTCATGTTCATTATTACGGATTTTTTCACTTCCAAAAGCCATTCGCCCGTCAAATCAATAGCCGAAGCTTCAGAATCAGGCCACGGGCCGAACATTATTATCGGCTTGGCAATAGGCATGAAATCAACTGTTTTGCCTGTTATTGTTATTTCAATCGCCATTTTGATAAGTTTTTTCTTAGGCGGAACTTATGCTCTGGCGATTGCTGCTGTAGCCATGCTTTCTCTTACCGGCCTGATTATCGCTTTGGACGCTTACGGTCCGATTACTGACAATGCGTCCGGTATTTCAGAAATGGCTGAATTGCCCGAATCAAACAGAAAGATAACAGACGCTTTGGATTCGGTCGGCAATACGACAAAAGCAGTTACAAAGGCTTATGCTATCGCTTCTGCGGGGTTGGCTGCCCTGGTTCTTTTTTCAGCCTATACCCAGGAATTGTCTGACATGGGCAGAAAAGTTCAGTTTCTCTTGGAAGATCCTAAGGTTTTGGCCGGCCTTTTTGTGGGAGGAGTAATTGCTTATTATTTTGCTTCCTTGTCCATGACAGCTGTCGGCAAAGCAGCCGGCAAAGTAGTGGATGAAGTAAGAAGGCAGTTCAAAGAGATAAAAGGGCTGATGGAAGGGAAAACAAAACCTGATTATTCAAAATGCGTTGACATCGTTACCAAAGCTGCCTTGAAAGAAATGATAGTTCCTGCTCTTTTGCCTGTTGTTTTTCCTATTCTGGTAGGATTTATTTTAGGGCCTGAAGCTTTGGGGGGCATGCTCATCGGTTCAATTATCGTTGGCATATTTTTGGCCATTCAAATGACTTCAGGCGGAGCTGCCTGGGACAATGCAAAAAAATATATTGAAGACGGCAATTTCGGAGGTAAAGGAAGCTTCGCCCATCAGGCAGCGGTGACAGGAGACACGGTCGGAGATCCTTACAAGGACACAGCCGGTCCGGCCATAAATCCGATGATCAAGGTTCTTAACATAGTTGCTTTATTGATTGTTGTTTTCTTAGTATAATCAAGTTAAAGGCTTATGAATTTAATTCCAACTGTTATTGAAAAATCGCAATACGGAGAAAGGGCTTATGATATTTATTCCAGGCTTTTGAAAGACAGAATTGTTTTTTTGGCAGGCCCGGTCACCGATCAGCTGGCCAATTCCGTTATTGCCCAGATGCTTTTTTTGGCTTCCAAAGATCCTGAAAAAGATATCAAGCTTTACCTTAACACTCCTGGCGGTTCGGTTACTGCCGGCATGGCCATTTACGATACCATGCAGTATGTCAAGCCTGACATTTCAACTGTTTGCATAGGATTGGCAGCTTCCATGGGAGCAACCTTGCTGGCATCAGGAGAAAAAGGTAAAAGGTTTGCTCTTCCGAATTCCCAGGTCTTGCTCCACCAGGTGGCAGGCGGAGTGACAGGAGAAGCGGTTGAAATTGAAATTACGGCCAAACAAATCCTAAAAATAAAAGAAAAGCTGAACAATATTTTGGCCAAGCATACTGGCCAGCCGTTAAGCAAAATAGAAAAAGACACTGACAGGGACTTTTATCTGTCAGCAGACGAAGCGAAAGATTACGGCCTGATAGACAAAGTCATCAAATCAAAAAACTGAGAATGAAAAGAATAACAACAACCTTGCTTGTTTTTTACGGATTGTTTTTGTCTTTGAATCTGGCGCAGGCTCAATCAGGACTTGTTCCTTGCGGAGGGCCGGGAAATCCCTGCAAGCTTTGCCATCTTTTTGTCATGTTCGACAGGATTGTTGATTTTATCATGCTGACTCTTGTGCCTCCTTTGGCTGCCTTGATGCTGGTCATAGCCGGAGTCATGTTTTTCACTGCTGCCGGCGATCCCGGCTCAATAGGCAAGGCGAAAAGCGTTTTGACTTCCGTGGTACTGGGCCTGGTTATAGTTTATGGCTCCTGGCTGATAATAAATTCTTTCTTTTTGGTTATCGGCGTAAGCCAATGGACAGGATTGGAGCAGGGCTGGTTTGATTATCCTTGCCAGTAAAATATCTTTTTGTTTGAAATGTTTTTTCCGGGCCGAAAGCCCGGTTTTTGACAGGTCAGGGAAAATCTGCTAATATCAAATCGTATTATTAACTTAACTTTGAACTTTGGTGAATTGCCAATTTCTCAATTTGAAATATGAATCAATTTATCCTACTTTTGGTGGGCATATTTGCTTTGTCCCTGGGATCTGTTTTGGGTTACTATGCTCGCCAATCAATCGCGAAAAAACAAGCAGGCACTTTAGAAGCGAAGCTTCAAAAGAAAGTTCTCAAGGCAAAACAGGAAAGCGAAACGCTTCTTGCTGAAGCCGAAGAAAAAACAAAACAGCTTTTAGAATCCGCTAAAAAGGAAGCGGATGAAAGGCGCTGCGAGGTTTTAAAAACCGAGCGCCTTTTATTGAAAAGAGAGAATATTTTAGACCAGAAAATATCAACTCTTGAAAAAGACCAGAAAGAATTCCAGGAAAAGGTTGAAAAATTAAGGACGGTCAAGGAGAGCTTGGAAAAATTAAGACAAGAAGCGATAGATAATTTGGAAAGAATCTCCAAGATTTCCAAGGAAGAAGCTAAGAAAGAACTGCTTCAAAACCTAGAAAAAGAATATCAGCAGGAAGCCTTGGAAAGGATTAGAAAGCTGGAGCAGGAAGGCTGGGAAAGGTACGAGGAAAAGGCAAAAGAAATTTTAACCACAGCTATCCAAAAATGCGCTTTGAACCAAGCGCAGGAAGTTACCACTACTTCTTTGAATCTGCCTTCGGAAGAAATTAAAGGAAGGATTATCGGCAAGGAAGGCAGAAACATCAGAACCTTGGAAAAGCTGACAGGGGTTGAGGTTATTGTTGATGAAGCGCCCGAGTCCGTAGTTATTTCAGGATTCGATCCCGTAAGAAGGCATATTGCCAAGATTGCCCTGGAAAAGCTGATTAAGGACGGCAGAATACAGCCGGCCAAGATTGAAGAGCAGGTCCAGTCCGCAGAGGCTGACATTAACAAGCAAATAAAGGAAGCCGGTGAAACAGCTGTTTACGATACTGGAATTATCGGGCTTGAGCCCAAAATAGTCCAGCTCTTAGGAAGGCTGAAATTCAGGACAAGCTACGGCCAAAACGCTCTTTTGCATTCGATTGAAGTAAGCCATTTGGCAGCGGCTTTGGCTGCTGAAGTCGGAGCGAATTCTTCAATCTGCAAGAAAGCCGGACTTTTGCACGACATCGGCAAGGCAGTCGATCATCAGATAGAAGGTTCCCATGTTGACATCGGAATCAAGATTTTGGAGAAGTTCGGAGCGGAAAAAGAAGTGATTTCAGCCATGAAATCGCATCACGAGGAGTATTCCTACGAAACAATTGAGTCAATAATAATTCAGGTGGCTGACCAAATATCGGGCGCCAGGCCAGGGGCGAGAAAAGACACTTTGGAAAATTATTTAAAAAGACTGGGAGAATTGGAAAAACTGGCTTTGAGTTTTCAGGGAGTTGATAAGGCCTGGGCTTTGCAGGCAGGCAGGGAAATAAGGATTTTTGTCAAACCGGAACAAATAGACGATCTTCAAGCTAAGGCCTTGGCTAAAGACATTGCCAAGCAAATACAGGAAGAACTAAGATATCCTGGAGAGATTAAGGTGACGGTTATCAGAGAAACAAGAGTAATAGAGCACGCAAAATAGATTGCAAAAAGCGCTGGGAAGCGCTTTTTGGTTTAAGATGCTTATGATTTTTTCCAATAAGAAATTACTTTTTGCCTTCGTTTGTCCAAAGGATCTTTGCTGGCTATGCCCGGGCCGTTAATGCATCCTCCTTTACAAGAGAGAATGTCCAACAATTTAAGGTTTGTTTCCGTGGGAAATCCTTGGAGGGTTTTTTCCGCCAATTGCGGGCCGGAAACAACATCGTATTCGGGATCGGTCAGGTTTTTATTCAGGCAGGACGATTGGGCCAGGCCTCCTGATACCGAATAAAGTCTGGTTTGTTTTCCAGTTATGTCAAAAGAAAACAGCTTGTCGCTTTTTTTCGGGATAATTTTTTTAATCTCGAATATTTTTTTCAGTTCTTTGTAAGTCAAAACCAATATATCAAGTTTAGGATAGTCTTCTTTCGATTCCAGCTTTTTCATAATGCAAGGCCCGATGAACACTTTTTTGAAGCCAGGGTATTTTTTCGAAACTATTTTTGCCGTAGCTGCCATCGGAGAATCAATCGGCGTTAAAAAATGAACGAGCCTGGGATATTTGTTCCTTATCAACCTGACAATAGTCGGACAAGGATTGGCTATGTATTTTTTATTCGGATGCAGTTTTAACAGGGCAGATAATTGTTTATTGGTTTCTATGGCTCCCCTGGCTACCTCGGCCACGTATTTAAATCCCAGCCTTTTTAGCATGCCGATAATAAAAGGATAGTCAAAATCAATCGGAAAAGAAGGAGCCAGCATGGCTGCCATTTTTGTTTTTTTATCCAAAAGATTAAGGAATTCTTTTGTTTCTGCGGTTAAATTTTCAGTCATTTTTGTCGGTAGAAAGCTTTAAAAACAATAAAAGAAATTAGGCCGCCGGCCAAGGCCGTAAAGAGCTGGTTTATTCCCATTGCTTGTAGAAAAACAGCAGGAACAAGCTGAAAATCAAAGTAGGCATTGGCAACAGCCAGTAAAAACACAAATTTGGCTGATGAAGCCAAAACCGCAGAAAGAAGATATCCGGAGTAGCTTATTTTTTGATAAAGTTTTTTGAAAACCAAGATTAAAATCAGATTTCCCAGCCAGATAAAAGGCAGAAAATAAGCCAAAAATGGAGTAAAGGAGCCAAAAATAATTCCTCTTGCCAAAACTGCCAAGCTGGGAAAAACAGCCAAAGGGAAAAAGAATTTTTTAGGCAAAAAAACAGCTGTCAGAAACAAGCAGGTATTGATTATCGTCCCTGTCAGCCATTGGGGCCCAGCCAAGAAAAACGGCACGATAAACGATAAAACGGAAAATCCGATAAAAACCAGATTTGCAACGGATTTTGTTGAATTTATCGGAAAGTTTAAAATTTCAGCTTTCGAACTCATAATTACGGAGCAAATTTATAACTTTGCTCAAATTTATTTTATCAAAAATTACTAAAAAAAATCAATTATTCAGGTCTAACCTCTGTATCTTTCTTTCTTTGACTCTGTTTGTCTTTTTTTGCCAAAACCCGCCGCATTACTGATTTTACGGGGTCAAGCGTTATTATCGCTAACTCGGGAACGTATTTAAAACTAAAAAACTTATCAGCAATAAAAATAAAAAATTTGCAAAAAGGAATCTTGAAAAGAAAACCGTAAAACCTTTTTAGGAGATAAAAATAACGGAAAAAGAAATTAATTTGTTCTTTTCTAATTGTCGGTAAGGATAAAACAGAATAAGAGTAATAATTTTTTGGTATTTTTTGGCTTTCTTGTTCACTTAAAAATTCTTTCTGGCGGCAAAGTTCATGAAGATAAGTTCCTTTGTAGGGATAAAAAATTGAAACAACCGACAGGTCGGCTTTAATTTGGGCGTTTAACTTAATGGTTTTCAAAATCTCTTGAGATCCTTCATAGGGAACGCCCATCATGTTATACGCTTGGACCTTGATTCCCCTTTTTTTGGCCGCTTCAAAGGCTTTTTTTATTCCTAAAACAGTAATGCCCTTTTTTAAAATTTCTTTTAAGATAAAATCATCGCCTGATTCAACGCCAACTCTTAAAAGATGGCAACCGGCTTGTTTTAAAAGAGATAAGCGCTCTTCGGTCATTAAATTGACTCTGATATCGGCCGAAAAAGGAAGGGCTACTTCATTTTGATAAAGAGGAACAAATTCTTTTAGCCAATCGATTCGGGTAAAAAGCAAATCGTCATCTAGGCGGATGAAATTAATAAAAGGATATTTTTTTCTTATTTCCTTTATTTCCTTTATTACCAATCGAGGAGAACGGGAACGATGATAATTCTCCGGATCGGGATAAAGATTGCGTAAGGTTGATTCGCAGCAAAAAGTACATTGATAAGGACAGCCGCGAGAAAAAATAAAAGTCCCTACTCCTGTTTTTTCCAGGTTAAGGTTGGTGTAGTTAAAAATTTCTCTGTCAGGAAAAGGCAAACTGTCAAAATCAGAAACAACCGGCCGAAGTTTGTTTTTAAATACTTTTTCTCCTTTTTTAACCCAAAGATTTTCAATCTTTTCAATGGATTTGCCTTTTTCCATTTTTTGACAAAGCTCAAGCAGCGCTAAATCTCCTTCCCCCCGGCAAACAATATCAATATTTTTATCTTTTATAACTTCTTCTGGACAAACCGTAGGATGAACTCCGCCGCAAACAATAAGGGCTTGGCTTACTTCTTTGGCGGCTTGAGCGTATTTTTGGACAAAAGAAAAAACGTGAGATGTGCAGGAAAATCCAATTAAATCTGGCTTTAAGGTTTTTATTTTTTCTTGGAATTCATTATTGGAGATTTCTTTAGTAAATTGGATGAGATTGGTTTGATGGCCCGCTTTTTTCAAAATGGCTGATAAAACAGCGATACCGTGATGAAAATAACCGGTATAATGTGGATCATCGCTTGCCAAGTCGGGATAAACAAAAGTAATGCGCATAAATTTTATTGAAAAAACGAAAAGAGAAACGAAGACAAAAAGCCGAAAAATTTTATCTTGGAGCGGGTGAAGGGAATCGAACCCTCGTCCTTTCTTTGGAAGAGAAAAGTTTTACCATTAAACTACACCCGCATATTATTAAATTTGTTTTGAAAAAGCTTCGATCCATCCCATTATTCTCCTATGAAGATTTCTTCCGAATTTTTGCTCACCACAACTTTTGATTTGTAAATGAACTGTTCCGTACGGCAACTTATTTTTTTTCTTGTTGGACTTGTTGATCCTTCTATCTATTTGAGTTTTCCCGAATTGTTTTATAGGGATACAGGTTATTTTTGACCAATAATCTAATGTCTTTTTTATGTCGTTGTCTGGATATAAATGGATAGAAGGTTTAAAATTTTCATTTTTTAATTCGCAAACTTCTTTAAACCATTTTAATGAAATTTTAATTATTTCAGGGTCAGAATTTATAATTCTAATATTTTCATATAGCTTTGAGCCTTCGCCAAGTTAAAGTCCAATGCCTAATAACCATAAATCTCTTTTTGTTATTTCTCCCAATTCTTTTTTCGCTAAATTTTTAATTTTAGAGATATTGGCAACTTTACGATTATGAATAATTTCCGCTGATTTAGCCGGAGCAAGTTGAATTCTTTTTAGAACTTTTTCGTTTGGTTTATAAGGAATTTCTTTTAACCAACAACTTAAAGTGCTTTTAGCCAATCCTAATTTGTAAGAAATCATGCTGTAAGAGTATCCTTTTTCCCTGTATTTTATAGCCCGGGATTTGATGCTTAGAACTTTCACAAGAGCGTAAAGTTGTCTACATGTTATATGTTATAGCAGATTATTATCATATATTCAAATTAAAGGAACAAAATATATTTGTTTATTAACTGCTATTTTTTATGCGGTAGAAATCAAAATTGAATACTTGGGCGGAATAGAAAAGGACGAGGGCAAGGTAGGCAATCCAACAAATTTAATACAAAATTCGATTAGTCGGGGCATCCAGATTCGAACTGGAACTAAATCCTCCCAAAGGACTCGTGCTACCGTTACACTATGCCCCGTTCATTCCCATTCTAATAGAAGTCGGTCTTTTGGTCAATTTTCTCTTATGGTATACTAATATAATAATTATGAAGAAAATATTCGACCAGTTGAATCTTTTCAACCAATGCAAGAAATACGGTTTGCCAATATGGCAGTGTCCTCAGTTTCTTTTTCTAATAATGGGCATTATCATCATTCTTTCCTCTTTGCTCACTTATGCAATCGGCAATCGTTATATTGAAGATCCTCTTTTAGTCGCCTTATTGGTGATTATTATAAGCGTGGTCCTGCTTATAATTGCTTCAACCATTACCCGCAATTTTGAAACTTTGGCCGAAACCAACAGAATGAAGTCGGAATTTGTCAGCATTGTTTCCCACCAGCTTCGTTCCCCTCTTTCTAATTTAAAATGGGTTATTGAAATTTTGATGTCTGGAAAAGTCTGCCCGGTTGCCGAAGAACAGATAGAATACATCCAGATTTTGAGGGAAAACAGCAAAAGAATGGACGAGCTGGTTTCCGACTTGCTGACGGTTTCAAGGATAGAGCAGAATAGGCTGCCCTTGCAGGAAGAGAAAACATCTTTAAAGAAATTAGTCGTAAAAATAATCAATGAAACTGAAATACTGGCCAAGGCTTCAAACGTTGAAATAGAATTCTCTTTTGACGACGAAATGCCGGAAATCGTTTTTGATCCTTCGCAAGTTAAACTGGCCATAGCCAATCTCGTGGAAAATGCTGTCCGTTATGCTAAGACGAAGGGTCTTGTAAAAGTAAGGCTGAAAAAACAAAAAAACAATCTTTGCCTTGAAGTAGAAGATAATGGGGTCGGTATTCCGGAAAAAGACCAAAAATATATTTTTCAGAAGTTTTTCCGTTCGGAAAACGCAAAAAAGCACCAGACCGAAGGATCGGGTCTCGGTTTGTATATTGCAAAATCAATCATTGAAAAATCAGGAGGGAAAATGGGTTTTTATTCAAAAGAAAACAAAGGGTCGACATTTTGGTTAACTTTGCCTATAAAATAAAATTTATGAAAAAAATTCTTTTTATTGAAGACGAATCTACTCTTCAAAAAACTTTAGGAACGGTTTTGACAAAGGAGGGATACCAGGTAGTTTCCGCTTTGGACGGAGAAATAGGCTTTAGAATGGCAAAAAAGGAAAAGCCTGATTTGATCTTGCTTGATTTGATTCTGCCGAAAATGAACGGGTTCGACGTTCTTAAAAGCATAAAAGCGGAAGAAACGATAAAAGAAATACCGATAATCGTTTTGACCAACCTTGAATCAATGGAGGACATCCAAAAGGCTTTGGATTTGGGAGCAGCCACTTATTTGGTGAAGGCCAATTACAGCCTGGAAGAAGTTTTGGAAAAAATAAATAAAACAATCAACGTCTAAAATTAATATATTTTATGAGAGTGGAGCCGCAACAATTAAAAGCTTTTCTTTTGGATGCTAAATTGGTCAATGAAAAGCAGTTTAACGAAGCCCAGAAAGAAGCGGAAAAGAGTAGGCAGAAACTGCAGGACATTTTGGTTTCTAAAGGATTTCTCTCTCAGGAAGAGTTAATTAAAATGGAGGCCTATATTTTAGGCATTCCTTTCGTTGATTTGGAAAAAGAAAAGATCGAAGACGATATTCTCAAGGTTATTCCTGAGCCGATTGCCCGTACAAACAATATCGTCGCTTTCAGGAAAAAAGGAAAAGATTTGGAAGTGGCCATGCTTGATCCGGAAGATTTGGGGACCATTGATTTCATCAAAAAAACAGCTGATTTCAGGATTTTGCCGAGATTAACCACTCCCCAGGGCATTAAAAACGTTCTTTTGCAGTATCAGAAAACCTTGGAAGCTGAATTCGGAGACATTATTAAAAAAGAGTCTGGTGGCATTAAAATAGTCAAAGACAGCGCTTTGGCTGAAAAAGGAGAAACAGAGGATTTAAAAAAAGCAGCTGAGGACTTGCCGGTTATAAAGATTGTTGACACTCTTTTAAAGCATGCAATTCTGGGCAGGGCTTCTGATATTCATATTGAGCCGACCAAAAAAGAAGTGGTTGTCAGGTACAGGATTGACGGCATCTTAAGAGATGCCATGGTTCTTCCTAAACAGGCCAGTTCCGGCATTGTGGCCAGGATCAAGGTTTTATCCAATTTAAAACTTGATGAACACCGCTTGCCGCAAGACGGACGATTCAGGGTGGAGTCGGAAGATTATAAGTTTTCTATCCGTGTTTCCATTCTGCCTGTTTTTGACGGAGAAAAGGTGGTTATGAGGCTTTTGTCAGAAACAGCCAAAGCTTTTACCTTAGAACAGCTGGGCTTGAGAGGAGAAGCTTTGGAAAAAATCCAAGACAGTCTAAGAAAACCTATTGGAATGATTTTGGTAACAGGGCCTACGGGTTCCGGCAAAACAACCACCTTGTATTCAATGATGGAAATTTTGAACAGTCCGGCAGTCAATATTTCAACAATTGAAGACCCGATTGAATATAGGATGCCGAGAATAAATCAGACTCAGGTGAATTCCAAAATAGGATTGACTTTTTCTTCCGGTCTCAGATCTCTGGTTAGGCAGGATCCAGACATTATTATGGTGGGAGAAATCAGGGACAATGAAACCGCCAGCCTGGCTATTAATGCTGCTTTAACAGGGCATTTGGTTTTATCCACCCTGCACACTTCTTCTGCTGTCGGAGCCGTTCCCCGTCTTATTGATATGAAGGTTGAGCCCTTTCTAATTTCTTCAACCTTGAATGTCGTTTTGGCCCAAAGATTGGTCAGGAGACTGTGCAATGAAAAAGAAAAATATACTTTAAAAGATTCTGAAATTAAAAATCTTGGCAAATACTGCGATTTGGACAGAATTTTAAAAGTCCTGCAAGAGGAAAAAATAATAAAAGAAGGACAAAGACTGAAAGATATTTCTTTCTACAGGCCGAAAATGACCAAGGAATCTCCCGAAGGGTATCAGGACAGGCTGGGAATTTACGAAGTGCTGCCTGTTACAGAAACCATAAAAGAATTAATAATAAAAGAAACTGATGCCGAGCAGATTCATAAACAGGCCCTGCAAGAAGGAATGAGAACCATGGTTGAGGACGGCTTCGTCAAGGCGGCTCAAGGCATCACTTCTATTGAAGAAATTTTAAGAGTTGCTGTAGAATAAAAACATATGCCCATTTTTCATTATTTCGCAAAATCTTTAAAAGGAGAGGAAAAAATAGGAACAGTTCAGGCTAAGGATAAGAAAGAGCTTTCTCAAATCTTAAAAGAGCAGGGATTTATTTTGATAAAAGCAGCTGAAGAAGGAGAATCCGTAAGAAAAAACAAGTCCCTTAATTTGATTTCTTTCGGTTCGGAAGTTCCTCTGGCTGAAAAATTAATTTTTACAAGAAACCTTCAGGTTATGATCAGTTCTGACTTGGCTTTGCCAAAAGCTCTTGAAACTTTGGCCTTGCAGACAAAAAACAAAAAGTTTAAAAATACTATTTTGGATATAAGCCAGGAGATTGTAAAAGGAAATAATTTTTCAGACGCTTTGGGAAAACATCCCCAGGTTTTTTCAGAGCTTTATCAGAATATGGTAAAAGTCGGAGAAGAAGCCGGGAATTTGGACGAAGTTCTGAAAATTTTAGCTTTGCAGTTGGAAAAAGAGAATGAATTAAAGTCAAAAATAAAAAGCGCCATGATGTATCCGGCAGTAATCATCTCGGCCATGATAGGCATCGGCATTTTGATGCTGATTATGGTTGTGCCGAGTCTGGCCAAAACTTTTGAAGAACTGGAGATAGAATTGCCCCTGACTACCAAGATCGTTATTGGCCTTGGCACTTCTTTGGCAACCAACTGGCTTTTTGTTCTTCTGGCAGTTATTTTACTTGTCTTTTTATTGTCTTTTATCCCCAAGCTGAAGCTGGGTAAGAGGATAATGGATAAGCTGCTTTTAAAAATTCCGGTCGTTTCCGCTTTAATAATAAAAACAAGTTCTGCCCAGACAATCAGAGCTTTGGGGTCTTTAATCGCAGCCGGCGTGCCGATCATCAGATCTTTAAAAGTCACTTCAGAAGTTTTAGGAAACATTTATTACAAAGAAGCTCTTTTGGTGGCGATGGAAAAAGTCAAAAAAGGAGAGAAATTGTCAGATGCTTTAAAACCTTATGAGAATATATTTCCTTTGGTGGTTATCCAAATGATAAAAGTAGGAGAGGAAACAGGCAAAACAGCGTCTATTCTGACTAAATTAGCTGATTTTTTCGAAGAAGAAATAGACTACGCGACCAAAAATATGGTTTCTGTTATTGAGCCGGTTTTAATGATTACTATCGGAGCGGCTATTGGTTTTTTCGCCATCTCAATGATACAGCCGATGTATTCAATGCTGGGCGCAATTTAATGAATAGGACCAATCTGAAAAACTCAAAAGCTTTTACCTTTGTCGATGTTTTAGTCGGCATCAGCTTGATGCTGATTATTTTTATCAGTATTTTTGGCGCTTTTCAATTAGCTTCAAAAGTCATCGCTCTTTCAAAAAACAAAATAGTAGCTTCTTCCGTTGCCAACGAAGACATAGAAAAAATAAGAAATCTTCCTTATTCTTCAGTCGGCATTTTAGACGGTATTTTGCCCACAGCTTCCGGCACTTTGTCAGCCACCGGCACAGTTGCTCTAAACAATACTGATTATTTAATCGAGAGAAAGATTGAATATGTTTCAGACGAGGCTGACGGAACCGGGGCAGAAGACAGCTGCGATTTGGATTACAAAAGAATAGAAATAATTGTTTCCTGGTCAGGAAGATTTTCCGGAAGCGTAAAAATGGTTACCGATATTTCTCCTCAGTCAAAAGAAGAGGAGCTTGCTTCTTGTCTAATCCAGCCATAATCTTATGAAAAAAGGATATACTCTTATTGAAACCGTAGCTGCTATCGCTATTTTTGCTTTGGCAATGGGCGTTGTTGTCGGCTTGATTATTGCCAGCTACAGGACTTACGGGCAAAACTGGCAAAAATCTTCGGCTGCGAATCAGGCCAGAGAAGCAATTGAAACAATGGTTCAGGAAGCAAGAAAGGCCAAATCAGGAGAAGACGGCTCCTATCTTATCGGAAAAGCTGATGATGGAGAATTTTTGTTTTATTCTGATATTGATAAAGACAGCAGAATTGAAAGAGTAAGATATTTTTGGCAGGCAGGAGAAACAATTAACAGCTTGAGAAAAGGGGTTGTTGAACCATTCGACGATCAAGGGATAACCAGCTACCCTTTAGATCGGGAGCAGGTTTTCACTTTAAGTTCTTTTGTCTGCAACGATCTTCCTGTTTTCAAATATTTTGACAGCAATAATCAGGAAATAATAGATATCGAAAGCAGAATTTTGGAAACAAGATTGGTGCAGGTTTATTTGATTGTCAATATTGATCCTGAAAAGACTTACCAAAATTTTGAATTATCGTCTTCGGTCCAAATAAGAAATTTAAAAGAAGAATAATTGTGCAAAAAGGAATAATTACAACTTACGCCTTGGTTTTTGGAGCTATTTTTACCGTATTGCTCGCCAGCATGGTAGGCGTTGTTATGATGCAGTTAAAACAGGCCAATCAAAGAGTAGCCTGGAATCAGGCTTTGCACGTTGCTGAAGCAGGTCTTCATTATTACAGATGGTGTTTGAATAATGCGGTTGAAGGCGATTGCCAGCTCGAAAAGGAATATTTTGACATTGAAAACAATCCCTTGGGAGAGTTTTCCATAGAAGATTATACTAATTATGCTTGCGGGGAAACCGTATCCAGAAAGATATATTCCACAGGCTGGACCGATAAATTTATTAATACGAAAAGAAAAGTAGGCATGTTTTATTCAAGGTCTTCCATTGCCGGTTTTTCCTATTTGACCAACAGCAATGTTTGGGTGGAATCTGGCACGCAGATAAAAGGCGTTTACCGCTCCAATGCCGGCGTCAGAATGGACGGAGACAATAAATCTTCTGTTTTGTCAGCCACCAGTTCTTGGCTTTGCTCCGCTTCTTACGGTTGCGACTATTTGAATTGCCCGAAAGATTGCGTCAGGGAAGGTTCGTCTTGCCGCTGCCCCGGCATTTTTACCACTGCCAAGGAATCCACTCCCAGCTTGTTTTCTTTTCCTGTTGATTATTTCGATTTCGATGCAATCACTATTGATTTAAGGGCGATAAAGGACATAACCGCCAGTTATCCTTTGCAATATTATTGGCCTCCTGTAACGGAAGTCGATCCCATAGGGCTCGGTTATCACCTTAAGTTTTTGCCAACCGGCGGTTTTGAAACATGGATAATTACCGATACGGATTCAACTTACTCTTACAGCGCGGAAGAAGGCTGGCATTACGATAATTTTTTGATTACCGGAGAATACCGTTACGGCGGAACGATTTTTACCGATCCTAATTGCGGCCTTATTTTCGTCGAAGACAACCTTTGGGTGGACGGAGAAATCAGCGGTAAAATAACCATTGCTTCTGCAGATTTATCCGCTTCGACAAAAGATACGAGCATTATTTTGCCAGGAGACATTTATTACGACAACCAGAGCGGTTCTGACGGTTTGGCTTTAATCGCTGAGAAAAACATTTTAATTTCTCCAAACGCTCCGAGCCAAATGGAAATGTTCGGCATCTTTGTTGCCCAGAAAGGAAGATTCGGCATTAACCATTATCCTTCAAACCTGAAGAATAAGTTGAAAATAACAGGTTCAATAGTCAGCAACAACAGGATTAGAGTTAATTGGGCGTCGGGCGGTTCAATAATTTCAGGATTTCGTGTTTACGAGCATAAGATTGACGATAATGTAATTTACAGTCCGCCGGTCTTTGTGCCTTATGCCGGTTCCGACTTCAGAATTGTCGGCTGGGATGAAATATAATAGAATATCAGTATAATGTTTAATTTTCTTAGTTCAAAGCAAAAGGCTTTCGGGCTTGATATATCTGATTTTTCTTTAAAAATCGCCAAGCTTAAAAAGCAGGGCCAGTTTTTTTCAGTTGCTTCTTTCAGCGAAATGCCTTTGGAAAACGGCATAGTCAGAAAAGGAGAAATCAGGGACGAAGAAAAACTGGCGCAAGCTCTTAAAAAAGCAATCAGAATGGTTAGGGGAGAAAATTTGCAGACCAAGGAAGCCATTGTTTCTCTTCCGGAAGAAAAATCTTTCTTGAAAATAATTCAAATGCCCCATCTTTCAAAAGAAGATTTGGAACCGGCAGTTTTGCTTGAAGCGGAAAGTTATATTCCTTTGCCTATGAATGAAGTTTATTTCGATTATCAGATTATTTCTCCTTTGGACAATCGTTTGGATCATCTTGATATTCTGATTGTCGGTTTTCCGAAAAAGACAATTGATTCTTACGTCAGCTGTTTGGGCAAGGCCGGCATTAAGCCCATAGCTTTAGAGCTCGAATCTTTGGCAGTTGCCCGCGCCTTGATTGGAAAAGAAACTTCTTTGCAACCCGTTTTTATACTTGATTTTGGCTCAAGCAAGACAGCTCTTATTATGTTTTCCGGCCATTCGGTAAGATTTACTTTTTTTCTGCCTATTTCGTCCCAAGAACTGACTGATGCCGTGGCCAGATCCATGCAGATCGATTCGGCAAAAGCAGAAGGTTTTAAAATAAAATACGGGCTGGAAAACAGAACGGATAACGTAGGTCAGGAAGTTTTCAATGCTTTAATTCCTCCTTTGACCGATTTGACAGAGCAAATTAAAAAATACCTGGATTATTACAGAACTAAGATAGAATCTGAACGTTTTTCGTCAGAAGCTTCTCAAAAAGAACTTGTTTTGGTTTGCGGAGGCGGAGCAAAACTTAAAGGCCTGACTGATTTTCTTTCTTCTCAGCTTAAAATTCCGGTCAAAATAGGAAGTCCCTGGGTTAATATTCTGCCTCCGAACAAACAGCCCCAGGAAAAAGCTTTGATTTACGAGAAAGAAGAATCTTTGAGCTACACCACTGTTTTGGGCTTGGCTTTAAGAGGAATAAAAGAAAATGATTAATCTTTTGCCTTCATTCAAAAAACAGGAAATCAAGCAGGAAGAAAACTGGAAGATTTTAATGACTTTAAGCATCGGCATTTTCGCGATTCTTATTTGTTTTGTTCTGATTCTGTACGCAATTAATATTTTCATTTCCGGAGACGTTGAATTGGAAAGGATTTTGTACAAGCAGAAAGAAAAAGAATTTGAATCGTCTGAAATGCAGGCTTTAAAGACGAAAATAGTTGAATTTAACAAAAGCGTTCTTCAGCTTGATGGTTTTTATCGAAACCAGTTAAAGTCGACCGAAACCATAAACAAGATTTCAAACACTGTTCCTTCCGGCATCTATCTGACAAATTTGTCTCTTGATTTGGGAGACGAAAACGATCCAAGAATGAAATGCGAACTTAAAGGTTTCTCCCAGATCAGGGAAACATTGCTTGGCTTTAAAGAAAAACTTGAGAATGAAGAGGATTTTGAAGAAGTTTCTTTTCCGCCTTCAACTTGGCTCAAATCAACGGACATCATTTTTACGGTAACTTTTAAAATAAAATGACAGCTTCTAAAAAAATTACTATCACTTTAATAATTATTTGCCTTTTGGCTGTTTTAATCATTATTTTTATTATTGTTCCGCTTTTTAAATCAATTGAAAGCAACTCAAAAGAAATAATTGCTCAAAAACAAAAAGCATCTTTACTTGAATCAGAGGGCTTAAATTTAAAGGAGAACGAAACCTTAAAAGAGGCTTCCCAGCAGTTTCTCCAGGAAGTCAGAAAACTATTTATAGATTCTGAAGTTCCTTTGGAATTTGTTAATTTCCTGGAAAATACTTCTCAAGAATGCCAGTTATTAATAGATATTCTGCCTAATTTCCAAACGAAAAAAGAAGGGTCTTCTTGGTCTTACTCTGTTTTCCAGCTGGTTTCCACTGGATCCTTTCCTGATTTTTTAAGGTTCTTGGAAAAGCTTGAAAACAGCCCTTACTTGATTGATATTCAGGATATAAACATCAGCAGGTTGGCTAGTCAGGGAGAAGGCGGACAAGCAAACATTAAAGCCAGTTTTTCCATAAAAGTCTTTATTAAATAAAATGTTTAAATTTAAATCAGCCAAATCAAAAGAAAAGTTGGAAAAATTGCCAAAGATTTTGATGAATCACAGTTTTTTGTTTTTTATAATTTTGTTTTTGATAATTGCTTTTTTCGGCGGTTTTATTTTCTATTACTATCAATGCAGTTATTCTGTTGGGATTGACGAATTAAAGGGAACAAAAGCATTAAAATTTGATACGGAAAAACAGCAAAAGATTCTGGAAGAGTGGCAGAAAAGAAGCGATATTTTCAATTCAACCAGCTCTCAGCAGTATCTTGATCCTTTTCAATAGATAACCCATCAACCCATTTTTATTACGATTGAATTACGGGTTTTTTATTTGCAAAATCGAACCTTTATGTTATATTAATAAAACACTAACTATTTTATGTTATGAAATTAGCGGAAAAAACCAAAGCAATTTGCCTAAGAAAATCAGGAAAAAGTTATAGCGAGATACGTCAAAAATTAAAAATTTCAAAAAGTACTTTGAGTTTATGGTTAAGAGATGTAAAACTTACAACTAAACAAAAGAAAAGATTATACGTAACCATTCGTCAGAAAAATGCATATAAATTGGCAAAATTTAACCAAGACAAAAAAATCAAAGCAACTAAAAAGATTATTGACGAGGCAAAAAAAGAAGCAAAATATCTTTTAAAAAACCCTTTATTTGTAGCTGGTTTAATGCTATATTGGGCAGAGGGAGATAAATCTGACGGGAAAGAAGTGGTAAAATTTACCAATTCCGATCCAATTATGATTAAATTCATGATGTGGTGGTTTAGGGAATTTTGCAAGGTGCCAGATAATGTTTTTAGGGCTTGTCTTCATATACATAAACTTCACTGCAGAAAAGATATGCAAAAATATTGGCTTAAAGCCACAGCTATTCCGTTTTCTCAATTTTATAAGACTCAAATAAAGCCAACTTCTCTTAAGGTAAGAAGGAATAAACTGTATAATGGCACTTGTGCAATAATCGTAAACAGAAAAGATTTATTTAGAAGAATAAAAGGTTGGAAATTAGGATTTATAGAAAGATTAAATTATCAATAAGTCCCCGTAGCTCAATCGGATAGAGCAAGTGGTTTCTAACCCCTAGGTTGCAGGTTCGAGTCCTGCCGGGGACACATTTTGGTGGCTATGGTGTAATGGCAGCACGACACGCTGTGGCCGTGTCAGAGGCAGTTCGAATCTGCTTAGCCACCCT
>Ga0172371_10005371_pt1 | contig 18996 bp, 9 predicted proteins | sample Lak12m_FD_114543 | JGI IMG/M metagenome (GOLD analysis project Ga0172371, IMG submission 114543) | Freshwater microbial communities from Kabuno Bay, South-Kivu, Congo - kab_022012_12m | ecosystem: Environmental > Aquatic > Freshwater > Lake | place: Democratic Republic of the Congo: South-Kivu...
CCAGGAACCGCCGCGAACAACACGCCAGTCATGCTCGGAATCGTACAGGGACGACGTCCACTCCCACACGTTGCCGCTCACATCGCAAAGGCCGCTCACGCTGTTTCCGGCCGTCTTCGAGCATACAGGCCACGTACGGTCCTTGCCGCACCCGTCGGTGTTGCTTCCGTCCCCCCACACGGCCAGGTCGCAATTCACCTCCTTGTTCCCCCAAGCATACGTCCGTTCGCCGCCGTTCGATGCCTCGGCGAACCATTCCTCCTCCGTCGGCAGCCGGCCGCCTGCCCATTCGCAAAACTGCTTGGCCCCGTACCAATCCACGCAGTTCATCGGATGTGCCCCGCGGTCTGAGTACCCCCAATTGCAGTTCCGGGCGTCATCCTTCGTACGATGGTGGTCTTTGGTGCATGCGCCCGCATCCACGCAGGCCGCGTACTGCGCCAGCGTAGTCTCCGTCTTCGCGAATTCCAGGCCCGCGGGGCTGCTGTACATCCACTCGATGTCGCCGGGGCCTCCGCTCTTAAGGACCGCGGCAACCTTCAGGACCTGCTTCTCCAAGACCGACAAGTCCTTCTTGAAGCTTCCCCCGTTCGCCTTCACCTCAACCTGTTTGGCGCACACGGAGACTTTGTGCACGCCCGGGGCCGTGCCGACCTTCACTCCGTCGACGTACACATCGGCCCGCAGAGCGTTCCCTTGCTCGTCCACCGCAGTCACGTCGATCGCCCCCTCGATTGGCGAGGGTGAAACATCGACGACTTCCCGCTCGCCTCGTTCCAGCGCTACCTTCTTCCCTGATTCGTGGTGGCACTTGCCCACCACCAGCACTTCGTAGTTGCCTGGAGCCAGCTCCAGGTTCTTCACCGGCGTCTTGCCCGTCGCTTTCCGGTTGACCTGCACGTCGAGCCCAGGTGGGGTCGAGCTCACCGACAGCGTCCCGAAGTTCTCCTCAAGCTCCCAGCGCACGGTAGTGTCCTTCGTGACCATGACCGTCTCCGAGCGCTTCACGTACGCCTCCTTCTGCATCCCTACCTGGTGAGCGCCCGGAGACAGCATCCGGCTGCACCCCTTGCTGGTGTCCTGGCACGCAAGCTCCCCATCCACCATTACCACCGCGCCGCTCGGCGTTGACTCGAATCTCACTATGTACTGCATCCCGCCAGTGGGATTCCATTCGCTGACTCCACCGCCGATGTCCTCTTCGCGAAAGGGGACACCGCCTCCCGCCCCCGCTGCCTGGAGCCCCATCGCCTCCAACGCCAGTGCGGCGGCGATCGACGGCAACTCAACCTCTGGGCATGCGACCATCCTGGACACCTTCCCGCCGGTCGCCAGCTTCCCTTTCACGAAATGCGAAACCTCAACGTGGTACTCGTTCTTCGCCGCACTCAGGCGCGTCACCTGGCAGAACACCCGATCCGCTATCCCGAAGTTGGTTACCAACTCGTCGATGCAGCCGCTGTCACTGCACCCGAACAGCTCTTTCTGCTGCTCTTCCTGCAACTGTGACGAGAGGTTTGTGTACGTCAGTGCTTCCAGACCACGCTTGGCCAGGGCGACTGTCATCTCCGACGCCACGATCGCCCCGAGCGACTTGGAAACGTCTCCGGCCGCATTTGGCACGTAGACCTTCTTGGCCTGCGCCAAGGCCGCCACAGGCAAGAGACTCGGCAAGAGGACAAACACGGCCGCAACAGCAACACCCGCCCACCGCCTACACCAGAAGCCTGTTACCGCCTTCGCCCTTATCGAACCTCCCGGCAACCGCCTCATCGAACCCCTCCCGGCAACCGCCCGCCGTGGCTCCACGCCACGGCGCATTTCCTCGATGCAAGGACCATACCACACCCGTTCATGGCTGAACAGACAAGGAGGCACATCCGCATGGGCCTCCATCGCGGCGCGCCTTTTCGATCATCCCATTCCTTGCTAGCCCGCCCCGGGCGGGCGAACCACCGGCGTGTTCGTTACCCATGTGCTCCGATAGGCCAGGGTCAACGACCCTGGTGGGTGTGCGGATGTGCCCCCAACGCGGCGCGCCTTTTCGATCATCCCATTCCTTGCTGGTACAGCCCCCGCCAAGTCCCGACGATAACTCAGTCTGCCATGCGCCACGCAGGCACGGCCGGAGGGGCTACTCGCGGCCCGTCGCTCACGCCGTTTCGAAATCCGCACCCCATCTGTTCTCAGTCGTCCTCAAGCACGTGCCCGCGGCTTGGACCGTCGCCGCAATTCACCTTGGATATCTCTTTTCCAAGATCCACCGGGCCGAAGCTCTTGCCGAATTCCTTCAAGCCTGCCGCCAAGCTCTCCTTGCCGAAGCCGGGCGAGTCGCTGGCGAACATGATCGTGTTGCCGCTGTAATCGCCATGAGCGATGCACACTCTGGCAAAGACCGCCCTTGCGGTCGCAACCTGGTCCGCGAACATGGGGTGCCTGGTGTGCAGGTTTGCCACGACGACGCCCCCCTTGTTCAACAGCCCTTTCACCTTCTCGAGAAACTGCCGCGTGGCCAGGTGTCGCGGGACATAGTCCTCTGAGAACGCGTCCAGCCAGACCTGGTCGAAGTGCTGGGTGCTCTTCTCGACGTGGACTCTACCGTCGGCCACGGAGAGGATCAGATTCGGGCCGGTCTTGAAGCCGAAGTACTTCTCGGCGATCTCGGCCACCTTGGGATCGATCTCGACCACCTCCTGAACGACCCCGGGGCGGTGCTTGCTGATGAGATTGGGCATGTACCCGCCGCCCAAACCGATCATCAGCAAGCGCTTCGTGTCGGGCTTGGCCAGGAACCCGACGAACATCATCCGCGTGTACTCGAAAATGGGCCGATCCGGGTCGTCCAGATCTATGCACGTCTCACGATTATCCATGTCGCGACCGAAAAGGAGACAGCGCTCGCCCCTGGAATCGACCACAGTGATATGGCTGTAGGCGGATTCCTCCTCGGCCACTATGCGAGGCCCTATCTGAGCGAGAACGTCCGCACACCCGAGGCTGAACAGGAACACCGTCGCCGCAACACCCGACAAGAACCTTCTCTGATTCCGAATCATGACCTCTCCCATTCCGAGTCCCATCATTCCACCCGCACCAACCACACGGTCCCGGTTAGGTTGCTGACCGGGTCGCCGGCTTGGCCCTCGAGATGGAATCCGCTCCTGTCCAGCTTGACGTCGAGGTTGTCGGGCCTGTAGTTGTTGAAGCCGGAGTAGCGCTCGACGCTGCCGCGGAATGAGTACGATCCCGTGGACCCCTCGGTCATCGTTCCCTTCATGAGAGCCGTGCTGCTCCCCTGCCTGATATCCACGGTGGCGGAGAGGTCGTCATCGACGTGCACTTTGATGAAGTACTTATTGTACATCTGCCCGATCCACGTCGTCCCTGCCAGGGTGCCGGACTCCCGGCCGGGCACGATCCGTCTTGCGGAGAAGGTGTCGTTGAGCGGTTTCGTCGTGTCGCCGGTCTTGCCGTCCATCCTGTCCTGGTATTGAGTCAAGTCCCGCCAATCGGGGTTGTAGCTTGCGGATCCGAGCACGGCCCGGGCCGCAGAATGCCGGACCTTGATGGTGCCGTTGTCGTTGGAAGCCAAGCCGTTTTGCAGCACGATCGTGCCCGGGTTGTCGGGGCACCAGAGGGTGGTCTCATGAGCTTGCCCTTCCGTGGGCTCGAAGACGATGTAGGTGTCGCACTGGCATCGCCCGGTGCACTTCCACGTCCCTTTCCAGACCCCTTCCCAGGGGTGTGCCGCGCCAACGGCAGAGTACGTGTCGCCAACTGGCGCTGCGACCGCTCGGGGCGCCTCGGGCACCGCTGTGGGATTGAGCGTAACGGATGTTTCCGCCACCCGAGAGGCTTCGACCGCGACCAGTTGCTTGACTCCCACGTACCCTTCGGCCCTGACGATCACCTCGTAGTTGCCCACCTTCATCTTCCACGGCCCGGGGACCGAGCCCAACTTGTTGTCTGCTGCCCATACTTCGGCCGCTACCGCACGGTTGTTCGCGTCGAACGCACGCACCATCAGCCAACCTTCTTTGGCCATCGGGAACAGGCCCACGACGGCCTTCTTCCCCTTCTCCACCGCCACGGCCTCACGCTGAACCAGGTAGCCGGGATCTGCTGTCTCGATGACGTACGCTCCTGGATCCAGCTCCAGTCCTTTGACCGGGGTCGCCACCTGCTGAACGAGCCGATCGTCCCTCAACACGCGAACGGCCAGGGCTGGCGGGTGGCTCTCGATATCCAGCCAACCGATGGTTGCCGTGAGCTGCCATGTCTCGGTCGAGTTGGCCTTCACGACCACTACCCCTTCCCGCGACTCGTACTTCGGTTTGCTCATCCGCACACGGTAGCTGCCCGCCTTTGCGTACATGGGGAACGGGGTCACTCCGACCGCGGCGCCGTCGAACTCGAGGAACGCCCCCGGGGGATCGCTCTCGAACGTCACGAGGTACTCGGCCGCCGGCGCTGCCCCCTCCATCGGGCGCTCGCTCTCGACCTTCGGGAGCGCTCCGACCGCCCCCCTCCGACCTTCCACCTCCATGACTTCCAGTGCGATCTCGGCCGCGACCCCGGGAAGGTCCTTCTCCCCGCAGCTCACCGTCTCGGCCACTTTGTTCTTCACCTTGCTCTTGTCCATCAGGGTGAAGACGACCAACCACTGGTCGTCCCCCTGCTTGGTGACGTAGCCGAAAAGACGCCGTGCGAACCCGAAGGACGAGACCAGCTCGTCGACGCACTTCGAACCCTCGTCGCACTTGAGGATCTCCTTGCGTTCCTCCTGTTGAAGCTGGTCCGCGAGGTTCCTGTAGGTGAACGCCTGCACCCCGGCCCCGATCAAGTTTGCGGACATGAGCTCCGCCATCGCTTCGGCCGTCTGTGCGCTGATTCCCCCGGTGGGATTCACGACGTAGACCTGAGTCGTGCGACTCTGCGCGAGTCCGAGCCCGGGAACGGCCGCCAGCACGAGCAGCCCGGCGAAGAGGGCAGCGACACGATCGAGGGGAAGTCTCATTTGCGCCTCCACTGACGACACCTTCCTGCGTCTTGCTTTCCCGCTACCATACTGGATACCTCGAAGTCAAAGGATTACGGAAGTTGGGCATGTGCAGCACCGGCTGCTGCATGCCAACGCGGACGGAGCCTTTGGGGCCATTCGGATCTTCCCAATCCTTCGCTCCTCCCGAGCAGGGGGCGCCACATCGCAGCCAGGGGTGACCCCCCTGGGCGTGCTTGACACCAGAAAACATGCCTGCTATTTTCTCTTAATGGCAGAAGGGGGCATGGGTATGGACGCTTCGACCATGGCTGTCATTCAGGCCGACAACGGTTGGCTCCGGGGGCGGAAGCTCGATGAGTGGTTTGCCGGCCACCTCCCAGAGCGCTATCTGGCCCGTGGTGCAAAGCTCGATCCCAAGGCCGGGGTGTCAGTCGTCGTTGGGCCGCGGCAGGCGGGCAAGTCGACACTCATCTGGAAGACGCTGTCGTCGATGGCGCACCCTGTCCTCTTCCTTGACTGCGAGGAGCCGTCGGTGAGGGATTGGCTCCGCTCTCCCGCTCTGTTCCATGAAGAGGTCGACCGGGTGGCACCCCGGGCCAAAGCGATCTTCTTGGAGGAGGTGCAGCACCTTCCCGAAGCGGGGCTCTTCCTGAAAGGGCTGGCGGATCGGCGAAGTCGAAGATGGGTCGTGGCCACGGGAAGCTCGTCGTTTGACCTGGGGTCCAAGACGCGGGAGACGCTCGCCGGCCGTGCCGAGCGGCGCCTGGTTCTGCCGCTGTCGTTGGCCGAAGCGTCCGAGGCGGAAGGTCAGCCGGACCTTCTGCGCGCATCCCGGCTGCATGAGGCCGTCGAGTCGCACGCCGTCTACGGCGGCTACCCGCGGGTGGTCTGCTCGCCCAATCGCGAGGAAACCCTCTCCAGGCTCGTGGAGACGTTCGTGCTCAGAGATGCGTCGGACAGGTTCAGGATCCGGCACGTCTCTGCGTTCCGGCGACTGCTTGTGCTCCTTGCAGCGCAGGCCGGCAACCTGCTAAACGCCTCGGAATACGCATCGCTCCTTGGGGTGAGCAACGACACCGTCGCGGACTACCTGACGATTCTCGAAGACTGCCACGTCGTCGCCATGTTGCGCCCGTTCGTCGGCGGGAAGCGGGCCGAGCTCACCCACATGCCCAAGGTCTACTTCCTGGACAACGGGGTGAGGAACCTGCTGCTCGGCATGTTCCAGCCTCTGTGGGACAGGCCGGACCGTGGAGCGCTCATGGAGAACCTTGTCTTCTCCGAGCTGGCGAAGGTCCTCCATCCGCTCCTTACTTCGATTCACTACTGGCGAAGCAAGTCAGGTGCCGAAGTGGATTTCGTCGTGAGACGCGGCGAGCACACCCTCGCCGTGGAGGTGAAATCCGGAGGAGCGAGGCCGCACCTGTCCCGGTCGATGCGCAGCTTCATCGAAGCGTATGCGCCGGATCGCTTCCTGATCGCAGTCCCCGGAGCAGCTCCTCCGGAGCATGCACCGGAGGAGCTGGCGGAGGTTGTCCGGATCGGAGACCTCGCTGCCGCGGTCGCCGCTTGGGAGCGAGCCGCAGCCGGCATGCGGAGTTGAATCCATCGCGGCGCGCCTTTTCGAGCCCCCATGCGGATGTGCCCCAATCGCGGCGCGCCTTTTCGATCATCCCATTCCTTGCTAGCCCGCCCCGGGCGGGCGAACCACCGGCGTGTTCGTTACCCATGTGCCCCGATAGGGCAGGGTCAACGACCCTGGTGGGCGTGCGGATGTGCCGTCGCAAAGCGCGGGTAGCCGACACGGCCGCTGGTGCCGAGCATCGCGGCCGATTGTGCCTACTCCTGTCCCGCAGACAGCAACTTCTTGGCCGTTGCAAGGGCCTGCCGCATCTCTTGAACGCTCAGGCCCGACTGCACCCTGCGATGTATGAACTGGATGACAGCGGGCAGGCTCCGGTATTCATCGCCACACCCCCAGTAGTAGCGGTCATGGTTCACGAGGCCGCCCCCGCGGCCCCAGTTCTGGTCCTCCATGGGGTCTTCGGTCCGCCTGCACTCGGTCAGCACCGGCTGCTCCGAGATCCGCACGTACCTGTCGAGGGCCTCCTCCGCTGCCTCAGCCAAGCGCAGGGCATCTGACGTCCGTTTGACCGCACGGATGTATGTCACCGCAGCGGAAACCGTCTTGCCCAGGGACCGACTGTCCTGAACGCTTCGAAGCAGTGCCTTGAATGAAGCAAGTCGGATTCGGGAGACCTTGCGGTTGTCCGTGGCCGTGATGTGAGCGAAATACTGACCCGGAAGGTGGTCGGTCTGCCAGCGGGGAAGGAACTCATTGTCGAGCACCTCATAGAAGATGCCCGGAAGCCAGAATGCCTGCCCCATTCCGAGTTGCACAATGCGTTCATTTAAGTACGCTCTGAGATCCCCGCTCCACCAGAATTCGTGCAAGCTCGCCGAACGAATCTTGCTGCTCGTCTTCTCGCTCGGGCTCCGGGCGCAGCGTTCCGCAGTCTTCAGGGCGGTCTTCAGCCGCTTCAGCCGATTGTCCACCGACAACCCCTCGTCATAGCTGTCGAGCAGCGCGGTCTCCCCGCTCTCCGCCGTCTTCTTGGCATCTTCTTCTGTGCACGACGTTTCTGGCTCGAATGCCTCCGTCGCAGATCCTATCGGCTCGATGTCCGGTTGAAGGACTCCGGCCTGGAGCTTGGCAGTGGTTTCAACCGTTTCGCCCAGCCGAATCGACACCGACCTGGCCACTGTCTCGTAACCTACGGTCCGGATCTCGATCTCGTACGAGCCCACGGTCAACGTCCAGGGCCCGGGCGTGGTGCCCAGCATGGAGCTTCCCGCCCACACCTCTGCCTTGAGTGCGTTTCCCCGTTCGTCGAATGCCTTCACCTTCAGGAAACCCTGCTTGGCCTTCGGACTCAGCGACGCAGTCTGACGCGCGCCCTTTGCAATCGTCACCTGCTTTCTCTCAACATAGTACTGGTCGCTCGCGCTCTCCACCAGGTACGAGCCCGGGTCAAGCTCCATGCTCGTCACGGGTGTGACGACGTTGGTCGCGTCCTCTCGGCCGGAGCGCGACACTTTGACCGCCAGCCCGCTCGGCTCGCTGGTGATGTCCAGCCAGCCGATGGATGGCGTCAAGCGCCATTCGATTCTCCGATCCGACTCAATCATCACCATTTCTTCGTGCGGGTCGAACTTCGACAGAGCCATCCTGATTCGGTGCGGCTTCGCGGAGAGATACAGCGTGCAAGGCGTCGCGCTCTTCGGTGCTCCGTCCACCTCGACCATCGCTCCGGCCGGCGTGCTCGCGAATTCGACCACGTGCTCAGCTTCGGGTGCGGAGAATTCGACCGGCTTCTCGCTTTCCGGCCCCGGGATCACCCCGACACTGCTTGCCGCTCCGCAGCTTACACCGACCACCGTGCATGCCAAGGCCGCGGCAGCCTCCGGCAGGCTCCGCTCGGGGCACGATAACGACTGCGAATCCCTGCCCACCAGCTTCTCCCTGACGAAGTAGCTGATGTCCAGGCTGTACTCATCCTCCCGCAGCTTCGTGACGTGACCGAACAGCCGTCTGGCGTATCCGAAGCTCGCGATCACCTCGTCCAGACAGCTCGTCTCCTTGGCGCACGCAAATACCTCTTTTCGCTCCTCTTCCTTGAGTTGGTCATTCAGATTCCTGAAGGTGAGAGCCTCGACTTCCCCGGTTTTCACAAGCACAGCGGCTACCTTCGCCGCGATGACCTCCCCGATCTTGGGCGTGATGTCTCCGCCGAAGTCCTTGACGTACACTTTGGTCTTCTTGTCTTCCGCCGTGGCCGGCAGCGAAACCACCCAGCTCAGGACCATCGGAAGCAACCAGGTCCAGAGCCAGAAGCCCACCACCATCTTCGCCCTCATTCAATCCCCCCTGACAAGTGCACGTAGCGGCAAACCGCCACGGCCAATTCGCTCGATGCAAGGACCATAGCACACCTAAGCGGGGGTGAACAGACGGCCGACGTGACCTCAGAAGCCGTGGGCCAAAGGCTAGCCGAGGCAGCTCTGCAGGAGCTACGGCGTGACCTTCGGCCGATGGTGCCGAGCATCGCAGCATTGGCTGTGGCAGTGCCGATGCAGAAAGAGCCTTAGGCGCCCCGCCCGCGGGGTGCGCAGCAAATGGTGGCCCAGGGCAAGGCGCCTGCGGCGCCGCAGCCCTGGGTGGCCATGGGCAGGATCTGCTGCGCTTGCTCCCCCCTCTCGTCTCCCCCCTGCGGGGGGAGTACCCCGAGCTTGTCGAGGGGGGAGGAGGGAGTAGCTGGATTGGCCGATCCTCTGTGCGGGGGTGCAATGCCAATGCAAAACGCGTTGCGGATGTGCCCCAATCGCGGCGCGCCTTTTCGGTCCCCCCTGCGGATGTGCCACCATCGCGGCGCGCCTTTTCGATCATCCCATTCCTTGCTAGCCCGCCCACCGGGCGGGCGAACCACTGCGTGTTCGCCACCCATGAACCCCCGATAGGCCAGGGTCAACGACCCTGGTGGGCGTGCGGATGTGCCCCCTCGACGGCCGTTGCGGATGTGCCCTCTACAAATCCATCTCGTCCAGCTTGTCCTGCAGCTTCTTGTGCACGTCGGCCGGTGCACCGGAACCCGTGCCGTGGTTCCCGTCGTCCTTCTCGCCATCCTTGGGCGTAGCGGACTCATCCTTCTTCAGGTCCTTCACCACCGAGTCAACGGACTCCTTGGTCGTTGGGGCCTCTTTGACCGCGGGCGCCTCCTCGGGCGGGCCGGCAACCTCGGGCGGGCTGGCAACCTTGGCCGGGGAGGAGCCCTTGTGCGAGGCTGCGGTTTCCGCGGGCTTCTCCGCCGCCTTCTCTGCGGTCGGAAGGGCCTCCTTGTCGGCAGCCTCCAGAGCGGGGGGCGTCTCGGGCCCCGGTGTCCCCCCGGCGGCCGGAAGCTCGTCCTTCTTCGCAACCTCCGGAGTCGGAGTGCTCTCGGGTTGCGGTGTCTCTTTGGCCGCCGGAAGCTCGTCCTGGGGGAGGGTCGGCGGTGTCGGAGTCTCCGTCCCCTTCCCTGGCTCCGTCCCCTTCCCTGGCTTCCCCTTCCCAAGCTCAAGTATGCTGCCTTCTTCAGCCGGAGCAGCCTCTGCCTCCGCGGGCGGAAGTGCTGTCCGGACTGTTTCCGGGAGCGAACCGGGCGCGGTCGAGGGAGGTACGGCATCTCCTCCAGTCGGAGTCTGTGCCGAATCCGTCGAGGGGGGCGCTGCATCTCCTCCAGCCGGAGTCTGTGCCGAATCCGTCGAGGGAGCTGCTGAAGCTCCTCCGGTCGGGGTTTGCCCCGGCTCCATGCTGCCCAGCCGCGGGGCCCATGGGCTCCAGACCACCAGGCCGAGCCCAAGGACCGCTGCTCCGACTCCTGCCGCAACCCACTTCAGGAGTCCGCGGCGGTGAGGTACGACGACCACCGAACCTGCTTGGGCCGGGATGGGCACCATAGACGGGTCGATGCCGGTGCGATCGCCGTGGCCGACCGACGGGTCGATGCACGTGCGATTGTCGCGGTCGACCGACGGGTCGATGCGCGTGAAGTGCTCGGAATGGGGGACGGCGGAAACCGGGGGACGTGACCCAGCTTCCGCGCCGGGCGCGGCCAGCGTGTCGGCCAGGGCGCCGTCCTGGTCCCTGGTCGTTGAAGCGGCTTGCGCCTGGGCGGCCTGGAGCAGGATGGCGGAGAGGCGTTCACGGGCCAGTGCCGCTGTTCGGGGGCGCTCTGCGGGCGTGAACCCGACCATGGACATGACGAGCTGCTCGAAGGCCGGGGGGCAAGCTCCGGAGGCAATCGCGGTAGAGAGATTCGGCGCCCTCGACGAGAGCTTGTTCCTGATCATCACGTCCGTGGCCTTGTCGTGGAACGGGAGGCGCCCGGCCACAGCCTCGTAAAGGATCACTCCGAGCGAATAGATGTCTGCGGGGGGGCCGACGTCCTTGCCCTGGATGTGCTCCGGGCTCATGTACGCGGGCGTGCCGACGAATCCTCCGGTAGCGGTCAGCGAGAGATGGTCTTCCGCTTCCTTCTCGAACGCCTTGGCGATCCCGAAGTCGAGCACCTTCACGAAGTCCTTCTGCCCGCACCAGTCGCACAACATGATATTCGCCGGCTTGAGGTCCCGGTGCACGATCCCCCTGCCGTGCGCTTCTTCCAGCGACTCGCAGATGGCGATCCCGATTCGGGCGACCTCTTGCCAGGCGAGCGACTTCTTTTCTTTGAGGATCGCTTGGAGGCTGCGGCCGGCCAGGTATTCCATGGCAAGCACCAGCATCCCGTCGGCTCCGTCCTGGTACAGGTCGTAGGTCGCAACCGTGTGCGGGTGACGGAGCTTTGTGACCAGGCGGGCCTCGGCAAGGAAGCGGCGAACGATGGACTCGTCGGAGACCAGGTCGGGCCTCACGACTTTAACTGCGTCCTGCCGATCAAGAGCCAGGTTGGTAGCCACGTAGACGGCGCCGAATCCGCCCTGTGCTATCAGGCGCTCGATCCGGAACTTGCCTGCGAGCACCTTCCCGCACAAGTCCTGCGTGGTGGGCAGCGCGAAAAGGCTCGCTCCGTCCTCGTAGCAGACGGTCTCGTCGCCGGCGTAGTGCTTTCCGCAATGGGGACAAAACCGCTGGCTCATGTGCCCCTCTGTTTGCGCACGGCCTTACCTCCAACGGGACCGAACATAGCACGACACGGCGAACGGCGCCAGACGTAAGGCACACCTCCACGTGCTCCGATAGGCCAGGGTCAACGACCCTGGTGGGCCTGCGGATGTGCCCCCTCGAAGGCCGTTGCGGATGTGCCCCCATCGCGGCGCACCCGCACGCGAATATTGCATCTCCGCATTCCTTGTGCAGAATTGCCGGGTAAGCATGGGGGCGGAATGGCGCACGACGGCAGTCAGACCAAGACCTCGTCGGGCGAATACCGGTCGCCGAGGGAAACGTTGGCGCCGGCACAGCCGGTGCCGCAGCTCCTGCTGGTGTGGACGCCTGAGGCCGCCAGGGCAGGGGAGCGCCTGGTCCTGTACGGCCCGCCGGTCGCAATAGGGAGGAACGACCCGAGCCTTGCGTTCCCTGGCGGCGGGCTGGACGACAGCGCCATGTCCCGCAAGCACGCCGTCATCGAGCCGGCTCCCTCGGTCATCGAGCCGGTTCCCACGGTCATCGAGCCGCTTCCACCGGGCAACGAGGCGCTTCCCAACTGCCGCTTCTCGGTGCGGGACGTGGGCAGCTCCAATGGGACGTTCGTAAACGGGGCGCAGATTCCGAGGGCCACGGCGCTCTGTCACGGAGACATCCTGCGCGTCGGCTCCACGCTGCTCGCATACCTCGTCGAGCCGCTTCCGTCCGACCGCACCGAGCCCGCGGAGCTTGCCGGGATATCCGCATGCGCAAGCTCGCTTCGAGATCGCGTCTCCAAGCTCGCTGCCGCCCGCATCGCGGTCCTCCTGCAAGGCGAGACCGGCACGGGCAAGGACGTCGCGGCAAGAGCGCTGCATCGCTTGAGCGGTCGCAAAGGCCCCTTCGTCGCAGTCGATTGCCCCAACATCTCCGAATCCCTCTGGGAATCCGAGCTCTTCGGTCACGAGAAAGGCGCCTTCACAGGAGCTGACTGCGCCGGCAAGGGCCGGATTCGTGAGGCCGACCGTGGGACCCTGTTCCTGGATGAGATCGGAGACCTCAAGCTCCACATGCAGGCCAAGCTGCTGCGCGTTCTGGAAACCGGAATCGTCGATCCCGTCGGCGGGCGCCCGGTCCGGGTGAACGTGCGGTTCGTGGCCGCAACCAACTACGACCTGGCTGCAAGCGTGGCACAGGGCAAGTTCCGAAAGGACCTCTTCGCACGGCTGGCCCACGCAGTCGTCACCATGGCGCCATTGCGTGAACGAAGGTGCGACGTCCCCTTGCTGTGCCGCCGCTTCCTGGACGAGCTTTGCCACCCGGAGTCCGCCATCCCGGTCGTGGACCTCGAACGGCTGATCTTTCACTCATGGCCGCTCAACGTGCGCGAGCTCCGCAGCCTGGTAGATCTGCTGCTGGTCGGAGTCCACGGCCCAACACCGCGGCTGCCCCTGACTTCCGAGGCGCTTGACCGCCTGGGCCTTTACTCCAAGGCGGCCGGGAACGCACCGCTCCATGCAGCGGGGACCGCACCGGCCCAGAGCGCCGGTAGAGCCGAGCCCGCGTCGCACCCCTGCTGCCATGTCGGTCCGATCTCCCGGGAGACGCTGGACCAACTGATGCACCTGCACAGAGGAAACGTGTCGGACGTCGCAGCAGCTATCGGCAAGCATCGCTGGCACCTGTACAGGCTCCTCGAAAGGCACGGCATCGATCCCGAAGAGTATCGGAAGTGATCGCGGCGCCGGAGAAACGGCGCCGCGCGATGGAGGCAGATCCGTAACGCGTCTTGCAACGGCACATCTCTACCCCCACCGGGGTCGTTGACCCCGGCCTATCGGTGCCCACAGGTAACGAGCACGCCGGAGGTTCGCCCGCCCGAGGGGCGGGCCAGCAAGGATTGGGGTGTCGGACCTACTTGTTTTCCCATTTCTTCTTGAGCGCTTCGCCGATCGCAACGCCGAAGTCGTTCAGCACCGACTTCTCCTTGAAACCCCTAGCGGTGATGTCCGCAGCATGGACTCGCTCGATTTCCGCCCCGTCGGACGAGCGGACCAGCACCCAGTCAGCTTCGCCGCTGGCAATCGCCATCCCGGAGAACTGCGCTCCGGCATTCTGCATCGAGACGCTCACGTTCAGGAGGCCCAGGTACTTTGCCGACGTACCGTGTGTCACGACAAGGTAACCCTGGCCTCGCAGCCGGTCGGTAACGGCTTCCACCGCGGCGTCGCTGTTGACACCATCGGTCTGTGAACTCACCTGCACCTGCACGGTGCGGCCGGCCAGGTAGCGGGCGTAGTCGGAGATTCCCATCCGCAGCACGACGAAAGACTGGCCGCCGACGTCCTCTCTCTGCTCGTGCAAGGGCATGTTGTCGAACGCACATTTGGATCTGCTCTTGCTCACCATGCGCACGACCTCGGAGTAGTCCATCTCCTCCGATTTCTCGCCTTCACCGTCCTGCGCTTGGTGCAGCAGGTGCTTTCGATCGTCCGTGGTTTCCGATTCCACTACCACCAGGATATCGTCGCACAGCATCTTCCGCGCCCTTCCCAGCGCTGCCTGGTAGTCCGGCCCGACGCCCTCGCCCTGGTAACAATCCCGGCAAGCCTGGGGCGGGTACCACGCGGGCGCGGGTGCGGCCCCGGAGCAAGCGGCCAAGACGGCGATCATCCAGAAGACAAACGGCCTTGCCGAGCTCGACATGCCCCCCTCCAGCGAACGGCCCTTTGTATAGCACCTGGGCGCGGCGCGTGCAATGGAGGCACATCCGCAACAGGCTTCGAGATGGCACATCCGCAGGCCCTGGGCCTCCGGCCCAGGCTGCAGAACGGCGGCCCTTCAGGCCGCGTCGGATCGGATCGGCCTTTCTCCCCGTGCGTTTCTTCCTGTCCTGTGCTATTTGTAAGGCCATCGGACGCGGGGAGGTCGTGGGATGGTTCCGTTTCGCGTGCTTGCAGGGTTGCTCGTGCTGTTGCTGTCGACACCCCTTTGTGCCAAGGTCAAGGAAGGGCAGACCGCGCCCGACTTCGGGCTGCGGGACCTGTTCGACGAAAGTGCGGATGCGAAGTCGTACTGGGTGTCCGATTTCGTTGGGCCCGAGGCTGCCGAGAACGCGAAGAAAGCGCTGCTCATCAGCTTCTGCCACAGCTCCTGCAAGGCTTGCTGGATCGAGCTCCCGGAGCTGCTGGGCCTCAAGGTCAAGTACGGGGCCCGGGGTTTCGAAGTCTGGTCCATCCTCGTGGACACCGATCCGGAAGGCCGCGAGAAGGGCAAGCAGAAGCTGGCCCCGGCAAGGGGCAAGATCGTGGTCACTCGGACTGCTTCGACGCGGATGCCCAATGAGTACATGGGCACCCCGTGGGAAATGCCGGCGCTCTTCCTCATCGACCGAAACGGCAAGGTCGTGCGCATCCTGCACGAATACAAACCGGACGAGCTCAAGGCGCTGGACAGGCAGGTCGAAGAGCTTGTTGGCGAGTAGGAGCTTCGAGCTGCCGATGGGGCGGGAGCACCGAAGGGTCGGGCGCCGGACGTGAATCGGGGAAAGAACTGGATTTCTGAACACGGGCCGGCGGGCGTGGGCGCCACGGGCGGGGTCCTCTCCCTCTTGTTTGCCTTGTTTGCCGTTCCCTGCGCGGCCCAGAACGCACGGACCACGGTTTTCGTCACCGACTTCACGGGGGACATTCCGGAGAAGACGGGAGTGATCCTTGCGGCAGTGGCAGCGGAGAGGCTCACCAACACGGGCCACTTCGAGGCATTCACGAGGGTCAACCTTGAAAACCAGCTCAAGGAGGAGGAGCGCAAGGAATACCTCGAGTGCGACAAAGGCACGCGCTGCCTGAATGAGATCATCGAGAACTATGGCATGGCCAGGCGGTTCTTCGGAAACGTGTCTTTGACGGACAGCGGGGATTGCTTCGTCGACGTCACGTACTATGACCGCCACAATAAAATCGGCCAGAAGACCGACACCGTGTCTTGCGCTCAGGAGGGGTTGAAAGGCGTTGCGGCATCGCTGGTGGTGGCGTTGGCGCTCGCTGATGGGAAGGCAACAGGTGTGGCCGTGCCCCCGCCTCCGCCGGGAGTCGAGAGGTGCGACCAGGATTCGGATTGCACCTCCGGGCTCGTGTGCGATGCAGCTTCCAGGATCTGCGCGCCGCGTGCCGCTCAGCTCATCGTTCTGATGCTTAGAAGTCCGGCAAGTGGCCGGGTCGTGCTCGACGGAGGTGCCCCGTTCGAAGTCGAGGCCGACCGGCAGGCGAAGCTCGCGGTGTCTCCCGGCGAGCACTGGCTCGTGGTCTCATCCGAGGGTTACGAGGATCGCAGGGAAGACGTACAGGTATTGTCCGGCACCATCCAATCGAGAGAGGTCGCCCTGCTTCCCGTTGCGCCCCCGCCGGAGGAGTGTCCCAGCGCCGGTTTCGGCTGGGTCAGCGTGACGTCGGAGCCCGAGGACAACGCCAAGGTGTCCCTCGACGGCGCGGCGTTGAGCGACAGGACTCCAACTCCCGCTCTGGTTGTCGCCTCCGGCTGGCACACGGTCAGAGTCCAGAAGCCCCTCTTCCACGAGTTCCAGACGCGTGTCTGCGTTCGGTCGGAAGATATCGTGAAGGTCCCAGCAAGGCTCACTCCCGACTTCGGGAATATCCGCATCGAATCAGACCCTACTGGGGCCAGGGTAACGGTCGACGGCGAGGCGCTGGCCACGACAACTCCTTGCTCAATCCAACGCGTCCAAACGGGCGCTCACCGCGTCCGCATCGAGGCGGAATGGTACCACCCGTTCGAGAATGACGTGTACGTTGACGCGGGACGCACGGCACGCGTCGCTGCCCCGCTGAAGGACCATCCGGCATTTGGGACTGTCTCCATCTCCATCACCGATGAACGCGGCAAGAAGGTGCCTGGGGCCGAAGTCTCCGTGGATGGGAAAAACGTGGATGCGGGCGCATCCGCCGCGATGCGCCTGCCCAAGGGCGCACACTCCCTGGAGGTCCGCGCCAAGCTTCACAAATCGTGGGGCTCGGAGGTGCAGGTCGAGGAGGGGAAGCAATACGAGGAAAAGGCAGTCCTGGACGCGCAGTACGGCATGCTGTCCGTAACGTCGTCTCCCTCCGGCGCCGCGGTTTCCCTGAACGGCGAGATCCTCGGCGCCTCTCCGCTCAAAGAGACGCCGTGGCTTGCCGGGACGTACACGCTGCGCGTTGAGTCCGACAAGGACCACGAGGTGTCCGAAGCGGAGGTCGTCATCAGAGTTCGAGAGACCACCAGGGCGAAGGTCACGCTTGCCCGCCGAGTGGGCAACCTGATGGCGCAGTCGACGCCTCGCGGTGCTGCCGTGTACGTCGACGGAGACCGGGTCAAGGAAACCACGCCCGCGATGCTCAAAGGCATCGCCGTCGGCCGCCACACGGTCCGCTTCGAGCTGAAAGGCTATACCCCCGACGAGCAGACCGTGGACGTGGTCAGGGGCAAGGTCGCGGAGGTGACCGGCCAGCTTACGCAGCTTGGCGCAGTTACGATCGAATGCACGCCCACCGATGCTGAAGCTATGCTCGACGGCGTCGTGGTCGGCACAGGCACAGCCTCGGTTCCGGGCTTGCCAGACGGCCCGCACGTCGCCGCATGCCGCCGCATCGGCATGGTCGAGCTGGAGCAGACGTTCGGCTCCGTCGCCGGCCAACGGGCGAACGTGGCGTTTACCCTTTCTGCGAACCCCGTGCTTGATATCCGCTGCAAACCGGACGGCGCTGCCGTCAACATCAACGGTGTGGACGTCGGTTTCTCGCCGCTGAGCTACCGCCTCCCCGGCCCCGGCGAGTTCGAGGTGACGTGCAGCGATGGTACCACCGAGCTGGTGCAGACATACGAACTGTCTGCCGGGCAGTCCGCCAGCTTCACCGGAAGCCTGCTCGCTCAACGGGCGCGGCTGGATGCCCTCCAGGCCGAACAGGACCGCAAGGACACCGCTGATCGGACCGGCGGCTCCCGCGGCGTCACCAAGTTGGGACTTGTGGGATATGGCACCGCGAGCACCGTCCTGAGCATGCCCGACATGACCTACCTGAATCTGGGCGGAGTGCTGTGGATGCCCCTCACCGGTGGGATCTTCTGGTCCTATTCCGACAGATCCCTGGCGACGTCCGGCAGAGTTGGCGCCTACATTTGGTCGGATTATTTCGACAACCCCATTGTCGAGGACGGGACAGGGATTGGCGGGTTGGATTTCGACTTCGCTCTCGGACCCAGGCTCTGGACCGACGGGTGGCTTCGAGCCGAGGTTGTGTTCGGCTGGCACGGGATGATGGGGATGCAGTGGGGCGCCCGGAAAGGCGAAAGCGGCGAAGAGCAGGGTGTTGCCTTCAAGGCCCACAAATTGCTCGTCGGCGCCGGTTTGGCCGCTGAGCTCGGCGGGGCCGCTGCACCGAGCAGCGGCAGACCCTCTTTCGAGGTGAAGGCAGGCGTAAGGAAACTGCTGGTGGGGTGGAGCGCAGAGACGGTTGAGGACGACGGCTCCGGCGGGACAAGCAACGAGGACCTCGGCGGCGGCTCAGTCGAGCTGCCGTGGATGGTCGGAGGAGAGGTCGTCTTGTGGACCGGGACCGGGAAAGGGCTCCTGGAGATCGGTGCCGGGTACTACACGGATGGAGATTCGCACAATCTGCCGCTGGTGTTCAGACACTACGGCTGGCCGCTGAAGTGAACAAGTGAACGGTGCGCGGGAGCAGGCCCAGGGGCGGTGCCCCTGGCTATGTTGTAGCGCCCCCGTTCGGGGGCGCGAAGGGTTTGGAATTGTCCACGCCATCGGATGGGATGATCGGCGCTCCCGTGGCACATCCGTATCGGCCGGTGCGGAACACATAGCGGATGTGCCCCCGCAAAACGCGTTGCGGATGTGCCTTCTCTACTGGCACGCGGCGAATTCCAGCTCAGCGATGCCGTCCTTGATGCTTTTCACGCGGACGCGGAAGAAGCCGGGGGTCTTGTTGCCCTTGACAGTGAACCCCTGGCCGGCCTTGGCCTTGGAGAGGAACGCGTTCTTCTCCTTGTCGGTCGGCTCCGTGCAAGGAACGTCGGAGAGCTTGGAGAACGTCTGGCTCAACCCGAACTTGTGCAGCGGCTGGTGCGACGTGCCCGCACGTCCGCCCTTCAGGTCCAGTCCTGTGCCGTGCTTGTATGCGATAAAGTCCACCTTGAGCGCAGAGCCATCCTTGATCACCTTGCCGCTGGACGCGAGCACGCCGTCATCCGCCTTGAGCTTCACCGTCTTTGCCGCCGGGGCGGGCTTGTCCTTGGCCGCGACGCTGCCCACGTCAGTCGCAGCGAATAC
>Ga0172371_10005372_pt1 | contig 18996 bp, 15 predicted proteins | sample Lak12m_FD_114543 | JGI IMG/M metagenome (GOLD analysis project Ga0172371, IMG submission 114543) | Freshwater microbial communities from Kabuno Bay, South-Kivu, Congo - kab_022012_12m | ecosystem: Environmental > Aquatic > Freshwater > Lake | place: Democratic Republic of the Congo: South-Kivu...
CCACCAGGCGCATCACGTCGGCCTTGGCGCCGACGTCCATGCCCCGGGTCGGCTCGTCGAGCAAGAGCACGCGGACCGGCCCGAGAAGCCAGCGGGCCATGGTCGCCTTTTGCTGATTCCCACCGGAAAGGTGGCCGGCCAACATGCGCGGCTCTGCCGGCCGGCAACCGACGCGATCCAGGACGGTCTGCGTGGCGGCCGTCTCGCGCGGCGCCGTGAGCCACTCGCCGATCGCGCGGCGGAGATGGGCCAGGGTGACGTTCTTGTAGAGTTCGCCCCGCAAAAAGAGCCCCTGGGCCCGATCGCCGCTCACCAGGACGACGCCGCGGCGGACCGTTTCGTGGACGTTGCCCGGCGGCAACGGGTGATCGTCCAGGAGAACCTCGCCCGACGTCGCGCCGGTCGCCCCGGCCAAGGCCTGAACCACCTCGCGATGGCCCGCCCCGACGAATCCGTAGAGCCCGAGGCATTCGCCCGGCGAGACCTCCAGGTTCAGATCGGCAAACGCGCCGGTCCCCGAGAGCCTGCGGGCCACCAGGACCGGCGGGGTCTCGACCCGCGGCCGCAGCGTCGCGCCCGTCTCGTAGCCCACTTCGGCGTGCGGGCCGCTGTGGCCGAGCATGGCAGCGATGATCCCGTGCTTGGTGAGAGTCGCCCGCGGGGCGGTTTCCAGACGCCGGCCGTCGCGGAGGATCGTCACCCGGTCGCAGATCTCCAGCACGTCCTCGATGAAATGGCTGACCAGTGCAATGGCCACGCCGCGGCCGCGCAATCGCCGGATGAGATCGAAGAGCCGCCGCGTTTCGGGCGGACTGAGGGCGCTCGTGGGCTCGTCGAGGATGAGCACCCGGGCGCCGCTGTGCATTCCTCGGGCGACCTCGACCATCTGGCGGATTACAAGCGGGTAGCGGTCCAGGCGACGATCCACGTCGATCTCGATCTCCAACTCGCCGAGGTATTCGCGGGCCTTGCGGCGCATCGTCCGCCAATCGACGCGGCCCCACCGCGTCGTCGGCTGCCTGCCGAGGAACAGGTTCTCGGCCACCGAGAGCGGCCCGATGCCGGAAAGTTCCTGGTAAACCATGGCGATCCCCCGGTCCAGCGCGGCCTGCGGGGTGGAGAGATCAACGGGCTGGCCGGCCAGCAGCACAGTTCCCTCATAGTCGGGCAAGGCCCCGGCGAGGATCTTCATCAGCGTGCTCTTGCCCGCCCCGTTGCTCCCCACCAGCCCGTGGACCTCGCCGGCGTGGAGCGTGAAATCGACCTCGGCCAGCGCGGTCACGCCGCCGAATCGCTTCGTGATGCGGCGGCATTCGAGGAGGGGGGAGGGCATGATAAGAGTAGGCAGTAGGCAGTAGGCAGTCGAGTAGGGCGGACCGAACGCAGTGAGGCCCGCCGCGGATTTGGGTGGCACGTCCCTGAGCGGAGCGAAGGGCGTGGTGACACCGCACCACGCCCATCACTGCGTTCTGGGCGTGCCACCCACCACCGTCGCGGCGAACCTCCGGACCTCTTCCTCCGTGGGCAACGACGGCTGGGCGCCGAGCCGCGTGACGGACAGGGCGCCGACGAGGCCGGCGTAGCGGACCGCCCCGTCCAGGGCGAGGCCGAGTGCCAACGCGCAGGCCAGCGCGCCGCTGAAGGCGTCGCCCGCGGCCGTGCTGTCGACGGCCTCGACGCGGCGCCCCGGCACGAAGCCCGAACGCTCCCGCTCGACCCACAAGGCGCCCTTAGCGCCCAGCGTAATGATCGCATACCGCACGCCGCTTTCGAGGAGTTTTGCCGCGGCCCGGCGCGCGGAGGCCTCGTCGCGGACCGGGATTCCGGTGAGCCGCTCCGCCTCGGTCTCGTTCGGCTTCAGATAGGCGACGTGCTTGAGCAGGCCGGGGTCAAGCGGTCCGGCCGGGGCCGGGGCGGGATCGAGGATCACCGGCACGCCCGCCTCCGCGGCAACCTTTGCGGCACAGGCAACCGTGTCCAGGGGAATCTCCAGTTGGAGGAGCACGACGTCGGCCGACCGGATCCGTTCCGCGGCCCGTTGGACGTCCTGCGGCCCCAAGGCATGATTCGCGCCCGAGGCCACGGAAATCAGGTTCTCGCCGCGCCCGTCCACAAGGATCAAGGCTACGCCGGTCGCGTTCTGGGGATCGCGGAAAATGAAATCCGTGACGATCCCTTCCTTCTGGTAGCCGGCGATCGCCTGGTCGCCGAACATGTCGGCCCCGACCTTGGCCACCAGGGTGACTTCGGCCCCGAGCCGGGCCGCGGCGACCGCCTGGTTGGCCCCTTTCCCACCGGCGGCCAGGAGGAACTGCCCGCCGGTGACGGTTTCCCCGGGAGCGGGGAGCCGCGTGGAGCGGACCACCATGTCGGTATTGGAGCTGCCGACAACGAGGATGCGAGGAGTCTTGGTCACGACGGCCTCTCTTCCTTCTTCATGCCGGCGAGAATGATCAGGGCCAGGCCGAGAACGTACCCGGCAAACATGAGCGCGAGGAGCGTCGTGGCAGAGGACGTCGCCTCACGAAACTCTCTCCAGATGAACACACCCCAGAACGCGGCCACCATCGTGGCCCCTTGTCCCAGGCCATAGGAGATTGCCGGTCCGGCCCGGCCGAACGCGATGATGCTGAACGTCATTCCGACCGCCCAGATCATTCCTCCCAGGACGCCCCAAAGGTGAACCAAGGCGTCGCCCCGGCAGTATTCCGGGGTTGGGAGGGGCACGGTGGTCAGCGTGTTGACGATATTGGCGAAATTGAACAGGGCCTGGCTGGCGAGAATGCCGAGGGAGAAGAGCACCATCGCGGTGTACGGGCTCAGTTTCCCCGCGGGCATATGGATGAAGTTCTCCGGCTTGGGCTCGGGCATGGCCGAGGCAACGAACCGATAGAAAAACCCCATGAGAACCCCGCACGACAGCGCCAGGCCGAGGCCGACGATGCCGCCTCCTTGGTCTTGTCCGGGCAAGGTGCCGTAGGCCCAGGCGTCGAGCACGATCGCCGCGGCGACGAGCGCCACGCCGAGGAACAATTTGATCGGATCGCCCTTCGGTTCGGCCCAGTAGTTCACGAGCACGCCCAAGACCAGCGCGAGACCGATTCCAACGGGAAACGCGACCGACATGCCGGCCACCGCAATCCCGGCCACCAGGAGGATGTTTGCCGCGTTAAAGACCATTCCGCCAAGGAACGCCGAACCGAGGTTGCGCTTCTCGGCCTGCCGGAGGTCGGCCAGGAAACCGCGGCCCCCCTTCCCGAAGCTCCCAAGCGAAAAGGCGAACACCAGTGCCATGAGCACCACACCGAACACGTAGTCCCAATAGAAGAGCTCGAAACGCCAAGTCTCTCCGGCCAGCTTCTGCGTATTGGCCCAGGATCCCCAGCAAAGCATGGTGACCACACAGAAGATCACCGCCACGAGATAGGATCGGACGACAAACATAGGGTTTCTCCCTTGCGATCTGGCCTTCACGTCCCGTAGGGACGTTCGACAATAGCCCAGCAATTCATTGCTGGGAAGAAGGGCTCCCAAAAAGGATCGTGCGTCCCGTAGGGACGCTTGAAGGCATCCGGTGGCCTTGATTCAAGCGTCCCTACGGGACGCGGGGGCCTCGTTCGGCCCCCGCAACCCAGCGATCAATCGCTGGGCTATTCTCAAATGCCCCTCCGGGGCAAAGTCACGTCACGACTCTCGGAAGACGTGTATCCCGAAATCCTGAATCCTGAACCCTGAACGCTCTCTCTTCTTCTCCTCGGTGACACCTCCCCGTTGACACCGTCAAACCAGGCAATGCTTCGGATCTGAGAGCCAGAACATCGCGTCGAGATTGCCGGAGTCTTTGGAGACCAGCGGGCAGGGGCACGGAATCTCCAGCGGGACGTCTTCGAGTTTCTCGCGGTTGCGGACGATGAACTGTCCGACCACCAGGGCCCAAGAGTGGAGCATGCAGGTGGGATTCACGGTCGTGGCGGCGAGGCGCCCGTCGCGCACCCCGGTGAGCCCCTCCTTCTGCCCGTCCACGGCGGTGATGACCATCTTCTGGTGAATCATGCCGGCCAGGCCCGGGTAGCAGGCCAGGGCCATGTCGTCGTTGTGGAAGAAGGCCCCGGCGATCGGCTCGCGGGTCTGGGAGATGAGCGAATCGAACGTATCGCGGGCCTTCTCCGGCTTCCAGTCGCACCACCGCACGCCGCCGCCGATGACCTCCACGCCGGGATAGCCGGCGATCACGCTGAGGAAGCCTTTTTCGCGGTCCCGGGCCCCGCTGTGGGCGCTCGCGCCGCCGATGTGAATCACCTTGCCCTTGCCGCCGATCTTCTCCATCAGATACCGCGTGCTGCTCTCGGCCATCTGGCGGTGATTGCCGGCAATCTGCACCCACACGCCCACGTCGCGCAACCGATCTCGGTCGACCAGCAGGGTGTCGATCGAGATGACGGGAATGCCCTTGCGTTTCAACTGGCGCACGGGCTCAGCGAGGATGTCGCTCTGGAGGGTCTGGAAGCAGCAGAAATCCCACGTATCGCCGGCCAGGAGTTCCACCTTGTTCCGCTGCTCCTGCGGGTTCAATTCGCCGTCGAACCAAACCACCTCCAGATCGAGCAGTTTGCCCCAGAGCATCGCCGTGTCGTACCCGAGCTTGCACCAGGTGGTCTGCAACCCGCCGTTGGAAAAGGCGACGCGGAGCCGTTGCCGGCTTTGGCCCGATTCCGCTTCGGGAGAACGCTGGCAGCCGCTCGCCAGTGCCACCAACCCCAGCCCGCCGCTCGCCGCCAAGGACCTTAGAAAACCGCGCCGTGCGCTCTCCATCGAGAGCCCCCCTCCCCTCGACCGTAAACTGATCGCCATGGCCCTCGATGGTACTCGGGAAACCGACCGGCGGCAAGCACGCGCGGCGTGTGGCATGCCGTCACTCGGCGCAGCCGAGGGTCGGCATGGAGAACGTCATCGCGGTTCCCATGCCCAGTGCGACGCTGCGCGTCGTGAGAGCATTCCACCCCCAGCGTCGGAACAAGCGCGTCCAACGGTCGCGGCTTTATGGCACCGGCTGGATCGTCACATCGTCGAGCCACGCCTCCCCCACGCCGGTCAGGGCGAAGGTGAGCGTGATCGTGCCCGATTGCGGCGCCGCGCGGTAGAGGCTGAACTCCTGCCAACCCAACGTGCTCCGGATCCGCTGGGCGAGCGGCTCGCCCCCCAGGCTGTCGAGGATCAACAATCCGTCCACGCTGGCGGCAATCGGCTGCGGGGTCTGGACCCAGCCGTGAAGGAGGAGCACTTGACCGGCCTCGACGCGCACCGGCGGGGTGGTAATCCAGGCGGGCGGCGACTCGACCAGCAGGGGCATCCCGTTGGACTCCGTCGGGCGCGACACCAGACGCAGGCCGAACCGGCCGGAATGGGCGGCCGACGCCGCCAACTCGGCCGCGCTCTGAAGACCTGGCGCGGGGTGCTGCAAGTGACGCCAACCGGCCTGCGACATGACCCCGAAATCCTCGAAATCGCCCCCCGCCAACAGGTTGGTCCCCGGCCGAGAACGCGCGACTCGCTCCATCAAGGCCGCGTGACACGGAAGCGTGGCAAACGCGACCGCGCCCGGGCTGGCGACCGGCCAGCGAAGCGGCGCAATGCCGGCCTCCCAGACGGCACGCTCCATCACGCGGATTCCGCGGAGTGCCCGAACCGCTTGCACGTAGGCCCCCGATTCATCCCGCGAGCCCAGCAAGATATCGCACTCGGCGAGGTTCTTCCGGGCCGATCCGAGCAATTCCGCTTCGTTGCGGACCCGCGTGCGGGCCGGCAGTTGGCCCAGGACCGAGCCCACCGCTTGAAGCTTGAGGGCCGCCAATTCCCGCTGCAATTCCGCCCAGCGCCGGCTCGCCTGGGCAACGCGGCGGGTCATGCTGGCCACGACGAGCGGGTTTTCGGTCAGCAGGATCATGGAGGTCAGGTCGAATTCGTCCACGGCAATCCGCACGCCGCCGGTCTGCCGTTTGTGACGCAGGGGGCGGAGTCCGCCCGGCGCTACAAGGTGGGCGTTGTACGATTCGGGGACGCCGGGCACGACGAACGCGACGCCCGTGCCCGCCGACTGGCCCGACACGTACTGGGCCCCGGGGGCCGACCACACCGGCACCAAAAGGCGGCCGTGCTCGGCCTGAAACACGGCCGCCGTGATTCCCCGCTCGCTGCCGGGTACGGTGGCCGCGACGGTCCCTGCCGCGATCCATGGTTCAGCGATGTCGAGGTGAAGGTTCAGCAATTCCAGCGTGAGGGCCCGGCTCCGCGTGTCGAGGTCCGAGCCGCCCAGCGGCGAGTACGACTCGAACAGCAATCCCCGGCTGCCCGCCGCCAACGCCGTGTACACCAGGAGTTGTATCTGCTCCCCGGAGAAAGCGGACGGCAACGAACCTTGGCCGAGGGCCGCCCACTGTTGGCGGAGCGTCGGGGCCGGCTGCGTCTGCACGGTGGTCCAGAGGGGCACGCCGGGCCGGGTCAATTGGGGTTGCTCGCGGAGCCACACGCCGTAGTCGGTCAGGTCCAGACTGCTTCCCAAAGGGGCACGGCCCAACAGAAGAATGTCGGCATTCCGGCTGTACGCCTTCAGGTCGCTCGTGGGTCCGCAGACCACAGGCCGTCCGGGCTGGCGGCGGTCCGACATGCGGACCTGCTCGGCCCATTGCTTCGTGACCGCCAACTCGCCGTCGCCCAGTCCGCGGCCGAGATCCCAGGCGAGCACCCCGTCGTACTCCGCCCCAACCACCGGACGCGGGGCTTCTGGATCCTCGGCGGCCGCAGGCTGAGGGCCGTAAGGCGGCGTCGCGATGAGCCAGAGCCCCAGGCGTTTGGCCTCCTCAAACACGGCGGGCGTCGGCGGCTCCGCCAGCCAGACTGCGTTGAATCCGAGCTGCCGCAACAGCCCGAGCGGCTCCCCCTGATGCCGGATGATCCGGGGGAACACCGGGCGATCGTCGACCAGGAGGACCGAGTTGCTGAGCTTGACGCGCCGTCGCACCGGGACTTCCGCCGCCCGCTGGTTTGTCGGGGCGGCATGCGTCCCGGCTTCGGCCGGCGCGACCGACACCCACCCGCTGGTGGCAGAAGCCGATCCCGGCAGCTCGCCCTGACCGTTCGGGCCGGGCACATAGCCGGCAATATCCAGATCGTCGATCCACACGTTGGTCGTGCCCGGACCACCGTACACGTTCAGTAAGAGCGTTCCGAGGTACGCCTCGCGCGCGTCGACTCCCGGCCCGAACTCAGTCCTCAAGACTCGAACTTCGCGGGCGAGCAATCGCGGGATGTCTTCCAGGCGAAGCTGCTGCCACCGTCCCACCGTGGAGTAGCTCGATCCATAGACCACCGCAGAGAGGTTCCGGTGACTCTGGGGGTCTTCGCTGCGGGGCAGGACCACTCGGGCGGCGATCTGGATGCCCGGCCTGTCGGCCTTGACCCAGACCGTGGGCAGGAGGTCGTCGATTACCCGGGGATGCCCCACGTCGTGGGCGAGAAACACCTCGGTCCCGTTTCCGCCGACAATCCTGAGCCGTTCACAGCCTTCTCCGGTATGGGCCTCGCCACGAATCCGCTGATGGAACTCCACGCGGAACGGGGCATTCCCGCCGACCGGCCGCCAACTGACGTCGGCGCCCTCGAAGCCCTCGTACCAAGGGCTTTGCTGGCCGACCACCGTTGTGGACAAACAGAGTGTCCCGCAGCAGGTGAGGAATCGAATCAGCGATGATGCAAAGCGGCCCATCGCAGTGGCACAAAGACAACATCAGGGCGGATCGCGGCCAGTCGCCGTAACCTCTGCTTGTAACAGGATTTGCGATTTTCATCCAGATCAAACCCGGGGGATCGGCCGAGGTGGAGCGAAGCCGTGAAGAAGACCTTGGAATCATAAACCGTTACGGAAACGTGAGTTACGCCTTGGATGAACGTCTCGTTGAGATGTTCGGCACGGATTCTGCTTTATGGCCAAGTATTGGAATCAGCTTGAGGAGACACCTGATGAGCGAGCACCCGAACACTGCCAACTCTGAGACCGCCGAACTGCCCAAGGAACTCCGCGAATTGGTGGAAGCGATCCAGCATTTGCCCACCGAATACCAGGCAGCGATCGATTCCGCATTGACCCGGGTCGTCGACGGCACGCGACGGCGTCGGCACATTCTCACCCTGGTCCAAGACGCCCTGAGCCAACTCAGGTTGGACATGAAGTACCTCATCTTCGACCTGGAAGCGACCCGCCGGGAACGCGACGACTACCGCCGCCAGTTGGAACAGACCTGACGCCCCGTGTGTGGCCAAGGGGACTGGCTCCGTCGCAAGCCGCGCTGGTCTTCGGGGAAACGCATCCAGCGATGGTGCCCGTCCCCTTCCTCCCACTGAACCGCGTAGGGCGGACCGAACGCAGTGAGGCCCGCCGTAAGGCTGAACCGCGTAGGGCGGACCGAACGCAGTGAGGCCCGCCGTAAGGCACTCCAGGAATTCGGCGGGCGTCGCTCTGCTCCGTCCGCCCTACACCTGCGTTGCGAGAATTGCGGGTCTGACGTACCATGAGGCTGGGTCAGCGGCATGGCGCCGAGAATGCGGGCTCGTCATAAAGCCGCGACCGTTGGTCGCGCCATGAAGAAACTTCCATGGGGCGTCTCACTGCGGAACACATCGCCGAGCAAGCCGTCGACGTAGGCTTGGTGACTCCCCGCCAATTGCAGGAGGCGTGGAGTACGCTAGGGACACGGTCGGTCGGCGCCGACGAGTTCCTCCAAGCCCTGGTCCGCCGCGAACTCCTGACCAAGTACCAGGTCGATCGTCTGTCGAAAGGCGAGAGGACCGGCTACTTCTACGGCGACTACAAGGTGCTGTACCTGATGGGCGCCGGGACCTTCGCCCGCGTGTTTCGGGCGGCCCATCGCGACTCGGGACAGGTCGTGGCAGTCAAAGTCCTGCGGGGACGGTTCAGCGAGAAGCCCGCCCAGTCCAGCCTCTTCCTTCGCGAAGGAGAGCTTGGCCGCTCGCTGCGCCACCCGAACATCGTGCCGATCTACGAGGTCCACTCCCGCGGCAAAGAGCACTTCCTGGTGATGGAGTTCGTCGAGGGGCGGACCCTTCGGGAATTCGTGAAGGTCCGCAAGGTCCTCGATCCGAAGGACGCAACCCGGATCCTGGCCGACATCGCCCGCGGACTGGACTACGCCTTCCAGCGCTCCGTGACCCACCGCGACCTGAAGATGAGCAACGTGCTCATTTCCAGCCGTGGGGAGGCGAAACTGGTGGATTTCGGCCTGGCGGCCATCGACGAGGGCGCTCCGACCGGCGGCGAAGGGGACGCCTCCACGGCCCGAACGGTCGACTACGCCGCCCTGGAGCGTGCCACCGGCGTGCGCAGGGATGATACGCGGAGCGACCTTTATTTCGCCGGCTGCATTTACTACCACATGCTCTCCGGAAAGCCGCCTTTGTACGAGGGGCGGGACCGCGCGCGGCGGCTCAACCGATTGCGATTCCAGGAAATTGAGCCCATCCGGCAAGTGGTCCCGTCGCTGCCGCTCTGCGTCACCTTGGTGGTCAACAAGGCAATGGCGTTGGAGCCGTCGCGGCGCTATCAGACCCCGGGCGAGATGCTCGCCGACGTCGAGTCGACCTTGAAACGGCTGGAGGACGCCACTTACGCCGGCGCTCAAGGCGAGGCTGCGGAGTCGGGCCAAGGCGATCCAACCGGCGGGGCCGGCCAACCGGAACGCCGGGTCATGCTCGTCGAAGCGAACCTCCAGGTGCAGAATCTCCTCCGTGAGGGACTCAAGAAGGCCGGATATCGCGTGCTCCTGACCAGCGATCCGCAGCGGGCCTTCGACCGCTTGGCCCAGGAACCCGGGATCGTCGAAGCCATCATCATCGACGCCCAGGCGGTCGGCGAGCCGGCCGTGGAGTGCTTCAATCGGGTCTCGACGCTCCCCTGGACGCGGTCGTTTCCTGCCCTCCTCCTGCTCGGGGAAACGCAGCGGGCCTTGACTGCCAAGGCCGAGACCTCCGACCACCGCCGCGTGCTCCCCCTGCCGGTCACCTTGAAGCAACTCCGTATGGCATTGGGGCAATTGCTGCCCGGTCGGCCAGACAACGAGTTGAAGGACACGCCATGAGCCCCCGCTGATGGGCGCATGCGCCGACAAAGGGACCGGGGGCGACGTCGCCGCGGGGCTGGGTTGCCCATGGGCCGGGATCTGGCTAGAATATGGCCAGAATGCGATACGAGATCGTTCTATCCCCGGAGGCCGCGGACGACTTCGACCATCTTAAGGCGAATGCGCGCGCGGCCGTGCGGGATGCCATGGAGCAGCATCTGCGACACGAGCCGACCAAAGTCAGTAGGAGCCGCATCAAACGGCTGCGGGGGTACTCCCGGCCTCAGTATCGCCTTCGCGTTGGTGATGACATTCGCGTGTTCTACGACGTCACCCAGGCTGCGGTTGAGGTCCTGTCGATTGTGCCCAAATCCGAGGCCGATGGGTGGCTCGGGAGGTATGGTGAGAGCGATGAAACAGGTGGCCCTGTCGGAACTGAAGGATGACTTGTCGAGGTACCTCCGTATGGCGGAGAACGAGGAGATCGTGATCACCAAGCACGGCAAGCCCGCGGGAATCCTGGTGGGCTTTGCTTCGGAAGACGACTGGTTCGACTACAGACTCGAACACGATCCACGTTTCCTGCAGCGAGTGGCGCGGGCACGGCAGAGCCTGCGATCCGGAAAAGGGGTCAAGCTGGAAAACCTGGAGATCTAGTGGTCCGTCAGCCGTGTTCTGATCCGTGGCACAGCCGCCCTCGGCTGTGTAAACCGTCCTGCACAGCCGAGGGCGGCTGTGCCACACGAGGTCATGCTTTATCCATCAGACCATGCTGGACAGAGCACTAGGTGCCGCAGCCGAGTTTCAGTCACCCTGCGTTCGTACCATGAGATATGGACCATCGGGGTGGCAGGCGGGGGTTGACCGGCAATTGGGGGTCGCTCGCCAGCGTGGGCCAGAGAAACGTTGCCCAACACCCGAATCCCTGCGCGTTGACCGCATCCCGGCCGCCTCTATAATCTAGCGAATCGGGGGCCGGGGATCGTTATTCCTGGGGGGATAAGAATGGACGCGGCTTGCGTCTGGGTCGGTTTTTTGCAGCCTAAGGACGATTCGACAAGGAGATCGGGTGCATGGGCAAGGCTACGGAACTCACGCAGTCCAGTTTTCAGGCGGAAGTGTTGGAGTCCAAAATCCCCGTTCTGGTGGATTTCTGGGCACCCTGGTGTGGGCCGTGCCGTCGGATTGCCCCGCTGGTGGAGCAATTGGCTGCCGACTACGCCGGGAGGGCCAAGGTCGCGAAGATCGATGTCGACCAATGTCAAGATTTGGCCGGCAGTTACGGCGTCATGAATATCCCGACCCTGATGATCTTCAAGAACGGCGACGTGGTCGAACGCTTCACCGGGATTCCCGACAACGCCCGTCTTCAAGATGCCCTCAATCAGGCGGTTGGCTAGTCGGCAGTCGCAAGAGGGGACTGGCTCCGTCGCCTCGATAGCGGTGTCCTTCCAGGTACGCTCTCCGGCGACGGCGCCTGTCCCTTTTTGCGACGCGTGGCGATGACGTTTCTGCTTACGCCACAATGGTTTGCGCCACGGAGCCAGCCCCCTTTTCCGCGAATCTAGAACCCTTTCGGGGGCTATCTCGGGAAGTTGGTGTGACTTGTCGCACCATGGGTGCCGATGAACAGAACTGGAGCGGTCTTGCCGCGCGCGCCCGGCTGGCGGACGCAGCGGGCAAGTTGTGCGCTGCCGAGGCCTGCGCTGATGTGCCCGTCCGATCCCTTACCTTCCGATTCGGCTTCCGTGTCAGGGTCAGATCGCGACTCGCCGGACGTGCGTATCGACGGGGCTCACCTGGGCCCCTTGGCGGGGGAGCAGGGCCACGCGGGGCCGGTGGAACAGGGCCATGCTGCGGTCCATGGCCTGACGTTCCCCGATCTTGCCCCCACCGCGGAAGGGACGGCTATGGGCCAACAGCTCCGCACCCAGGCGATCCAATTGGCCGACCACCTGGCAGTGCGGCACGACGACCTGAATCGAAAAGAGGCGGAATTGAACGCCCGAGCCGCGGAGCTGGAATCCAGCCTTCGCACCGCTCGGGCCTGGTTCCACGAAAGGGAGGCCCACCTCGAACAACTCCGCCAACGGTGGCTCGACGAGCGCCGCAAGGCGCAGGCCGAGCTGGATGCCGCGCGTCGGCGCCTCGACCGGGAGCATCGTTGCGATTGGGCCGATCTCCAGGGGAAACGCGTTGCGCTGGAGCGACGGGCCGAAGAAGTGGATCGGGCGTGGGCTGCCCTCGACCAGGCGCGCGAAGAGGTTGCCCGGACGCACCGAGAGTCCCTCGAGCTGCGACTGGCCAATGAACAGCTCCGCGCGGAGCTCGGCGTGCTCGTGCCAGCCGAGGTGCGGGAGCGGACCTTGGAGCAGATTCGCGCTCGGCTCTCGGAGGAATACTGCCGGGTGAGCGAGGGATTGTCGCGGCAGAAGCAGGAGTTGCTGGCGATCCGTCGCGAGTTGGCCGAGGAGCACCGCAAGCTGACCCGGGAGCGCGAACGACTCCATCGCCTCGCAGCCCACGTTGCTGCCCAGGGCCGAAGCGCCCCTCGCACGCCGGAGTCCGAACAAGACACCGCCTCGCCTGCACCTGCCGCGCCCCTGCCCCCCAGTGCCCGGCGCCCAGTCCCCAGCCCCTAGCCCCCCGTCTTCCGGTCGCGGCGTCGCTCGATGCGGCGCGTCACGGCATTGCTCACCCGATCCGCGGCGCGGCCTACGGCAGAAGCCATGTCCACATCCACGTCTTCCACCTTCACGGTGAGGCCGCCTCGCAGGGAAACGAGAATCCGGCACTGTTTGTCGACGCCGCCGCGCGGGCCATTGATGTCGTCCAGGCTGACGTTCACCCGGGATACTTGGTTTTCAAATGGCCCGAGGGCGAAGGTAATGCGACGCTCGACGAATTCCCGCATGGCTTCATCCAAGTGCGCATCTTGGCGCCGGATTTCCAGTTCCATAGGCGTCTCCTCGTTGGCTGACCTGTGAACACGGCCGGGACCGCCCTTCGGCGGTCGAAAACGCTCAACTAAACTATACGGCGGCGCAGAGCGCCGGACAAACCCCGCCGTAACATGTTGTGGGCAAAGCACTTGCGTTGGCCCCATTTGACGACACGGCAATCTTCTGGTATCATGCCGACGTTGGACGTGCGTTGGTGGTCGACCGCTTCTTCTGAGGCGCCGACAAACAGGGAATCCGGTGTAATTCCGGAACGGCCCCGCCGCTGTAACCGAGCAGCAAAGAGAAGCCCAGTCTTTTTTTGGCCATTGTCGCTGAGTGACCTGTAGGAGCGACGAGAAGGCCGGGCGGCTTTTGCTCGGGAGTCAGAAGACCTACCAACGCGGGACCTGTGGCAGGCTGCGAGGGACAGTAGCCACGCACCACCTGAAGTTCTAGGGACCCGCAGAGAATCGGCGTCAGGGCGCCCGCGATCGTCCGCGCACGCTGCGCTGGGCGTGTGGCGCTATGCCGAGGGCGGGGGGAGGAAGACCATGACTCGTCGCGCGTCGCCCGAGAGCACCGGCTCGCCATGCCGGGGCTTCACGCTGGTGGAACTGTTGGTAGTGATTGCGATCATCGGGATCTTGATCGGGCTCTTGCTGCCGGCGGTGCAGGCCGCGCGCGAGGCTGCCCGGACTGCCCAGTGCAAGAACAATCTGAAGCAGAACACGCTCGCCGTACACCTTTACCACGACGTGCACCGGGTGCTGCCGGTCGCCGCGTTTCCCCCTTCTGCCGATTGGTCGACGGCCGTGTGCTGGTTCGGCGAGGTCAACTACGTGACCAGCCAGGTCGACATCACCAAGGGCTGCATCTGCCCCTATATCGAGAACAATCGGGGCGTGTTTCAGTGCCCCTCGCTGGCCAGCGGGCAGATTTCGCTATTGTACAGCGGCGGGACCGGCGGTTACGCCTACAATCAGAACTGCGGGAGCGTCTACTATCCTGCGCCGAGTTACGTGGCTCAGGTCCTCACGAAGCGATTCGCCGACTTCCCGTCCACGGGCCGGCAAGTGGTGTTTAGCGATTCCGCCTGGGTCAACATTTACTACACCCCGCCTCGCGCCGAGGAGAATTACATGATCCAGGGCCCGGAGGACACCAACTTCTACGCCCAGCCCGGGACCCATTTCCGCCACGGCGGTAAGATCGCCTGCGTGGCGTTCCTCGACGGGCACGTGGAGACCTGGAAGATGGCCAGCGTGCCTGCGCCCTCTTCCTGGTCGCAGGAGGCCAAGGACCTGCTCGACAAGGTGGGGATCGGCTATCTTTCCGAGAAGAGCGTCGATCTCTATCGACCGTATTGAGCTAGGGATGGACCGATCGTTTGCCACTGGTTTCAGACTTCCGAAGTCTTCGAGACTTCGGAAGTCTGACCGAGGCGCAAATCGCGACCAGCGCTCGGGGCTTTATGTTGCGGTCGCGGCGACCAGCAGTCCTCTGGAGGGGTGTTGCAAACCGTCCGCTGTCTCGCCACAATTGCGGGTTAATTGCCGCCCGGCGGAAACGAGGGTCAGTCGGGCACCTCGGGCGGAGAAAATGCGAGACGCGACGTCCGTGTGTACCCCACCTTCGGTGCAACCGATCCTGGTACTGCTGGGCCAGCCCATCGCTGGCAATCCCACCCAATTCATGATGGAAAGGGCCTTCGCCCGCCACGAAATGGATTGGCGCTACCTCTCCCCGGAGGTCGCGCCCGAGAACCTCGCCGACGCCGTTCGGGGAATTCGGGCGATGGGTTTTCGCGGCGGCACCTGCGCCGATCCGCACAAGCAGGCGATCCTCCCGCTGCTGGATCGCTGCGGCGAAGTGGCCCAGCGGACCGGCGTGGTCAACTGCATTGTGCGTGAACAGCAGGCGCTGGTGGGCGAGAATACCGAGGGCCGCGGACTGGTGGAGGTGCTGCGGCGGCGGATCGATCCGGCCGGCAAGCCAGTCGTGATCCTCGGCGCGGGGCGCATGGCCCGAGCCGTCGGCGTGGAACTGGCACTGGCCAAGGCCGGCGAGATCGTGGTCGTCAACCGGACGGAAGAGCGGGGGCGGGAGTTGGTCGAGCTGCTCAGCGGACCGCTGGGGGCTGCGGCCTCGTTTGTCCTTTGGGACGGGGAGTTTCCCGTCCCGCCCGATACCCAGGTCCTCGTCTGTGCGATCCCTGCGGTCCCGGAAGACCCCGATGCGCCGCTGCCGCTGAACCTCGACCACCTGACTTCGCAGACTACGGTCGTTGACGTGGCGTACAGCCCGCCGCGGCGTTGGCTCCTGCACGAGGCAGCCCAGCGCGGCGCGGCCACGATCGAGGGGCTCGACGTGTTCATCGAGCACTCGGCGGTCAACTTCCGCCTCTGGACCGGCGTCGATCCCGACCCGACCGTGATGCGCGAAGCGGTGGAAGAATTCCTCGAACTCTGATCCCGCGTCATCCCCGTCCCGCCGGCGTCATCGTCCTGCCATGGGAACTTCTCAGGGAAATGAAAGTGACTGCAAGAAAAGGGGGAGAAGCAAACGAACGATCTGCCGGTCGGCGCAAGTGCAGAGGAGAACCTCCTTCCTTTCTTTCCCCCTTTTCCTCATTTTCCCTTTCTCACACTCTTCGTAACTTCAGTTGGATAAAGTGCTACCTGCCATGAGACTCCGTTGGGTCCTTCTGTCGTTGGTCGCGTGCTGCCTGATCCCCGTGCCCGCATTTTCCTCGGACGACCGCGACGGGATCGGCGTCCACCTGATGCGGCCCGATTCGCTTGCCGGCTGGGACTACGGCCCCGGGCGGCCCAGCGGCTGGATGATCGCCGGCGGAACGCTCCGCGGCAGCGGGAGTTCAACGCCGCTGCTGTCCGGCTTCACGTTCGGGGATTTCCAGTTGCAGTTCGGCTGGGGCGTGGAGGCCGGCGCGGCGTGGGACGTGTTGCTGCCGGAGGTACCGTCGGGCCCCGGGCTTCGCCTGCGACTTTGCGAAGGGGAGCACTGCGGGCAGCTCGATGACGCCGACAAGACTCTGGCGCCCGGCAGCCCGGTGGCCGCGATCTCCAGCGGTCTACACCGAGCCAGGCTCGACCGTGCGGGGAACCGCCTTACCCTCTCGGTCGACGATCGGCAGCTCTGGCAAGTACCGGTCGCCCCGGGCCGACGCTTCGGATTGGGCCTGGCCGTGACCGGAGGAGAGGCCCGCCTGGCCGACCTCCGGGTCCAGGAGCCGCCCGGAGAGCCGATCGGCAACGGGAAAGACCTCACCGGTTGGTGGACGCCCGGCGACATCAAGGCCTGGGGCGTCGAAAACGGCCAGATCGTCCTCCGCAAGGAGAATGGCAACTACCTCCGCTCCGAAAAGGAATACGCCAACTACACGTTGTCCCTGGAATACAAGATCCAAAAAGGGGGCAACTCGGGCATCGGCATTCGCACGCCGCGCCCGGCTTGGCCTTCCGGCGACGGCATGGAGATTCAGATCTGGGACATTCCTTATGATCATAAGCCGCTCGACAAGCACGCCCCCGGGGCGATCTACGGCAACGTGCCGCCGCTGGCCCGCGCCGACAAGACCGGTCAGTACAACCGCATGGTCATCAAGGCCGACGGCTGGATGATCTCCGTTTGGATGAACGGGCAGTTGATCCAGCAGTGCAATACTGGCGACCACCCGGAGCTGAAAAACCGGAACCTCAAGGGCTGGATCGGCATTCAAGACCACGGGGCGCGGATCGACGTCCGCGACATGCGCGTGCTGGAGGCCCCGCCGGGCCTGGGGCTCGACGCCTGGCAGAAGCCCCGTCCGCCGTGCGGCGCCCGCCTCGTGGTCGATCGACTGATGAACTCCGAGCGGCTCTCGGTGCCGGACGGCGCGCGGAGCGGCGTGGTCACGGCCCGGGTAGAGGGCAAAAAGGCCGAGGGGCACGTGCTCGCCGATCTCCCCGGGCCTGGGGCCGTGGTGTGCCTGGCCCGCAGCAGTGACGACGGCCGCCTGGCCTTTTACTTCGACGGCGAGCAAAGCCCCCGGCTGGAGTGCAAGCCGGCCGACCTGTGGCAGGTGGCCCCGCAACTGAGCGAGGACCCGAAGCCCGTCCTCACCTACCTGGCCTATCGCAAGGGGCTGAGAATCGTGCTCCGCGACGCCGCACGGGGCAATTGGCGGATCGACTACCTTACGTTTCCCACGAACATTCCGGTGGATAGCTACACGGCCGGCGACCCCTACGCCCCCCGCGGCTGGCTGGCGGCCGCCCTGTACCGGCACGAGCAGTTCGGTTGGGGCGTCCATCGCGAGTTCGAGCCGAGGCCGCGGATGACCGCCGGCCCGAAAACGATCCAGCCCGGCAAGCGGGAGCGCATGATCCAGGTGGATGGGGCGGGAATCGTCCATTGGGTCAAACTCACCGCCGATAAGCGGGTGCTCGACAACAACGACCTCTGGCTGGAGGTCCGCACCGATGGCCGGAAGGAGCCGGCCGTGGCCACGCCCGTCCGATTCTGGTTCCCCGGACTGGCCGGCAACGGAAACTATCCCAACTTCGTCATGGTCGACCGCAACGGCGCGACCAACATGCTGGCCATGCCCTTCGGCGCGGGGATCGAGCTGACCCTAGCCAACCGCGGCAGCAAGCCGATCCGAGGCGTCGGAACGATTGTCTCGCCCGAGCTGGCAACCGAGCAAACCCGCGGCGACATCCAGGGCCGGATGCGTCTGCGGGCGGTGTTCGAGCCGGCGGGTCAAGACGCGAACCACCTGGCCTCTTGCCGAGGGCGGGGACGCTGGGTCGGCCTGGTGTGCGAACAGCCGAAAGGCACGCCACTCCGGATCGAGTCGCTCGCCGTCGACGGCCAGGCCGTCGAGAGTTGGAGCGACTGGAGCCTCGACACGTTCCTCGGGCACAACGGCGACTTCCGCAGTTGCCTGAGCGGCCGCCACGGCCCGCTCGCCTGGCGCTACCTGTTGGCGCAGCCGGTCGATTTCCAGCAGTCGTTCGAACTCACCCCGCGCGGCCCCACACGCGGCGGCCGCCTCGCGGTGTTCTACGTCGGACGTTGAGGGTTCGTGGACGCCGGCGCCGTGGTCCGTTTGGTATCTGGCAGGTGAAAGACTGCGGGCATCATGGATTCCGGTTCTATTCTGAAGGGGAAGACCGGTCGAGATGCAAAGGAACGTTGCCCCCATTCGCCTTTAGCCCCGAAGGGGCGTCATGCGACAGCCCAGGGCAACGCCCTGGGGAGAGGAGCCCGTCGCGAGATCGGTAGCCCTGAAAGGGCGGGATCGAGGTCTGGCGGAGTTTGGATTTCGCCCCTTCAGGGCTTCGGCGCTTATTTCGACTCGCTTCCCCAGGGCGTTGCCCTGGGCTCTCGTATTTCGCCCCTTCGGGGCTTACGGACACATCATTTTTTCTGTCCCTGCCACGCAAGCAGGGTCAACGCCGATGGCCCGCCGGACACCCCGCTCGCAATTGTACTCGATTCAGTGCATTTCCGCCGCCACCATGCCGATGCCGTGGCGGTAGAAGTTGAATTGCACGTTGGGGTGGTCGGCCAGGAGCGACATGGGGACCGCGGAGTCGGGAAGCTTCTTGGCGATCATGAGCGTGGTCAGACGCATGCCGAAGGGATTGTCGTGCATGCCGGCCTGCCAGATGGAGACCTTTTCGGCCTTCCACGTCTCGACCGGGCCGACGGTGGCCGCCTGCATCGGCACCAGCGACACCTGCCCGCCGCCCGAGGTGCGGGCGTTCTGGATGATCGTCATCGGGTGGAGGTCCGTGACCCGGGTCGTGAGGCGGCGGTACTCTTCGGGCGACGGCGGATTGTCCTTGTACTTGCCTTTTCGCCGCGGCGGGTCGTTGAAGGCCCAGTGCTTCACCTCGCCTTGCCCCCCCTGCATCCCG
>Ga0172371_10005373_pt1 | contig 18996 bp, 12 predicted proteins | sample Lak12m_FD_114543 | JGI IMG/M metagenome (GOLD analysis project Ga0172371, IMG submission 114543) | Freshwater microbial communities from Kabuno Bay, South-Kivu, Congo - kab_022012_12m | ecosystem: Environmental > Aquatic > Freshwater > Lake | place: Democratic Republic of the Congo: South-Kivu...
AACACCTGAAGGTTTCGGGTTTCGCTCAAAGGGTCCAACGTTGCTATGGGATTATTCGGACAGACAAGGATTTCCAGGGTTTTTAATCCCCTCAGAGGTTCCAGGCTGGTAACGCGCGTGTTGGTGAACCGAAGTTCCTGCAAAAAAATCAATTTCTGTATTGATTCAAGGCTCTCAATTTTCAGGGATTGGTCGGCCATTTCGGGAACATCGGCCAGATCGATTTTGCGGAGATTTGCCAATTCCTGCAGTTGTTCACGGCTGAGTTTATGGTCGGTTTTGATAAATTTTTCAGCCAACAACTTCCAGACTTCGGGCAGTCCACCCCACCAACGCTCCAATTCACGGGTTTGGTACACCAGGAGACATTCCGGGTGTTTTATCATAAAATCCACAGCTTCCTTTTTGTCAACGAGGGTTTCGTCACAATACACCCATTTCAGTTCTTCCAGTCCTATAATGGGCTGAATGGTTGTTACTTCCGACCCATCAAACCGCAATTCGACGAGTTTTGTAAGGTTTGCCACTGGTGAAATGTCGGTTACACGGGTATTTGAGAAATTGAGTTTGGTAAGATCGGTCAGATTCTTTACAGGTGTAAGGTCAGTTATTGCCGTGCCCTGGCAATTCAACTCATTGAGCATCACAAGGTTTGTAACAGGTTCGAGGGTGTTGATGGATTGGTTTTCGGAAATATCGATTTTTTTTACCCTCGTAATTTCGTGGAGTTCCTCCTTGGTGATCTGAAGGCTGTTTTTCAATTTGGGCTTAACAAGGTTTTTCCAGGCATCAGGCAGGTTGTTCCACCAGTTCATCAAATCCAACGATTCGTAAACCACCAACACGTTGGGATTTTGCTCCATAAAAATATTGGCTTTTGAACGGGTAATGCGGGTATTGTCGCAGTAAATTTTGTTGAGTTCGGGCAGACCGTTCAGCGATTCGAGATCATCAACAAAGGTGTTGTCGATAAAAAGATAATGCAGGTTTGCAAGGTCTTTCAGAGGTTTCAGGTTTTCAACCAGGGTCTGTTCAAACTTAAGGAAATAGAGGTTTTTCAGGCTGCTGATATGCCAGATATCGCTGATGGAAGTTCCCGAAAAATCGAGTCTTTCGAGACTGGTTATTTTTTGCCGGGGAGCCAGCGAAGTCACTTTTGTAAAAGAGAATTCAAGGTCTTTCATTTTCGACATTCCCGCAAGGGCATCAAGGCTGTCAACGCTGGTGTTGTTGAGGTGAAGTCTTTTCAAATCGGTAAAATTCGACACTGTACTTAGCTCATTTACTTTTGTTCTGCTTAATATCAGGTCTTCAAGATCGGTTAGATACCGCAGCGGTTCAACAGATTCCAAAGGGCAATTTGAACAATCCAACTGCCTGAGACGTGTAATGTTTCGCAGTGGCATGAGGGTTTTTACGGGGGTATTGCTGCAATTGATCCTGGTCAGACGGGTCAGGCGTGATAAAGGTTGCAGCGAAGTTACTTCATTGTTCCCTGAAATATTTATTGAATCAATTTGCAAAATCTTTTTAATCTGTCGATCCAACAATCCTGTGTTAAAGATAGTTGATGTACTGAATGTTACCTCCATCGAATCGTAAACCATGACAGATAAAGTGTCGCGGCTCATTTTTTTCATCGAAACAATGTCGAGGCGGGCAATGGAATCGTCGAAATACATCACATTTTTCATCCGGATTGAATCGCCTAACGAAATGTTTGCACCCAGGATTTCTTTCCAAACTGTGGGCAATTCGTTCCACCATTTGCGCAATTCTTCTTTTTCGTTGAGTTTTGTGGTGTAAATGCTGGCGATTTTCAGGTCCTTTTCGGTATCATTCAGATTGATTTCGATGTAACGAAGCCGGTTTGTGTTAACCTGTTGGCCATCAATGGTTACTCCGTGAAGGTTGCGATTGATTGTTATTTTAAAAAAAAGCTGGTTGTTTTCGTTTATTTCCTGTTCAACATCCTGAATCGTGAACTTGAATTGTACCTGTTTAAAGAAGAAATCGATGTCCTGCAAATATCCCTGAACGTCTTTATTTATAGGCAATGCGCGGTTCTCATCCAGGTCATCCTCGATCTGTACTTTTTCATTCTCAAAAAACTTTGCATAGCTTTGGTTTATGATGATGTCTTTCTCTTTTACTGATATCGAAGGATCGCCTAATGTATTCAGGGTGAATTGGAGGAACGAAACCAGTTTTTCTGCATCACTCCGGTAACTGTCAATTTCTTCCTCACTCATTTTTTCATGTCCCTGGGCTTGCACAACGGGGGATGAAAGTATTGTAAATGAGATTATCAGGAATATTATACTAAAGGATTTTATTTGCATTGAAACCATCTTGATTTTTGTTTTGAAGGCGCAAATTTACTATTCGGTACGATAGATAAAGTTTTTAACATGATCTTTTTGACCGTCTTCGAGCTTGATGAGGTTGGAAATCAACCAGCCACGGTTTAAACCAGGCCTGTTGAATTCGGTTATTTCGAAGTACCAGCCATCTATCTGGAAAAAATGGAATTTCAAACCACTTACATAATTGAACTTTAAAATGTTGTTATTCAATTCGTACAAAAAAATGGTGAGTTTATCGGGTTTGTATCCCTGGTAAAAATAATCGCCGGTCTGCTGTCCTGATTTAAAAACCTTGTCAAGATTCATAAAATCGAGTTCGTGGCTCAACGGGTGCAGAAAACGCGTGGATGAAGCTTCATCAGGGCGATACAAACCTTCGTAAGGCGGGTAATAAATATCGTCGATCACCCATTTGGTACCCAGGTTTTCCTTGACCAGTTTCATAAACAAAGTGATTTCAAGTTCGGTTTTCCCTTTGAAAAATTTTGCTAATACTTCACCAAACCAATCACTACCATGAAAACTGATGTATTTTGGATTCTGCTCCCAGGTAACATCATTGATAAAGGCGCTTTTTAGTTTTTCGGGTATCCTTGTGTCTTTCTCGTCAAATAAACCCCGGATGTACTTTTTCCGCATTTCGGGGTCATGGTACAAAGGATCGTCTGGCGAAAGACGCTTACCTTGAAAGTCTTCCTCTGCATTGAAACGTCTGAAAAACTGGTTAACCTGTTTTGTTTCGGCATAAAACGATTTCTCATCTGCCGAAAGATTGTCCGGATTGTTAAGAGATTGGTCGTTTACTTGAGCCTGTGAACGTAAAACCATCATCAACAGGCCAATTGAAATGAAAATGAAAAGCCGCATGTTCTTAATTTGTTTAATAATGAATTAAGGTAAAAATGAGCATGGCATTTCTATTTTGATTTAAAAATTAAAAACCATAAATCTGATTATCAATGGAAAATGTGTCTTCTGTAAAATCTGGTTTTACATTTATGTTGCTGAATGTGACCTCCTCAAACAGGCCAAGATCGTCATATATTTTCACAGAAATGGGGAGGAAGGTTACGTTATCAATAAAAAGCTCAACCCTTTTGGCATAAAAGTTAGGAACAACAATTGTTTCACCTGGTTTGGGAGAATCGTACCAGGAATATTTTGGGTTTCGTTCGAGCACCATAAAATCGCTCAAGCCTTCATTTCTGGCATACACCGAAATGTTTTCACCCTCTTTCAGTACATAGTTTTTATGTAGGAAAACCTCTTTTTCTATCGATAAAACAATGCATTCGTTGGTATTGATTTTTTGCTTCCCAAAACCTGAGATTTTAAAATCATTTTGAAGTTGACTTTGCCTTAGGAACCTCCCTAAAATATCTTTAATGTATTCAAATCCAGCGTCTAATATAGTATGATGTCTTGCTTTTCGCATCCATTTGTTGTCGGGTGACATAGTAAACGAGAGCCAGGGGAATCCGTTGGGGTTGATGTAAATATTGTAACCATAGTCTTCAGCATTAAAAAGGAGTTCAGCACCATATCGGGGTTCAACCATGAAATAATAAACACGCAGAGGATTTACAGTCATTTTAATATTCCCTGTCCGATGCTCGCACAGTTTTCCATCAACCCTTTCCTTCAGTTGAACCGTGTATGAAAGGTTTTGAAGTACGTCTATAGCATGATAGGTTTTTTCAAGAACAGCCAGTTCATCTTGTGCGTTGCTTTTCTTTTGCAGAAGCAAGGCAATGATAATAAGGCCTACGTATGACAATACCGGAAAACCGACTGTTTGTTTAATGCCCATTTAATAGTAAAAAACCGCCGCAATTTTCTGCAATGTCCTGTAGGCATCTGAATTGCGGCGGAAAAGTTTGATTAATAAAATTTCAGATTTACGGCTTGGTTTCAACTACACGTACATCGCCTAACAAAACATCCCAAAAGCCAATAATGCGGCCACCAATCTGGGTTTGTTTACGTTCGACGTACACTGTAATATCTTTTTTTGTAGTGTCAACGTATTTCAATTTGTCGCCTGTGCGGCCTTCGAAACGCTGGTAAATGGTGATAACCCCAACATATCTGCCATCGGGCTGCTTTTCGAGATCGCTGATGTACTCAATATTGTACCATTCGATTTTAACCTGGTCGTAATTAAGCGCCATCAGTCTTTCGAGGTAAGTTCGGATGCCATAATACTTTACTTCAGGCTGGTTGATGGATGAAACGCCCATTTGGGCACCCTCACTGAACAGTTCGAGCGTGCGGTCGATAACTCTGTTGGCCTCTGACCACGGGGTTTTTTTATCACCAATAATACTAATGTATTTACTCAGGTCTCTTACTTTTTCAAGTGCAAGGCTGTCGATGGCCATTTTTCGAGCAGGGCTGATGTTGTCCTGTGCGTAAGTAATACCAGCAAACGTTGTTAATAAAATTATGATGAAGATACTTTTCAGACTTTTCATAGCATTACTTTTTTATGAGTTCCAATTCAGTGATTTTTCCGTTCGCATCATATTGTATGTTGTAGATGTTGTTAGGATTTTTCCCCTGATCTTTCAGGTACTCAAGGTACCTTTTGATGGAGGTGGGTTTATCGTAATCTTTCATATCGCCTTCCTGGTGGATAATGATGAGAACCGGCACATCGGGTGATGCAAAGAATTTCAATGTCTCATTGATCCGCGTTGCTGACATTTCAAGAGATTTGGAAGCGGCTACCCCGTCTAAGTAATCTTCGATTTTGTTAAATTTCTGTTCCTCTTCCTTCTTTACTTCTTCGGCCTTTTTGACCTGTTCTTCCTTTTCTTTTTTCAGACGTTCGGCTTCTTTCTTTTCCCTGGCAATGATTTCATCTGCCTTTTCAATAAGTGCATTCAATTCAGGATCGTTCAGGTTCATTCCTTTAACCTGAGAAACAATATCTTCCTTTTGTGCTAATGTTAAAGTGCCCTTATCGTTAATAACTTTCAAGACATCTTGTTTTGCCTTTTCAATTTTTTGAGCAAGTTCGGTAGCTGCTTTTTCAGCAGCAATTTTTTTCTGACTTTTACACGAAGTAAAACCTCCGGCAACAATTCCGGCTAACATTATGATGAAAAGCCGCATCATAAAGCCTTGTTTCAATGTTTTTACCATACTTTTTATGTTTAATAATTTGATTTTTACTATGCAAACCTTTGCAAAACTAAGCGATTTAGCTTCCACAAACCGCTTTGTTTTTTGGAATTTATCAATGATTTATTAACAGAATTTCCATTTTACAAGAAACCCTCGTTAAAAACGAGGGTCTGTTTTAAATATTATTTATCTGTTATGTTGACTATCTGACAAATTAATGTCAAAGAAAAATTTACAATCCAAATTTCTTTTTGATATCTTTTGGCAAGGTATTTTTATTAACCATAATATCGATGGTTTTGTAACGGACAAAAGCCTCGGAAGCATAAAAGAATCCCTTGAATTTTTGGTCGGTTCCCCAACTGTTTTTCACGATGTAAAATTTTGTTCCATCTTGATCCTTTGCCATTCCAACTATCTCCATCCCATGGTCGTCGGTGGTGGAATAATTGTCGAAAGCTGTTTGCCGTAATTCCTGTGTAATCAATTTTTCGGCAACAGGTTCTTCAAAAGAATAAATCATGTCAGTGCGTTCTTTTTTGGTAAGTTTTTCCCATTTTTCCTTTTCAGTACCCGAGATATCTGGTTTCTCTTCGTCAGGAACAATAGCTACTCCGTTAGTCCATGAAAATCCTTTTTCGCTTACATCAGCACCCCATGCTATGGTATGTCCTTCTTTCAGGGAGTTATCAATAATTACCATCATTTCATCGAGAGGAACGTTGTTTATTTCATGCAACATCCAGTTATCGGGAACTTCAAGAATAAATTTTTCGTAAAAAGGATGGTGAGTATAGGATCCAAATTCAACATAATCGTCGGGATTCAATTCAAGATCGGCAGCAAACGACTCTGGTGTGTATTCTTTACCTTTGAAAGTAAAATTTTTTGGCTCTTCACCAACGTATGCTTCAAGAAGTCCTTCAAATCCAATATGCCACACAGGTGTAAGTTTCTTGTTTTTGTTTTCAACCACACCTTCAACATATTTCTGAAAAACTTCATCCATTTCACCATGGACAAAGTATTCTTCTCCTACCACGAGCCCGCTGTATGCCTCTTCGGGAATAATACCGTATTTTTTAATCATTGTGGTAACATCGTGAAATGCACCACCGCCGCCAAAGTTAATTTTCCCCTGCCACCTGACGTAATTCGTAGCCTTTTCGGAATATGCTTTACGGATAATAAAGGCTTCGCTCAAGTCGTAAACACCTTTGCCATTTTTAATCAGTTCCGATTCGAGAAACGAAAGTCCTGAAAAACTCCAGCAAGTGCCGGAACGAAATTGATTTTTGACAGGTGAACATTCAAGCCTGATTTCATCGGTGAAGATGTAGCCTTCTTTTTTATTTTCTTGTTTTTCATCTTTCTGAGCAATAACCACTTGCGTAGTCAAAAAGATGAACATCAGCAACAGTTCGACTATTTGTTTTCTTTTCATTGTAGTATGTTAATTAGTTAATTGTTATGCAAAAGTATGAATTGAAGTGAAACAAAAAAGGCTGTCAAAAAATTGACAGCCTTTTTTTTACCGGAAAGTATCAATCAGTACCCCCCTTCTTTATTCCGACCAAATCGTTAAAACCCTTGATTGGCCATTTTTTGGTACCTGCCAGGAGAATTACAAGTCTTAATAAAAGTTACAAGTCAAGTTAAAAAAAAAGCTATTGAACCTGGTGGCAGATAAATCCCGGTAATTTTAACCTAAAAACCCAGTCATTATGAAAACCTATTTCTACCTTACAAGAAATATTCAAATTAAGCAATGAACGAATTGAGCAAAATTTCGCTCCTTCCAGCCTTATCTTGTGAAATCAGTCTGATGAGTTGATCAATTTGCAATGGCTTTATCAAAAAACCATTTACAATACTGAATCGTGTCGATCGTCTGAAATCCGAAAAGAACTGAGATGAGGTGAGTACAATGAGTTTGACAGGAAAATTTGCTACTTTAGCCATCTCTTCAAAATGCATGAAAAATTCCCATCCCTTGCCATCCTCCATCATCGTTTCAATCAGGATCAAATCCGGAAAAGCATCTGTTTTTCCATTTATCTGATCCTCTAAATACTCAATTGCGCTCCCAACTGTATTAAATACCTGAATGTTTTTTTCACCCACGTATTTTTTTAACTTCAATCTTGTTAACAAGACACTAAACTGATCATCATCAACAATCATGATTTGTTTGCAGTTTAGTTTCTCTTGTTCGTAGTTCATTCTATTTGCAATTGAGGCTACAAAAATACAGTTGCGGTGAATTCCCGTTAAGACGTAAAAAGCGTATTTTGAAAAATTAGGCATAAATACCTATGATGGACAAAAAAATCAGCAAGGAACTTTTTACAAGATGGTCAATACCCAAAGAATCCATTAAAAACCGGCGTTCTGCAAAAGAAACACTACCTTGTAAATAATGAAAATTTTTAGTTGTGGAAATTATGTTGGGTTTCCGGAATTTACCGATTACCAAACATAAAGATGTACACTGTCATTTTTCAATCAGGTAAGTTCTGATGTTATGAAAAGTTTGTCATTCATGATCTCTTTTACAGCGACAGCCAGTTCATCACGGTTTGTATTGACGAGCAGGTACGCCGATGCACCGGCCTCGATGATCGTATCAATAAGGTTAAGGTCTTTGTAAATATGCAAAGCAATAATTTTTGCATTTGGGTTGATTCCGTGCAATTCTTTAACAAACAACTGGCTGTTGGTAAACGACGAATTCAAGTCGATTAACAGTAATTCAGCATTCTTAAGTTGCTCAAAATCAATATTTGTAAGAACTTTCTGCGGAAGAATATAATAAATAATACAGGTAATACCATCGCTAAGCAATTCGCCAAGGGCGCTGTTTATTGCATTGTTTTTACCAATTATTACTGTCTTCATGAGAGGATGTTACGTACCAAAAGGTTTTTTGAAAATTTTGGGATTGCAAAAATAAGAAGTGTATTCGATACTTCAATTCGTAAATAACCTGATAAATTATTAGGTAGAAATACCTATATTTGATAAATTTAATACATAAAACCGGTTTTTTTGATGATTCTGAGTATTATCGCTTAAAGACAAAAGGTAAATTGATACTGATCCCGTACAGGACTTTTTAAGAATGGTTGTTGTTGGTAAACATTTGGCGCTCGATTGCGAACTTCACCAGACCGGCTGTGTTTCTGGCGCCGGTTTTTTCAAGAAGATTACGACGGTGTGCATCCACAGTACGAACACTGATAAACAGCTTATCGGCGATTTCCTGGTTGGTAAACTCCTCAACTATCAATCGCAAAACGTCCTTTTCCCGGCGAGTGAGGGGAATTGGCTCACCAATAATCTTTCCTTGTGGGTTTTTTTTCCTGATGATTTGCATAAAAATAGCGTCCTTCACGTCGTTCGAAAAATAATTCCCTCCTTCCATCACTGAATGAATTGCTTTAACAAGCTCATCCTTCCCTGAATTTTTCAGCAAATAGCCATGCGCACCCGCAGCTATCATGTTTTTAATGTACTCCTGTTCGTTGAGCATGGTAAGGGCAAGCACTTTAATTTCGGGGTGTCGTTCAGCCAGTTTTTTTGCACAGGTTATTCCATCCATCACAGGCATATTGATATCAAGAATTATCAGGTCAGGAGTTATTTCACTGGCTTTTTCAAGAGCATCGAGGCCGTTTTCAGCTTCTCCAACAAAAACACATCCGGGAACATCCGAAAGAAGTGATTTAATGCCGTCTCTCACAATTTTGTGATCGTCAACCAATAGAATTCGTATTTCACTATCATCTGCCATTTACATATTGGGTATTTGAATCGTAATTGAGGTTCCACCTCCAGAGTCACTATCGATATCAAAAGTACCTGACATAGCCAAAACACGGTTGTAAATGCTGCTGATTCCCATACCACTTTGCCTTGTATTTAAATTTTCCATTGGGAAACCTTTTCCGTTGTCCTCAAAAGTATAAATTATTTCAGTTTGATACAACATAATCTGAACAAATATTTTAGAGGCACCTGCATGTTTCACCACATTGTTCAGCGCTTCCTGAGTTATCCGGTAAAGATTTAATTCAGTCTGTTTGTTTAACCGGTACCCTGATAAGTTTTCGTAAAATGAAATATCAAGACCGGTGGCTTTTTCTACATAATTAAACAATGATTTCAAAGAAGGAACAAGACCAAAGTCTTCGATGGCCTTTGGCATCAGATTATGTGCAATATTCCTGCTTTCCTCAATGGCAAGATTAAGGAAAGTCATTCCTGTTTTAAATTGATCAGCACGGGCCGGATCTAATAAAAACAGGCTTTTTGCGATCGAATCGAAATTTAGGCATGCGGCTGTAAGACTTTGCCCAAGACTATCATGAAGTTCTTTTGCAACTCGCCGTCGTTCGTTATCTTCACCCTCGATCAACGATTGCAAAACCTTTTTTTCAGCTTCCCTCAGTGTAGTGAGATCGTTAATGGCAGCCAGAACTGCCCTGTTATCGCCATAATCGATCTGATCAGATTTTATTTCCACCTGGATCAATTCACCGGATTTCTTTTTAAGACGAATTTCGATGTTGTGCGATAATTGATTAAAAATCCGATCAGATAATTCGGCATCAGAATATTCTGAAACATCAGGCCGGATATCACGGATTGTCATTTTCAATAATTCACTTTCCTCATATTCCAAAAGTTCTTCCGCCGCTTTGTTTGCATCATAAAAATGAAAATGATCGATATCAAAAATGATCAGAGGGACCGGGTTGGTTTCAAAAAGAAGCCTGTAACGCAAAACCGCAGATTCAAGTTCGTTATGTGCCTCAACCTGGTCAGTTATGTCCAACTGGCTTCCCCAAACACGCACAAGGGCGTTGTCTTCGATAATCCCCACTGCATTGTTTGAAATGTACATTGTTTTTCCGGATGTATCAATTTCTTTGGATATTTCATGTACAATCCGGTAGTTCGATTCGATAAATTTATTCAAAAACAAAAGATTTTCCGGTTTATCATCACCTCCGTGCAGTTGAAACAAATCCACCCCTTTAATTTCACTTGAATGATGGTAGCCATACATTTTTGCAAATGAATCGTTACTGATAATGATCTTTCCTCCATGATAAAACCGTCTAATCTGCTCCTCCGCTTCTAAATCCAGGGACATTGGTTGATCCAATTCAAAAAGGTAAATACCTTCACCTGAATATTTTATAAAACTCTGGTAAAGCTTCACCCACCGCTGCAATTCGATTTCCAGGTTTTTTTTAACAGTAATATCCTGATTTGTACCAATTAACCGTACAACCTTGTTTTGATCATCCCGTTCGACCACTTTGCCCATGCTGTGAATCCAACTATACGAACCATCCGAACGTTTCATCCTGAATTCAATATTAAATTTTTGTTCCTCAAACAGCAATGCTTTTTGAATGGATTCACCTATTAAATTCTGATCATCAGGGTGAATGAGTTGAAAGAATACGTCCATCGGAATCGTATTACCTTCAAACTGCAATCCTAACATGTCCTTGTACAGTTCATTTACAATAAGCAAGCTGTTGGATAAAACAAAATCCCAGGTGGCCAGATCACCTGCAGCAAGTGCAAGTTCAAGTCTTTCTTTGCTTTCAAGGAGTTCTTTTTCGGCCTTTTTTTTTCTGGTGATATCTTTAGTAGCCCCTAAAATACCCTGAAGATTTCCCTTTTCATTCAACAAAGCTACCACATTATCTTTTACGAAAAAAACCTCACCATCTCTGGAGATAATCTCACCTTCAAGTTCGACATTCATTTTACCTTTCTGGATATTTTCAAGGAAGTTCCTGTTATTGTTCTCGATCATACTTGATTGAATAAAATCGGAAAATGGCCGTCCTATCATTTCTTCGGGTTTCAATTTGTAGATCCTTTGACTGGCGTCATTAATGTAAGTTATTACCCCTGAAAGATCAGACATCCAGATTAAATCATGGCTGGTTTCAACCAATGCACGCATGTGTCGCTCGCTTAGCAGAAGGGCTTTTTCCCTTTCGATATCATCGGTAACATCTCTGAAAGCGATAATTGTTCCTGTTTCTTTGCCATCATTATCAAATAGTTTATCTGTTTTCGTGAAGATTTTCAAAACCACCTGGTTTTTTGAAATCAGTTTTCTGGCCTTTCCCTTTTTGGTTTTAATATTGTTAGGCAACAAAACATGGTTGGAGGTATTTTCTTCTTCAATTATCGTATTGAATATTTGACCCAATGGTTTCCCCAAAGCCTCCGCTTCAGAAAATCCGGTAAGTTTTTCAGCTACAGAATTCATTTCGATAATAATATAATCTGAATTGGTTTGGATAATTCCTTCACCGATATTTTCAAGAATAGCCGAAAGATTCCTTTCGCTTGCCTGTAGTTTGTTATTTAAGTCCTCAATTGTTTTAACCTGCTGTTTAACAATATAATAAATAATAACTGCGGTCAACAAAATAAAAAACCATCCTTTGTAGGTCTGGTATTTGATCTCTAATTGGGGATTATTAACAATGTAGTGCAGAATATTGTCTGAAAGAAGTATCCAAAAAAATCCAAAGATGAAGAAATAGGCAGCCGTATTAACAGCCACCTTACTGTATTTTCGATTTTTCATAATGTCAGCAAATTAGGTTGCTAAATAACAACAATTTATGAAAACCTTGGTTCACTTTTTTCGAAGCAAATTTTTAATCTGGTTAAGTTTCATAAGCGCCTCCACGGGAGTAAGCGTGTTAATATCAATATTCACAATATCCTCTTTAATTTGAAGCAGCAGCGGGTCGTCCAGTTGAATAAAACTTAGTTGAAAGTCGTCCTGAGGGCGGTTTCCAGGTTTCAGGTTCTTGCTCAATTCACTCTGACCATGCGATTTTTCCAGGATTTTCAGCATTGAATTGGCGTTTTCGATTACCTCTGTGGGCATCCCGGCCATTTTTGCCACATGAATCCCAAAACTGTGTTCAGTACCGCCGGGTACCAATTTTCGCAAAAAAATTACCTTGTTGTTAATTTCTTTTATCGATACATGAAAGTTTTTTACCCGTTTCATCGTGTTCGCCATTTCGTTCAGCTCGTGATAATGTGTGGCAAACAGCACCTTTGGTCTGAAAAGCGGATGCTCGTGCAGGTACTTGGCAATCGACCAGGCAATCGAAATTCCGTCGTATGTAGAGGTACCACGGCCAATTTCATCAAGAATAATCAAACTTCTGTTTGAAATGTTGTTGAGAATACTGGCAGTTTCATTCATTTCGACCATGAAAGTAGATTCGCCGGAAGAAATATTATCGGAGGCACCGACACGGGTAAAAATTTTATCAATCAATCCGATCTTTGCCGATTCTGCAGGAATAAAACTCCCCATTTGCGCCATCAGAACAATGAGCGCCGTTTGTCGAAGCAATGCCGATTTTCCCGACATATTTGGCCCTGTAATAATTACGATTTGCTGCTTGCGGGTATCGAGAAAAACATCGTTGGGAATATATTTTTCGCCGGGTGGCATCTGGCTTTCGATTACCGGGTGCCTGCCTTTTTTAATTTCAAGTTCAAACGAATCGTTTATCTCCGGTCTCACATAATTGTTTTGCAGGGCAATTACAGCAAACGATAACAGGCAATCTAAACGGGCAACGAGCGAGGCGTTCAGTTGCACTGGTTCCACGTAATCCGCTACATTATAGGCAAGTTCTTCAAAAAGTTTTGTTTCAATTTCAAGAACGCGTGCTTCAGCTCCCAGGATTTTCTCCTCATATTCCTTAAGTTCAGCGGTAATGTACCGTTCGCAGTTAACCAGCGTTTGACGGCGCTCCCAGGATGCCGGCACCTTGTCTTTGTGAATATTGGTCACTTCAAGGTAATAGCCAAAAACATTGTTGAAGCCTATTTTAAGTGATGAAATCGAAGTGTTTTCACTTTCTCTTTTTCTGATTTTTTCAAGATAGTCTTTACCAGAATAAAGAATTTGTCGCAAGTCGTCGAGTTCTGATGAAATTCCTTCCTGAATTACATTTCCTTTGCTCACCGAAACGGGCGGATCAGGTTTGATTTCACCTTCAATTTTTTCCTTTATCAACTGGCAGGGATTGAGCTGATCAGCAATTACTTTAAGGGGGTTTGATGTGGAAATTGCACAACATTCCTTAATTTTTTCCACCGCATCCAGTCCGCGTGCAATCTGAATCAGTTCCCTCGGATTTACCCTGCCAACGGCTACTTTTGAAATGAGACGTTCGAGGTCACCTGTGATTTTGATGTTTTGTATCAGCAGTTCAGTGATTTCCGGGTCATTCATCAGGTATTCAACAATATCGAGCCGTTCGTCTATCGATTGCTTAATTTTCAATGGAAGTAAAATCCATTTTTTCATCATCCTTGACCCCATCGGAGATATAGTTTTATCGACCACTTCAAGCAAGGTAGCGGCATTTTCGTTGGGTGAATGCAGGAGTTCGAGGTTACGGATGGTAAATTTGTCGAGCCAAACATACTTGTCTTCCTCGATGCGTGAAATTTTACAAATGTGGCTCACCCTGTCGTGCCGGGTTTCAGCGAGATAATGAAGAACAGCACCGGCAGCAATATTTCCATTCACCAGACCTTCCACACCGAAACCTTTCAGCGAAGTTGTTCCAAAGTGTTTCAACAGGATATCATTTGAAAAATCCTCTGTAAACACCCAGTCATCAAAAGTATTGATGTAAAATTTATCCCCAAACTGATCGGTAAACTCACGTTTTCTGGCTTTCTGAACAATAACTTCTGAAGGTTTAAAACTTTGCAGCAGTTTGTCGATGTATTCCTGATTTCCCTGAGATACATAAAATTCGCCGGTAGAAACATCGAGGAAAGAAACACCTGAATTTTTGGGAAGCAGATGGATACTCGCCAGGAAGTTATTCTCCTTGTTTTCGAGCACTTTATCGTTGTACGAAACACCAGGTGTTACCAATTCAGTAACGCCCCGTTTCACAATCTTTTTTGTAAGTTTCGGATCTTCAAGCTGGTCGCAGATGGCAACCCTCTGCCCTGCCCTTACAAGTTTGGGAAGATATGTGTCGAGTGAATGGTGTGGGAAACCCGCCAACTCAACAAAGGAGGCTGAACCATTGGCACGCCGTGTGAGAACGATGCCCAAAATGTTGGAAGCTTTAATGGCATCATCGCCAAAGGTTTCATAAAAATCGCCTACCCTGAATAGTAACATGGCATCAGGGTATTTTACCTTAATGGCGTTGTATTGCTTCATTAAGGGCGTTTCAACAGCTTTTGATGTAAACGTTTCTTCCAAAAGTAAAAAAATTTAAGCAAAAATAATATTAATTCCACAGGATGATATTCGATTAAAAATGCTGTTTTTCAATTAATTTATTACCGGAAAAAATCCTGCCATTTAAGATAGTTCTATATTTGCGCGTTTTTTTAATGCAAAAACCGGGATGAGAAAGCTTCTTAACAGTGAATTGAGCAGATTGAGCGTGGAAGAATTCAGGGAAACCAAAAAAATACCTTGTATTGTTGTTCTGGATAATGTTCGCAGTTTGAACAACATCGGCTCTGTATTTCGTACTTCTGATGCATTTCTTATCGAAGCTGTTTATTTATGCGGAATTACAGCAACCCCACCACATCGCGACATTCATAAAACCGCCCTGGGCGCCACCGAAACCGTGAAATGGGAGTATTTTCTTGAAACCGGCCAGGCTATCAGGAAACTGAAAAACGATGGATACAAAATTTTTGCCGTCGAACAGGTTGAAAACAGCATGAAACTTGAAAACTTTCAGGATGATCAATGTGGGAAAGTGGCCATGGTGTTCGGTCATGAAGTAAAAGGCGTTGGCCAGGAAATAGTTAACATGTCCGACGTCTGCATCGAAATACCTCAATACGGTACAAAACATTCACTCAACATTTCAGTTTGTGCCGGAATAGTCTTGTGGGAAGTTTACAAGAAATTTGTAAAAACCCTTTAAAATTAAAGCAAAAAACCTTTTTTTTATTTGAAGTTGTCATTATTGATTTATATTTGCACGTACTTTCACAGAATAGCAAAAAGTTTGAATCGAATTAAATATTGAATAATTATTAATCACAATTTAAAATATCCAGTTATGAAGAGTAAATTTAACCTTCAACTATTTTCTGCATTTTTAATTTTGGCTATGGTTGCGGGAGGTTGTAGCGTAAAAAAAATGGTCAAAAACTATGATCAGGTTAAATACGAAGTTACTCCCGAGGTTTTGCAGGCTGACGGCGGCAAAATTAACTTCACCATCAAAGGCACTTACCCACCCAATTATTTCAAAAAAAGAGCGATTGTAGAAATGCAACCGGTTTTTGTTTTTAGTGATGGGAAAGAGAAAAAGGAGCTTGCTCCAGTAATCCACCTTGGTGAAAAACCAGTAAAAAAAATCAATAAACAAAAGGCTGAAAACGTGAAATATCAGCTTGCCGGTTTGGATGAAAAGTACGCTTCTTTATCGAAAAAAGAAGCTGCTGAAAACGGCATTTCGTACCTCAAAGGCGGCTCATTCACAATGACAGGTCAGTTGGACTATGTTCCGGGTATGAAGATTTCAGAACTGTTTATGAACGCTCAAGTCTCAGGGAAAAACAAAGTTGTACCTATGGATGTTGAAGCATCACAGGTTCAAATCAATGGACCCATCAATTTACCCGACCGTAAAATAGCTGATGGGGTTATCACAACTGGGATGAGAATCGAAACCGTTGACAACCTGAACGATTTCAGGTGGAAAACCAACGATGAAGGTTTGCCTGTTGACCTGAGCGACTACAACCCGCAAATGCGCGATGTGCTTGAAGCCAACCGCATGATGCTTTCTAACGACATCAGCAACAGGTTATCGCTCAGCGACCTGATCATGGCCGAGCATGGATACGAAAAACAAACCTTTGCCACCAAAGAAGCAAAAATTTACTTTGCTAAAAATCTTTACGCTTTCAATCTTAACCTTCCTGAAAACAAAAAGAACAATGTTCAGGGACAACTCGAAGACCTGAAAAGCTTTATCGGACAGGGTTGGGCAGTAAAAGATGTAGTAATCGATGGTTGGGCAAGTCCTGAAGGAGAAGAAGCCTTCAATGATGGTTTGTCGGAAAACAGGGCAAAAACCGCGAAAAAGTATCTGACCGATGAAATTAAAAAGATGTCGAAAGGCAATCCAAATTTCACCATAAAAGATCCTGAAAAAGAACTTGATATGAAAATGACAGCTCATGGACCAGATTGGAATGGATTCCTTGTAAAGGTTGACAACTCAAATCTGAAGGACAAAAAATCGATCATGAATGTTATTAAATCATCAGGCCAGGACAAAAGAGAAGAAGAAATCAGAAACATGATTCTTATTTATCCTGAAATGGAAAACGAAATTCTGCCTCCACTCAGGCGTTCAGAAATTTCGATAAAATGCGCTGAACCGAAAAAATCGGATGACGAAATCGCAAAACTTTCGACCACCAATCCTGAAGCACTCGATGTAAAAGAACTTCTTTATTCGGCCACACTTACGAAAAATCTTAAAACACAGTTGAATATCTACAAATCGGCCACTAAAATTTATCCAAATGACTGGAGAGGTTTCAACAATGCTGCCTACACCGAAATGAAATTAGGCAATGTAAAGGGTGCATCCACAATGCTTGAAAAAGCAAAAGGCATTGATCCAGTTAACGGTTTAATCCTCAACAATCTGGGTGTGGTTGCTTCACTTGAGCAAGATTATCCAAAAGCTGAATCTTACTTTAAAAAATCGCAGGAAATGGGTGTTTCGCAAAACTACAATCTGGGTGTGTTGATGATACCCAAAGGCGATTACCAGAAATCTCTCGACGTAATGAAAGGCAAGAATTGTGATTACAATGTCGGACTCGCCAACCTGCTTTCAGGTAATGCACAAAGCGCTGCCAAAAACCTCGAATGCGCACCAAAAACAGCAGCCACCTACTACTTGTTGGCTATTGTTGGTGCCCGCACCAGCAATACGGTGATGATGTACAACAACCTGCAAAAGGCCATCGATAAAAATCCGGCCTACAAGGTTACAGCACGCGAAGACCGTGAATTCATTAAGTATTTTGGAAATGAGGAGTTTAAGAAATTAGTTGAATAAAAAATATTTCGAGATGTTTTAGAGCCACAGGGTTAACCTGTGGCTTTTTTGCTTTTCAAAGATTTTTAATATTTTTTATCACTTTTTAAAAAAAACACATTGTATTTTTTGATTGTTCTATATTTGCAAAAAAAAAGTAATCCATTAATAGTTAATAAAAAAAAATAATAAACATGAATCGTAAGAATACAATTTTGAAGATTGCAGGACTCTTTTTAATTGCTGCAATGTTAGTAAGTTGTAATGGCTTGAAAAAAATGGCGCAAAATTATCGCACCATCACTTACAAGGTTACTCCTGAAGCTCTTGAAACCAAAGCCGGAAAGATCAATTTTACTGTTAAAGGGGATGTACCTCCCAATTATTTCAACAGGAAAGCAGTTGTTTTTTGCGAGCCCGTGTTAAAATATGATGGCAGTGAAATAAAACTCACTCCGTACATTTTAAAAGGTGAAAAAATTGAAGGTGAAGGAACAACCATCAGTTATGAAAAAGGAGGTTCGTTCAGCTATTCTTCCGAAATAGCTTACAAACCCGAATTAAATGCCTCTGAATTGTTCGTCAACCTGATAGCATTCATGCCTAAACAACCGGTCGCCGCCGGAATGACAGCCGAAGACGCCAGGATGATGCGCAAAGCCATGAATTTTGGAGAGGTTAAACTTGCTGATGGTGTAATTACCACTTCCATGCGTATTGAAGTTGAAAATGAGGTAAGAAAAACCATCGAAATTGGCGAAGAAACCATCGAAAAAGATGCAAGCGGTAACATCAACATGAAAGCCTACCAGGGTCAGAGCGACGAAGACCTTGACCTGCTATTCCTTGCGCCCCATGGTTACGAAAAAACATCCATTGTTAGCGAAAGTGTGAATATTTATTTTGCCAAAAACATTTATGCCTACAACCTCGACCTGAAATGGAACAAGAAAGAGGACATTGCCAATAAACTCGTTAAACTTGATGAACTGGTTCGCAAAGGCTGGTTAATTAAAGATGTTGTAATCAATGGTTGGGCATCTCCCGAAGGTGAAGAAACTTTCAATGACGGCCTTTCGGAAAACAGGGCAAAAACCGCTGCCAACGTTCTGTACGAAAGATTTGGCAAGATTGCAAAAGAAAAAAATACCAAAGTTACCTTCAGAAACCCAAAAGAAGACCTTGATGTTAAAATGGTTGGAAACGGACCAGACTGGAACAGCTTCCCCGGTATTGTCGAATCTTCAACAATCAAGGATAAACGCCCGATTCTGAATGTTGTAAAATCATCGGATCCTCTCAAAAGAGAACAAGAAATCAGAAATATGATTGCCATCTATCCTGAACTAGAAGATGCTATTCTGCCCCCAATC
>Ga0172371_10005374_pt1 | contig 18990 bp, 17 predicted proteins | sample Lak12m_FD_114543 | JGI IMG/M metagenome (GOLD analysis project Ga0172371, IMG submission 114543) | Freshwater microbial communities from Kabuno Bay, South-Kivu, Congo - kab_022012_12m | ecosystem: Environmental > Aquatic > Freshwater > Lake | place: Democratic Republic of the Congo: South-Kivu...
TACCATTTATTTCAAGCTATAGTAGCTAATATCTATTATGTTTTTCCTTCCCGTCGACTGAAAGTTATTGGCGTGACCGGTACTGATGGCAAAACAACAACTACTCATCTGATTGCTCATATTTTGCAGTCAGCTGGAAAAAAGGTTTCTTTTATTTCGTCGGTTCACGCCGTTATTGCTGAAAAAGAATATGATACGGGATTTCACGTCACCACGCCATCACCGTTTTCACTGCAAAAATTTTTAAAACAGTCAGCCGATCATCAAGACGAATATTTTGTTTTGGAAACGACCTCTCATGCTTTGGATCAAAATCGGGTTTGGGGAATAAGATATGAAGTTGGTGTCTTAACTAATATTACTCATGAACATCTTGACTATCATAAGAGTTATGAAGAGTATCTGATGACTAAAGTAAAGTTATTGAAGATGGCGAAAGTGAGGATTGTAAATAGAGATGACGAGTCGTATGAAAGAATTAAGAATTTAGAATTTAGAATTAAGAATTACAATTCAAAATTAAAATTTTTTGATAAATTACCTCCTTTAATAAAGTTCAATCAATATAACTATGTGGCGGCGTATACGGTTTGTAAAGAATTAGGTCTGTCTGACACTCAAATTTTAAAAGCAATGAAGAGTTTTAAACTACCTAAAGGTCGACTAGAAGTAGTTTACGATAAAGATTTTAAAGTAATCATTGACTTTGCTCATACACCGAATGCTTTTGACAATCTTCTTCCCGAGATTAAAAAAATGGTAAAAAAAGGCGGTCGGTTAATTCATGTTTTTGGATCAGCCGGACTTCGCGACTCGACAAAAAGGCCATTAATGGGTAAAATTAGCGGAAAATATAGCGATCTAGTCATATTAACAGAAGAAGATTATCGTACTGAAGATCCGAATAAAATCTGTCAACAAATTGCGTCTGGTTTAGAAACAAAAAGCTTTAAAAATATTCATTACAATGATTTAAAACATTGTAATAAAAGTGCTTACTGTGTGATTATTAACCGAGAAGAAGCGATTGACAAGGCGATTAAATTAGCAAAAAAGGGCGACGTGATTATTTTAACAGGTAAATCGCATGAGAAGAGCTTATGTCGAGGAAAAGTAGAATATCCATGGAGTGAATATAGGACAGTTGAGAAAGCATTAAGAATGTTGAAATAATCAAATAAACCAATAAACAAATAAATGTTCTAATGATTAAATAAATTAAATCATTTAAATTATTTTTTTCATTTATTTGCTTATTTGATTATTTGTTTATTTATGCATTAATGATTTCGTACGATTCTAATCTAAAAATCTTTTCTTCTTCATTGATTAACGATAATCATATTTTCAGTGGTTTTGGTACACGTTATCTTGGTGACGGCCGTCATATAGATAATATTTTTAATTTTTTTAATAACAACAGAATTGCCTATAGAACAATTGTTGTTCCCGAGCAAATTCATTCTGTTAATATTTCCGTATTTGAAAATAAAGATAGCGAAAACTTAGAGAAAGTTAGCGAATCTGACGGAGTGATAACGAAAGACAGCAAAGTAGTTTTAACCGTCATTACTGGTGATTGTTGCCCGGTTGTTTTCTGCGACAAAAATAAAGGAATCATCGGCATTTCCCATCAGGGCTGGCGGGGGAGCGTAAAAAGGATGACGCAAAAGATGATTAAGAAGATGTTGGAGGCGGGAGGCGGGATAAATACCATAAAAGTTGCCATTGGGCCGTCAATCGGCGAATGCTGTTATGATATTGGCGAAGATAGATTCTATGAGTTTAAAGAGGAATTTGACGGTTATTCAGACAAAATCTTTCATTTCCACGCTGGTAAAAGACATCTAAATCTGGCCTTGTTAAATTACCTACTTCTAATTGAGACAGGAGTAAAGAAAGAAAATATTGACTGGTTTCCTTTTTGCACGAAATGTGATAAAGAAAGATTTTTTTCCTTCCGTCGCGATAAAAAATCAGAGTATGGAGAGATGTTTAGTTTTGTCCTGACGACAGTCTAAATTTCTAAACTGATATCTAGTGTTTTAGGAGAATGAGTGAGCGAGCCGACGGAGATGTAGTCGACGCCGGTAGCAGCTATATCAGAGACGTTATCAAGATTGACTCCGCCGGAAACTTCAAGCAAAACTTTTCCTTTGACTAAATTGACCGCTTGTTTTATTTGCGCAAGACTCATATTGTCAAGCATGACAATATCGACCTTTTCTGTCAATGTCTCTTTTAACTGGTTTAGATTATTGACTTCGACCTCGATCTTTATTTTTTTATCGCGAAGATGCTTTTTTACCAGTTGAATTGCCTTTTTTACGTTGCCGGCCGTTTTTATATGATTGTCTTTGATAAGGACCATGTCGTAGAGTCCGAAGCGGTGGTTTTGGCCGCCGCCCAAGAAAACCGCCCATTTATCAAAAATTCGAAGTCCTGGAGCGGTTTTTCGTGTGTCTAAAATTTTTACTTTAGTGTTTTTGACTTTATTAACAAATTGGTTTGTTAAAGTAGCAATACCTGACATTCTTTGTAAAAAATTTAAAGCGGTTCGCTCAGCACAAAGAAGACTTTTTATAGGACCAAAGATTTCCACAATAATCTGTCCTTTTTTAACACAGCTTCCGTCATTAACCTTTTGTAAAAAAACAATCTGTCTATCAACTTTTTCAAAAACCATCTTCGCAACTTGGATTCCGGCAATAATACCATCTTCTTTAACGACAAGTTTACCTTTAGTTTTTTTGCTATCTGAAAAAATAGACTGCGAGGTGATGTCCCCTTGGCCAATATCTTCTTTCAAGGCCAGTTTAATTACCTGGTTTATCTTGTTTTCATAAATTTTAAAGTAAGGCCAATCTCGATTCATCATAGCTTAATTATAGTATAATTATAACCCAGAATGCTAAAACAAGCTAAAAATGTGTTTTTTGTTGGCATAAAAGGAGTGGCGATGGCTAATTTGGCGGTGTTTTTGAAGAAAATGGGTAAGCGTGTCTTTGGAGCCGATGTCAAAGAAGAGTTTATTACCGACCGACTTCTTAAAAGTAATAAGATCACCTGGCAGGTGGGCTTTGGAGCGAAAAATCTTCCTAAAAATATTGACTTAATAGTCTATTCTGCCGCTCATGGTGGTACAAACAACCCATTAATTATTGAAGCTAAAAAAAGAAAGATTAAAGTTATTTCTCAAGCAGAGCTGTTGGGTGAACAGATGAAAGATTTCCAAATCAAAGTTGCTGTTGCCGGTTGTCATGGAAAAACGACCACGGCTTCATTACTAAGTTATGCTTTGAATAAATTAAAAGCAAAACCGTCTTATATTGTCGGTGTTCCTTTTTATACAGGTAATCAAGGGGGCAACTATCAAGGAAAAAAGTACTTTATCGTCGAGGCGGATGAATACGGAGTCAACCCGCCAGTTGACAAGACGCCAAAGTTTTTAAAGTTGAATCCAGACTGGATTATCTGTACCAATATTGACTTTGATCATCCTGATGTTTATAGGAATATAGAGGAGACTAAAGAAGCTTTTATTAAATTTTTCAATAATAAAAAATTAATTTTAAATTTAGACGATGAGAACTTACTTCGATGTATCGATACATCGAAGTCTAAGAAAATTATTACCTATGGTTTTTCGCAAAAAGCTAATTATCAGATTGTTGATTGGAGAGTTAATGATGGTGGTTCGGAATTTGAAATAAAACCAAATAACGATTCTAGACAAGCCAGAATGACGTTTTTCATTTCTCTTTTTGGAAGGCATAATGTTTCCAACGCGACAGCGGTGATCGTTCAACTTTTAAATTTGGGTTTTAAAGTACCGGAAATAAGAAACACGATAAAAGATTTTAAAGGAGCGGAAAGAAGATTCGAACTGATTTACAAAAAAAACAACACCTATCTTTTTGACGATTATGCTCATCATCCATCGGAAATCAGGGCGACGATTGACGCGGCAAAAAAAAGGTTTCCTCAAAGAAGAATTTTAGTCATTTTCCAACCGCATACTTTTTCGAGGACAAATTTTTTGCTAAGAGAGTTTAGCGAGAGTTTATCATCGGCTGATTTAGGTTTTATTTTACCTATCTTCGCTTCGGCGAGGGAAAACATCAGTCAGTTTAAGATCGATTCCAAAGATATCATTAAAGGAAAAGATAATCTTTTTTATTATTCATCGATGCTTCAGTTAACTAGTCAACTAGAGCAGGAAATAAAGGAAGGAGATGTGGTGTTTACGATGGGGGCAGGAGATGTTTATAAGCTAAAAGATAAGCTAATAGAGAGAATTAAGAATCTAGAATTAAGAATTAAGAATGATAATGAGAAATTAAAAATTAAAAAAAATAAAGATCTATTTCCCTATCTAACATTAAAAACTTATGTTAAAGCAGAATACTTTATTGAAGCGAGAAAAAGAGAGGATTTGATTAATGCTAAGAAATATTCTCTAGAAAAAAGTTTGTCGTTGTTTATTCTTGGTGGAGGAAGCAATTTAGCGTTTACCAAAGACAGGTTGGAGGGTATCGTCGTGAAAAATAATTATCGAGAACTGAGAATATTAGGTGAAGACAAAAACTCTGTGACTGTCTCTGTTTCCTCAGGTTATCCTGTTTCCCTTCTGATTTCAAAATCAATTGAAAACGGTTGGAGTGGTTTTGAGTACCATCAAGGCTTACCAGGAACGGTTGGCGGCGCCATTTACATGAATTCCAAATGGACAAAGCCCATGACTTATTTTGGAAAGGATCTTTTGTACGCATATCTTGTCGACGGCCGCGGTCAAGTTAGAAAAGTTATGAAAAAATACTTTGAATTTGCTTATGACTATTCGATTTTGCAAAAAACTTATGAGATCATTCTTGAGGCAATTTTTAAATTAAAAAAAGACGATCCGATGAAAATCAAGGAAAAGGCGGCTTGGGCGCTGGCTTACCGAAAGAAAACTCAACCATTCGGAGTTGCCTCAAGCGGTTGTTTTTTTAAAAATCCTGGAAAAATTTCTGCTGGCTATCTGATTGATGAAGCCGGACTCAAGGGTTTTTCCGTGGGAGATTACTATGTTTCTCCTGTCCACGCAAACTTTATTATTAACAAAGGCAGAGGAAAGAAAGAAGATTTGATAAAGTTAATGGATATAATAAAGAAAAGAGTTAAAAAGAAATTTAATGTGAAACTTGAAGAAGAAGTAATAGTAATTTAATAAATTGTTATATTGTTATATGGTTATATTGATTATTATCCTTTAATATAATAATTAATCTTATGGAAGATTCTTACATCATAAACGGCGGTAGAAAACTAAAAGGCGAAGTTCGCTTGTCTGGTGCGAAAAATGCCGCTTTAAAAATGATTATCGCCTCGCTTCTTTTTAATGAAAAAATAATCTTAGAGAATATTCCCCGTATCAACGATGTCTTAGAACTGATTCATTTAATTAATTCCTTAGGAGCAAAGGTGAAATTTATAGAAAAAAATATTATTGAGATTGACCCAACGACTTTAAGTCAAAATAAAGTTGACCTACTTCATGCGTCAAAAACCCGAGTCTCTTTTATGCTTTTTGCGCCGCTTCTTTATAAGTTTGGCAGCTGTTTTATTCCTAATCCGGGCGGCTGTAGAATCGGTGCCCGACCGATTGACAGAATAATTGACGGAATGAAAAGTTTAGGAATAACGGTTAAATATAATTCGCGAACTGGCTATTATGAAGCAAAAATGCCAAATAGACTGAGAGGTAACTTTCGGTTTTCCAAACCAACTCACACAGGAACAGAGTTACTCATTATGTTGTCAGTCTTTGGAAAAGACAAAATCTGTTTGGAAAACTGCGCTCATGAACCGGAGATTGATAATTTAATTCAGTTTTTAAATCAGAGTGGAGCAAAGATAACCAAAATTAATGGAAAAGTTAAGATAGAGGGAGTAGAAAAGTTATCGTTTAAAAAGCCTTTTAAAATTATTTCTGACCGAAACGAAGCTATCACCTACATTTCTCTTGTTTTAGCAACAGGAGGAAAGATAACTTTAGATAGTATTAGTCAAGATAAGATTGGTATTTTTATAGAGAAACTAAAACAGGTAGGAGTAGATATTCAATCAAAGAATAATACCCTATCATTTAATTGGTTAAAACCTCTTAGGGCTGTTAGCATAGAAACTACTCCTTATCCTGGATTTATGACCGACTGGCAACCAAACTGGGCAGTTCTGATGACACAAGCTCAAGGAAAATCCATAATTCATGAACGAGTTTTTGAGAATAGATTTTCTTATGTTGAAGAGCTGAAAAAGTTGGGAGCGAAGATAAAGTTTATTGATGTAAAAATATCAGATCCGGAAAGTTTTTACTTTTTTAATTATAAGAGAGGAGAAAGATATCAACAATTGATTGAAATCGAGGGACCGGTCAAGCTTCATGGCGGAGTTTTGAACGTCGCCGATCTTCGTGCTGGCGCCTGTTTAGCAAATGCCGCTTTGGTCGCCAAAGGTGAATCAGTCGTCAACGGCGTCTCCATTCTAGAACGAGGCTATGAGGATTTTGTCGAAAAGGTACGAGGTTTGGGAGGAGAGATTCGAAAAATTTGATAAAATAATTCTATGAGGAAGATAAAAAATGCCTTAATATTGGCGGGAGGAGATAGTACGAGATTTTGGCCGCTTGAGGAAAAAGCCTTTTTTTCCTTTTTAGGCAAGCCTCTTATCCTCTATCAAATAGAAGAACTTTCTCGGTATGCGGAGACAGTGGTTATCGTCGCTAACAAAAACAATGCCGTTGCTATTAAGCGATTAATTGATAACTTTGAAGATGATAAAAAAAAATACCACGTGATTATTCAGAAAGACAGTCTTCCTGGTCAGGCCGGCGCTATTTTATCAGTAAAAAATTTTCTTAAAGGAGAGGTATTGATAGTTAATGCCAACGACATTCTTGATTACACCATTGTTAAAGAAACAATAAAAAAAGCGGAAAAAAATCAGATAATCATCGTTGGCAAAAGAAAAAATGAGTACTTTCCCGGCGGATATCTTCGTTTTAATAACAAGAGACAGATTGTTGAGGTAGTGGAAAAACCACAAAAAGACAAACTTCCTTCCTCAATTGTCAAGTTGGTTTTAGACTATTTTTCTAATATAGAAGATTTAATCACTGCTATTGAATCAGAAAAAACCGAAGAAGACAATCTTTATGAGTTAGCGATTAATTCTTTACTGTCAACTAATATTAACCGCGAATTTATTAACTACGATAACTACTGGCAGAGTCTTAAATACCCTTGGCATGTTCTGACAATGATGAAAGGATTTCTGACAAGAGTTAAAGGTTTAGAGATTGCTAAGACGTCGACAGTTTCAAAGAATAGTTTAATTATTCCTCCCGTTTTCATTGGTGACAATGTTAGGATCGGCGACTATGTGAAAGTTGTTGGCCCTTGCTATATTGGCAATAATACCGTGGTTGGCGACCACTCTTTAATTAGAGAAAGTCAAATTAATGATGATTGTTTAATTGGCTCTTATACCGAAGTGGCTCGATCCTATATTGGCAACGATGTTTTTCTTCACCGCAACTATATTGGTGACTCGGTGATTTCCGATGAGACAATGCTAGGAGCAGGAACGGTAACTGCCAATTTTAGATTTAATGAAAACTCAATTACCTCAGTCGTTGATGAGGAAAAAGTCGATACGAACTTATCTAAGTTGGGAACGATGATTGGTTCTCAATCAAAGATAGGAGTCAGTGCGACTATCTTGCCGGGAGTTAAAATCGGAAAAAAATGTCTGGTCGGACCTAATGAAACCGTTCGTTATGATTTAGAAGATAAGACTTTTCTTGTTCGAGGCGAAGAAAGGGAAAATTTGAACATATGAACACGTCAGACGTGTTAAGAAAAAAAATTACTGTAATTGGCGGTGGAACAGGGAGTTTTATTGTTCTTTCTGGTTTAAAAAAATATCCGTTGGATTTAGGAGTTGTCGTTTCCATGGCTGATTCTGGCGGGTCAACCGGAAAACTCCGCGACCAGTTAGGAGTATTGCCGCCTGGCGATCTTCGCCAATGTTTAGTGGCTTTATCTGAGGCGCCGGTCCTTTGGCGAAAACTTTTTCTTTATCGATTTGCCAAAGGAGAATTAAAAGGTCATAACTTTGGCAATCTTTTTTTAGCCGCCTTAGAAAAAGTTTCTACTGACTATAATCAAGCGATTGAAACAGCTTCGTATGTCTTAAAGACTAAAGGAGAAGTGATTCCCGTTACTTTAACCAAGACTAATTTGGTAGCTCAATATGAAAATGGCAAAATAGTAAAAGGCGAGGGATTAATCGATGAAAATAAAGCTGAGCGAAGTAAAATAAAAACTATTTATTTGGAGCCAAAAGCTGCAGCGAATCCGAAAGCAGTGAAAAGAATTCTTGAGTCTGATTACATTATTATTGGCCCGGGAGATTTATATACCAGTATTATCGCCGTCTTTTTAGTGGACAAAATTAAAGAGGCAGTTTTAAAAACGAAGGCAAAAATCATTTATTTTCTTAACCTAATGACTAAGGCTGGTCAGACAGTTAGTTATCAGGCTAATGATCATCTGAAAGATTTAAAGAAATATCTAGGACGCTGGCCTGATTATATTCTTGTGAATAAAGGACGGTTACCTGAAGAGATTATTGACTTTTACAAGAAGTATAATGAGATTAAGGTAGTAAATGATTTGAGAAATAACGGTTACGAAATTGTTGAAGAAGATTTGGTAGATAACAAAAAGTTTGAGAAGAATCCTAACGATGTTCTTTACCGCAGTATTTTGCGTCACGATTCGCGAAAAGTAGCTAAAGTTTTGCTAAAAATTTTTCATGTTTAAAAAACACACTATTTCCGTTAAACATGCGACCGATGGTTTAGTTTGGGCCTTAAAAACCCAACCTAATTACAAGATCCATCTATTCTTATCACTTCTAGCAATTATTGGGGCGATTTATTTTAAAGTTTCCTATTTTGAGTTTATTTTGATTATCTTTATGATTACGGTCGGGTTGGTGATTGAGACGATAAACACCGGTCTTGAGCAGACAACCGACGCGATTGACCAAAAAATCAGAGAAGACATCAAGATAGCTAAAGATGTGGCGGCAGCGGCAATGTTGATCTATGCGGTTGGTGCCACCATTATCGCCGGGGTGATTTTTTTGCCAAAAATATTATGACATCAGTCTATCTTTTTGCTGTTATCGCCTCATTTATATTAAATTTTTTCCTAATAGTTCCTTTTATCGACCTTCTTTATAAAAAAAAATTGCAGCGGGCTTTTCAAAAAACTAAGGATGTTTTTAACAAGCCGACGCCCATCTTTGACAGATTTAACAAGGAAAAAAAAGGAACGCCGGTTGGCGGCGGAATTCTTCTTTCTCTGACAACAATCTTTGTTTTTGTTTCTTTTATTTTAATGTACTGGTTTTTACGAAAAAAAATTCTTACTAACTATCCGTCGATTGCCAGCGAGATTAAAATCGTTCTTTTTACCTTTATTTCTTTCTCGCTGTTGGGACTTTTTGATGATCTGAATAAAATCTTTTTTTGGAAAAAAAATGGATTTTTTGGTTTAAGATTTCGTCATAAAGCGATTATCGAAGCTGGCTTATCACTGATTATTTCTTACTTTCTTTTTAATGATCTGAAAATTCAAATTATCAATATTCCTTATTTTGGCGTGTTTAATCTCGGCTATTTTTATATGGTCTTTTCTGCTTTTGTTATCTTTGCTTTTGCTAATGCGGTTAATATCGCTGACGGTCTTGATGGTTTGGCTTCGGGAGTTCTTACCTTTTCTTTGATTGGATTCTGGGTGATTTCCCGATCAATTCTTGATGTTCCCATCTCTCTTTTTATTGCTGCATGGTTAGGAGGGTTGTTAGCTTTTCTATACTTTAATATCTATCCGGCAAGAATTTTTTTGGGAGATACGGGATCGTTAGCTTTCGGAGCAACTTTTGCTGTGATTGGATTAATCTTGGGAAAGGCGTTTGCTTTACCAATTATGGGAGGAGTGTTTATTATTGAGATTGTTTCTTCAGCGATTCAGCTCTTTGGGAAAAAATATCTGAAAAAAAAGATCTTTCCGGTGGCGCCGTTTCACCTCTATCTTCAAAATAGAGGCTGGGAAGAGCCCAAGGTCGTTATGCGCCTCTGGCTTGCCTCAATCATCTTCGTCATCTTCGGCCTGATGATTGCCTTTATGAAATGATATAAGAATTGGACACCCTAAGGGTGTCCAAAGTAAAGAAGATGGCATATCGATAAAAATTAGTTATTCTAACAATCTAAATAAATGATTTTGTAGGTTATAGTCTATAGACAAATAACCTATACTAATTTATAGTTGAAAATATTATTAAAAATTAGTTAAATTAAATACCTATGATAACTGATACAGATATCAATAAAATGAAGAAGATTTTTATTACTAAGGAAGATTTGAAAAGAGAGTTAAAAGATTTCGTCACAAAAGAAGATTTAAAAAATGCTTTCACAGATTCAGAATCTGGATTAAATAAACGAATAGATAGAGTGGTAGACTCTATTGATTATAGATTTGAACGTTTTGAAAAACTCGAAAAAGACTTCAGAGTATTTAAGGACTTTACAACAAGAACCTTAGATTGGTTAGTCGGTTCTTTTAAAAAATTTGAGGAAGAATTAATAGTAATGAACTATCAAAGTAAAAGAGTCCTTGATCGGCTAGAAAATCATGAAACAAGAATAACAAAACTTGAAGAGAAACCAGCATTTCAATAAAGACTAGTCTCTACGTGGTAGAATAAGGTTATGGAGCAGGATATTATTAAATCTTTGAAAAAGAAATACCAAGGAAAAAATGTTCTTGTGGTTGGTCTAGGTCTTCAGGGTGGAGGTATTGGCCTCGTAAGATTCTTCGCTGAATTAGGAGCTTATGTTACGGTTACTGATAAAAAAAATAAGAAACAACTTTCTGTATCAATTAATCAATTAATTAATACAAATGTTAACTTACATTTAGCTGGTCATCAGATTAAAGACTTTTTAGAGGCCGATATTATCTTTAAAGGACCTTCAGTTCTTTGGACAATGCCTGAGATTATTGAGGCAGAAAAAAAAGAAATTCCGGTTGAGTTGGAACTGAGTTTTTTTGCCGAGAACTTTCCAGGGAAAATTATCGGGGTTACAGGAGCTAGAGGTAAATCGACAACAACGCAGTTAATATTTAATCTTTTAAAATTATCTGGTTTTCCGGTTTATATAGGTGGAGGCATACCAGGAATTTCAACAATTAATTATTTAAAAACCTTAACGAAAAACGACTGGGTGGTAATGGAGATTTCTTCGTGGGCGTTGTCTGGATTCCACCGCAAAAAAATTAGTCCACATATTGCCATTCTTACCAATATCTATCCCGATCACCTAAATTATTACAGAAATATGGATGAGTATTTATACGATAAGAAGGCGATTTATTTGTATCAAAATGAAAAAGATTATTTAGTGATAAATGATTCATTACTTCGATCTATCGATACATCGAAGTCTAAAATTATACCTTTTAATAAAGGCGATTTTCCATTCAAACTAAACCATTTGAAAGGCGAACACAATCTGGAAAACGCCGCCGCCGCTTTGAAAGTAGCAGAGATACTAAATATAAATAAAGACAAAGCTGTTAAAATAATTTCTAATTTTCAAGGATTGCCATATCGTCAAGAAATCATTGGCGATAAAGACAACGTTACCTTTGTTAACGATACCACTTCAACGACGCCAATCGCTACCATTAAAGCGATTGATTCTTTCAAAGATAAAAAGATTATTTTAATTTTAGGAGGTAATTCAAAAAATCTTCCCTTTAATCAGTTGATTAATCAACTAGACAAAATTGAAAAAATTGTTTTACTTGCCGGTTCTTTTACCGATGAGATTCTGGACACCCTAAGGGTGTCCAGCCTCAATAAACTCGGAAGCAAAGTTTATGATAATTTGGAAGAAGCGGTGAACGAAGCCTATCGGTTAGCTAAAAAAACAAAAGGTTCCTATGTCCTTTTTTCACCAGGAGCGACCTCATTCGCTATGTTTAATAACGAGTTTCATCGAGGAGAAGAATTTAATAGAGTAGTTAAAAAAATTCTAAGACAATGAATATTGGTGTTTTTGATTCAGGACTAGGTGGCTTAACAATTCTTAAAGCCTTAATTAAGAGACTACCTCAGTATAACTACTTCTATCTTGGTGACAATGCCCGCGTACCTTATGGTAACCGTTCGCCAGAGATAATCTACGAATTTACAAAAGAGGCAGTTGATTTTTTATTTAAAAAAAACTGTCAGTTAATTATAATTGCTTGCAATACTTCAACTTCTACCTCATTAAGAAAGATTCAAACAGAGTATCTAGCAAAGCATTATCCTGACAGAAAAGTTTTAGGAGTTATTAAGCCAGCTGTTGAAGAAATAGGAGAAAAAAAATTTAAGAAAATCGGCATAATTGGAACTAAGACTACTATCAATTCTGGCGCATTTGTTCGTGAGATTAAAAAAATCTTACCTAAGGCTGAGGTTTTTCAACAACCTTGTCCTCTTTTAGTGCCGTATATCGAAGATTCAGGACGAAACCAACAGATTCTGAAACTAATGTTAAAAGAATATCTTAAAGAGTTAAAAGAGAAAAACATTGGCAGCTTGCTTTTAGCTTGTACCCATTATGAGATATTAGAGAAACAAATCAAAAAAGAGATTGGTGAAAAAGTCAAGGTAATTTCCGAAGGTAAACTCGTCGCTAAAAAATTAGAAGATTATCTAAGAAGACATCCAGAAATTGAACAAAAGCTAGGGAAGAGCCATCAAGTTAACTATTGTTTTACTGATATAAACGCTGACTATCAAAGATTAATGAGATTATTTTTATGCTAAAAAAACTATTGATTCGTAACAAATTTTTTCTTCCGCTTTTGGTCATCCCTATCATTCTTTCCCTTATCGGTTTGCTTTTTGTTTTTGAGTCGTCTTCATTGCGAAGCATTAGCGAGTTTGGTGACAGCTTTCATTATCTAAGACTTCAGACAATGTGGTTTTTCTTAGCAATTGGAGCGTTGCTGTTTTTTTCTTTTTTTGACTACCGAAAACTTTATTTCTTTTCATTTATTACTATCTTATTAACGATTTTTTTATTAGTGATTGTTTTGATTCCCGGCATAGGTTCTCAAGCTGGCGGAGCCCGGCGCTGGCTTGATTTTGGTATCATTAATATCCAACCGACTGAACTAGCTAAGTTTTCCGTCATTATCTATCTCGCTTCCTGGTTTATTAACAAAGAAAAAAAACGGTTTGTTTCCTTTGTTTTTTTAGTCAGTCTTTTGATATTTTTAATTATTCTTCAGCCAGATATGGGGACGGCGATTACTATCTTTTTAATTAGTTTAATAATGTATTATTTCGCCGGTATGAGTCTGACTGATTTATTAATATTATTTCCTTTTTCCGCTGCTGCTTTTTATCTTTTTATCAAACTGTCTCCTTATCGTTTGAAAAGAATAATCGCCTATTTTAATCCTAGCCTTGATCCTCAAGGAATTAGCTACCACATCAACCAAATTCTCATATCTTTGACAAACGGTGGCTTAATCGGTCAAGGATTCGGCGCCTCTCGACAAAAATATTTATTTTTACCGGAAGCGCATACTGATTCTATCTTCGCCATCATTGCCGAGGAGTATGGTTTTATTGGTAGCGCTTTGCTTATCTTTTTATACTTTGTTTTTATCTACAAAATTTACCATCTGATTAGACTGGCGCCGGACAAATTATCAAAGCTATTAGGCTGTGGCGTATTTGCTTTTTTCAATCTTCAGATTATCATTAACTTAGCGGCAATGAGCGGACTGTTTCCCTTAACCGGTGTGCCGTTACCTTTTATCTCATACGGAGGAAGCAATCTATTAATATCATATTCGTTGATAGGAATTTTACTAAATATTGAGAAGAGAGTGAAAGTTTAAAATGATAAAATAATCAAATAAACCAATAAACAAATAAATGTTTTAATGATTAAATAAATTAAATCATTTAAATTATTTTTTTCATTTATTTGCTTATTTGATTATTTGTTTATTTAGTCATTAATGCGTATTTTAATCACTGGTGGTCACCTAGCTCCAGCCCTTGCCATTATTGAAGAGCTAAAAAAGACTAAACCTGACATAGAGATAGTTTTTGTCGGCCGAAAATATGCTCTTGATTCAGAAAAAACTGTCTCTTTGGAATATAAAGAAATAACTTCAAGAAAAATTCGTTTTATTCCTTTAACGGCTGGTCGACTGACAAGAATTTTTTCTTACCGAAGTTTAAGAAATATTTTTCGAGTTCCTTTAGGATTTTACAACGCTTTTTTTATCATTAGCCGAGAAAAACCAGATGTTATTTTATCCTTTGGCAGTTATCTGGCTGTACCTTTGGCTTTTTGGGGATTTTTGTATAAGATTCCTATCTTTACTCACGAGCAGACAATGAAACCAGGTTTAGCTAACAAAGTTATTGGTTTAATGGCAAAAAAAATCTTTTTATCATTCTCTGAAAGTCGTTCGTATTTTCCTCAAAAGAAAACTGTTGTTGTGGGCAATCCAGTCAGAGAGTCAGTTTTAAAAGTAATAGATAAGCCGTTTTTGATAAAAAAAGACCGAACGGTTATCTATGCTACTGGCGGCAGTCTTGGCTCTCATAGTATTAATCACCACCTAAAGAAAATAATTGTTAAATTGCTAAATTGTTATATTGTTATTCATCAAACAGGAGATGTAAAGGAATATCATGATTATGAGGATTTAATAAAAATAAGAAACAAATTACCAAAGGAATTAGCTAACCGTTATTTCTTGAGAAAACATTTTTTTGAAAAAGAAATCGGTTACATCTATTTTTTAGCGGATTTGGTTATCAGCCGAGCCGGGGCGAATACTTTTTTTGAGTTACTTAGTCTAGAAAAACCGACTTTGTTTATTCCTCTTCCTTGGGCTGCTGGTCGGGAGCAACAGCACCATGCTGAGATTTTTGCCAGACAAGGCGTCGGAGAAATTTTTCACCAGATTGAACCAAGTGAAAAACTTTACCGGTTAACTGTTAAAATGATAGATAATCTCACTAGTTATAAAAGTAATTTTGCAGGTTTGCGCCATCTTTATAAAAAAAATGCCAGTCAGTTCATCATTAAAGAAATACTTAAATAAGACTATTTTGATTTTTAGCTATCTATTTTTCATTATCCTCTTTTTTTTGTCACTGGTTTTTTTTCAAAACTACTTTCAAGTAAAAAGAATTAAGATTGTCAACGATGAGAAAAAATCATTAATCACAGGAATAGATTACTGGAAGAACAAAAATCTTTTTTTGATTAAAGATGAGGATGTTAATAAACAGCTGGTTGAATTAAATTCTTTTTTAAAATCAGTTGAAGTGGAGAAAAAATTTCCGGAAACCTTAATTATTATTCCTCAATATATTCAACCAATTGCCCAGCTGAAAGTAAGCGATGGCTTTTTTTATTTAGGCGAGACAGGAAGAATTTTGACTAAGATAAAAAGTGAAAATAAAACCGCCTATCCAGTGATCAACTATTACCAAAAATTAAACAGTTATTCTTATTCAGCTGGCGACTGGCTCGATCTGGTTGACGTTAAACTAGCCTTGCAAATAGTTAAGTTAACCAGAAATTTACAGCTTGACCCTGTCTCTATTGATATTAATGGAGAGGATATGATAGTATGTAATTTAAGTGAAAGGAAGATTTTTTTCACGACCAAGAAAAAGATTGAAGACCAAGAATATCAGTTAACCGAGATTATCAAGCAGTTTAAGGTGAGCGGAAAACAGTTTAAGGAGATAGATTTAAGATTTGAGAAACCGGTGATAAGGTTTTAATATGGCAGATACATTAATTTGCGGCATTGACATTGGTAGCTCAAAAATAGCGACTATCGTCGCCGCCTGTCCTAAGGAAACTAAAGAAACTAAAGAAGCTAAAGAAGCTAAAGTAATTGGGTTTAATGTCAGTCCCTCGCGAGGAATAAGAAAAGGCTTGATCGTTGATATTAACGAAGTTACTTCCGCCGTCGAAGAAAGCATTGATAAAGCAGAGCGGATGGCTGGCCATAAGATCAGTTCTGCCTATGTTTCCGTTGGCGGACCGCATATTTCTTCTTTGAATTCAAGGGGAATTGTCGCCGTTGCCAATCCCCAAGCGGAAATTAGCGAAGATGATGTCGCCAGGGTCATCGAGGCGGCTCGGGCAATTTCTTTATCAACAACACGGGAGATAATCGAAGTCATTCCCCGTGACTTTATCGTTGATGGCCAGGCAGGAATAAAAAATGCCGTTGGCATGACCGGCGTCCGTCTTGAAGTAGAAACTCATATTATTACTGCTTCCCAGACTAATTTGAAAAATATTGAGCGGGTATTTGATGACTTAGGAATTACTAATCAAGGATTTGTTTTTTCGGCGATGGCAGCGGCTGAGGCGGTTTTGACAACTACAGAGAAAGAGCTAGGAGTGGTTTTAGTCGATATTGGCGGCGGGAAGATTGATGTTTGTATCTATGTTGACGGCGCTTTATCATACTCTTCGTCAATTCCAATTGGCGCCCGTCATATCACTAATGATATTGCGGTTGGCTTACGTGTTTCTTTGGATTCTGCCGAAAAGATAAAACTTCATCTTAGTCAAAGTGTTAATGACAGTAAAAAGAAAAAACTAACCGAACTCAATCTTCATGATCTTAATCTGACGGAAAATTTAACCGAAGTTTCTTTAAAAACCTTGGTTGACGGAATTATTGCTCCTCGGTTAGAGGAGATTTTTAAGTTTATCTTTGAGGAAATTGAAAAGAGTGGTTTCGGTCAGCAGGTTCCGGCAGGATTGGTAATCACCGGTGGCGGTGCTTTAACGGTTGGAATGCTGGAAACAGGAAAAAAAGTCGTCGGTCTGCCTATCCGTTTAGGAATTCCAGACAAAGTTACCGGACTGGTAGAGGAGATTATTGATCCATCATTTGCTGCCACTTCTGGTTTGATTTTGTACGGGACAACCAATATAATGAAAAATGAATTTAGATTAAAAAATTTTGGCCGGATTTGGAAAGATTTTTCTTTAGGTGGATCGGTCGGTAAGTTAAAAGACTTTTTTAAACAGTTTATTCCTTAATAAGATGCCAATCTACGAATAAATGCTAATCAACGAATATATTCGTAGATTAGGATAAATTAGTAGATTTGAATCTCAAATATGTTAATTAAACCTCGGGCAGGACAAGCAGCGCGTATCAAGGTCGTTGGCGTGGGTGGAGGCGGTGGTAACGCTCTCACCTCTATGATCGAGGAAGGCGGGATTGCTGGAGTAGAGTTCGTTGCCATCAACACTGACGCTCAGGCACTTCTTAATAATAAATCCACCATTAAGATTCAAATCGGTGAAAATTTAACCAAAGGCTTGGGCTCAGGAGGTGATCCGGAGGTTGGCCGACAGGCAGCTGAGGAAAGTCGAGAAAGACTAAAGGAAGAGTTAACTGGCGCAGACATGATTTTTTTAACCTGCGGTGAGGGAGGAGGAACAGGAACGGGGGCGTCGCCCATTATTGCTGAGATTGCTAAAGAGACTGGTGCTTTAACAGTTGCCGTCGTCACCAAACCTTTTGATTTTGAGGGGACAAAAAGAAAGTTAACGGCAGAAGAGGGAATAGTTAAGCTAAAGGAAAAAGTTGATACTTTAATTGTCATCCCTAACCAAAAAGTAATGACTATTATTGATAAAAAAACACCTATCTTAGAAGCCTTTCGGAAGATTGACGAGGTACTTCATCAAGGCGTTAAGGGAATTGCCGAGCTTATCGTTACTCCAGGATTAATTAATGTTGACTTTGCCGACGTCAAAGCGATTATGCAAAATGCTGGTACCTCGTTAATGGGTATGGGTATCGGAAGCGGTGATAAACGGGCGATCGCGGCGATTAAACAGGCGATCTCTTCGCCGCTTTTGGATGTCAACATTGAAGGGGCGAAGGGTGTGCTTTTCAACATTGTTGGCGGACCTGATTTAACTATGGTTGAGGTCGATGAAGCAGCGTCAATCATTGCTAAGAATGTTGATCCTGATGCCGATATTATCTTTGGCGCGGTCATTGATGACAAAATGATGGATCAGATAAAGATTACCATCATTGCCACTAAGTTTGATGATAGTCGCCTTCGTTTCTTTCGCTTTAAGAAAGAGGAGGAAGTGGAGACGGTCGAGAAAGCAGAGAAAAAGTTAGAAGAAAACAATGAGGAAAAAAAGATTTTTAACGAAGAAGAGCTACTTGAGGAATCTTCAGAGTTTGACATTCCCGCTTTCCTAAGGAAGAAGTGAATTTAACTACTTAAACATTTAACACTCCGTAAAAAACTTCTAAGGTACACAGACCTGTTTGCTTATTTTATTTTAAGCAAAGTTATTAATAGTTGTCAAGGGATAGTGAATTTCTTTTATACTGAAATTCTATAAAGGTCGTGATTAAATGTCTCCCTCCTTTATGAAAAGTTCAGAGCTCACACCCTATGGACGAGCAAGATTTCGAGCGTTACATCACTACAAAGAGTAACCTTCGCTCTCATAATTCTAGGAGACATTGTTTGAGTCGCTATAGAATTTTTATAAAGTGGTTGAAGGAGAATAATAAAGAAGTTAAAAAATCTTCGGTTGAGGAATTCCTATATGAACTTTCACAAAGACGATCAAATAACAATACATTAAATACTTACATCAACTCACTTCGTCAACTTGGATTTTATTATCAAGATCGTGGAATTAAAACTGATGCTTTTGAAGGAATTCATTCGTACCCAAAGTATAGACCACCGATAATTATTCTTTCACAAGATGAGGTTGAAAAAATAATTTACGCAGATACACGAAAAACAAGTCGGGGACCAAAA
>Ga0172371_10005378_pt1 | contig 18983 bp, 17 predicted proteins | sample Lak12m_FD_114543 | JGI IMG/M metagenome (GOLD analysis project Ga0172371, IMG submission 114543) | Freshwater microbial communities from Kabuno Bay, South-Kivu, Congo - kab_022012_12m | ecosystem: Environmental > Aquatic > Freshwater > Lake | place: Democratic Republic of the Congo: South-Kivu...
CGAGTTCCTGCAGGACTTCCTGCGGACCCGGAAGAGGGCGGTGATGGACCCCAGTTTCCGGCGGCCGAGCGGGTGTTCAGCCTCTTCGAGCCGCACACGGAGTTGATCCAGCGAGGGCGGCACCAGAAGCCGGTGGAGTTCGGGCACGCGGTGCTTTTGTGCCAGACGCCGGAGAAGTTCATCACCGACTACGAGGCGTTCGCCCAGCGACCGGCCGACTGCACGCTGACGGAGGAGGTGATCGAGCGCCATGAGAAACGGTTTGGCGAGCGTCCCGACGTGCTGGCGGCCGACAAGGGTTCCATTTCGACTCAGCAGGAGTTGAGCGACGTGATGCGGCTGATGACGAAGTCGGTGATCGAGCGGATGAGCACCCGCGACATCCAGGAGCTGGTGCAGACGCTGTAGGGGGTGGAGCTGTCGCCGACGTTGATTTCCAGCGTCACGGACGCGGTGGACGAAGAAGTCACCGCCTGGCAGGACAAGTATCCGACGATCTCGAAGATGTGGCGGGCGAAGTGGACGGAGATCATCACGCTGTTCGACTTTCCGGCCCCGATCCGCAAGGCGATCTCCACGACCAACGCCATCGAATCGGTGAACAGCGTGATTCGCAAGTTCACCCGCAACCGCAAGATCTATCCCAACGAGGAGTCGGCCTTGAAGATCACCTTCATGGCGATCCGCGAGGCCTCGAAGAAATGGAAAATGCCGATCCGGAACTGGAAGGCGGCCCTGAACCACTTCGCCATCCTGTTGGAAGGCCGACTACCGATGCAGTCCCCCTCATTTCAGACTCTCAGCCCTGACACAAGAAACCTGACAGGGCCTCAGAAGCAGATGCGTACAGCTCGCGGTGCCCCGCGACTCGTTGGGGAAGACCTGGACACGGCGGGCGAGCACCTCGAAACCAGGAGGCTGCTCCTCCAGGTCCTTCAGCCTCTGCTCCAGTTCCGGCTTGCGTGGCCCTGCGGCCCGAATAGCCTGCCGATACCAGTAGGCCGCCCGCCGCAGCGAGCCTTTCCAGACCGCTCCGACCTCGCTTCCGGCGTAGTCCCACCAGCGGTCGCCCAACGTCAACCGCTCCTTAGGCGAGGCATTATCCTTCAACTCCTCGATCGCCACTTGCTTCAACTGGGCATCGCTGCCGTTGGCAAGCAACGGCAGACCTTCAGCCCATTTGTCCTCCTCGAAGCACAGTCGCTTGCCAGCCTCCAGGTTGGCTTCGGGATCGGCCGGACTGGTCTTCGGTCTTGCTGCGGCATGCTCTGCCTCTGTTTTGCCTTCTGACCTCTTCACTTCCTACCGCTTGGCGCGAGGCATCAGTTCAGCCTTCAGGAAGGCGCCGGGCGTGTTCTGCTGGAGTGCCAGCGAGAACCATACCTGCCCTGTCCAGCCTGACGGAGCCCATCGTTGCAGGTCCAAATGGTAGGAGTCCTTCACACCCAAGTCCGCAAACTCGTCGGGAATGCCGCCCTTGCCCCATTCCGGTCTCTTGGACGTCCTCTCCCCATGGTAGTCACCGAGGCTGAGTGCAACCCGCTTCGTGTAACCCTCCTGGGTCTGGTAATCGACCATGAAGCCCGCAAAGACGTTCTTGCCTGTTCCTCTTAGGTCAGGCGAGGCTTTCACCATCAGGTCCAGCAGGCGAGCCTCTTTGAGTTCCAGACCAGCGAGCCCGCTGCCAGGAGTCCGCCTCTGGGATGTCTTCTTCGTCCGTTGAGACTCCAGCGACAGATGGACGCATTGTACCGTGTAGTCGTCATTGGGCGTCGCCCTAGTACGGCGGCTCAGAACCAGGAAGTCCTCGGGCAGATCGTCGAAGGCGGCAATCCTCTTCTGAAGTTCCGTCTTCCTGCTCCCATCTGATGAGACCGCCTGCCGATACCAGTGTGCCGCCCGCCGCAGCGAGCCTTTCCAGACCGTTCCCACTTCGTTCCCGGCGTAGTCCCACCAGCGGTCACCCAACATCAACCGCTCCTGAGGAGAGGCGTTGTCCTTCAGGTCCGCCATCGCCAGTTGCCTCAAGGGGTCGTCGCTGCCGTTGACAAGCAACGGCAGACCTTCAGCCCATTTGTCCTCCTCGAAGCACAGTCGCTTGCCAGCAAGCAAGTTGGCTTCGGGATAGGCTGAAGTGGTCCTGCCGTGAAACAGGAAGGGGAGTCCCGCAAGGATCAGAAGAACGGCGACGGCAGCGACAACCTTGCGCCACCGCCTCCTGCGAGGCACGGCGTGCCGCTCCAATGCCGCGATGACTTCCGTCACCGACTGATAGCGGTGCCGAGGCTTCTTGGCGACCATTCTCTGGAAAACGCTGTTCAGCCAGTCGGGCGCGGCAGGACAGGCATCTCTCAGCGATGGGATGCGGTGTTCCCGGTGAGCCACGAGCCGCTCCATCACCGTGTCGCCACCATAAACGGGCTGCCCCGTCAGCAGGTAGTAGAGGGTGCAGCCGAGGCTGTAGATGTCGGCGCGGTGGTCGGCACGCCGCGTGTTGAGCGCCTGCTCCGGCGGCATGTAGTCCACTGTCCCGAGGATACACCCGGTCTTCGTCAGGTCGTCGGAGGCTTCGGCAACCGGCTGGAACCGGGCAATCCCCAGATCCAGTATCTTCACCGTTCCTTCGTGGTCGAGGATGAGGTTCGACGGCTTGATGTCGCGGTGCACGATGCCCTGAGCATGGGCGTATTCCAGCCCGCGAGCCGCCTGAAGAATGCAGTCCAGAGCCAGCTCCACGGTAAGGGGACCATGTTTCTTGACGAGTCTTGACAAATCCTCGCCGTCAACCAGGTCCATCACGTAGAAGTGCGCCCCGTCCGCCGTGCCCGCGTCGTGAACCGCCACGATGTTCGGGTGGCTCAAACTAGCGAGTGCCCGGACTTCACGGTGGAACCGTTCCACCGCCTCGGGAGGCTGGACGGGGGATGGCGGAAGCAGCTTGAGGGCGACCTGCCGGTTCAGCGTCCGATGGACTGCCTTGAAGACCCGCCCCATCCCGCCGCCACCGAGTTCTTCAAGGAGGGTATACTCGCCGACGACCTGATGCTTGCTTCTCTCCTCGGCGGACAGGTCTCCCGCCTCGCCAAAGGTTTCGTCCGCCACCTCGTCTGCCCGCTTGCACATCCACTCCGACATTTTCAGCACCCGCACCCATTCCCGCATCTTCTCGGTCAGGTTCGGCGCATCGCGGCACAGTTCCTCCACGCTGGGCTCCCGCCCCTGCTCGCGCAGATCCTCCCAGCGGTCGAGGAGGTCATGGAATGGGTCGGCATCAGGGGTGGACATGGTCATTCCGGTAGTGGTTCACCCAAACAAGCTTTCTGGAGCCGGTAGCGGGCTTCCTGCCAACGACGGCGGATGGTCCTGGTCGTCACGCCGAGGACTTCGGAGGCTTCCTCTTGGCTCATCTGCTCGTACCACAGCAGGTTGAAGACCTCGCGTTCCTCCTCGGGCAAAGCCTCGACCTGCTTGTGGAACTCGGTCCAGGCCGCCAGCGTCATGGGCTCGCCCGATGTATCAGCCTTTTCGTATCTTTGCTGCGATTCTCCGTCCGGTTTCCCTGCCATCGTGTCGTGATGATAGCCCAGCCCCTCCGGTCCGTAGTACCGGCGCGACAGGTCGATAAGCACCCTGCGGATCTGGGTCGCCGCCAGATTGTAGAAGTCCCGTGGTGACTCGGGTTGGACCGTCTCCAGGGCGCGGTGAAGCCGGGTGACCGCCTCGCAGAACACATCGTCCGTCTCTTCCCAGCGATGAACCCTCGGGTATCGCCGCAACATCTTCCTCGCCAGACCGCGAAGCCGCTCGCAGGCGTGTTCGACAACCCGCCGTCGCGCGGTCTGGTCGCCCGTTCGCATGAGGTCGAGCAGTCCCACGAGTTGCGCCGTGTGACCGAGGGACTCTTGCATTGCGGAGGCAGAGGTAGGAAGGTTGGAGAGAACGGTTCGACCACCATCTTACCCTCGCCCCCCGGACGCAGCAACTTTGTTCGCCCGGTTTAGCAGAACACCTCGAACTTCACTACCGAGATGTTGCCGCTATTGACCTTCCGCCAATTCTCATTCAGACTGTCCTTGCCAGCCCCCCCGTCCAGAACGGCGGTGCCACTCACCGTGTCGCCCGTGGACAGCAGAACATCGTCGCCGCCGCCGAGATTCACGCTCAGGTTCCTGAACGCGGAATTTCTGCTTTCGACCGCATCGCGGCCGGCCCCCCCGTTCAGGTTGCAGGTGCCGTCCGCCCTGTTTCCCGTGAACAGCAGACCATCATCGCCGCCGCCAAGATTCACGCTCAGATCCCTGAACCAGGAATCCACGATCTTGACCGTATCATTGCCCGTGCCAGAGTCCAGTGCGAGGTCCTTCTTGGCCGTCGGGTTCTTGGCTGTCAGGTTGTCGATCGTGACGACGTCGTTCCCCGCCCCTGTAGTCAAGGAAACCTTGCCGCCGACCTTGAGGTCCTTGACTGTGACCGAGTCGTTCCCCGCCCCTGTGGTAACGCTGGCGATGTCACCAACCGACACGTTTCTGAGCGTTACGGTCTTGTTTCCTGGACTGCCATAGACCGTCAGTGCACCTGGGATGGGGGTCAGGTCGCCGCCGGCGTCTCCGACCCGCAGGACGTCGTCGCCAGCCTTCAGGTCGATGGTGATGTTCTTCACGTGTTCGACGGTGAAGGAACGTTTGCCGTTCACGGTGGTGGCGCCGTAACGGGTTTGCAGGCCCTGGATCACGAACTCGCCTGGCACCGCACTACCGACAATCGAGATGCCGTTGTCGAGCTTGTCGCCGGTGATCCTCAGCGTGCCCGACTGCAAACTGGCGATAACGTTTCCGGCCATCATCAGACGTTTCTCAAGACCTTCGATCCTCAGCTTCGTAGCACTCGGTCTGCGTGGGGACATTGGCGATCCTCCCTTTGGATAAAGTTGTTCTGACAGATTGTGTTCGCAACGAATGGGCGCGACTTTGGCATCACCTTCATCAAGCTAGTTCACCGAGAGGATCGTGGCATGCGGATGGTTTACCCGCAGCTTGTCGATCGCCTTGTTGAGACCAGGAGCGCGAATGGCAACTGTCTCCACGCAGCCGCTTCTCGTCCTGATGGTGAAGAGGAACGTCCGAGCACAGGGAACATAGTGCACATCGGTGTGCACAATGACCGGTGGGGGCAGAGTCCGGACAACGACCGCCGGACGGGCCACGTACGTCGTCGAGACCCTAACGTGGCGGTACTCCCCCCCCGCAGCGGTGAACGGCTGAATTCCTCCCACGTTGAGCATCAGGGCCGAAGCAAGACACACGCCGACCAGTGATTGCAGACGCATGACGATCTCCTTTGTGCTTGGTTGCCGGTATCCCGGCTTCCCTTGTTACTCGTTGCTGCCCACTAATATGGAAAGCGAGCGGTCTGCCGTTCATAGGACATGGAATCGCCGTAACACTTCAGCCGTCTGAAGTTACAGAAAGTGTAAGAAGGGGAAAAAGGAAAAAGGGAAAAGTGGGAAAGAAGGAAAGGAAGTGTTCGTCTACGTTTACGCTTGCCACGAATGGTATCTTTGTCTTTTCCCCCCTTTCCCATTTTCCCTTTTCTTACACTCACTTCATTCCGCTGAATACTTACGAATCGCCAAGAAAACCGAAAAAGGCATGGTCCCTCGTATTCCAGGGTGCTGCACGGATCGTGTAACCCATAGCGGCGCAACACCTTAGCGACTACTTCCGATTGCGTGACAGGATCATCACCATCGTCAAGCCTGGCTGCGACTATCCCGGATTATTCACGCCTCGGGATGTTCCGGCGCAAGGTGCGCGACACTAGCCCGACGCGCAAGCGAGGGAAACTCGTTGCCGCTCCCTCGCTTGCGCTTCGGGCTAGTGTTTGACCGTGAATAATCCGGGCTGGCGCCCCGCCCGGCCCTACGTGACAGGTACGGGAGTGTGAGGAGCGTGCCGGGCTTTGGCGCAGCGGGAGCTTTGCCCTACTGTCAATTCATGCCGGGGCGGCCAATTGCTAGGGGGGACGGGCTTGACACGCCAAAAGCCGTAGCCAAGATGGCCGTTGTTGAGCTACCGCCGTGGGGTCTCGGTGGCTGGGACGAAAACAGTGACCCCGTGAATCAGAACGCCCTTGGGCGCGGAGAACAATTATGAGCAGCATCTCACGAGAAACGACGCGAAGGCAGGCGATGATCCTTGGCGGGTTAGCCGTCGGATTGGGCGTCGGTATTCCCGAAGCCGCTTTCGGCGACAAGAAGGAAAAGAACCACCCGAAGATCAGAAACGCCATCCGCGACCTTAAGGATGCGCGGGACTACCTGGAGAAGGCCCCGCACCATTTTGGTGGGCATCGAGCCAAGGCAGTCAAGCTGATTGACCAAACTGTCGCCGAACTAGAAGAGTGCTTGGCCTATTGATGGTCGAAACCGGGGACGCACCTAGATTTGCCCGAGGATCCAAGGTAGCGGCGGATGGTCTGCACATCGACCAGTGCCCCGACCGATGTGAGGGGACAGGCACCGTGGCGGGAGCGTTTCTTTTCACGTCACGCCGCATGGCGCCAGGAGGGCAGTCCCCTTTTCTGCGAACGTAACGCCTGAGTCTTACTCGGGGACGACGGCCACCAGCTCGTCGTGGATCGATCCGAGTTGATCGGCGGAAAGCGTCTTGCGCTGCTCGGCGTAGCCAATCAAGAGGGCCAGATCGCCGAGGCGATTGATCCGGCGGGGAAGGCCGTGCGTGAGGCGGTGGATTTCCGCAAGGGCCTCGCCATCGAAGATGGCCGGGTCGCCTCCGGCCGCTTGCAATCGGTGGGCAACGTACTGGGCGGTCTCCGCCTGCGTGAACGGACGCAGGAGGCATTTCACCCCCAGTCGCTCCTCCAACTGTGGAATCCGGTCGAGCGTGGGAAGGACGCCCGTCTGGCCAACCAGGAGCAGGGTGAGCCCCGGCCGGCCGGCGCACTCGAAGTTCATCAGCAGCCGGAGCGTTTCCCAGGTGCGGGCATCGTCGAGCAGGTGGGCCTCGTCGACGACGATCGCCGCGTGCTGGCCCCGCTGGACATTGCCGGCCAGGCAGTGCTCGATCTGCCGCACGCTCTGGTGCAGGGCCGGCGTGCCGTTGGCCGAAGGGTCGCCGCTCAGTTCCCCGGCGATGTAGGCCAGGAGCTGCTCGGCGGGCATTTGGGGGAACACGACATGGACCACCGGCGTACACTGGGGGCCGAGGACCGAGCGGAGCATGCCCACCAACAGCGTTTTCCCGGAGCCGGGCGGGCCGGCGAGGATCGCCCCGCCCCGTTGGTTCTCGACTGCATATCGCAACTTCAACAACGCAGCCTGGTGCGATTCCCCGGGGAAGTAGAACCGCGGGTCGCAGCAGTTCTCGAACGGCTTCTGCTTGAGGTGCCAGTAGGATTCGTACATCGGTCAGACGAAGTTCTCGACGATTGCCAACTTAGCTTTCCCGGCCTTGGACAGTTCCCGACAGACGCCGCTCAACTCCATCGCCGGGACCTCGCCGACGTGGTGGATCACCAAAACCAGGTCCAGACACGATCGCACGGACGCCAGCCGTGGCGCGTGGTGGTCGCGCTGGCTCCCGTGGCCGAGGTCCACGAGCACGTAATCGCAACTGCGGCGAAGCGGCTCCAGCACGCAGTCCGCATCGAACGGCTCTTCCGCCGACTCCTCCGGCGGTTCGGTCGGGCCGCACCAGGGGGCCAGAACGATCCCGTCGCGAAGCGATTCCACCACCACCTCCGCCAGCGACCTGCGCCCGGCTGCGGCCTCTTCCCAGCCCGAGGACGGCGTCAGCCCCAAGCGACGCGCCAAGCGTGGGTGCCGGAAGTCGGCGTCGACCACCGCCACTTTGAGGCCCTGCTCGGCCAGACGCCGGGCAACGGCCAACAACAGGGTGGAACAGCCGTCGCCATGCCGGCAGCTCTGCCATCCGATCACCTTCTGGCCGCGGCTGGCGCGATCGAGCAGATTCCCCGCGAGTTGTTCGAGGGCCTCCGCGGCGGCTACGGCCAGGTTGCCGATGGTCTTCGGCCAGAGATAAGCGTCGACTTCCAGCAAGGGGCGGAACGGGCGGCCGGGCTTGGGTTGATCGTCCCTTGGCGCTCGGCCCGCCTTGGCCGGCGCCGGGTTCTCTCGCGACACCGCAGCACGGCGTTTCCGGGCACGCGCGGGCTTGCCCCGCACCGGGTCGGCCTTCATCGCCGGGCGCTGCGCGCCCGCCGGCGGCTCGGCCGATCTCGCGGCGACGCCGCCTTCAAGGCAGGGCGCGCACCGCTCGCCGAGCGGCTCAGCCAGGATCGCCGCGGACGGACCAACGGGGCAACTCACTTCCGCCGCAGCCGGCTGGCCGTAGGCCTTAACGAATGCTTGGTCGAGTGGGGTCATAGGAGGAGGTCCTGGCGGTTGGTTTCTCGATCGTCCCTTCCAATTGCGCCGCTTCGTAGTCTGCGCTCTGGGCAGCAGTCTCCCCGCCCGCACCAAGCGCGTAGTTCGCCCTCGGCCCACTCTCCGGGCCCGAATAGCCGGTCGCAGGATACGAAGGCACCGCGGTGGCCGGATAGCCCGACGGAGAGCCTTCCGACGACGCCTGCGGAGAAGCCCAGCCCGGGCTGACGCCGGCAGGATTCCCCGACCATGTGCCCGTCGCCGGCCGTCTGCTCGAGGCCTGGGCACTGTCGAACCCGGTCGATGGCCCGCGAGTCGGATACGCCGACTCGTAGCCGGATGCCGCTGCACGGCTCGGATACCCCGAGTCGTAGCCGGACGCGGCCCCACGAGTCGGAGAGCCGGGTTCGTAACCGGACATCGTGCCCCGGGCGGGATATGCGGAGTCGTAGCTGGTCGACGGACCCCGACTAGGATATCCGGGTGGAGGCAGACTATTTCGATAACTTGGCAACTGCCCCCCGTCACGCGGGACTTCGACTCCCGTCGCCCCAGGGCTCGAATACGGATTCGACGGCGTCGTTTCGGGATAGCTTATGCGCCGGTCATTGAGCATCGAACTGCGGGGGTCCTCGGCATAGCGGGGCCGTGTCGCCGTACGGTACTCCGGCGGCGGCTCGGCAGCGCTCGTATCACGCGCGTTGGGCGACATCGCATTCACTAGCCCGCCCACTCGCGGCGCTCGGTACACCGTCCCGGACTCGCCCTGGATGGCCGACGGACCATCGGCAGCCGGGTCCGAGATCGAGTTGCCACGGCGCGAGCCCGGCGACGCTTGCCAAGGGACCGCGCCGGCGGGCGAAGCCGCGGCGTTGGACGACGCCTGACGATTCCACCGCGCGCTTTCATCGAAGGCCGGCGAATCCGCGTTTGCCCTGGCCGCCACGGGCAAACCCGTTCGATAGTCGTTGCCCAAGAAAGGCCCACTCGGGCCGGCTCCGGTCCGGCGACTGTCGACAGCGGCCGATGCCCCGCTCCACCGAGACGCAGTTGGAGCGTCCGGGGCTGGCACGTCGGGCCGTTGCGCCGTTGCCTGCCTGTCGGAGTCGGCATCGCTCTTGGAACGGAACGCCCGGCTCACAAGGAAGGGCGACAGGGCTGCCACCACCAGGAGCACCACCCCGCCCACCAACACCCAGGCCGAGAGACGTGATCCCACGAGTCGCCCTAACCGGTCCCCCGTGGACCCCGCGGACGGCGGCGATTCCTCATTCCGGGGGACCCGCGGAATCCGGGCAATGACCTGGGGACCAGTCGCCTTGCCTTCCGAGTGACGGTGACCAGCGCGGTGCCTTCGCTTGGATCTCCCCCCCACATGATCGGGGGTTCCAGTTTCTTCAGTGCTCTCGATCGGCTCTTGGTCTCGCATTTCGATCTCCCTCGCGAGGACGACCAGCCCGCAGCCGCAACCTATTGTGACCGGGGACAACCCACGGCATGGGCAAATCCTTGTATCGGTTCCGTTTATTCGGATCTTGAGACTTATCCGGATCTTAGTGATTGCGCAAACTGGCTAGTCTGGCCGGCATGCGACGGCTGGCAGGGGTAGTCCGAGAACGGACCGAAAGTGCTCGCCCACATGGTCGCGTCACTCCGAGGTGACGCACAACTCGGTCTCGGAGAGTCCGAGGCACATGTTCCAGGTAGTAGGGTGGACCGAGCGGAGCGAGCCCCACCGAGATGGAGCATCCTGGTGCTCCGTCTAGCATGGTCTGATGGACGAAGCGATGATCCCATGTGGCACAGCCACCCTCGGCTGTGTAGGGCTGTTCGCACAGCCGAGGGCGGCTGTGCCACACGTCAAAGCACGACGGACGGAGCACTAGTTCTGGTGGGGCTCGCTCCGCTCGACCCACCCTACACGACTTCCGTGCCGAGTTCTCGGAGCAGTTCGAGGGTAAAGATCCCCGTGTCGTGGCCATCGCTGAAGAGGATCCGGTATGCGTAATTGCCCACCGGATCCATCTGCCTGATCGTGAGTCCCGGTTCCACCGGCGGCAGCGGGGACAAAGAGGAAGGGTCCGACCTCTGGGCCCGGCAGGTCGCGCACGGGCAACTTGCCCGCAGCTCGTCGATCGCATACACGCGGCTCTGACCATCGTCCCAGTCGATGGTCAGCTCGTGGTTGGGAGTCAGCGAGAGCCGGGTCGGGTGTAGGTTCATGACCGGGACGATCCTCCGCGATTCTCCCACTTGCCTGCCCGGACATTCTATGATCCAGTCGTCCTCAAATCTAACTCCCCTACGGCTGCGATTTCCGGGGCGAGCGCCGGTCGCTGCTTTTTGCCAGTGCTGCTTGCATTAAAGCGGTGTGGATCGGGCTCAGTAGGCAGTCACCCCACAATGGTGGACTGGAAGCCGCAAGGGCCTGCTGCCTGCCGAATTGATGCTCATCCCTTCACGCATCTTTCCGCCGGAGGCCGAGCCGAGAAGTCTTTCTAACCAGCGGCTGGGAAAGAGATTACGCCCGAGGTAGGCATGCGTTGGGCGACGCAAGAATCAGTCACCTGGCCCACGCCGCGCGTCCCATCAACGGGCGGTGCGGCAGAGTGTCATTAGCAGAACTTCTTTTATGTATAAGCAAAATTGCCCTGCATAATGTTCTCGGCCGTATTACAATGACGGTCTCGCTCCTCGTGATTGGGGCGATGCCGGGAGGGCGAAGTCTTTGTGCTATGTCCGGCGGAGGCGCCCCTGTCCGCCGCCGCGTCAGTCTGTCCTCCGGCCGCTGAACGCCCGAATCGAAGACTGCCGAGTGCCTCCATGCCCGAAGTCCTATCCCCCGATGTGGTCGTGTACGTCTGCACGAACTGCATTCCGCAGGGCTCGCGTTTGCCGCGACAGTGGAATCAGGACGGCGCTCGGGTGTTGGTCCACGAGGTGCCTTGCAGCGGCAAGATGGACGGCCAGTATCTGCTCCATGCCATGGAGGGCGGCTCGCGAGGGCTGTGTGTGGTGGCCTGTCCCAAGGGGGAGTGCCACTTGGCCCAAGGGAATTACCGGGCCGAGATCCGCATTCGCACGGTCCAACGGCTCCTGTCGGAGATCGGACTAGAGCCGGAGCGGGCCGAATTGGTCCACGCCTCGGCCGACGACCCGCCTGGGCAACTCGAACAACTCGTCCGCAGCGCGGTCGAACGCATCTGTGCGTTCGGGGAAAGTCCGCTTCGCGCGGCAAGGTAGGAGACGATGGTGAAACGAGCAACCGCTTTGGACGAGCGCATCGCGTCGGGCAAACCGATCCTGATCGCAGAGATCTCGCCTCCGCAAGGCGTCGATCCGGCGCCGCTGCGCCAAGCGGTCGGGCAACTGGCGGGGAAGATCCACGCCCTGGGCATTAGCGACAATCGGGACCGGGTGTCGATGTCGGCCTTGGCGGCCGCCTCGCTGGTCGCCGCCGCGGGGGTCGAGCCGATCCTCCACGTCACCACCCGGGACCGAAACCGAATCGCCCTGGTCTCGGAAGCCCTGGGGGCGCAGGCCCTGGGGATCCGCAACCTCCTGTGTACCAGCGGCAGCCACCAGACCCTGGGACCGTTCCGCGCCGCTAAGAATGTGTACGACATCGACGCCGTGCAACTGCTCGTGGCCTACGCCGGCCTGGCGACCGACGGCTCGCTGGTGGGCGAGAAAGGGATCGAAGGGGCCGGCCCGTTCTGCCTCGGCGCCGTGGCTGCCCCCGATGCCGATCCGCTCGAGTTGCAGGTCGGACGCCTGATGAAAAAGGCTCGGGCCGGGGCGGAGTTCCTGGTAACCCAGCCGGTCTACGACCTGGAACGCTTCAGCGCCTGGTGGAAAGAGGTCACGCGCCGGGGCATTCACGAGAAGGTGGCTATCCTGGCAGGCATCGAGCCGCTTTCCGAGGGTCGGCTGGCCGAGGCGTCGTCGGGCAAGCGTCCCGCATCGCGGGTCCCGGAGGCGGTGGCCGCGAAGGTTGCGGCGAAGAGTGACCCCGCGGCCCGGCGCGCAGCCGCCATCGAGGTCGCGCTGGAGACGATCGGGCGGCTTTCCAGCCTGAGCGGCTTGCGCGGATTCAGCATCTGCGGCGATGGCGACGCCGAGGCGGCCGTGGCGATCGTGGAGAAGTCCGGGCTGGGGAGTACCTGACCGTGCCTGCCAAGTACGTCATTCACACCACGCCCGCCGCTCCCCGCGTCCGCCCCGTGGGCAAGCTGGGGATCGTCGACTGGCGCGAGGACTGTTCGAGCTGCCACAACTGCGTGAAGCGTGCGTGCGTCTACGGGCTTTACCGGGACGAGGCCGACACGCTCCGCAACGAAATCGGCTACCTCGACTACATCTACCAGTGCAAAGGATGCCTCAGTTGCGTCCAGAATTGCACCAAGAACATCCTCACCCGGGTGGTGAACCCCGAGTACCGCCGGCTCGGCGACGCCTACTACACGCCCGACATCATTCTGGCCACGTGGTTCCAGGCGGAATCGGGGCGCATCCCGGTCTCCGGCTCGGGCTACGGCGGCCCGTTCTCGGGAGAAGGCTTCGATTCGATGTGGACCGACATGTCGGAGATCGTCCGGCCCACGCGCGACGGGATCCACGGCCGGGAGTACATCAATACGAGCGTCGATATCGGGCGCAAGCTCCCGTGCCTCGCGTTTGCCGAGGGGGAACTGACCGTCAGCCCGCCGCCGCTCACGGAAACGCCCCTGCCGGTGATCTTCGAGGTGATTCCCCAACAGTGGCACCGCGGGCCGGTGCTGGCGGCGGTGGCGGGCGCCGCGGCGGAGTTGGGCACGTTGGCGATCTTCCGCACCCGCGACATCCAGGCCACCGACCGGCAGGGGCAGGGCCACGTTGTGCCGCTCGTGGAGTCGCCGGACGAGTCGCCCCCGCGGGATGGGATGGCGCCCTTGGTAATGATCCCCGACGGCCCGGACGCCATGGCTGCGCAGGAAACCCTGAAGCACGACAACCCGGATCGCATCGTGGCCGTGCGTGTGCCGGCCACGCCGGCCCTCGCCTCGCGCGTGGTGCAACTGGTCCGCGAGGGGGCGGAGGTGATTCACCTCGTGTTCGACAGCCACGGGCGGGAATCCGCGCAACTCCCCTCGCCCGCCTTAGCGGGAGAGGGGCCGGGGGTGAGGGCGGAAAGGACCGACGGATTGGCATGTCACCCTCACCCGAACCCTCTCCCAAAGGGAGAGGGGACGACGCAACCCCGCCATGTCCGCGACGTGCTGCGCGACGTCCATGGCACGCTCGTAAAGAAGGGTATACGAGACGAAGTCACCCTGATTGCCTCCGGCGGGATTGCCCTGGCGGAGCACGTGGCCAAGGCGATTCTATGCGGCGCCGACCTGGTGGCCGTCGACATTCCGCTGATGATCGCCTTGGAGTGCCGGCTCTGCGGCGAGTGCGAGCGGGGCCAGCTCTGCCCGATCGCGTTGGAGGAAATCGACGTCCATTACGGCGCCCACCGGATCGTGAACCTGATCGGGGCCTGGCATCAGCAACTGATCGAGGTGCTGGGCGCGATGGGCATCCGCGAGGTCCGCCGGCTCCGCGGCGAGACGGGCCGCTGCATGTTCTTCGAGGACCTGGAACGAGAGACCTTCGGCCGATTGTTCGGAAAACGAAAGGATTCCGCATGAGGGTTCAGGGTTCAGGGTGTAGGGCGGACGGAGCGAAGCGACGCCCGCCGAAACTCAACCTGAAACGATCCGGCGGGCCTCACTGCGTTCGGTCCGCCCTACTGCTGCTCCAATCGCTGGACCCGAAACCCTGAACCCCGTACCCCACTTCACGTGAGCACCACCCAAACCACTCCGCTAAGCCCCGCTTCCGAGCCCGTCGGCGACGGCCTGTCGCAGGCCGATTACGCCGAGGTCTCGCGCGAGGTGCGTCCCGCGCCGCCCCGCTACCGCAACGAGATCGGCAAATTCAGCGTGCGCCGCTCGTCGGATTGCACGGCGTGCGGCCGGTGCGTCGAGACGTGCCAGTACGGCGTACACGTTCGGCCGCAAGGGTACCGGCAGGTCATGCGGCCGTTCGACTACCGCTGCATCGGGTTCGCCTGTGCGGAGACCGATCGCTACTGCATCGATGGCTGCCCCCGCGGCGCCCTTTCGCTCGACGAGAATCCGGTTTTCGAGACGATGGGCGACTACCGCTGGACGCCCGACCTGCTGGTGAGCACCTGGGCCATGGCCGAGACGGGCCGCCCGGCCTCTTGTCAAAAGTATCTCGAAAGCGAGGTGGGGGCTTCCGGCGGCGGCTTCGATCGCCTCCGCTTTCGCTTCCCCGCGGGCGGAAAAGGGGACTGTCCCCTTTTGTGCGAAACGGGGACTGTCCCCTTTTCCGCCCTGCGGCGCGAAGACATCTCGACCAGCCTGGTCCTCAACCGCCGCAACGACGCGCGCCCCAAGATCACCATCGATGTCCCCTGGTACGGCGGCGGCATGTCGTTCGGATCGACGAACATCCGCGCCCTGTTGGGCAAGGCGAGAGCGGCCAAGGCGTTCCATGGGTTCACCTGCACCGGCGAAGGCGGATATCCCGACCGCCTCATCCCCTACAAGGACCACGTCATCACCCAGGTGGCCACGGGGCTGTTCGGCGTGCGCGAGGAGACGATCCAGCGGGCGAGGATCGTGGAGTTCAAGTACGCCCAGGGGGCCAAGCCGGGACTGGGCGGCCACCTGCTCGGCGACAAGAACACGCCCAGCGTGGCGGCCATGCGCGAGACGGTCGTGGGAGTCTCCCTCTTTTCCCCCTTCCCCTTCCACAGCGTCTACTCGGTCGAAGACCACAAGAAGCACCTGGACTGGATCGCCCACGTCAACCCCCGCGCGCTGCTCTCGGCCAAGGTCTCCACGCCGGTCGACGTCGACATGGTCGCCGTGGGCGTCTATTACGCGGGCGGGCACATCGTCCACCTCGACGGCAGCTACGGCGGCACCGGCTCCGCTCCCAATATCGCCAAGAAGAACATCGCCATGCCGATCGAGTATGCCATCGGCCGGGTCCACCAGTTCCTCGTGGCCGAGGGGATCCGCGAGCAGGTCACGGTGATCGCCAGCGGCGGCATCCGCACTCCCGCCGACATTGCCAAGGCCATCGCCCTGGGGGCCGATGGCGTGGTCGTGGGCACCGCGGAGCTAGTGGCCCTGGGCTGCATCCGCTGCGGGGCCTGCGAGAGCGGGCGCGGTTGCGCACGCGGCATCGCCACGACCGACGACGAATTGCTGGAGATGGTCACCGTCGAGTGGTGTACGCAGCGACTGGTGAACCTGTACACGGCGTGGCGGGAAATGCTGGTCGACCTGCTCTATCGCCTGGGGCTCGACTCCGTGGCGAGCCTGCGCGGACGGACCGATCTGTTGACCCATTTGGACTACGAGAACGCGGGCTGAACGAGGCATGGCGCACTGCTTGAAACGTATCGTGGCGGGCGGGTCGGTGGGTGCGGGCGGCGTCTTGGACGCGGCCGTCGCGACCAACGGTCGCGGCTTTATGGATATGGGCCGGGCGGCGGCGATCCTTCGTGCCCGCGATGATCTGCGGCCATCGGGGCCATGGTTCCCTCGCTCGCCGGAGGCGGAAGGAGGCTGCGGGGTCACGGGGTTCGCCTGCACGATCCCCGTGGGCGGCCGGCACATCTACGAGCCTTCCATCCAGATGCGCAACCGCGGCAACGGCAAGGGGGGCGGCATTGCCGCCTGCGGCCTGGTGCCGGAAGATCTAGGGGTGTCGCGCAAAGTGCTCGACGACGACTACATCCTCCAGGTCGCCTTGCTCGACGCGGCGGCCCGCGGCGAGGTGGAAAAGGCCTACATCGAGCCGTACTTCGACATCGACCAGGGAGGCATGATCCCGACGGTCGACGATTACCGCGACGTGCCGCTCTTGGAGGTCCGTCCGCCCGACGTGGCCCGCTACTTCGTCCGCGTGAAGCCCGACGTGCTTTCCCGCTTCGGCGACGAAAAAGGGCTCGGCAAGGCCGGCCTTTCCGAGCGGGAGATCGAGGACGAGTTCGTCTACCAGAACTCGATCCGGCTGAACAACGAGTTCTACGCCTCGTTGGGCGACAAGCGGGCCTTCGTCATGTCCCACGCCCGCAACCTCGTCATCGTGAAGATCGTGGGCTACGCCGAGGCGGCGGTGCAGTATTACGAGATGCCGAACATGCGGGCCCACGTGTGGATCGCCCACCAGCGCTATCCGACGAAGGGTCGGGTGTGGCATCCGGGCGGGGCGCACCCCTTCATCGGCCTCAACGAGGCCCTCGTCCACAACGGCGATTTCGCCAACTACCTTTCCGTGTCCGAGTACCTGGCCGGGCGCAATATCTTCCCGCAGTTCCTCACCGACACGGAGGTCTCGGTCCTCTTGTTCGATCTCTGGAACCGCGTGTACCGGTATCCGGTGGAATACATCATCGAGGCCCTGGCCCCGACGACCGAATTGGATTTCGATCGCCTGCCGGCCGAGAAGCGGCGGATCTATCGCCAGATCCAGGCCGCGCACATCCACGCCTCGCCCGACGGCCCGTGGTTCTTTATCATCGCCCGCAGCCTGGCCGAAACCAAGGAGTTCCAACTCCTTGGGATCACCGATACGGCGATGCTGCGGCCGCAGGTGTTTGCGTTGCAGGAGGGGGAGGCTTCGATCGGGCTGATCTGCTCGGAGAAGCAGGCGATCGACGCGACGCTGGCCAGCCTAGCCAGCGAAGACCCGCGATTCACCCCCGTGGCCGACCTCTACTGGAACGCCCGCGGCGGCAGCTTCACCGACGGCGGGGCCTTTTTGATGACGGTTTCTCCGTCGGGTGACGGGACGGGCGCCACGGCGAATTCATCGTGTGGCATTCCGTCACACGGCGAAGCCGTGGGTCAGCATGCAGGCTCACTCGACGCCAACGGTCACCACGCGCTCCGCGTGACGAACAAGTTCGGCATGCCGGTCGCGACGGTGCCGCGGCAAGTCCACTGCAACCTCTCCATCCCGCCCGCGGCAGCCCCCGAGAATGCCGAAGACACGGCGGCCATCGAGCGGTGCGTGCAAGAGCAGGACGCCCAAGGGCTGTTGGCCCACTTGCTCAAGCGTCTGCCCGACATGGAGTACGACTCCCTCCGCCGGTTCGTCGACCAATGGACCCTCCGGACCGCCCGGCAGGCCCCGGCCCTGGGCATCGAGGCCCTGACCTTGGCCATGGATCGCCGGTATTCGACCGGAGCGAAGAAGCGAAGCTCGCTGTTGACGATCCTCCGCGGCGGCCTGGAGCAGATCTTCCAGCAGCAGCCGCTCCTCGACGACCCTGGGGAGTGTACCCACGTGCGAATCACCTGGGACACACGGCAGCGTTTGCGCGGCCCGCGGCCCACGGAAACCACGCTCCTCATCGACGCCCGCGGTTTCGCGCCGGAAGGGGAGAACTGCGATGCATCGCTGGCGGTAAGCGCATTCAAGCTGGGTTGGCGGCGCCTGGTTCATTACAACACGCGGGGCACGCGGTTCCACGGCGTGGGCTTCGGCCCGCGGACTGCGGGCCTGCGGATCGACTGCTACGACAACCCGGGCGATTACCTCGCCTCCGGCATCGACGGCCTGGAAATCTACGTCCACGGCAACGCCCAGGATCAGCTCTGCCAGATCAGCAAGCGCGGCAAGCTGGTGGTCTACGGCGACGTGGGCCAGACGTTCCTCTACGGGGCCAAGGGCGGAGAGATCTACGTCATGGGCAACGCCGCCGGGCGCCCGATGATCAATGCCGTGGGCGCGCCTCGCGTGGTCATCAACGGCACCGCGCTCGACTTCCTGGCCGAGTCGTTCATGGCCGGCGACCCGCACAACGGCGGCGGACTGGCCATCGTCAACGGCCTCCACTACGATCAGTACGGCCGGCTCCGGCCATTGGACCTGCCGTATCCCGGCGGCAACCTGCTCTCGCTGGCGTCCGGCGGGGCGATCTACGTGCGAGATCCGCACGAAACGTTGGTCGAAGAGCAACTCAACGGCGGGGCGTACCGGCCCCTTTCCGCCGCGGATTGGCGCCTCATCCTGCCGTACCTCCAGGAAAATGAACGCCTCTTCGATATCCAAATCCAGCGCGATCTCCTGACTGTCGACGGCATCCTTGGCATGCCTTCGCAAGTGTACCGCAAGGTCATGCCCCGCAAGGACGCAGAACTGGAGGCGGAGCTGGAAGGCATGGGAGAATAGAGGAGGAAATAGCAAATTGCCAATATCAAATATTAAATTGCAAATTGCGGAACCCCTCGTTCCCACGGTCTCCGTGGGAACGCACTGTGGGCGACACTCCGCGTCGCTGCCGACGACGCAGAGCGTCGGGAGGAGTGGGTTCCCACGCGGAGCGTGGGAACCAGAAGAATCACGCCCATCGTGGGCCTTCGTATTCCAATTTGATATTTGATACTTGCTATTTCCAATTCCAGTAGTTCCAAGTTCAGCTCATGGCGGCCAGGTGACGCAAGGTCTTGAGCCATCGTGCAATAGGACGACGATTTCGTGGACGAGCCAATCGAGCATGCGCTTGAAG
>Ga0172371_10005379_pt1 | contig 18982 bp, 14 predicted proteins | sample Lak12m_FD_114543 | JGI IMG/M metagenome (GOLD analysis project Ga0172371, IMG submission 114543) | Freshwater microbial communities from Kabuno Bay, South-Kivu, Congo - kab_022012_12m | ecosystem: Environmental > Aquatic > Freshwater > Lake | place: Democratic Republic of the Congo: South-Kivu...
CTATCTGTCCACGGCTCGCAAGAATGGCTTTCGTGCCTTTGATGCCTTGAAATTGGCAATGCACGGTACGCCTTACGTTCCTGACTTCCTGCCCGCTGCAGTGTAGGTGTCTGAGCAGTTACCAGAAAACTTGATAATACTTCTTTCGAGGAAGTAGTTGAGATTATCATGTAGATTATTGACTGATCGTCTTGTCAGGCAAATAGGTTGGTCTCAGGTAAACATCTAACATGCTCCTCTCCCTCCTCCTCTCCCTCACCCCCACCGCCGAGGTCCCGATCCTCGGCCCCCTGGGCCGGCCGGCGAATGCCTGGTTCCTGGGGCAGGTCACGCGCTGCCGGCCGGCGATTGCTGCGGCGATGCATGATAGCAAGGAGTCGAAGCCGTACACGGTTTCGACGCTGCTCAACGATCGCGGGTTGCCTGTGCCGGCGGGGGCATGGGTCGCGCCGGGGGAGAGCTGCTGGTTGCGGGTGACTACGTTCGATGAGCAGTTGTCGGAGACGACGTTGGAGCAGATCGTTCGCCAGTTGCCGGAGCGGATCACGCTGTACAAGATGGTTTTTCGTTTGGATGGTTGGACGCTTGACCCGGCCCAGCACCCGTGGGCCGGGCAGTCCACTTTTCAGGATATGGCCCAGGAGCCATACCAGGTGCAGAAGGATTTGCAGGTGCGCCTGGAATTTGCCAGCCCGACGGCGTTTCGTAATGGCAGCGCCGATATCCCTTTGCCGATCCCGGCCCAGGTCTTCCGCAGCTATTGGGAGAAGTGGAACGCTTTCTCCCCCGAAGCCATGCAGCTTGCAGAGCAGTGGCCCGATTTTGCCAGAGCCTGCGTCATGGTGAGTGAGTTGACGATGGTCAACACGCAGCGGTGGAGCTTTGCAGAAGGCACGCGCGGCGTGGCAACGGGCTATACCGGCACCGTGGGTTTTGTGCTTCTGCCGAAACACCAGTGTGGCGTATGGCAGGATTACTGGGATGGCGCGTCGCAAGTGTTGCAGAGCCTGGCGCGTTTCGCTTTTTACTGCGGCACCGGCCATCACACAACGATTGGTTTGGGGCAGACACGTTTGGCGACAACCAGTTTCCAGCCTGCCCGCCAGCCAGCGACCAGGCGCAGACCGCCTCAGTCCCCCCGACCAGAAGGGTAAACGATGCTCCTGATAAACTTTTCTCATCCTTTGACTGATGAGCAGCTTGCTGCGATAGAGAAGCGTACCGGCCAGGCAGTGGCTAAAACACTTGCCCCACCGGTGCAATTCGACAACGCCCAGCCTTTCGCTGAGCAAGTTGCCCGGTTGATCGACGCAGTTGACTTGACGCCTGTGGAGTGGCAAACTGCGCCGATTTTGGTTGTGCCGCCATCGTTGAATTATATCGCCCTGCTACTCTTGGCTGAACTGCATGGTAGGCTAGGCTATTTTCCGGCCTGTGTACGTTTGCGGCCGGTAGCCGATGCGCTCCCGCCGCGCTTCGAAGTTGCTGAAATCCTGAACTTACAGGCCATCCGTGATGCGGCCCGGACGCGCCGTCACTCACCCATGGAGGAATGATAATGATGAGGAACTTCTTTGATCACCTGATAAAAGCGCTCCATGGTATTCTGGAGCCAGGCGCAGCGCCATTGTTGTTCCTGGTGGGCGCTGTCCTGCTGGGCGTGATTAGCAACGCTGCTTACGATTTCACCAGTAGCCTGTTAGGCAAGCCTGGCGTAGTATTTGTTTCTGCCATTGGAGCGTTGGTCACGCTAGTGATCCTCTATGCGCTCATACCGCGTTTGTTCAGGCCGCGTCTGACGATCACAGATATCGCTCCCAGGGCAGGGCTGATTGTACTGGTCAGCCAGGGCCAGTTGGACAGTCTTGCAGCACATACAGCGATCAAACATCACCTTCCACGGTTGAAAAATTGTTGGCTGATCACCTCTCCAAAGCCCAAACCGAAGGAAGATCCAGACCAGAATGAAAGTCAAGAGAAACCCCCTCAGCCCGCGCCTCAATTAGCCTGGAAAAACGCCGAGGACTTAAAGGCTCTCTATGAGTCGCCAACGTGTCACCTTGAGATTGTAAAAGTTGACCCGGAAAATCCAGAGGAAATTTACAAGAAGGTTGAGCAAGCTTTTCGAGACGCACAAAGAAAATATGGACTGCCCCGGTACGAGATTGTAGCCGATTATACCGGCGGCACGAAAACGATGACAGTTGGAATGGTGTTGGCCTGTACCTACAATCATTGCGATGTAGAATATGTCAGACCACGAGCTTTTTTGGATGATGGACGCGCCGACCCACATGCCGGGTCAGATCCTAAACAGGTTGATCTGAGTTTCTGGCCAGGAGCTACAAAGCCCGAGGAGTGAGGTCATCATGGACTCAACCGTGCCAATTCCTTCAACCACCCCCACCGCATCTTCGCTGCGCGTCGATGAACTACGCCGGCTGATCGCCTATCTGCGCCGCGGGCAAAGCTGCCTGATTGTTGGGCCGAGCAATTCTGGTAAGTCGCGCTTATTGCGCACGCTCTTGCGCGACGAGGCGCGGGTGCAGCTTGCGCCGCCAGAAGCGCCGCCCGTCATCCCGGTTTTCGTTGATTGCCTGATGGCGACTGAAAGCGAAGCCGCGTTTTACGAATTGCTCTTGCGCCAAATCCTGGGGGGGCTCGATCAGGTGGGGCTGCCGCACTCTACGTTCAACGCGGTGAAGTCGATGCACGCCGAGATCTTACGCGGCGCGAATCCTTCGGTTGCTCAGGCTTTGTTTGTGGATAGCCTCCGCATTCTGATGGCTGAGACCAATCTGCGGCTGGTGATCATCCTGGATGAACTGGATGACGCCCTGTGCGCCCTGCCCCCCTGGCCTTTTCGGACGCTGCGCGCCCTGCGCGATGAGTTCTGCGGGCGATTGTGCTACGTAGCCGGCGTTTCACGCCGGCTCGAACGGATTCGCACCGATGCACTGCTGTACGAATTTCGGGAGATATTTTACTCCCAGACCATCCTGCTGAAGCCGCTTTCTGCGGAAGACTGCCAAATCTGTTTCGATGACGTGGTTGCAAACCAACGGCTGACCAACGTCGAACCTTATCGCAGCCTGGTGATTGCGCTGGCCGGCGGCCACCCGGGATTGATCAAGCGGGTTCTGCTGGCGCTGATCGACTTGCCTGCTGTCCCAGAATCTGGCGACCCAGCTTTGGCGCAACGCTTGCTTAGCGCCTGGCCCATTCAACAAGAGTGCCAGCGCTTGTGGGACGAACTCGAAATCGAAGAACAGGATGCTTTGTTGGCTTACGCCAACGGCGGGGCCAATACTCTGGATGCCGCTCAGCGCCAGGCTTTGGAAGATAAAGGCCTGCTGGCCTTCGACGCCGCCAGCCGGCTGGGCATCTTCAGCCTGCTCTTCGAGACGTTTATCCAGAGACGGTTGAACCGCATGCGTCAAGGCAGCAACAAAGGGGTACATTGCGACTTCGAGACTGGCAAAATTTGGGCCAACGGCAAAGACATCACCCTGGAGTTGAGCGACCAACAACGCAAACTGCTGCGCTTCCTGTACCAGCGCGCCGGCTCAGTCTGCACCTATCAGGAAATCATCGACGCCGTGTGGGGCGTGGCTGCTGGCGTGCTGCCCAGCGCAATTTACGAACTGGTCAAACGCGCCCGCCAGAAAGTCGAGGCGGATGTCAACCAGCCGGAATATCTGGTGACAGTCAGAGGTGAAGGCTATATCCTCCAAATTCCAGAATAAGCTGGCGCACTATCCTGATTAGACCTGCCGAGTCTTGGAGACCCGGCAGGTCTTTTTAATTTAGAGATCAACCGCGGATTTTCGCAGAAAAATACTTCCCGGCCAATCGAGTCACACGGACCTTTGAAGATTACGCTTATCCGGAGGCGAGGCTTCAGCCGGGTGGAAGTGTGATCAAAGGCAGTAGATCGGCTAAAGCCTCCCCTCCAGGGCAGCGGCCTCTGAAAAGTTAGTGACATCGTTGGTCAGCAGTGGGTTGGCTGTTGGTTGGGCGTTGAGACAGGCGCAGGGGGAAGTGGTCTACTTGGGGTGAATGAACAAGCAACCAAATCATAAGGAGTCAACGGCTATGAAATCGGGATGTTTTTCTTACTTCTTTGAAACCAGCAAGCGCATCTTCCTGGCTGTCATCGCTTCGCTTGCTTTGAGCATGATCCTGTCGTTTGCAGAACGGGCCGGCCGGCGGGTCGCCCAGTGGGCCGGATTGCGGTTGATCATTATGCTTTTCCTGGCAGCGGCCCTGCTCTTCGCCGCGCCGGTTCGCGTCCAGGGCACCGGCCAGCAGGGACTCTCGGGCCAGGAGGCTGGGCCGGAGCGGATGGCAGTGATCCTGATGATCGACAACTCGGGCAGCATGAAACAGAGCGACCCAACTAACTTACGGTTCAGCGCAGCGCGTTTGTTCATTGCTTTGTTGGACGAAGCCGACGCGGCTGGCGTGATTACTTTTTCCACTCACAGCCAGGCGCTGACCCATGGGCTGGAGACCAGCGGGTCTGTAAGCAAAGCCAGCCTGCTGGCAATAGCGACGCCAGCGCCAGCCGACGGTTGGACGGATTTCAAGGCTGCATTTGAAATGGCTCGCCCGTGGGTGGCGCTCGCCCAGCAGGATCAGGCCGCCAAAGTGGTGATCCTCCTGCTCACCGATGGCGAACCACAGGTTCCCAACAGCCGGGCCAGCTACCAGCAAGAGACGCTGCAAGCAGCGCGCGCCCTGGGCGTACCGGTCATGGCCATCGCCCTGACCCAGAAAGGGCAGACCCCCTTCTTAGGCCAGGTCGTGCAGCAGACCGGGGGGACGCTTACCCCGGCGCAGAGCGCCAGCGATTTGTTGGACGCCTATTTGCAGATTTTTAGCCAGGTCAAAGACCGGGCCGTATTGGATGGTTCAGGCAGCAGGTTGGAACTGGAACCGGCCCTGGCGCCTTTCATCGAGCGAGCCAGCTTTGTGCTGGTCGCCCGGCCGGGGAACAGTCCGGCTGCTCTATACGCCCCTGGAGGCCAGGCAGTAGACAGCATGGCGACCGCCGCCCGTTTGACGGATCCGGCCTTCCAGGTTGTGACGGTTGAACACCCGGCTGGCGGGACATGGCAGTTTGGTCCGGCAGTTGTCAGGGGCGCCCAGGCGCGCGCCATCTTATACTCCCGGTTGCGGCTGAAGATCAGCCTGCCATCCCCGGCGCAGGAAGCCGGGCAGCCTATGCCGATCCGCTTGCAGTTGTATGAAGACCATGACAGCGTTCCCATCCAGGTGATCGGGCAGGCAAACTTCTCAGCGCTGGTCACGCGCCCGGATGGCAGCCAGGAGCGACTGGATCGCTTTTATGATGACGGCACACATGGCGACGAGCGCTCCGGTGATGGCGAATACACCCGCCTGTACGTCAACACCGACGAGTCAGGCGCTTACACCGTCGCCGTACAGGGCTGGAAAGGCGTCGCTCCGGTCACCGCCGTCCGTTCTGTCGCCGTCATCGCTGCACCGGACCTGGTGATCACGTCTCCACTCGCCCAGCGCTATCTGATCATGGGGCAACCCATCCGCCTCCTGGCCCATTTGTCAGGCGGCGTGAAGTTGGAACAGGGTGAGTTATGGGCAGTGATCCGCGCCCCTTCTGGTGAGCCGATCGAGACGCAGCTTCAGCAGGATGGCCAACAATACCAGGCGGATTTCTGGCCGCTCGAAGACGGCGATTATCAGGCAGCATTCGAGCCGCGGTCGGCGACGACCCTGGGGATGCCCTATACCCATCACGCTCGGATTGACTTCAGCGTGCGCCTGACGCCGCTGGTCCGCTTCGATGATACGCCCATTGACCTGGGGCGCTTCGACCTCGGCGCGCTGGAAAACGGCCTGGTCGTAACCATCCCCGTGACTTCGACCAGCAGGGTCTTTGAGCGGGTAGCGGTGCGCTGGGAGGGAACGCCAGGGCTGGAAATGCCAGCGGGAGCGATGCTGAGCATCCCACCTGCCCAAACAAGCCGGCTGAGTATTAACTTGCAGCCCCAGGGGACGTTCGCGGCGGGTAATTATGCGGGTGAACTGATCTTCAGCGCCAATCCCGACATCGCCTTGAGCGGCCAGCGCCGGCCGCTGCGCCTGGAGGTCTATCAGGCTCGCATCCAGGCCCTGGCTGGCGGGCTGGAAGTGCAAAGCGCCGCCGCCTGTCCAGGGCTGACGATAACTCTGAACCTGCCGGTTTCGGCGACGCTGGGAGCAAAGGAAACGGTTTCCCTGGAACTGCTGCTGTCAGACCCGGCGCTGCAGGGGCGACTACGCCTGTCGCCAGAGGCGATCGCAGTCGAGCCGGGGCAGAACCAGGCAACGCTGCAAGTGCTTGATCTGGAGCAGTTGCCAGCCGGCGAGTACCAGGCCCGCCTGATGCTGCGCGCGCGGGATGGGCTGCTGCTTGAACCGGCCAGCGGCGTTCCTGTGACGTTGGTCGTACCACCGCCGCTGGCGCGCTGCAAAAAGCCGGTCACCCAGGGCGCGATTCTGCTATCCGCCGGCTTGCTCCTGGCTGCCGGCGTGATCCACCGCGCTCGCCTGGCCGGGCGGTTGCCCCCGGTCAGCGGCACGCTGCGCTGTTGGCCTGAATCTGAGCCAAGGCGTGCGCAAGAAATCGACCTCACGGCCCTGGACAAGTCGGAAGTGCGCCTGGGCGGGAGGTTGGATCATGACGCGCTTTTATCTGAATCGGATGTGGAAGACGCCTATGTCCAGTTGCGCGCCGTTCGTCAGGCGGAGAAAGTCCAGGTCTACCTTCACCCACATGGCGAGGTGCGCGCCGGCTATCGCTTGCTGCACAACGCCGTCCCCTTGCAGCATGGGGATGCCTTTTGTATCGCCAGGCGCTGTTTTGAATACCTGAGCGATGAACCCAGCGATTGATCTCTATTTCAACCCAGTGACAGACCTATCAGGAGACAAACTCACCATGGCTACCGAAGTCCGTTTTGAACCCACTTTATTCGCCTTCCTGGGCACCAGCTCGGCCCAGATTGGCTGGCGGCTGAAGCAACTGCTGGGCGCCGCCTATGGCGACGTTCCAGTGCTGCGCTATCTCTGGATCGACACAGACAGCACGCTGGATCCGCTCACGGCGCGCTACTTCTCACGCATGGAACGCGCCGAATTATCCGGCTTCAATGGCGACGATGTGCTCGCCAATCTGAACATGTATCCAACCATCCAAAACTGGTGGCGGCGCGAGACGCGCCTGAAACCCGGCTTTATACGCCGCGGCGCCAACCAGGTACGCCTGAATGGGCGGCTGGCTTTCTTCCGCATGTTCAACGACCGCACCGCTGGCCCGGCCCTGATCGACAAGCTGCGCTACCACATCGAGGCCCTGCAGCAGATCGACAATTACGACGCTACCGAGCGGATGAGCACCTCACAGATGCGCTACATCGTCGAGCGCGGCAGCACCCGGGTGGTGATCTTCTTCTCGATTTGCGGCGGATCGGGCAGCTCGATCAGCACAGATGTAGCGTATGTATGCCGCCATCTGCTAGAGACCAGCAACCCCACCATTATGACGGTGGGGCTGCTGCCGCCGGTCATGGATAAGGCCATCAAGAACGAAACCCACACCCAGCGAGAGAAGATCCGCGCCAACGCCTACGCCTGGATCAAAGAGAACGAATACTTGCTGTCCAATCCTTCCTGGCGGGTAACTTACCCGGAAGGTGGGCGCATCTCGATCCAGGCCCCGCCCTATGATCTGACCTTCCTGGTCGACCTGGGCAACGACGCCGGCGACCGGCTCAGTTCTGAAGACGACATCTTCAGTATGGTCGCCCAGGCCGTTTTCCTGGATACCGGCTCGTCGATTGGCGGGGCAATGCGCGGCTTCAACGCCAACGTCAGTGTGACGTTGGAAGAGTTTCGGGGCCGGCAGCGGGCCTATAGTTCTCTGGCGGCTGCTTCGCTGGTTTTCCCGGCTGATAAGATCTTGAAGTACACCAGCGCCCGCTTGGGCCAGGCGATGATCCAGGATGGGTTGTTGGCTGAGCCGGACGCTAAAGAAGTGAGCGAGGCCAGTTCGGCCTTGCTCGGCCGCCTGGGGCTGCGCGACGCAACGGTGCTGGAAATGCTGCTGGCCGACCGGCAAATCCCCAACGCCAACGCCCCGGCTATCCGTAAGACGACCTCCGTCGAAACGATCCGCAACCTGTTGGCGGCGCAAGAGAGTCGCGACCAGCAGGAACGGGCGCACCAGGCTAAACAGATCGGGCAGCAGGCCGCCGTGCAGTTCACCCGTTTGCAGGCCGGGCTGCGCGCTGAAACCCTGGCCTTGACGGCCCAACGGGGTGTGCGCTTCGCCCAGGCCGTACTGGAATGCCTGGCGGCCGAACCGGCGGTGTACGAGATGGTTGCCGAAGAGACCACCTCGCTGCCCGGCTTGAAGGCCCGGCTGGCGCAGCGCGGCGTCGCCGAAAACGACCTGGCCCAGGCGCAGACAGAGCTGCAAGCCGCCAAAGAGCGCCTGCGCTCGCTGGAAGGCGAGCTGCTCCACGCTCTGCTGCACACGCTGATGAAAAAATCCTGGGAGAAAGAACTGGACCGGGCGCGCAACGACTGCCTGTCCTGGCTGAACGAGATCAACCAGCGCTCGCTGCAACTGGCTGGCCAGCGCGAAGCCGCCAACCTGTATGACCAGGTTATCGAGCAACTGCGCAGCTTGCTGGCGGAACTGGCCGGCGTCGCCCAGACGGCGCGCCGCGCCGCCGAGGCGCTCGAGGGAATTGCCCAAGATGCGCTCAGACCGGCCGGCCTGGAGCAGGGCATCTACGAACTCTCGCTGGAAGCGGTGGATGGTCGCTATATCCAGGATTACTACCGCAAGCGCGCCGGCGCCATCGACGCGGCCGCAGCTTACCGGGACTTTACCGGCGCTCAGGATCTGCGCGCCTTAGAAACGCTGGATGGCTGGAACGAGTATACCCTGGCGAAACTGTTGGAGCAGCACGGACGCGGTTATTTCGCCGCTGAACTGGAAAACACCTCGCTCCTGCATGCGCTGACTGCTTATTACCAGGAGCAGGCCCCGCAGATCATCGAAAGTCTGTTCGACCGCCTGGTGCGTTACTGCCATCCCTTCTGGCAGTACAACCGCGATAGCGGCATCCAGGGCCAGGAAGGCAAGAGCCTGATCGGCGTGGAGGATGAGCACAGCGAGTTGATCCCGGCCCGCTTTCGCAACGATCTACAGTTCGAGATCAAATCGACCGGCTTCAAACACCGCATCGACGTGGCGCGTGTCCAGCACGGGTTGCCGGCCTTCCTGCTGCGCGGCATGGCCGACTACAAAGCCTGCTACGACGCCCGGCGTAAAGGCCTGGACCCGCTGCATGTCCTGCCCGAAGCGGCGCTGTCAGCCGAAGTGGCCCCCGAAGAACGTCAAGAGGCGCGCCAGCTCTTTGTACTGGCCTGCGCCTTCGGCCTGGTCGTGCAGATCGGCTCCTGGTATTGTTTCGATCCGCAGAAAGAATACACCCTGCGGCGCATCCGCCCAGGGCGAGATAACCGCCTGGGCCAGGGCTACGAGAACGCCGAAGAGACCTTCACCCAACGCGATGATTTCGTTCGCCAGGCTGACCAATTGGTGGAAGACACGATCAGCAACATGGGCAATCCAAAAGCCATTGCCCTGTTGGAAGAGCAGATCGAAGCGCGCAAGCGGGCGATGGCCAATATGAGCCCGGAAAACGGTCTGCGCCGGCAGTACGAGAGGGAAATCGGCGTCATGGCTGAGAAACAGCGCATGTTGAGCGATAGCAGGCGCGCCGGCGGCCTCGCTGACGCCAAAGCCGAAAGGCCAGAAGCGGCGGGCCGGGGTGGGCGGCGCTCGAAAGTGGCCGATCCGGCCGCAATTTGAATTGAGGCAGACCTGCCATGAGCGAGCGTATCTGTACTACCCCCCAATCTACGACCCTGACCTTGCTGTTGGCCCTGGATGGGACCGGCGAGGCTGTGCTGCGCGATGTACAGCGCAGTTGCCTGCAAGAACGCCCGCAGCAGGCCCTGCTGACCGCGTTGTTGCCGCCGCAGCCAGACGATCTGCCTGGCCTGCCGCGCCTGCGCCTGGCGCTAGAAACTGCGCTGCATGACTTGTGCTCTCACGAACGATTCATCCAGGCCGGTTTGAGCAATCAAGCGGCGGTGAATCTGGATCTGGTCGTGGTGGGCGACCTGGTGGACGAGCATACCGCCAGCATGATCCTGCCGCTGGCCGCGCTGCTGCAAGATATCCTGACTTATGAGCCGTATGGGATGGCCCATTTCTTGCTCAGCGCGGCCATTTTCCTGCCGGCGCGCCCGATCGAGGCGGGCGCGCCGGCGACAGGCGATCAGGATGGGCGCGCCCTGGCTGCCCGGCTGCATCACACTTTGCAAGCCTTCGACGCCTTTCTCAGCCAGGAGGAAGGCGAGGCGCGCCAGCGCCTGGCAGCCGCCTGCGGCCTGGGGACTATCGGCCTGCCCAACTTCCAGGTCTACCTGTTCGATCACCGCAAAGAGGGCAGCCTGGAGGTCAAAGACCAGGCCGAACTGCAAATCATCATGAGCAATTTCCTGCGGGCTTTGCTGACTGATGGTTTTGCGCAGCGGCTGGGCAGCGGCGCAGCGGTCGAAAAACAGGAGCGGCGCGCCTTTTACACCAGCGCAGCGGCCACAGCATTGGTCTACGAGCCAACGCGCCTGATTGAGAGCTGCGCGGCGCGCCTGGCAGTTGCATTCATCGACAGCGCGTTGGATGTTTCGGATGGGCCAGCCTCGAAGCCCCCGCCCTGGCATGATGAGCCGCGCCTGGTCGAGGACCTGGCCCATAGCGCCTTGCAGGAACTGGCCGACCTGGACGCCTGGGCGGAACGCCTGCGCCAGGATACGCCTTTTCAGGCTCTGCGCACAGAGCGCGGCCCGTATCTAGACCTGCAAATGGCCGGGTTGAGCTTCGAGAACGCGCCGCCATCCGAATGGGTCGAACGCATTCGCCAGCGCAAAGGTCAGTTCGAGAGTGACGATTTGCCAGCCGGGTTGGCTCGCCTGGAGGCTAACTTGCAAGCGCTGGCGGCCGAACTGGTCGAACGCCTGGGACGATCCTTGCAGGCGATGCCTCAAGAAGCCCTGCTGCAGGGCGGCAGCCTGTGCGCCGCCCGCCAGGCGATCCACCAGATCGAGGTCGAAATCCAACGCCGCGCCCAGACCAGCTTCGCCGGGCGCGCGGCGACCAACGCAGCGCCGGTTGTCCCATCGCTGCCCCTGTCCGAGCCGGTCGAGTTGGCCCTGCTGGCGGTTTTACTCGCCGAGCCTGCGCCGCGGCCAACGTTGAAATCGTTTCTGGCCTTGCTGCGGTCAGACCTGGCCGATCCCGGCCTGATCGCCCGCAGCGGCTCGCTGCTGAACTGGATTTCCCGCCTGGTTTCACGCTGGCTGCGCCAGGGTGAGCAGCGATTGATCGATGCTCGCCAGAGGGCGTTGAACAGCCTGGAAGAGGGCTACAGCCAGATCTTTGCCGAACGTCTGAGCGCTGCTTTACGCGCCCTGGGCGAGCAGTTGCGCGCCCCAGTGGTACAAAGCTATGAAGACCTGGATCGTCTCAAGGCGGCCGCCAAAGGCGCCCGGGAGAAACTGGCGATGTTGCCAGGGGTTGCCGACCGGCGATCTGGAGTCAAGGCTTTAGCCGGGCAAGCGATAGACCAAAATCCGGCTGAAGGCTCAACTCTACAGATCAGCGCATTCCGTCAGGAGGTTTCTGACGAACAGGTGGACGACTGGTTTTTCTGCCGCTGGCGGCCAGGCGATGATGAAATCCGTAATGCCCTGATCGAAGGCTTTGGCTTGCTGGCTGACTGGCGGCAAATAGACGCCGAAGCCCTGGCCGAACGGCTGCAAGCCTATGGCCGCATCCTGTTTGCCCCACCGGCGCGCAATCTGTCGCTGAGCGAGGTGTTGGCCCACAGCAGCCGGCGGCCGGGCCAGGCGCACGGATTGACGGAAGGCAGCGAAAAGACGCTGGAGGCCTTGCTGCCGCGCCTGGCCCAGGGCGCGACGCCTCTGCTGCGCCCCAATTTCGACCGCTTGGGCGGCGGGGCCGGCGCGCCGCAGACCCTGTATGTGCTGGGTCAAGGGCTGGATGCCCCGGCTGCTCGCCTGGCCCTGCACGAAACTGCTTTGCCGGTCGCCGTTATTCCGATCAGCGACCCGTACGTCCTGGTTTGCTGCCGGGTGCGCCCGTTCATTCCGCTGGCGGCGTTGACCGATCTGCTGCGCCAGGGACAAAAAGCCTGCGAGGCAGCGCAGCCGCAGGTGGGCCCATCTCAGGGGTTGGCGGCTGAAGTCGTTCAAGCCACCCCGGGGCCGAATGGCAAGGTGCATTAGAGTACAGTAGATCGCCGGGAGGCCAGCCCCAGCGGGGATAAATCCCCTGCTTAGGTCATGGAAGCGCTGCGATAGGCCACATTCTGCAAATGGTTCGCCTTGAAGGCGCCGGAGATGCTCAAGATCTAAGTATGGAGTCGAGGCTTTAGCCGGGTGGGCTACATAGTCGCAGGTCATAAATCGGCTAAAGCCTCCCCTCCGGAGTAAGCCAGGAAATAATCTTTATTGGACAACCGTTGGCCGAGCGTTTGTCAGGCGTTGAGACAGAAACGATCAGGAAAGCTATCATACGGACAAGATCGAAAACGAGCGAACAAAGGAGATGACCGCCATGATCGATTACAGCCAGCACGCCGCCCTGCGCATTGCGCAGTGGCACTTGACCAACGAACAGATTGAGTATGTGATGAATCACGGCTTCCGCCTGCACCGCGCCGGCGCCTTGATCTACTACCTGCGCAAGCGCGATATCCCGGAGTGGGATCGCAGCGATGACGCCTGTATGCGCCTGGCCGGGACTGCTGTCGTGCTGACCCGCGATGGTCGCCGGCTGATTACCACCTGGCGCAACCAGCGCAATGGCTTGAAGCGCATCAAGCACAAATCGAAATACGAACTGACCGCCGATCAGTTGGGCTGGGCCGGGTGAGATGATGAACCTGCTGCGTCTATTCCACCCCGCGCCATCCCTGGGCAATGGCCCAGCGCGCCTGCATACTGACGGCGCCATCTGGACGGAGAACAAGCCCGGACAACCAGGCATGGGTCAGGCGCTAACCGGCCTGGCCGCCATCGCCAGGGACGCAGACGGGCGAATTTGTCACTGGTGGAAGCGCCAGGCCGGGCCGATGACTAACAATGAAGCCGAGTATGCTGCCGCGATCCTGGGCCTGGAAGAACTGCACACCCTGGGCGTCCGCGAAGTGGAGGTATACACCGACAGCCAGGTGATGGTGGATCAGATGCAGGGTCTGGCGCGGGTCAACGCCCCCAACCTGCGCATGCCGCACGCTCAACTGCGCGCTCTGGTCGCCAGCTTCCGGCGGGTGAAGTTCTACCATATCCCGCGTGAGCACAACCAGTTGGCCGATGCCCTGGCCAACGAGGCGCTCGAAGGGCTGCCCTGGCAGGCCTTCGAGCGCCAGCCTGGCAACCGCCGGGTTGGCGAAACAGTCGCTCCCCACCGCCAGGCGCGCAGACGTTCCTACGGGGCGTTTCCCTGAGCGCCAACGACCTGCCAGCCAGGCAGAGGGCCAGGAACGCGAGGGCGGGTTGGGCAATCGCTGGCCTGATCGTCAAGACGACAGGCGGCCTGATCGCCAAGATGACAGGCAACCCAATCGCAAAAATGACGGCCAGCCAGGCCGGCGGCGCGACCGGCAGCCAGATCAGCGCACTGGCAGGCAATCTGGTCGGCAGGGTGATGAGCCGGCCAGTGTACAAAACAGCAGGCGGGCAGACCATCGAAGCTACCGCTGGGACGGTCGGTCAAACGATAGCCAGCCTGACCACAAGCCATCCGGCACGCCGGCCAGGCGCTCGCCGGGCAATTCGACCAAACGAACGATTGAGGACTGACGGACATGACCCAAACGCACACAACTCACCAACCTTATTTATGGCCTGTCGGCCAGGGCGGCATGGTCGCCCCCGAGCGCGTCGTCGCAGTTGGCCGCTGGGATTCGGCCCCCATCCGCCGGGCAGCCCGCAAGGCGAAAGCTGAAGGTAAGCTGATCGATCTGACCTTCGGCAAAGCTTGCTTGTGGGTGCTTTTCCTGGACAGCGGCCACCTGATCCTGGCATGCTCTCCTATGCCGGTGGCCGCCAGTGATTACGATGATGATATCCCTTTTTTATATGAACCCGAATGAGAGGACGCGATGGACACAACCTACCTGTTAGAACAACTGGCTGCCCCTGAAAACCTGCTCTCGGCCTGGCGGGCCGTGCGCGGCAATATTCCCTCCTACCGGCGCGGGCGTTCGGCCGGCCCGGATGGCGTCTCGCTCACCGAGTTCGAGCGCGACCTGCCAGCGCAGTTGGAAACGCTGCGCGACATGCTGCTGAGCAACCGTTACCTGCCCACCCCGGCGACGCAGTTTCGCATTCCCAAGAAGAGCGGCGGCGAACGCCGGATTTCGGTGCTGACCGTGCGCGATCGCGTGGCCCAGCGCGCCGCGCAACAGACGTTGGAACCGCTGTGGGAGCCGGAGTTTTTGGAGTGCTCTTTCGGCTTCCGTCCTGGATTGTCGATTGATCATGCCATCACCTGCGCCCAAGGACTGCGCGCCAATGGCAACCCGTGGGCGGTGGATGGCGATATCGCCGCCTGCTTCGACAGCCTGGATCACGGCTTGTTGATGACCAGGGTACGCCGCAAGGTCAGCGATGTGCGCGTGACGCGCCTGGTGCAGAACTGGCTGGATGCTGGGGTGCTGCAGGCGGGTCTGCCGCAGCAGGTTGAGCATCCTTTAGCAGAAGGGGTTGAAAAGGTCTCTACTTCCATGCAGCGTGGCCTGGACTGGGCTTTGGGCATGATGACCGATCGGAACGACTCCTACAGCGCCGGGCGTTATGAGACGGTGCAATACCATGAAAGCTCGTCTGAAGAGATTGCGCTGGCGGTGAACGTGCGCCGCCAGGCGCTGCAACAAATTGCACTCAATGGCGCCATGTGGGGCGCCAGTATGTTGCGTCCGGCTGTCCAGACGTTGGGCAAAGGCGCCCTGACCGCTTTCAGTTCGCCGGCTGGCCGGCGGTTGATGCGCAAGAGCGCGCTGGTGAGCGGCGGGCTGGCCGGCGCGGCGGTCGTGGCTGCCGCTGGCGCTCACTTGCTGAACCGCCAGGCTGGTCCCTCCCCGGCCGGCGTCTTGCAGGGCAGTCCGCTCTCCCCGCTGCTGGCAAACATCTACCTGCACCCCTTCGACCTGGTCATGCAGCGCAAACAGCATCACCTGGTGCGCTTTGCCGACGATTGGGTGGTTCTCTGCCCTGACCAGGGAGCTTCCGAACAGGCTTTCAACGAAGCAGTCGAGACCCTGGCCCGCCTGCGCCTGAAGATCAATCGCGAGAAGACCTACCTGCGCTCCCCCGACGAGGCCTTCGAATGGTTAGGGATGCCTATTCGTTAGAAACCTGTATGCAACTGTCATTGCAAGGCGGCGTTGTTTGCCGCCGAAGCAATCTCACCACTGGCGCACGGAGATTGCTTCGCACACAACGCTCGCAATGACAGACCACAAAAATGGTAGGGGCGCAAGGCTTGCGCCCGGTCGCGCCTAAACGAGGGCAAACAGAGCGGACGGCGTCTCAGGGGGGATGCTGTCTGGGAAGAAGGGCGGACGCCGTCCGCCCCTACTGTTGGATTGATGTTACCTGGAGAATGCTATGGCTACTGTCTACGTGACCGAAACCGGAGTTCAAGTTCATAAAGAAGGCCAGCGTTTGCTGGTCAAGCGCGGCGTGGAAGTCTTGCAAGACATCCCGCTGATCAAGGTGGATCGTCTGGTGCTGATGGGGCGCGGGGTCAGCGTGACCACGCCGGCCATTTACGCCCTGGCGCAGCAGAATATCGACGTGTTGTACATGAACAGCCGCGGCGCCTATGTCTCGCGCCTGCAAGGGCGGGAGCATAAACACAGCCGGCTGCGCCACGCCCAGGCCCTGGCCATCGTCGACCAGGCCTTCGCCCAGAAGGTGGCCAGCGCCATCGTGGACGGCAAGATCAACAACCAGCGCGTGTTGGTGCAGCGCCATGCCGAAGGCGCCCCGTGGGCCAGGCAGGCGTTGGAGATGATGGATCGCATGCGCCGCGATGTGGACGCAGCCAAGACCCTCGATGAACTGCGCGGGCGCGAAGGCAACGCCGCCCGCGAATACTTCGGCCTGCTGCGCCGCCTGCTCAAACCGCCGGCGGATGGGCAGACCTGGGGCTTCGAGCGCCGTGAGTACTACCCGCCGCCCGACCCGATCAACGCCTTGCTATCCTTCGGCTATACCCTGCTGCTCAACGACATCATCGCCGCCTGCCAGATCGCCGGCCTGGACCCTGACCTGGGCTGTTTTCATGCCATCGACTACAACAAGCCCTGCATGGCGCTCGACCTGGAAGAGGAATTCCGCCCGCTGCTGGTCGACTCGATTGTCCTGTTTGCTGTCAATCGCCCGGCCCTCAGCCTGAGCGATTTCGAAGTCGGCCCGCTGCGCGAGACGGAGGCGGAAGAGCCAGGCCAGCCGGCGCCGCGCCGCCCGATCCTGCTGAAAGACGAGGCCCGCAAGCAGTTCATCGCCCTGTACGAAACGCGCCTGAATGAGCAGATCTTCTACCCGCCAGCCAGCGAGCAGACCACCTACCGGCGCGTTCTCGAATTGCAGGCCTACCAGATGGCGCGCCTGATCCTGGGTGAAATCGAAACCTACCAGCCGCTCCTGGTGCGTTAGCGGAAAAGGAGGCAGCCCCATGCCTGCTCGCCTGGGCGACCGGCCCACCGTCAACAGTTTCCTGGTCGTCAGCTACGATATCAGCAACGACAAGCGCCGCACGAAGGTGATGAAGACGCTGGAGGATTTTGGCCACCGCGTTCAATACAGCGTCTTCGAATGCAACCTGACCAGCGCCCAGATCGAAACGCTGAAGCGCCGTCTGCGCCCGCTGGTCAGGGACCAATCCGACAGCATCCGCTTCTACTTCCTGAGCGTGGATGATGTGGCCCGCACGCTGATCATCGGCTCGGGCGGCATCTCGCAGGATCGGGTGTTTTACATGCAATAACCGGGGACGTTATCCCAGGATGCTTATCCCAGGAAGATTATCTCATGAACCCATTTACCCCTCAAGCCGGCGATTACCTGCCGGTCGAAGTCATCTTCAATCTGCTATGCGTGTGCCGGCGGCAGACAGCCATCTCCCTGCGTGAAGTGCGCCAGGCCGTGCAGCAGCGCTGCCTGGCCTTTGGCGGCGAACGCCGCCTGCCCTCCCTGCCCTTCTGGCTGCGCCTGTGCCAGGCGGCCTCCCTGCTGGATGAGCAGCCGCTGCCCTCCCCGACGTTGTTCGCCGAAGACTGGCTGGGGTGCTCGTGGGGGCAGCAGATCGCCACACTGCTGGACGCCTGGTTGGAAGTGCCACAACTCGAAAAAAACAGCCGAGCGCGCCGGCAGTTGCTGACCGACCTGACTGGCGGGCATCCGCTGAGCAAATACCAGCAAACCTGGACCAGCGGGTTGGAAGCCCTGGGCCTGTACGCTGGCGATCAGTTGACCGAATGGGGCGCGGCGCTGCTGCGGGGCGAACTGCAAGAGTCATCCCCACAGCCGCCCCTCGCCTGGCAGATCGTCGACGAGGAACTGCATATTCCCTATCCCCCAGATTGGCTGCTGTTGTGGCGGCTGGAAGCCTATCTTAACCCCAGCGCCCCCGGCGTTTACCCGTTGGATGCAGCCAGGCTGCGCGCTGCCAACCAACAGCCCGGTGAAAGGAATACCCTGACCGAAATCCTCGCCCAAGGGTTGGACGCGCCCCTGCCTGAAGCTCTGGAGCAAGCCATCGCCAGCCAACCGGTGGTGCGGGTGCTGCCTGGCCCGGTGCTAGAGTTCAGCGATCCGCAGGAACTGGCCGATCTTCGCTGCACCCGCGCCTGGCGGCGGGAACTGGAGCATCTGCTCGCCCCGCGTTATGTCCATCTCGATCCCTTTCACGCCCCGGCGGTGCTGCGCCGCCTGGAGCAGCGCGGCCTGCTGGCAGCCAAAGACTTGCAGCCGGCGCTGGGAGAATTTGCACCCAATCCCGCCGAACCAGGCGCAGAACGGCCAGAGTTCTCCCGGGCTGACCGTGCCTATCTGCTCAGTCTGCTTTTGCTGGCCGAGGGTCTGCGGGCGCCCTTCGCTCCCCCCCCTGGCCTGTTCAGCCACCTGGTGACTGGCCTGGATGATCGCCTGCGGGCCGCAGCAGCGCGCAAGGCCAGCCAGGCGTTGGCGCAGCTTGCGCCTGTTCCAAGTTGGGTACCAGAGGAAGAGCCGCCGTCACTGCCGGAAGATGATCTGGTTGATTTTCTACAGAAAGCCATTGCGATTGAGCAGCCGGTAGATATCACTTACCAGGCCAGCCAGCAGTCAACGCCCGAATATCGCCACGTGACGCCGCTGCTGTTGGAACAGCGCGGCCCACACTACTACCTGCTGGCCTACTGCCACAACCGGCGCTCCAACCGCACCTTCCGCCTGGATCGCCTCAGGCTGGTTGACTTTCCACCGCTGGCATGATATAAAAAAGCAAACCAATTGTGGCGACCCGTTCTTGCCTTCTTGTGTGACGCCGTGAACGGGGTAGTCGCCCTAACCTTAACAACCGAATAGACCGGGCTGTGGCAGAATTCACATCGCCGCGATTACCGTTCGCAAACCGCAATCTGGAGCGCAGGGCTGCGATCCAGGGCGATAGATGGAGGCATCGCGGCCTCTAGACGACACATAAAAGCCCCCTCTGACGCGTTTTTGTCGTCTGGAGGCCGATGGTTCGCAAGCCTGGTACAAGCAAGCGATAAACCGTGATAAAATAGCGTTGGCGGTCGCTGGA
>Ga0172371_10005380_pt1 | contig 18979 bp, 13 predicted proteins | sample Lak12m_FD_114543 | JGI IMG/M metagenome (GOLD analysis project Ga0172371, IMG submission 114543) | Freshwater microbial communities from Kabuno Bay, South-Kivu, Congo - kab_022012_12m | ecosystem: Environmental > Aquatic > Freshwater > Lake | place: Democratic Republic of the Congo: South-Kivu...
CCGGTCAGGATCTCCCCAGGTAAGAGCATTAGCCTGGATTGCACCGCCCCATCATTTACCTTGCGTCCTGAATCTCGGCTTTCGACATGTTGTGCTGTCTCAACCGGACGCACGGCCTTATATACCGTACCGTGAGCCCAGCGGCTCACGTCCGGTGATTTGATGCGTTAGTCGCCCAGATGAATAACAGAACCCGGTTTTGCAGTGGCAATAGCAGCTTTAATTTGTGGTAATAGAGGTTGCAACGTCTCGTAACGGCTATTTGGCCCATGAAGGACAATCAGACAAATTCGAAGGTTTTTAAGGTTTTGCTGGTGGACAACATTGGAATCCATGGTGATAAAGATGTCAAATTCTGGTTCAACCCGTTTGAGCAACTCTCCATTTGTCACGCCTGCCCACCCTTGCCTCGGAACAGTAGTAACCACATGATCGGGAAGATCTCTCAGGAGTCGCCTGGGAAGACACTCGTCCAGAATGATCTTCATGCAGGAACCGCCTCCAGTACATCCCTCTTGGCGGATTCCAGCACGGCAATAACTTGCTCGCGTTTCACAGTCGGAAAGTCATACAGAAAGAGATCTATCGAGTCTCCCTCTTCCAGACAATCCATCAGATTCTTTACTGGAACACGCGTCCCGGCAAAGACAGGAACACCACCCAGAATATCAGGCGACGATTTGATAATGTTTGCTAAACCTTTCATACCTTGTAGAATCTCATATTCAAGGAACAATATCAAGAGCGACTAATCGGGTAAAGGGGAGTGATTAGCTCCCCCTCCCCACACCACCGTACATGCGGGTCCGCATACGGCGGTTCCTGCAAGTGTTCCCCAGAGAGAGAACATCCTGTCGAAGTGATGGCATTGCATCGTTCGACTCTTGGCACACGCTTTCGCTTACATTCAGACCATGACATTCCGACTCAGCCATTCGGCGTCAACGCCGTCCGTCCAGCCTGAGGGTTGTATGCCCCTACAAGTTTCGCCCTTCAGTGGGGTGCGACCATTCCCGGTGTTCCGGGACGCGTTTCCAATCGCTGTCCATACCCAGCGACTTCCTCACCTACTACGACTTCTGCTGACTTCTCACCAGGCACCTCGGCGGTTTCCCGTCAAGGCGCTTCCCAGCCTTCGCCGGGCCGCCCTGCCGGTGAGATCTCCCCAGATAAGAGCGCGAACTGCCCTCACATCCCGACTCTCCGAAAGGTCGGGACCGCATCTACCTTTCCCTAGAATCAGCCGGGCTTCGTCATGTGGTGCTGACTCGCCCTCGGGTCGGGCCTTATATGCGATTTCTGTTCGTCGGCTCGTGAGTCTTGCTTCCGGCTTCCTTCAGCCACACCTTCGCAGGTGCAGCCTTGCCTTCCGCTCCCAGTTGTTCTATCCTGATTCTCCTGTAGGGACTTTATCCTTAGCAATTATTTCGATCAATTATGGGCTGCTTTCAAAGCCGCTGCTTAATCTCCCCACTAAAATGAATTACACCCATTTCCCTTGCAGTTAACTCTTTTCTCTTGTATCTTCATTGTAGATACACAAGGCAAGGAGATAATAACATGATTACCAAAGTTCAGAAATGGGGCAATAGTCTGGCTGTAAGGATTCCAAGATCTGTAGTTGAGGACACACAGCTAAAACCGGGTGAAACCGTAAATTTGGCATCTCATGATGGTCAAATTGTCATCGCTGCCGTCCGACAGCAGAGATTCAAATTAGCAGACCTGCTAAAAGGAGTCTCTTCGCGGAATAAACATGAAGAAGTTGTTACCGGCAATCCCGTTGGACAGGAGGCTTGGTAATGGCTAACCCCTACTGCCCTAAACGTGGTGATGTTGTTTGGCTCACATTCAATCCTCAAGCTGGACACGAACAGTCAGGGCATCGCCCTGCACTGGTTCTCTCTCCGGAATCTTACAATCGTAAAGTTGGGTTAGCTCTTTTTTGTCCCATCACAAGCCACATAAAAGGCTACCCTTTTGAGGTCAGAATTCCTCATGGACATAAAGTTGACGGCGTTATCCTGGCTGATCAAGTCAAAAGTTTGGACTGGAAAGCCAGACAAACATCTTATTGCTGTTCCCTTCCTGCTGAAATAGTACACGAAGCTCTCAATAAACTTGGAACTTTAACTGACGACTAAGCTGGCCGATCGGGATAGGTAGCCCCATCGCTGGGGCACCCTCCCACGCCACCGTACGTACGGATCGCGTATACGGCGGTTCGGCTGGTCAGGTTGAGGCAACATCTCAAGACACCGCCTCACCCAAGTCTAAAGACGAAGACTCGCCTTGAAGTCTAGTTGAAGTCCATACGGACATGACCCAAGAGAATCCACGTCTCCGACTACTTGCATTTATCCGCTTCCTTGTACAGTCAGCCCGCATGATCGCTTCCGGCTTCCTCTCCGCTCCCCTCACGGGGATACAGTTGCCTTCCGCTTCCCTTTGCCGTTACCTTTGGCCGGGACGGGATTTTGCTCATTGATTGCACCTCCGCCTTCATGCTATCCTTGACAGCATGAAAGGTTTTGGTACGCTCGCATAGCGTGCCCGCAAACAGCCGGGCTTGCCCGGCACACAACGTATGGTATCATGGTATTCGATGAACCGCGGCGGTTCGTCTCAACTATGATACCATACGTTGTGGCTGTCGAAAAACCCTGGTTTGCATGTTTCTTGGATTAAAGTGGCAGGCCGATTTGATAGTCTCCGGATATAGACTTACGGAGGCTCAAGCAGCAAAATCTACCCGCGGATGTCGATGCGGAAATTACGGGGAGGCTTGCCAACCACCTGGTGGAATGCACGGCTGAAGGAATAAACAGAATCAAACCCGCATTCCTCGGCAATTTCGGAAACGCTCCGGTCAGTGCTGTGCAGGAGCCCGCAGGCCTTGTGAATACGCGTGCGCCTGATGAAATTGCCAAGGCTGATGCCAAGCGCATGCTTGAACCTGGCCCTTAGCCTGCTCGGCGAAAGATGCACACAGTCAGCTATCCCGGAAATATCAATCGGCCCTTTCAGGTTACGGTGCATGAAAGCAAACAAAGGCTTCAGGAACTTCACATCAGCCGCATCAGGCAGAAGCTTGCCGCCTGCACGTTTTATATACCTGTGCTGTCTCTGCAGCAATCCGCTGAGCAGGAGCCCCGCCTCCATCGGCATCTCACTGCGGACATTCCTGCCCTGGCGGAATGACCGGCAGGAAATTCTCAGCATCCTCAACAGGCGCTCAAGGTCACTTTCCTCGAAAGTAAACGGAGTACCGCGAAGCGGCTCCAGTTCTTCGGGAACACGGTACTCGAAGGTGGTAAAAAGCCAGCTGATACCCGCCGGATGCTCAAACCTGGTCCAGTGATGGTTCTGGTACGGGAAAACAAGCATCCCCTGCCCGGGCTCTATCCTGTACATCTCTCCATCAACGATTATGTAACCCGGTCCTTTCAGGCACGCCGTAAGGACAAACCTGTGATGCGAGAACGGTTTGTTGACAAGCATATACCTCTCGTTATGCCTCAGGAACTGGAGGACATTCTCGGGAAGCGCGCTGAGTACCGGCTGGACACCGGCATAAAGGTTAACAGGTTCCGGCAGTCTTTTTGCCAGTTTCTCTATCTCGTGATGAATCTTCCTTTTGGCAATCATGACACGTCAATGCTGTAAACTCATCGCAACTGGACGAAACTAACACTGCCGGAGAATGAATGCAATGAAGCACAGGCAATTATGTTAAAAAATCAGTCACTTTTGCTATTCCTCATTACCCACGCCCATGATAGCTTTGGCAATAAGCGAGCGGACTGTTCTATCGCGGAATCAGAACTCCACAAGATAAACAGGAGATAGGAACTTATGAAACGCCGATTATTCCTCAAACAAAGCGCACTGGCAGGAGCCGGATTCATGATCTTGAAATCAGGATTACTCGCACAGGGTAACTCGCCAAATGAGAAATTGAATATCGCGGTTATCGGTTGCGGCGGCAGGGGCGGTGATGATTTAAGGGAAGTCGAAAGCGAGAACATCGTGGCCCTTTGCGATATAAACGCAAAAACCCTCGACGAAAAGGCAAAGAAATTCCCTAAGGCCAAAACGTATGCCGACTGGAGAAAATGCCTGGACCAGAAAGACATCGATGCAGTTGTCTGCGCCACGACCGACCACACCCACGCTTTCGTGGCAAACTGGGCAATGAACCGCGGCAAGCATGTCTACTGCGAGAAACCAATTGCTGTTTCAGTCCATGAGGCCCGGACACTCCGCGAGACTTACGCAAAAAACAAGGACAAGATTGCCACCCAGATGGGAACACAGATACACGCCTCCGACAATTACCGGAGGATGGTTGAACTCATCAGGGGCGGCATGCTTGGCACGATCCAGTCCGCCCACGTCTGGTGCAGCCGCACTCCCAAGGGCGGCAACTACCTGCCCGAAGTCACTCCCGTACCCGAACACATTAACTGGGACCTTTGGATAGGACCTTCTTCGTTCCATCCTTACAATCCCGAGTACTTTAACGGAGGCTGCCTGGGCTGGAACATTTTCTGGGATTTCGGCGCCGGCCAGATCGGCGACATGGGAAGCCACATGATGGACATGGCGACCTACCTCCTAGACCTCAAGAGCCCGACAACCTGCGAAGCACAGGGCACGCCGATCAGCACTGACACGTGCCCGCAATGGCTCACCGCCACATGGGAGCATCCGGCCAACGATTGGCGGCCTGCCATCAAAGTACAGTGGTACGATGGCGGCAAGAAACCCGGCATGCCGTCGCCCGTTTTCAGCCGCGAGAACGCTTTCAAGGGAATTATTGTTTACGGCGATAAAGGAATCCTGTACGGGGACTACGATTTCCGCATTGTCATGCTGAAAGGCGACATGACCCAGTATAAATCTCCGAAGAAAGAGGAATTAATCCCGGAATCCCACGGCCATCACAAGGAATGGATCAACGCCTGCAAGACCGACAAGAAAACGTCGTGCAATTTTGAATTCTCGGGAACGCTCGTGGAAAACAATATGCTGGCGCTTGTTGCCTACAGGACAGGAAAGAAGCTTGAATGGGACGCCGCAAACATGAAGGCAACTAATTGTCCAGAGGCTGATCAGTTCATTCACCGGAAATACCGCGAAGGCTGGACTCTTAACGGCTAAACCCGGCAAAAGGAGATATTCTCCCCATGATTCTTAACCGGCGCGATTTCATCAAGACATCACTTGCGGCAGGTGCAGGCATCCTGGCTGCGAGGAACCTGCAAGCCGACCAACAATTCAAGACAAAGCTCTTCAAGGCAACGATCATCGGCAAGCCGACAGAAGACAACCTGCGGCCTCTGAAGGAGGCCGGCTTCGATGGTGTCGAAACAAACGCCATTATTGGCGAAGCCGAAGCAGCCGAATGCCGCAAGGTCGCAGAAAAACTCGGCATGCGGATTCATTCTGTCCTGCGCGGCTGGACTGATATGAACAGCAATGACCCGAAAACCGTGGAGGGTTCGATCACATCCGTCACAAGCGCGCTGAAAGCGGCAAAAGGTTACGGCGCCGATGCCATACTCCTGGTGCCCTGCCGCACCGGCGGTATACAAATGCCGGATCCCTGGGACTTTAATATCGAGTTCGACGGAAAAACAGGCCACGTTACACGCGTAGCTGCCGGCGATAATGACCGGTACAAGGCCTACATCGAGGCCCAGAACCGGGCAACCGACACTTCCAGGGAGGCATTAAAAAAACTCATCCCTGTTGCCGAAGAAACAAAGGTTGTAATCGCAATTGAAAACGTATGGAACAACCTGTGGGTAACCCCGGCACTGGCAAAGAATTTTGTCGAGTCGTTACAGAGCCCCTGGGTCAAATTTTACTTTGATGTGGGCAACCACGTTAAATATCCCGCAAAACCGCAGGAATGGATCAGGACGCTGGGCCCCCTTCTCTCGAAAGTTCATATCAAGGATTTCAAAATGAACCCCGACGGGCATGGCGGCAATTTTGTGCATCCCCGTGACGGAAGCGTCGACTGGCCGGCAGTCCGCCAGGCCTTTGAAGACGCAGGCTATAACGGTTGGCTCACCGTCGAAGACGGCGGACTTTCAAATGCCGAATTCGTTAGACGTTTGGACTTGATAATCGCAGGAAAATAAAGAAACCACCCGCTTTCGGTAAACTATGACAAAAACCCAACAATTACTGTTTATATGCGTAATTGCCTCTTTAATCACACTGCTAGCGGAACAGTCTCCAGGATATGAAAGCTCGGAGCTGCATGTACCCGCATTCACGGCATACCTGGATCCAAGCCCGAACGGCGCAAGCGTAAACAAAAACGGCATCATCGGCTGGAATGAGCCTGCCACGAAAGTGCTCTGGTACGGCGAAATCAAAATGCCCGGGAAACTGAATTGCGCCGTTACCCTTAAATTAACGGCCAATGCCGTTTCGAAGCTGAGAATGACAGTCGCCGGACAGTCAAATGAAGTTTCGATCAACGGCGCGGGCACAAACTTGGTCACGATAAATTTCGGAGCATTCAACATCCCCTCACACGGTTATCAGCAATTTGCCCTCGAATCCCTTAACGGACCTGGTAAGCCAGCCGGTGATCTTGAATCACTTATTCTGAGCGGACCGGCAGTTAAGAACGCTCATTTCAACCTCAAGGAACGCCGCAACGCCGCGTCGGTCCATCTGTCATATCCTGTTCCGGATGATATAAAGGTCGAAGCCTTTTACTGCGAAGTGACAGCCCTGGAAGATCCGCTGTGGACATATTACATGGCGTGCGGCTGGCAGCGCGGCTACCTCGGCATGCAGGTTAACAGCCCTACAGAACGCCGTATTATTTTCAGCGTCTGGGACGGCGGGAAATGGGAAAAGTCCAGGGAAACCGTGGAGAAAGAGAATCACTCAACCCTGATAGCAAAAGGCGATGGAGTCTTCTCCGGCGTATTCGGCAACGAAGGAACCGGCGGCCACAGCCATCTTAAATACATGTGGAAGACAGGCGAAGTGCAGCGGTTTATTGTAACAGCCAAACCCGTGGATGCGACATACACGATCTATTCCGGTTTCTATTTCCATCCAGAAAAGAAAGAATGGATATTAATCTCGAGCTGGAAAGCACCTAAGGACGGCGCATATCTGCAGGGCCTTTACAGCTTCAGCGAGAATTTCGGAGACAGCAACGGGCATCTTCGCAGGAAGGCACTCTTCGGTAACCAGTGGATTCGGACCGACAAGGGCAAATGGACAGAAATTACCGAGGCAAGTTTCAGCCACGACGAGACTGGTGCTGCGGACCGCCTCGACCGTTTTATGGGCATGGAGAAAGGACAGTTCTTCCTTTCGCAGGGAGGATTTGTTACCGGCTTTACGAAATACGGCGAGAAGTTTATCCGGCCTTCTACCGGCAAACCACCCGTCATCACGATTCCCTCTTTACCACCGGAACCGAAGCAGAAATAATCGCTTATTATTCCGAATCGGATTTTATGGTCTTTTCTTCGCCGTTAACACGTACCTTCACCTTGCTCCGCTTGGGCGACCGAATACTGTATGAGGTAACTTTTCCATCAGCCCAGGCAATATCCACAGTAAAATTACCGCGGGCTTTCAAACCCGTGACGCTTCCTGCGGGCCAGCACTTTGGAATCGCCGGCAGCAGTTCGATAGCGCCGGAATATGACTGCATCAGCATTTCGCAGACACCTGCGGTAATGCCGAAATTGCCGTCCATCTGCATCGGCGGATGAAGTCCGAACAGGTTAACACACGAGTGCTGATTCGAGAGCAAGTACTGGAACATGCGGTGTGCCGTTTCGCCGTCATTCAACCGGGCATAGAGCGCAGTTCGCCATGCAAGCGACCACTCACGGACATCACCGGTAGGACCGCGGGCATCGAGCCCTATCTTGGCCCCCGCTGCAAGCACTGGAGTCCTGGCAACGCTGAATTGTTCTCCGGGAAAGAGACCGAACAGATGCGATGTGTGGCGGTGGTGATCGTTTGGATCATCCCGATCAACCATCCATTCCTGCAGTTGGCCCCATTTCCCGATTTTCGGAACCAGCAGCTTGTCGCGCATATCAGCAATCTTCTTCCGGTAATCCTCATCAACGCCCAACGCCTCGCTGGCCGCCACATAGTTGTTGAACAAGTCCCAGCAAATCTCCTGGTTGTAACTCACACCGTCTTCCGTGGGACCATGCTCCGGCGACCAGCCATTAGGCACCACTAGGGTGCCGTCAGGCAGCGCTTTCATACGCACTTCCCAGAACTCACAGATTTCCTTAATCACCGGGTAACCAAATTTCTTGAGCCACTCCTTGTCTCCTGTGTATGCATAATGCCACCAGAAATGCTGGCAGTACCAGGCATTGGCGGTGTTATCCCACTGCCATCCCATGTCGCCGTTGATGCCATGCGATGTACGGACCGCCCAACCCACAGGCTTGCCGGAAGCCGTCTTGAATTCCGGTGCTTCGGCTGTTGCCTTGCGCCAGGCAGGGAGCTGGCTCGTTATCAGGTCAAACAATGTCGTATGGCACTCTGACAAGTTTGCCGGCTCGGCAAGCCAGTAATTCATCTGTATATTGATGTTCGCATGGTAATCGCTGTGCCACGGAGGATTGTTGCTGTCGTTCCACAACCCCTGCAGGTTTGCCGGCAGGCCGCCTGGCCTCGAACAGCTGATCAGCAAGTAACGTCCGTACTGGAACATCATCTCCTCGAGATCAGGATCACCGCCCTTTTCTGCGTGAAGCACTTTGCGCTGGTCGACAGGAAGCGAGAGCCGGTCGCCCGGCGTGGTTCCAACGTCGAGCGTAACGCGGTTGAATAACGACTGGAAATCCCTGATGTGTGCCGATTTCAGGTCGCCGTATTTCTTCCTGGACGCCGCGGCGAGCCGCTTCTCAATGACCGGCTTCGGATCTTCCCCACGGTAGCTGCTGGAATGATCAAACGAGTAATCCGTACCCGCCGCCAGAATGATTGTGACGCTGTCGCATTGGTCAAAGAACAGCTGTCCTTCGCCTTCTTTCACCGAACCACTTTCATTCAAGAGAAGCATGCTGGTTACGTATTTGAGGTTATTTGGAAGTACACCGGAAAACTGCAGGCAGTTCTTAGCGGCATGAGTGGTTTCGCGATGCCCACCTTTGAGCTGCACCGCGCCGCTGCAAGACCCGGGCTTATCCGAAGTCAGCTTCATCACCATCACCTGGTCAGGGTTCGAGACAAAAGTTTCGCGCCGGAAGGTCACATCGCCCTTCTTGTAAGTCACCGCATGAACCGCGGTGGAAAGGTCCAGTGAACGGCGATAGCCATCTACTTTAACAGGAGAAGCGGATTTACCCTGGAAAACCACCCCCGGAATGGCTATTTCAGCAACCTGGAAATGCATGACTCCTTTTGTTGGCATAAAAGTAAGCCTGTAGGCTTTGTACGCCTCGGCGTTCTTACAGGTGTAAGATTTAACGTCCCCCCGCTTGGCCATTGGAGGCTCATTTTCGTGGCGATCAAGCGTCGTCCAGTCCTTGCCGTTGTTGGAACCGCTAAATTCCCAGGTTGACGGATCGCGCTCCGGAACATCGCCGCCTGAGGTGAACGAATACTGGTTAACTACACGGGCATCTGGCAGCCTGAGCTCCCAGATCACCGGCACACCATCAGGCACAACACACCATTTGGTCCCGGCATCGCCGTCAACTGACGCCTCAATACCTTCGTGCTGCCAGTAAGGCTCCTGCTTGCTGACGCAAACGACAGTCGGCACTTTTGCCGGGACGGCATCAGGCCTGGCGGAAGTATCGATCAGCAAAGTTCCGAGCACCTGGTAGGACCCCATCTGATCGTACCCGCCGGTAGCCGTTTTCTCATCACCAGTCCACAGGCTGTTTTCATTAAGTACCACCCGCTCCAATGCCGGGTCACCGTGAATCATTCCCCCAAGCCTCCCGTTACCGACGGGCAGAGCCTGGGTCATGCAATCAGTTGCAGGTTTATCATACCACAGCACATTATCCGCGGAGGCCGCCACTGATGTTACCGACAAAGCAACCGCCATAACCGTTAGGCCTGCCGAACAAGAACATCTTTTCATCTTATATCCCCTTAAGCATTCTACTGGCATCACTTAATGTTAGTCATATTCTTCGCAGTCACCAACTCCGAACAACCCTCAGCGTGAATCTTAACATCGCCGGAAGTAAACTTATTACCGGTGATCACCAATCCCTTCACGCTTTTCGCGTTAATACCGGCGTTCTCAAAGAGATTTCCTTCGATGCGAATATTCTCATGCACAGGCAAAGCCGGATCTGCTGATGCATTCTCAGGCCAGATATCCACACCGCACCTTATAAAGTTATTACTGCGGATTGCCATGTCGCGCACCATCCCTGACTCAAACCAATTCCGCGCATCATCGGAAACCAGGATCGCCGACATCGCTGTCTTTGCGAAAGTATTGTTCTCTATCACTACCTTCCGCCTGGTTGTCAGAAGGAACCCACGGGTTGAACACATTTCAATCCTGCAGTTCCGGACATCAACTTCAGGGGTCCAGGTCACATTCTCAACAACATCGTTGGGCTTGATTCCATCCGGCGCAGGCTTCTCCAGCGTCAGGAGCATTCCCCGGCCATCCTTATCCATCTCGGCCTGTTTAACTTTGCCTGATCCAAAAACACGCAGGGTATCACAATGAACAAAATCGATTTCGTCTTTCGCGAAAAAAGCCTCGAACCCCCATGTCTGGCCATGACAGAATTTTACGGCCAGCTGGTCAGTCGCTGGCCTCTCCGTAATTCGCAAATGCGTTCCATGAACATTGATCGGGTCATCCTGCGTGCCGGAGAACAAGCATTTCTCGGCAATAAACTTACCCCTGCAACCCGATACCTGGATCGCATCCGCCCAGCAGGCGCAGGTACGTCCCGAGCCGGGCCGCGGTGCCAGCTGAACGTTTCTGAGCGTGAGGTTTTCACAGAACTGGTTCACCAGACCCATGCCGTGCATGTAATGATAAGCACAGTCTTCCCATGCAATATCCCTGCTGTTACGCGCAAATGAGCCGGTGCAATTCCGGAAAGGATCGCGCTCCTGCCAAACCTTGCCTTTAACTAAACCGGGATTTTCCGAAAAATACACTCGAATCTTACCTGGCGACAATTCCTCAACCTTCGTAACCTTATCGAACCGCCAGCCACTTCTATGCAGAGTACCTTGCGCAATGTCTCCCTGCTGCTGGAGCAGCCTGAATGCATCCAGGCGCCAGCCGTCACCCACCCAGGCCATCTTCCCATTCTCAATAACATATTTTGAATCCTTGTGAATAACGAGATCGGCATGATCAGCGGCAACATCTTCCACCGTGTACTCCGATGTCGTCGGACGGCGATAATCGAAAGCCAAACCCTGCAGGCGTACATCCTCGGCATGGTCAAAGAACGTCTGAATCATATTGCCACGCATGTAGATATCGCTTCGCTTGCCTTTTCCACCGCCAATTACCCGCACATGACTGACATTCCGAAAGGCCAGCGCTATAGCCTTGGGCGTGCCCGGATCGTCATTTGTGTTTGTGATGTGCAGCTTGAGCTTCAGCGCATTCTCCGGAAAGAAATCGTATTCACCTGGCGCAAACTGAATAACGATGGGACTCTTGGCAGTTCCAGCACCCGACGGGTTCAGGGTCTCATTGTAAAAACCAGGCTTCAACTCAATCCTATCCCCTGCGGCGAGAAGAAGGCCGTTCACCATCTTGAGGCTCTTCCAGGGTTTAGACGCCCTGGTCCCTGCGTTCCCGTCGTTCCCGTTCGTAGGATCAACATAATATGTCGTCTTGCCGGGCGATCGCAGCAATCCATCGGCCGATTGATTATCGCCTGCCGGTTCATACGTCGCATTGAAATCCCATTTACCAGGGAGAACCTCAAACCGGCAATATCCCGCGTCTTCACCCCTGCACACCAGTCCACGCATTGACTTACCCGGCATGCCGTTCTTCCAGACAGGCTTGCCGTTGATTTCCACCTGGACTAGCCGTCGCCCTTTTTCACAAGGAACGCCTACCGTAACAGTAGTCCCTGCCGGCGAAATAAGATTTATCCTGAATGCTGCCGCTTCTCGTTTAAGCGAGACATGGATATTACCCTTCACCGTAGGCACTACAGTCTCAACCGACTGCAGATGCCCCATCTGGGGCAGAACGTGATACCGCTCGTACGCAACTTTGTCCGGCCCAACGCCCGTCACATACTGCGACATCATCGTCAGCGGACCGCCGCTCCAGGCGTGATTGTATGTGCCGCTGCCATCCATGTTTTCAGCCAGTGTCGAGATCGGCCTCTTCACCATGCCGTCATACCGCTGCTTCATACGGTCGAGGCCCAGCTGTGTCTCACCCATAACGAACAGCGCCTCAAGCACATACTTCTCCATGTAAGGGCTCGCGTTGCGGTGTTTGTCCAGCACTTCGCGCAAGGCGGCATACTTGTCCGGCCCCGCAATTCCGGCAACCACCGCGAGCCCGTTCCCGCGATCATCAGTATCACCACTGTATCCGGGAGACCGGTATTCTTTCCCGTTCCAGCACGCGGCATTAACTCCCTTCGCCACCGCTTCCATTCTTGCATTCCATCCGGGAATGTCTGCATCCGCGCCGCACAACTTTGCCATTTCCGCTGCGCCCTGGAGCGCCAGGTGGAACCAAACGCTGTCCAGCAGCCGGACATCGATATTGCCGCCCCAGTCCGACCAGTCCCAGTCACCTTTGCGATGAATCACAAGGCCATCTTCGTCCACCTTCCAAAGCATCAGGTAATCCCTAACGTGAGGATACACGATCTTCATCGTATCGGCATCGCCTGTATAGAAGTAATAAGTCCAGAAACCATACTTCCCCACACTTGCCAGCATCTGCGGAGGGAGTTCTGCTCCCCAGTTGCCGGCCGGAACAGGAGAATAAATTGTTTTGTTGGAACGCTGCCATTGCGCCAGTTCAAGAATGGCCTTCTTTGCCAGCAGGTAACCCGGCATATCAAACACGTAGAACGACTCGCCGATCTCATTGACCGCGTCACCCCACCACTGCGCCCGTTCGCGGTCAGGGCAGTCCATGTAATTGTCGCGCATAGTGACATAAAGCGTGCGCTTGGACTTCTCCCACAGCGTGTTTAAGAACGCATCGTCGCACTTAAACGACCCTGCAAATTCGGCGTTATAGCCGGTTTCCCTGAACTGCAGCGACAGAATCCTGACTCCGGCCGGAAATGTGTATTCCACCACATGCCCGTTCATCCAGCCCGGATTCTCATATTCCTGCACACCGGCACGGGTGATGTACTCCGCATGGATATTGCACTCGCCGCCGCCGTTGATGTCGTCCGTGCGGATGTCGATTTTCTGGCCGGCGGCCGCGTCGACCTTGAAGTACGGTGTAATGTGCGCGTTATAAGGCAACGCTGCCCGGATCACCTTTCCGTCGCTCACCATCGGCAGTGCAAGGGCATTGGTATAATCTTTCAGTCCATAATCCTTCCATTGCGGAATCGGCCGCAGAACAAGCCTGCCCCATGGAGCAGCCGGCGGGGTACCAGACTCGACAGGAGCAGTCCATGACGAATCATCATACGCCGGCTCCATCCACGCACCAATGTCCTTCGTTGCATCGAACAGAATGCTGGATTCAGCGAGCCGGTAATTCGGTTTGGGATCTCCAGCCGTGCCAAACGCCGGATGAATCTTTATTTTCCAGCTGTTATCAGTGACGATAGAATCCTTTTCAAGCTTTGCCTCCATCACGAATCCCGGCCTGCCGCTGCTCTTGTGTGAGAATCCCTGTTTCCCGAAATACCAGGCAAGAACAGCTATCGTATTGCGTCCTTTCTTCAGGTATGGCGCAATTTCCACGAAATCATAATACCCGTCATTCGGCGTGGGACCGCGCTTTAACCCGCCCTCACGAACCACCAGCCTGCCGTTGATCCAAAGCCAGCATTTTGAATCAACCGCAATCCTGGCTGGAACCGACGCGGGTACCTGCCCCGTTTCGAAACTTTTCCGGTAACATATCCACGTATTCGCATCCGCCTTTTCAGGGCCAATCCATTTCCCGGTCCACGGTTGTTCCTGGAGCTGTACCACCGCATCACGCAACGCCGCGCCGACTGCCGGAAAAGACTGTCCTCCGTATACCTCGGAATCAACCAGCCTCGGCATTGTGTCTTTCCACGTAAATACGGCGTCAGCCCAATTGCCGTGATCGCTGTAGTTGTTGTCGCCGCCAATGGTCACTTCCAGCTTCAGCTTCCTGACTCCGGACAATTGAAAATCGGCAGCCTTGGGCTTGTCGCCGTGTTTCATGACGCCGCTGCGGAACAGGATCTTTCCGTCTCCGTATGCGATGAACTCCACCGACCCCTCATTGCCGGCACCGGTATCATTAACTCCAACCATGGCATGAAATTTCTCCGTCTTGCCATCCAGCAAAAACATTGCAAGACAAGGGGCATGCACGCCCAGTCCGTGCTCATACTTCTCACCACCCATCTGCAGCGCCTGGTCTGACACCGACCTGTCCTTTGTCGGCTTTCCGTATCCAATCTCAATCAGATTCAGATTTGGCAGATCTTCCAATCGGGTTTCTTCGGCCAATGCCGAAAGGCAAATGCCGGTCATCAATGCTGTTATTAATCCAGTTGCCAGTCTCATTTCACTTTCTCCATTCTTTCTACAATTCTTCCCTTACAAACATCATCTCCCTGTCTCCCTGCGTAAATCAGGCGTAGAAGGTTTCGTTCCGGACTCGTTCGGCGCAGCTCGAAACTCAAAGGATTCAACAACTACCTCCGCTGTCCGCCCGTCCGATGGGGGCTGACCTTTCATCAGCCACAGGTTTATGTGTACCTTCTCCTGCGCGGCTGCTGGAATTCCGGGTCCATTGAATGTCCATTCGGCAAGCGGTTTAGTTCCCGGCTTGCCAGTACCGGCCCAACAGCACCACTGTACGCGGTCAGCCGTCCAGACAAGTCGGCACGTCAAACGCCGTTCATCACCTGTTGCAAACCGGAGCATGCGGGAAGCTTCGGCCGGCTGTACCACAAACTGCGCATTATTCGGGTCGGCTCCCTGACCCCACCGTGACAACTCGAAGTCCATCTCGTGTGCATCATCCAGATACGTGAACAGGCCCAGCACGATGTTAGGGGCAAGCCCATTCAATGGGCCGCTGAATGTGAAATGATACTCACCGTATCCAAAAGACTTTTCCGAAATGACCTCGGCACATCTCCAGGCATTGGATGCATTCCTGTCTATCTTCAAATGCAGACAGCCTTTCTCGTCCACCCAGGTCTGGTCCGGCGCCCAGGCATTTGGACCGGGCCCGAACGTCGGATCGGACTTGCGATACCACTTCTGACCGCCAAAAACCAGACTTGAATCACTCTTCGGAGTGGAAGGCGGCTCTCCCCTTTTTCCCAGGAAATCGGCCAGTTGATAAAGCTGGGTGTTGACTGCCTTGCATGCGGAAAACAGGTCTCCAGAAGGTTGATTATCAACAAACATCATCGAGTATTTGAACCAGTGCCATCCGACACAGCTGGGATTCTCCAGTAGGCCAAGCGCCATATGCTGATAAAATTTGCCGCGATCAGCCTCGGTCTTGACGTACCATCCGGCGCCGCCCTTGCCGCCTGTTCTGGCATACCACTCGGTGATAAGAATTGGTTTGCCCGAGAGTTTTGCCCACTCATCCAGCGGGTGGTCTTTTGTCGGTCCCCATGAGTGATAGTAGTTGACCGAGATAATATCCGTGTATGGGCCGGCACCTTTGAAAACATATTGTGAATGCAGTACCTTCCCATGGAAACGCGAACCAAGACACATATGATTTGGATCGTGTTTCTTTAGCGCCGTAACCACCTTTCGGTAATACTCGCCAACTACCAGTTCTATAAAAGCACGATCATCACCTAGTTGCGGTTTTTCCCGTTTGCGGGACACCATGAACTTCGCAGCCGCCTGATGACATGGATCGTCAACCGGCAACTTGAGGTAACGCTTTACAACGCCTTCCTCCGTAAAATTGAGCTCGTTGTCTATGAAATGACCAAACAGCCATGGATCGTTCTTTGTAGTATCCAGCTGCTTGGAGTGTTCCTCGCAGAACTTTTCGAACTCAGGATCGAACGCGTAGACAATATCAGCCGATGCCTTCCCGGGATAATACTTACTGCGCAGGGCACGGTAACTGAGCATGTAATTCCATCTCGGACAGTACGGGAACGGCGTTGGAGACTTGCGAAACGTTTCTCCCGCCGACCAGCATCCCAAAGTGTTGAATCCATTTGTACGAAGAAGTTCGGCAGTAGCCCCTATTCCCTGGTCACCTTTCTCAACTCTTACAGTATTGCCGCCTTCCCCTGAGTTTTCAGTGATGTCGGCATTCTCACCACCACCATTGTCAGCCTTCGTAATTGGCGAAACAGTATTGATCCCAGCCGAGATAAAAAGACACCCCTCTGGATCAACCAGCCACCAACGCCCGTCAACTTTGGCGGTATGGAAATAGCCTGTCGCTTTTTCCTTCCTGTCCAGTCGTCCGCCGTACTTGCTGAGCTGAATCGGCGTACCGGGATTAAAGTCCTGCATCGTCGCAAGCGTCCGGGTCGGATAGCTGGCCCACTTCTGCCCCGGCTTGGTTCTCACATCCACCATTACCGGCTCAGCCGACATGCACACCTTCCCGCTCAACAAAAGCACCAACCAGAATTTCCTCGCCGATTTCATCCGATTTCCTTCTATTTGATATGTGTCGGCTTCGACTCCAGCACCAGCACCTCGAAAGGCTCCATCTTCAGCATAACAGGCTTCCCGGCCGTCATCTCGATCTTCTGGATCCGCTGATCCTCATAAGGACTCGTCAGCTCATAGTTTTTCGCTGCAAAGGACGGCAGCTCGAACACAGTGGCTGCATCCAGTGAAATTTCCTGCGGCTGGTCGTTCGGATTCCGCAGCGTGAGAATCGCCTTCCTCTGCGACCACGAAGCCCAGCCGTAAATCTGATGTTTGAAAGGATTGCCTCCTATCCAGTGCGTGTCTACCAGCACATCAGCGTTCTGCCTTGCCCATTTCGCAGCGGCCGCCACAGCGTCCCACGACTGCGTCGCCATAATGGTCGGCTGGATATAAAGTTCCTGGAGCGCCGTGCCGCTGCCGAAGTACGACCGGGCCTCGTTGCGCAGATCCGTGCCGGCTCCCGCCGCGCGGCCTGCCGCCCCAAGCGATGCGTGAACAATCCCGTGATTCATAATGGAGTTCAGCGGGTAGAGCGACCCGTTCTTCACAACATTGTCATAGGTCACGCCATCCCTGTAGTTCAGCCACTTCTCCCGGTCGTTCCCCTTGCAATCCCAGTCCCAGTTCACGTCTTCACCGCCGCGCCAGGTACTGTCGATAACGTTCAGCCAGAACGGAGACGGCCATGTGCCTACAGTGACGTTGAAGAAGAGATTCGGATCAACCTGACGCAACTCCCTGGCGCATCCAAGCAGGGCCATGAAATGCGGCGAAGCTCCCTCGCCGGCCTTGTCCCACTTGAAATAATTAACCTTGTTCTTCTTAACCAGGTTGGCGCAATAGTCGCGGAACCAGACGTAGTAAGGATGGTACGACAGATCAAGGAACGAGCCCGGACGCAGAAGTCCCAGTTTGCCGGCATGGCCGCATCGTTCGCCGACCATCGCATACCCGGCCAGCGGCGAGATCCAGATGCCCATGTGCGACTTCACCCGGTCAAGCTCCGCCGTGATCGGATCGAAACCGCCGGGGAATTTCGTTTTATCGATCGTCCAGAACCCCTCCTTCGGATTGTCCCAGCCGTCATCCAGCACGTAAGAATCCATCGCAACGCCGCGCTTCTCTGTCATCTCCTCAGTGAATGCCTTGACGTTCTTCAGGATCTTGTCTTCACTGAGATTAATGTGCAGATCGAACCAGCAGTTGTAATGCAGGAACTGTTTATAGGACCTCGCCCGTTCGCGCTCCACATAACGCAGGAATGCGCGGCGGCGCTGCCCCTCGGGATAGGTTCCGAGAACCGACGAGAATTCATACGCCTTTCCGGCTTCCAGCGGAAGCTGGCACGAGAGCTCACAGTACACCGGTCCGGGATTACCAGGCTGCAGCACGCCGTTGCTGCACTTGATCTCACCGAACGAGTCCGTATCTGTCTGCGCACCGCCCAGCTTGATGCACAGCTCAGCCGTCTTCACGCCGTCAGGAACCGTCAGAGTGTATGTGTTCGCCTGCCTGGACAATCCGCTCCAACCGGCATGCTCGTCCTTGGAGAGCACCTTGCCTTCAGAAACAAGCTGGACTTCATTGACATCAATCCTGAACACACCGCGCTTCCACTCGAAGGTAATCGCCAGCGGACCGGGTTTCAGATCCGTGACCTTGCGATAAATAGCTTTTGCAACCATTTCAGAAGGAGTCCACTGATCTGGAACTCCACCGCCCATCGCCACGTTCCTGGACATCGGCAGTTCCAGGCCCATGAACAGATGCTCTGTGCAGACCGGATTTCCGGCAAGCGCCGTTCCCTCATTCCAGGCTCTTCCGACATTTACTTCAAGAGTGCGCACTTCTGTCAACTTACCCTTATCCCCTTCGACTCTAACTACCTGGCGTACATAATGCGAGCCGTCGCGAAGCTCAGCTTCCCACTGAACATTCAAACCTGGAGCCTGGTGCTTAAACTTGGCAACAATGCGTTTGCCCGAAAGGCGTTTGGCGGCACAGGCGGAATCCGGCAGAGTTTTGATTGACTCAACAACAGGCTGTCCAACCAGCTCGCAATCATGGCCTAACTACCGGATAATGAGACCGTAAAAACATATTAATAGGGTAACACTCTGGAGTTTGAAATCCAGATGAAAAGAGGAAGGAGTGTTACCTTATGGAA
>Ga0172371_10005381_pt1 | contig 18978 bp, 19 predicted proteins | sample Lak12m_FD_114543 | JGI IMG/M metagenome (GOLD analysis project Ga0172371, IMG submission 114543) | Freshwater microbial communities from Kabuno Bay, South-Kivu, Congo - kab_022012_12m | ecosystem: Environmental > Aquatic > Freshwater > Lake | place: Democratic Republic of the Congo: South-Kivu...
ACAGAATGATTTCAAAATTAATATCGAGAATAATCACGCGACTTTGGCCGGACATACTTTTACCCACGAAGTCCAGACGGCGTGCGATGCCGGAGTTTTCGGCAGCCTTGACATCAACCAGGGTGACCCGTACAACGGTTGGGATACCGACGAATTTCTGCATAATCTCTATGATGCCACCGAACTGATGCTGGTTCTGTTACAGAACGGCGGTATCGGTCACGGCGGACTGAATTTCGATGCCAAGAACCGCCGCAGTTCCACCGACCTGGAAGATATTTTCATCGGGCATATTTATTCCATGGATACTCTGGCGCGCGGCCTGCTGATTGCCAATGATATTCTGGAAAAGTCCGAATATCTCAAAATGCGCAAAGCCCGCTACAGCAGTTTCGATTCCGGTAATGGCGCCCGCTTTGAGAAGGGCGAACTCGGATTAGCTGAAATGGCGAAAATGGCGGTGGAAATTGGCGAACCGCAGATGATCAGCGGCAAACAGGAACTGTTCGAGAGCCTGATCAATCAGTATATCCGTTAAAATCAGGAGCAATGCCGTGAATAAATTATTTGCCGGTCTGGATGTTTCCACCCAGAGCACCAAACTCGTAATCATCGATATAGCTTCCGGGCAGGTCGTTCTGGTAACGGCGGTTAATTATGATGCCGATCTGCCGCATTACAACACTAAAAACGGCGTGATCCAGGGATTGGCGGAAGGCGTTTCCGAGTCCGACCCGCTGATGTGGATCGAAGCGGTCGATCGTGTTTTCAGTAATGCCGTCAAAGCCGGAATTGCCATGCCGCAAATCGGTTGTATTGCGGTTTCCGGGCAGCAGCATGGCTTAGTCGCTCTGGATGCGCAGGGCAATCTGGCGCGTTCCCGCAGTAAACTCTGGAACGATTTTTCGACGCGGGAAGAGTGCGAGATACTGACGGAAAAACTCGGGGGATCGGACAAAATGATTGCCGAAGTCGGCAACAGCCAGCGTACCGGTTATACCGCCGCCAAAATCTTTCACATGGTGCGTCACGAACCGGAAAATTACCGTAAAGCAACGACGTTATTCTTAGTGCATAATTATATAAACTGGTACCTGACCGGTGGGGTGCGCGACATGGAGCCCGGCGACGTTTCCGGGATGGCGCTCTGGAATCCCAAAACCGGGAAGTGGTCGGAAAAAGTCATTGAGGCGATCGCCCCGGATCTGATGAGCAAACTGCCGCCGGTTAAACCGTCCGATGCGGTAATCGGGAATATCTCGGCAGATTTGGTTAACCGGTTTGGATTTGCCGCCGATTGCCGGATCGATGCCGGTTGCGGCGATAATATGTACGGTGCTGTCGGTACTGGTAATGTCGAACCCGGAATCGTAACGGTCAGCCTGGGCACCAGCGGCACTGCTTTTACGTTTTTAGCGGATCCGTACGTCGATCCAACCGGTGAGATTGCGGCATTTTGCGACAGTACCGGCAATTATCTGCCGCTGTTATGCGTTTCCAATCTGGCCAACGGTTATAACGAAATTCTGAAGCAGTATAACCTGACCCATGCGGAATTCAACGAAATTATTCAGAAAACGCCGCCGGCCAATGGCGGAAAGTTGCTGATTCCCTGGTACGAAGGGGAGCGCACGCCGGATGTGCCGCAGGCCGCGCCGGTTTACTTTGGTTTCGGTTTGGCAGATTTTACAAAGGAAAACCTCTGTCGGGCGGTGATTGAAGGACATGTGCTGAATATTTATACTGGCTTTAAGAGACTACCGGTCGACGTGAAAGAAATCCGCCTGACCGGGGGATTATCCCGGTCGGATGCCTGGTGTCAGACGATTGCCGATATTTTCGCCGCTGAAACGGTGCCAGTGGAAGGCGAAGGCGCGGCGCTCGGCGCGGCTCTGCACGCGGCCTGGTCGTGGTATAAAGCCCAAAATCAGACCGTAGATATTAAAGATATCGTCAAACCGTTTGTGATTCTGGATGAGAAAAGGCGCAAGCAACCTATTAAAGCCCATAAACCGGTGTATCAGAAACAGCGTGAAATGTATGCTGCCCTGAGTCGCCGGGTGCGGGGACTGGAAGGCGCCGATCCATTTCGCATCCGGGCGGAAATCGGTAAGTTGAACTGATAATAATTTCCAACCAAGATTGGTTAATTAATTTCGATTCTAAGCAGAATGAACTCACTTACTGATTACTGAGTTCGGATTCTGGCTATTTCCTGACCAGAATCGAGCCGTCGGCTTTTACTAATCCATTTTTACTTAAACCGCTTTCAATCAGATCGGAATAGTATTTCTGAACTTTCTCAAGACTGACTGTACCCTTTAGAATTTCATCGATTTTTCCGTCGGCTTCGTTATCGATGGCGACGATGAATTCCGGGTAGACGATTTGTTTTTTACTGATAATTTTAATCTGGTTAAAAGGCTTGCCGTTTTCCGGATAAAAACTTTTCATTTCCAGGTATAGGTCGGCCTTTTCTTCCGTGTATTTGTGATTGGCCGGAGTCAATTCCCGGAGGCGGTTTTCTTTGGTGAGCATTTCGAGGCCGTAATCGTAGACTTTTTGAGCATCAGGTAAGCTGGCGGTTCCAATGCTGATCCGGTCGAGAATGCGGTCCTGATCGAAATCGATCGCCAATAAGTTTTTCCCGATCAGTTCATTATAACGTTCGTCCTTTTCCACCATAAAGATCGAACGGATTCGATAGACTTCGTTATTGTAACTGAACTGATATTGGGAGATGCTGGATTGCGGACGGGTGGCAGCGCAATTTTCAAGGCATAACGGCAGTAAAACGCATCCGAGAACGATGGCAAAAAGGCCCCGGATGGCTTCCAGGTGATAAATCTTTGACATGACTTTTTCTCCCTTTTGAACTTTTCGTTTGTTCGTCCCCTCATTTGAGACTAAATCACGTCTAAATATAAACAAGAAAATGTTTTTATGCATCCTGAAAGTATGGGAAATGCCGAATATCTCTCAGGCCATTCAGAATAAACTCTTCCGACAATAATGCTTTTTCAGGTCAGAATACAACTATCGCCCGGAGACTTTGCCGGGGGATAGGTAATTAAAAGGCAGTGTTTCATAACCGGTTTCAAAATGAGATATGATAGAAACACACAGTTTATTTTCAGTCAATCCGGATCACGAAAGCTATCAGGCCGGTTCCCTACGTATAAAATTCTGTTTGACTATCCGAAAATTTCTGTCTAATATCGACTGATTATGATATGCAAAATATAGTTGGAATATATCGGAGTGGACTCAAATTTTAATTAGTGAGAAATATCATGGAGTATAATCAAGACAAGGTTGACGAAATGATCCTGGCGCTTCTGTTCCTGACGAGTACGTCCGACAAATATGGAACCCGCGCCTGGAAAGGCTTTGATTGGCAGGCTCTGGCGCGTCTGCATTCCAAAGGCTATATCAGCGATCCGCAGGATAAATCGCCTTCTTTGGCTTTATCCGAAGCCGGAGCAAAACTCTCCCGGAAGCTGTTTCTCAATTATTTCGGAAAAAATCAGCCGGAATGAAAATATCAAAACCAGATAATTAAAAGCCGGGTTGTTTCAGGTTTATTTTTTCGACCAGATTTAACGTTGGTTTGGCTCGGTAAAGTTGGCGTATAATTCGTCTATTTGCCTGTAGATTTCAGCCGGATTGGTCAGCGGCATATCATTGCCGTCAACTGAATAATTAAACAGTTCGGCTTTATCACGATTGGAATATTTTGGCAGCGGGCTTTTATTGGTAGTAGTAACGTTGTTTCCGGCCTTGTCCGTGATAATCAGCGACGGCCGGAAAACGTTCGGACGACCGATAAATTTATCCATTAACGCAATGGCTTCATCGTATTCGGCCTGGGTGGTACGACCGAGGGCTTCGTAATCGTCGATAATTTTATCGTCCCAGGTGCTGACAGTGGCGACACTCTCTGAGATATAATTTTCAAGATTGAAGCCTTCGTTCATGGTATCATGACCGGTTGGCATTAAAATCACTTTTCCCCCGCCACCTTCGACATTGGCAGCGTAGACCGGCCGGGCCATCCCGCTCAGCCAGCCCTGGATATTTTTAATAAGGATTTTTCCAATCTGGATCGGCGTAATAAAATGCACCAGCCCTTTTTCGCGGTGACATTGTAGAAGATAATAGGGCTCGACCCCTGCCCAGAGCATCCGCCGGCAAGTTTCGGCCAGTGAACACAGATTGTCATTAACGTGTCTTAATAAAACAGTCTGATTGCGCACCGAGTAGCCATGCCGGTGGATTCGGTTGATGGCGGCTTTAAATTCCGGAGTGATTTCGTGGTAATGATTTATGTGCGTCATGAAGTAGACATATTTTCCAGAGGAAGCCGTAGTCCGGTCAATTAGGGAGAGGATTTCTTCGGTGACGGCCACCGGCAGCGTCACAGGAACGCGGGTGGCGATCCGGATAATGCGCAGATGTTGGATTTTGGATAGGCGGGTGAGTACCCATTCCAGCCTGTCAGGGCTAATCATCAGAGCGTCGCCACCGGTCACTAAAACTTCATCGATATTCTTATTCCAGTCGATATAAAATAAACCCTTGTCGATATCTGCACGACAAATGGTTACACTACTGTCAAGACTCTTAGTGCGCTGGCAATGCGTGCAGAATGAGGCACAGTTGGTGTTTTCTCCGACAAAGAGTGCCACTCGGTTCGGGTAGCGTTGATAGACGGCTCCGTAACTACGGTTTTCCTCGTCCATGGCGCCTTCACTGCCGGTATTAGGAAATAACCGGTGAGCTGGTGTCGGCACGGATTCCCAAAAAACCGGGTCGAGACGATTAGCCGGATCTTCTCCTTCCAACAGGTTCGGATTAAAAGGGTCCTCGGCAATTAAAGTTGCGTAATAAGGTGTAATCCGCATGGGCTCTTTACCTTCGGCCAGTATTTCGGCAATCGTGCGGGTAATCTCGCTTTTCTGGTAATCGGAGAGCCGGATTACCTGGCTGAGATCTGCAGCATCACGAATAGAATTTTTACGTTGCCAAAACGGGTCGCGCCACTGTTCATCGCTAATATTCTGCCAGAGCGCGATGGTATGAAAATCGCGCGGCTGGTTTAAGAAGTCTGTTTGCATTATTTCTATCTCCTGACTCGTAAACGGTTAAGGTTCCGGAAAGTTTCATTACAAGGTAATTCACGGCGGGCGAAGCATTTTGAAATAATGTCTTATTCAGATAACTTATTCCAAATATTGGCGGACTCGTTAAGGTGAATTCAGAAAGACTAAATCCCATTACCGTAGATCTCATCGCGCCCTGCGGGATGAATTGCGCGATTTGCAGCAATTACCTGGCGCAGGTCAATAACCTGAAGCGCAGTCAGTGCGTTGGTTGCCGGGCCCGCGGCCGGAAATGTTTATACCTTTTCGGAAAATGTACCGGCATCAATCACGACGTCATTTGCCGGGAGGCGGCTTTCTGTTACGAATGCGAGCAGTATCCCTGTGCGCAGATTGAGCGCATCGACCGGCGCTACCGTAAGAACTACCGGATGAGCATGCAGGAGAACCTGGAGTTCATTAAAAGCCGGGGCATCGGGAAGTTTTTGGAAGAACAGTATCGCAAATACCGTTGTGATTGCTGCGGCGGTTTAATCTCGGTTCACAACCACAAATGCTTTCAGTGTGAGACCATCACGAAACTGATCGACAAGTCTGCATAGTGTCTGACGTGACAACCGACAACGATTAAAAGCCCGAAGTAATTCAGGTTTTTCATAATGACATCCAAAAATTATCAGTGTCAATCCGCGTTAATCCGCGGCGGAAATGATTGGCAAATTGGCCGGAAAGTCTTAGATTCCCGACGTTTTCAGGTATATAATCAGGATGAAAATGTATGGAACAGCTTAACGATGTTGAATTGCTGAAGGCTTTAACACAGGCGCGTCAGCGTTTAAATACGGAAATAGGGCGAGTCATTATCGGCCAGCAGGAAATCATCGACCAGATTTTGATTTCGCTGTTATCGCAGGGACATTGCCTGTTGATCGGCGTGCCGGGTTTGGCGAAAACCCTAATGATCAAGACCCTGGCGCAGGCGCTCGATTTGCAGTTTCGAAGAATCCAGTTTACCCCCGATTTGATGCCGTCCGATATTACCGGAACGGAAGTAATCGAAGAAGACCGGGCTACCGGAACGCGCGCTTTCAAGTTTTTCAAAGGCCCGGTTTTCGGCAATATCATTTTAGCCGATGAAATCAACCGCACGCCGCCCAAAACCCAGGCGGCCTTACTGGAAGCCATGCAGGAACACCGCGTCACGGCCGCCGGTCAAACATATCAACTGGATGAGCCGTTTTTTGTATTGGCGACTCAGAATCCGATCGAGCAGGAGGGGACTTATCCCTTGCCGGAAGCCCAGTTGGACCGCTTCATGTTCAGCCTGAAAGTCACCTATCCGACCTTTGCGGAGGAACTGGAGATTGTCAAATCTACGACGACCGATGTGGAATCCAATCCGGTAATCGTCATTAGCCGGGATGAGATATGCAGTTTCCAGCATTTGGTTCGGCGGGTCCCGGTGGCGGCGAATGTCATTGAATTTGCCGTCAAATTAGTCACCGCAACGCGTCCGGTCAGCGCGGAAGCCCCGGAATTTGTGAAGAAATGGGTCGAATGGGGCGCCGGTCCACGCGCCAGTCAATATTTAATCCTGGGCGCTAAAGCCAATGCCATCCTGGAAGGGCGTCCGACTCCGGCAATTGCGGACGTAATTAAAATGGCCAAACCGGTGTTGCGCCATCGGATCATTCCGAATTTCAATGCTGAGGCGGAAGGCATCGATACCGATTCGATTACCCAAAAATTGCTCGAATCACTCGAAAAATAACTGATTGATCGTTAAATGACCGATGGACGATTAGACCAACATCGCTATCTCGACCCGGCCGTCATTGCCCGGCTGGATAATATGTCATTGCGCGCCCGCCTGGTCGTGGAAGGTTTCATCATCGGCCTACACCGCAGCCCGTATCATGGCTTTTCGATCGAATTCGCCGAGCACCGACCCTACATGCCGGGCGACGAGATCAAGCACATTGACTGGAAGCTGTATGGCAAGACCGACCGCTTTTACATCAAACTGTTCGAAGAAGAAACTAACCTGAAATCCTATATTCTGCTTGATAAAAGCGGCTCGATGAAATACAAATCCGGAGCGGTTTCCAAACTCGAGTATGGCAGTTACCTGGCGGCCGCGCTCGGGTATTTATTGCTCAAACAGCAGGATGCCGTCAGCCTGACATTGTTCGACACGGAAATTCGTTCTTACCTGCCGCCGAGCGCGAAAAAAAGTCACCTGAATTTAGTGCTGAACGCGCTGGAAAAAACCGCCGCCGGGGCCGAAACCGCCATCGCACCCTTATTGCACGAATCGGCCGAGAAGATCAAAAAGCGCGGGTTGATTATCCTGATCTCCGATTTAATGGACGATCCGGCCAGCATAATTAATGCTCTCAAGCATTTCCGGCACAAACGTCATGAAGTCATCGTTTTCCAGATTCTCGACCCACAGGAAATCGACTTCGGCTTCCGGCGGCAAACGAAATTTATCGATCTGGAAAATCGTGATTCGTTATTGACCGAGCCGGGGCAGGTTCGCCAGGCCTACCAACAGGCGATGCGAAAATTTATCGATGACTATAAGACTCAATGCCGGACCAATAACATCGATCATGTCCTGCTGACGACCGAACGTCCCCTGGATTTGGCTCTGACCGAATACCTCAATAAGCGCGCCCGCATCGGGTAACCCGCTCTAAAATAAAAAAGCCGGACAATTCCGGCTCTTTTATAATATTTAGAAAACTAGATTATTCCAACGACTTCTGAATCGCGCGATATTTTTCGGCTTCTTCCATTTTACCCTGATTGTACAACGATTTCCAGAGTACTTCATAACCAAAGGTATTGTTGGCATCAAGATCGATGATTTTACGGGCATAATCTTCAGCTTCGAACCAGTCTTTATTGCGGAAAACGGCTTCGGTAACACGGGTCAGCAATTCCAGATTCTGCGGATCGCTGGCGACGACCTTCTGGTATTGGTATTTGGCTTCATCGAATTTGCCGAGTTTGGTCAGTAATTGCGCTGCCACGTAAATGATGTCGAGATTGTAAGGATCATTTTCGAGCAGCGTATTGGCGCATGCAAGGGCTTCTTCATTCCGGCTTTCTTCAGACAGGAACTGGATTTTTACGATTTGCAGATCGACAATATCCGGATGGGCAGCGATCATCTGATCGAGTTGAGCGTAGACCTCTGCCTTTGCAGAAATTCTCCAGATTATCTGTAAGTAATAATTAACCACGTCCTTATCGAACAGGTTTTTGTCCAGCATCATCTTGCCAAATTTAGCCACATTGGCAGAATCATTCAGAATATAATAAGCTTTTACCAGGCCGTTGTAGGTCAGAATTTCATCGGATTTGAATTCAATGGCGCGGGCAAAATTCTTACCGGCTAATTGTAACAGCGAGTCTTTTTCCATCGGCAGAAAAGCCTTCAGAGCATTGTTGAAATGATTGGCTCCGTCGGTATGAATTTCAGCCCAGATGCCTTTGATATTGTCATCGACTTCTTTGGCTTTGGTCGGATCGATCTGTTTGGCTTTTTCGAGCACCGTCTTGGCTTCATCAAACCGTTTGGCCGGACGGTAAATCATAGTTCCCAGCAACAGATAGGCCTGAGCATTATCCGGGTATTTTTGAATGGCTAACAGCAATTGCTCTTCGGCGGCCTTGGGATTATTCTGTTGTAAATAGACTTTAGCGGAAGTTATTTCGGGCGGGTCGCAGGCATCCAGAAAAAACAAACCGGCCAGAACAAGGGTGAGAATAACAGTAATTTTCTTCGGATTCATTATTTACTCCTTAAACAATCTGTATAAAAATGCTAAATAACGGCGGAATTTACAAAAACGCCCAGAAAATTCAATTAATTATTCTTAGAAATTATAGGGTGGCCGGAAAATGCCGCGTTCCGTTATGATGGCCGTAATTAATTCGGCCGGAGTTACATCGAAAGCCGGTGCAATTGCCGGGCAGTCGGCCGGAGCAATTAATCGACCGCCGAATTCCCGGACTTCGTCCCCGTCGCGTTCCTCGACCTGGATATCTGAACCGGCTTTGATGAACGAATCGATGCTTGAAGATGGCGCCGCCACGTAAAAAGGAATCTGATGATGGTGCGCGCTGATCGCCAGCATGAAAGTGCCAATCTTATTGGCGGTATCGCCATTGGCGGCAATCCGGTCGGCGCCGACGAAAACCGCGTCAATCGACCGGGTTGCCATGACATGGGCCGCCATATTATCGCTGATCAGGGTGAAAGGTACTCTTTCATATTTCAATTCCCAGGCTGTCAGGCGGGCGCCCTGTAGAAGCGGCCGGGTTTCGTCGACGAAAACGTGGATTTGTTTGCCGCGTTTATGGGCATCGATTAAAATGCCCAGGGCGGTGCCGAGTCTTCCGGTGGCCAAACCGCCGGTATTACAGTGCGTTATGACCCGGGCATTCTCCGGCAGAAGGTCGTATCCATGAGCCGCGATCTTACGACACATCCTGATATCTTCTTCGTGAATGCGCTGGGCTTCCGACAGCAGGCTGGCGTGAATTTTCGGTAAAGGAAAGTTTCGATTACGTTCGGCTAACTGACCGAGACGTCTTAAAGCCCAGCCGAGGTTGACGGCGGTCGGCCGGGTTTCGTATAGCAGGGTGGAAATGATTTCAATTTGGCGAAAGAATTCCGCATGACTCGTTTCAACATACGGTTTGAGACCCAGCACCAGGCCGAACGCGCCGGCGATTCCAATGGCCGGAGCTCCCCGGATCACCAAACGCCGGATAGCATCGGCCATTTCAAAATGATTATGGATTTCGATGAGTTTATATTCGCCGGGTAAAAGCGTCTGGTCGACTATCAGCAGGCGTCCGTTTTCCCAGAAGAGCGGCTGAATCATCGCTGATTTACCGGTTCGCTTTCAGATTTTCACCATGTGACGTAACTGCCGGTAGCGCGCAGCGATCTTGCGGCGGTCGAGATTCAGCAGGCCGTCCACACTAAAATTTTCGACGCAGAACGAGCCAAGCACACTGCCGTAAACGATTGCTCTTTTCAAACAGGTGCCGTCTATGTTAGCGCAGGTTCCGAGATAACCAACCAATCCGCCTGCAAAACTGTCGCCGGCGCCGGTCGGGTCGGCCGCCAGTTCAACCGGGAAAGCCGGTGTGTAAAACAAGCCGTCCGCTGAACTGAGCAGCGAGCCGTACTCGCCACGTTTGATGACGAGGTATTGCGGACCCATCTGATGTAAAATCTTCAGACCTTTCAGCAGACTGGAAACGCCGGATAATTCGACCAGTTCACTTTCATTGATGACTAAGAGGTTGACTTTGCCGATTACTTCGACTAAAGCCGGGCGGGTCGTATTGATCCAGAGATTCATAGTGTCGAGTACGACGAATTCCGGGGCGGGCAGTTGATTTAAAACATCCATCTGTAAAGCCGGTTGGATATTTCCCAGGAAAAGGAGTGGCGTGTGGCGGTAAGTTCCCGGTATTTTAGGTTTGAAATCGGCAAAAACATTCAATTGGGTATAAAGCGTATCGCGCCGGTTGAGGTCTGCATGATAGCGACCGCCCCAGTGGAAGGTCAATCCGTCTACGATCTCCAGGCCGGTCGTATCGACGCCATGCCGGTGCAACATGGAAATGGCCGCGTCCGGGTAATCGTTCCCGGCGACTCCGACTAAATTGATTTTGGTAAAATGAGAGGCGGCCAGGCTGAAAAATACGGCCGATCCACCCAGGGCATTGAAGCGCTTGCCAAAGGGAGTTTCCACATCGTCGAATGCTACCGATCCGACTACCAGAATTGATTTTTTCAAAACTGCGTCCTTTTATTCATTGTCAAACGGCCTGCAAAAGTACAAATACTTTGGCGCGAATGCAATATTCGTTTAGCGTTTTATAGTAAACGCCGGGCATTTTGCTCCGGCAGACCAGCCTCAAGGATCAGCCGCACCGTGCGCTGAACATCATAGGCGACGAAACGTACATATAATTCTTCGGTTTGATCGTCGAATATCAGATATTTAGCCGCCTTGTTGCGCTCGCGCGGCTGACCGACGCTGCCGACATTGATGATGTATTTTACCGAATGTTTCAGGCGCCGGACGCCATTTTTCAAAACGCCGAAACTAATGTCGCGGCCGGTGGATTCGTAGAGACCGAGCATGTGAGTATGACCGACGAAAGTCAGCCACTCCGGTGTGGCCGCGAAGGCCGCATGCAATTCGTAGAGGCGGTAATAAGTAATGTAATCGTAAATCGACTCCGGCGGAGCGCCATGTACAAAACGCAGGTCATTTTCGACTGTCAAAGCCGGAAGGGATTTAATGTAATCAACTGTCTGAGATGAGACCAAGCGACGGGTGATAAGCAGGGATTGATAAGCGTCCGAGGTGAATGAATTCAGGATAGCGTCATCCTTCAAAGCCATCTCATGGTTACCGAGAACGGATGGAATCTGACGTTGCTGCAGGATTTGCGCCACGGCTTCCGGTTCCGGGCCGTAGCCGATAAAATCGCCGAGATTGATAATGCGATCGATCTTTAGTGTTTCAATATCAGCCAGTACGGACTGAAAGGCAGTGAGATTGGCATGAATATCGGCGATAACTGCGATACGCATTATTCTATGGTTTAAAAAATAATTGCAGGGGGAATGCGATCCTTTGACTCCAGGCCGTCTCGTTGTGCGAAGCGGTCGGATCTATAATCCAGTAATAATCGCGATCCTGTTGGAAACCAAGTCGGTTCAGGGTATTCAACATGGCATCGATACCGGGCTGAAGTTCGTTTTCCAGGTCGATGCCGCCGTTATCAATATAAATTTGAACGGCAGGGAGTTTACCTCGTTGAATTTTTACATCCTGAACATAATCGAGGGTATCAATCCGGAAAGCCGGGGACATGCAAATTGCCCTGGAAAAGACATCCGGATTCTCCCAGAGCAGGATAAACGCCACTAATCCGCCCATCGAAGAGCCGCCGGTTGCTGTTTGTTCGCGATCCGGTAATGTGCGATATTGGCGATCGACCAGTGGCTTGACTGTACTGATGACGAAGTCGCGATAGCGCCGGCCTATTTTCCCGGTGCCGTATTCCTGACTGCGGTCGCTGGTATTATAGATACCGACAATGATCAGCGGCTCGATGCGTCCGGCGGTGATCAGGCTGTCGGCGATTTCATCAAGACGCCATTCCGCGCCATATCCGGCCGTCCGTGCGGAAAAAAGATTCTGCCCGTCGTGCATGTACAGCACCGGATAACGTTTTTGGGGATTTTCGGCATAACCGGGCGGCAGCCAAACTACGACATCGCGAGGCATTAAACCTTTTACGGACAGGTCTGGCAGGTACTCTATCCGGCCGGTAATATGTTCTATCACCGCCGGCCGGATACTGGCGCCCCAGTGTTTGAAAGCATATTCCAGGACCGTGTCCTGCGTTACAGTCAGGGTAAAGTTTGCAAAGGCGTTGCCATTAGCATTGAGGGCTTCCCGATCCCAACTGCCCAGTGTGAATTTGTATTCCAGCCTGGTGTTAATCGGGACAATTATAGTCTTGATCCAGATACTATCCTGCTGTTGTAATGTGATGGCGGCTGGATCCCAGCTGCCCAATTGGGTCTGATTTCCGGTGATAAACACTTTTACGGTTTGCGGCAAAGCTGGCAACCTGACTACGAAACTGACTTTATAAAACTCACCGGCAAACAAGGTATTGACTACGAATACGATTATTAGTGCCGGACCGAATCTCATGCGCAAATAATATCCACTTTTTAGAACAAAGGCAAGAGATTTAAAGGTCTTTGGTTGCCATTCGTTCTGAACCAGGTCGGTCGTTAATTCATTTGTATAAAATCAGTTGTTTATTAACTGTAATGAAGTAACGGTAAAATCAGAAAAGCAATGGATTAATTTTGGTCTTATTTTGAATTACGAAAGATTTTATTCCAGATTGAACAAACAATCCGATAGAAGGGCTGATCATTTCTGATCAGCCCGTTCATTCGCGGAGAGGGTGGGATTTGAACCCACGGAAAGTTCAACACCTTCAACAGATTTACAGTCTGCCGCCATAAACCACTCATGCCACCTCGAATACAACATTTTCAATGTGGTATTCGAGAGAGCCGATTTTAAAGGTACTGAACCTAACATTAAATTATCTCTTCTCATGGCCAAAAATCTTTCTTAAAACCGAATTATATCGCCAGATCGAATGGTAAGTCGGAAATATCACGCAATCGTTTTCCGCTGACCAGAGTACCGATAATATCAGTTATGGCTTCGTTATTGAGTTTTTCCGACGCTTTTATGAGTTCCCGCAAAGCAAAATGATATACACGATCAATATCACCCGTGCCCAAAGCAATCGAGGCTATTCTCTGCGGATAAGGTTCGGCAGTAACGATGACTATATGCGGAGTTTGACCTTTTCGGTTACGAATCAGATTCAGTCCTTCCGTTCGGGCATTTTGTGAACGATCACTGCGAATAGTCCATTTATAAGAGATACTGGCATGTAAAGTCAGCTTCTCTGTATTAGCTTTACGTAGAGGGGTTAATGTTGCGTTCTGATTACCGGAAATGATGGTTTTGTTTTTATTGATTTCGCTATCAGAGACAGGTTTTCTACCAACAACAATATCGGGTTTAATGATATAATCGCCTAAAGTGGCCCGTAATTCGCGGTTGGTTTGTAACGTTTTTTCAAGGAGCGCCAGATGTTCATATTGCTCGAAAGAATCGATTGACCTACCAATGAAGAAGTCGAAATCGCCGCCATGCAAGTGCCGAAGTTCTTTAAACGCTTTTTCAAGAAACAATGTAGTTAGATTCTCGAAAGACTTACCGGAAGTCTGTCCTGATCGCTTTATATCGTTCGTATTCAAAGATATTTGTTCTACGATACCTCTGGCCAGTGCAATGCTGATCTTTGAGGATTTATCGGCATTACTGGGAGTTCCAAATTCATCAACGGAAAGCAGCTGTTCAAAGATATTTTTGTGATACTTTTTACGAAGTATTTCAATAACCATATATTTCTACTCCTTCCAAAATCCAATGACGTATTCACGATACATTCGTGCTTCGATCTGAGAACTGTTTGAAGCATGGCTTGTCGGTAACATCCGGCTGTCGCGATGGATACTACGTTCGCCGATATGAACCAAATCGAAACCAACCGATCGCCCGATTTCTGCCAGGCAACGGTGAGTTTCAACATCAAATCCGCTCAATATTGAGGTCGCGATAACGATGATACAGGCCCTTTGCGGTTTAAGTACCCGGTACATTTCTTTAATGACGTCGTGCATTTCGAAATAATAGCGATAAAGCGCTCTTCCTTTCATTGGGTGTAAATCAGACAGAGTGCGGATAATCTGTCGGGGAAATTCCGGCAAGTCTGTTTTTCCAATCTGAATAGATACTTCCGCACCGATGTACTGTTTGCGCGTGTTTTTCAATTCGTCAATCTGATAATTGAACCAAACCAATGAAAATTTGTGCGCACGCATATAGTCAATAGCGTTATTGGCATAAGGAGGTGAAGTCACAATTAAATCTACGGTCTGATCGTTTAATGGAAGAATTTTTGCGTTTCCAGTCTGGAGAATGCTATCCGTAGGTAAATTGCTATATCCATTTTCGATAATCTTATTAATTTTTTTACCAAATTCGGTGAAGGCTGAATTAGGTAATTTGTTTTCAACCCGGTGCGGTCTGGTATGCGCCAAATCGCGTGAGCGTGTAACGCCCCCGGATTTTGTAATAATGATACTTGAGAATACGAGTTTAAAAAAATCTCGGATTTTAAAATCCTTTATCTTTTCAATTTGCCTGAGCAGAGATAGTAATTCTAATTGGGTTTCTTTAAACCACCAATAATCTAAGAAAAACCGCGTTTGCTCGCTAAATCGCGAATTAAGTTCTTTCAATAATTCTTCGTGATTGTACTCAAAATCAAATTGTCCGAGTGTAAGAACATTGTAGCCTTCAGTTTTAATTGACGGAAGATCGTAATTCTGAAGCTTCGCATTACCAATTATCAGAGATAACGGGTCTATATCAAAACCAAAACTTTGACGTCTTAACAAAGAAGCTTCGATCAGGGTTGTGCATGATCCAGCCATTGGATCTAACACAACTTGTCCTGGGCTGGTCAAATATTCTATAAAATATTTTGGCAAATCGGGGGGAAATTTAGCTGGAAATGAATGCCAGTAGTGTCTCGAATCATGAATTTTCCTATCAGAATTAAAATCAAGATTCGTTTTAAGAAGTTCTCGGAAGTGATTTTTTCTGTCTTTTCCTGAATTTAATGGAATTTCTATTTGAATATTTGGAACGTACATCGATGATCTCAATAACTGACCGGAAAGTAATAAATGGAAACTGTTTTTCAAAGGTATAATTTCGACTGAAATCAGATACGATTTGAATATTAATTGGCAATCTCCAATCTCCAATTAATAATTTTCCGTCTTACTGCCGGATTTTGTAAAGCAGATAGGCGCCGGCGATCAGGAAGAGGATATTGCCGAACCAGACCGAAAGCAGCGGGCTGAGAATGCCCTTGTAGCCCAACACCTGACCGAATTTGATAAAACCATAGTAGATAAAGATCACCAGAAGGCTCATCCCGGCGCCGAAGGCGATTCCTTTGCGCGGTTTGACGGCTGCCAGGGGTATACCGAACAGAATGACGATGAAATTAGTGAAAGGGAAAGCCAGTTTGAAATACTTATTGACTTCCCACTTACGGGCTTCATTCCCGCTTTCGTTCAGGCGTTTGATGAAATAGGTCAGTTCACCGTAAGTCATCGTTTCGGGATTCAGATCCGTTTTAACAATATCTTCCGGATGCAGGTTAAAAGCGATGGTAGTGTCGCTGCCGGCCGGTAAAGCCGTCTCGGAGCCGTTCTCATCGAAAGTACGGATTTTGTAATCGGATAATTGCCAGCGTTCCTTTTCCGGTAGCCAGACCATCTTCCGGGCGTCGATGCGGCGGAGCAGCTTTTGCTGGTCATTATACTGAATGGTGACGGAATTGGCGGTATTGTTCCGGGTGGTGAAAACCGCAATGACAATGTTACAGGTTGGCGAATCCTGGTACATGACATTGGTAAAAATTGTCTTTTCAACGTATTTGCGCCGGTGCAGGTTATTGGTTTCAATATCGATTCGCAGTCGGGTGGCCGGAATAACGACAAAATCATCGAAAAAGAAGGAACCGACACTAAGCAGAACACCGGTTAGCAGCAACGGAATCGACAAGCGATAAAGACTGATTCCGGATGATTTAATGGCGGCGAGTTCGTTGTGCTTGGCCAGCAGACCGACAGTGAAAACCGCCGCGAGCAATAGCGACATCGGTATGGCGACGTTGATATAATAAGGCAGCTGGTAAAGATAAAAGCGTGCGATCAGGCCGGGCGGTAGCTGGTTCTTGAGAAATTTGTCGAGTTTTTCAATCAGATCGACGATATTGAAAATCACCAGAAATGCCAGCAGGGACAAGCTAAAAATCAGCAGAAATTTCTTCAGGACGTAACGGTCGAGTAATTTCAAGGCAAACTCCGGCAGAAATTATCACCGAGAGGGTTGTATATCAAAGTTTTTCTTTTTCCGATTAGGATAAATGCCTTAGATTCGCCCGTCATCATCCCGTTATAGGTTGATTTTAAATTTGATGGAGAGCCGATGAAGCCGCAACAGCCCCGCAAAATGTCCTTAGGACTGGCCCTGATCCCGATCGCCTGGCTGGTTATCAGTTTGATTACAACCATACGCTATTTCGACGGCGATCCGCATATTCCGATCCTCTCGGCGGCGGTAGTTGGCGCCTTTGTGGCCGTTCTGAACGGTTTTAAATGGGAAACGATCGAAAAAGGCGTCATTAATACCATCAGTATGTCGATGAATGCGATTCTGATCTTGCTGATCGTCGGTATTATAATCGGAACCTGGATTCTGGCCGGGATTGTTCCGAGCATGATTTATTACGGTTTGCAGATTCTGGCGCCGGGCTTTTTCCTGGTAGCGACCACCTTAATATGCGCGATCGTGTCGCTGGCGACCGGTAGTTCCTGGACGACAGCCGGAACGGTCGGGATTGCCCTGATCGGAGTCGGTCAGGGATTTGGGATTCCTTTGCCAATGGCGGCGGGCGCGATCATTTCCGGAGCCTATTTCGGCGATAAAATGTCGCCGCTTTCCGATACGACCAATCTGGCGCCGGCAATGGCGGGGGCGAAACTCTTCGATCATGTCCGGCATATGATTTACACAACCGGGCCAAGCCTGATAATTGCGCTGATACTATACGGGTTTATTGGCCGGAAATATGCTTCGTCGAATTTCGATACGGCCGGAGTACAACTCATCCTGGATGGTTTGGCGTCGAAGTTCCGGATCAATCCGTTTCTGATGTTGCCGCCGCTTTTAGTGATCGTCATGGTCGTTTTAAAAACTCCGGCAATTCCGGGACTGATGGGCGGTGCGGTACTGGGCGGTCTGTTCGCCTGGCTGTATCAGGGCGCCGGCATGACGGCCATTATCAAGTCAGCTCACTACGGATACATTTCGGAAACCGGACTGGCAGCCGTCGATAGTCTGCTGACGCGCGGCGGTTTGGACAGCATGATGTGGACGGTTTCGTTGATTCTGTGCGCCCTTAGTTTTGCCGGAGTACTCGAAAGTACCGGCATGCTGAATGTCATTTCGATCGCGATTGCGAAATTAGCCCGTGGTACCGGCTCGCTGATTTTTGCCACACTCTGCACCTGCGTCGGAACGAATTTCGTGGCCGGCGATCAATATCTATCAATCGTCATTCCCGGCCGGATTTTTAAGGATTTATATGCTGAACGCGGCCTGCAACCGAAAAACCTTTCGCGCGCCTTGGAAGACGCCGGAACGCTGACCTCACCGTTAGTGCCCTGGAATACCTGTGGGGCTTTCATGTTCACCACGCTGGGTGTCTACCCGTTTGCCTATGCACCGTATGCCTTTTTAAATCTGATCAATCCGGTCATTTCGGCGATCTACGGCTACACCGGCCTGACGATTGAAAAATTTAAGACGGGCGAATCTGCCGAATCCGAATAATCACTGGGTCACGTACTGGGTTACTTTTTTCATTTTGCGTTCGACGCAGATGTTAATCGCCCGGACGTAGCCGCCTTCGCGGAAAGCGTCGCGTAAATGAACGATCAGGTCGTCTAATTTTTCGAAAGTGTCCGGATCGGTCTGGGCTAAAATCCGGGCGAAGGATTGCACACCCAGTAATTCGTGCCGGAAGAGAGCCTGATTTTCAAGGTAAACGTAGTCGGTGATCGTACCGGCGTCTTTTTTACGCTGGTTTTCGGTGAGAAGCAGCTCGATGTCGGCCGCCAGATCTTCGATTTCGACTTTCAGAATGGCAACGAAATTTTTAATTACGTGGCGCATAATTCCTCCAGCTTTTAAATAACCGTCACAGCGAAATTTATCATCGGCCGGATCAATTGTAAATGATTATTTTGGGGGAAACAGAGAGGAACTCAGAAAGCCAGTTTCAGAGCTACCGGGCGGTGATCGCTGATTTTAACGTCATATTCGTTCCAGCCGCCGCTCAAATAATTATCGACCAGGATGGTATTGATTGCCGAAGCCGGATTGGCAATAGCTGTAAATAGTTCGTTCGTGATCAAAATATGATCGAGGTGACTCGCATATTTCGGGTAGGAAAAAAAAGTACTGCTTCCGGTTGCGATGCCATAATCAGCAAATTGGTAAGAATCGGATCTGCTGAGAAACGGCCAGAAGACATTTACGGACTGGGCGTCAGTCAACAAGTCGTTTAAATCGCCCATGACGAT
>Ga0172371_10005382_pt1 | contig 18976 bp, 18 predicted proteins | sample Lak12m_FD_114543 | JGI IMG/M metagenome (GOLD analysis project Ga0172371, IMG submission 114543) | Freshwater microbial communities from Kabuno Bay, South-Kivu, Congo - kab_022012_12m | ecosystem: Environmental > Aquatic > Freshwater > Lake | place: Democratic Republic of the Congo: South-Kivu...
CAGGCCATCCAGTTTTTGTCAACCCCTGCGACAGCCGTGACAGAAGGGCCCCAGGTGGCTCCGTTGTTGGTGGATTTCATCACCTTAACCCCCTGGATGGATGAAGGGCCGTACATATTCTGGTAGAATAGGTTGCCGAGGCTGTCATAAGTTACCACGGGATCCCCCTGCATGGTAGCGCCGAATGAAGGGCTTGTGTCAGCCCAGTCGATCCCGTTCTCGGAATGATGCGCGTCGTTGGTATTGTAAGCAGTGAAAAACCAGGCAGGAACCTGCGGATTCTCGGCAATGTTGCTTTCACCGAAGTCTACACCGAGATTGAAGTTGTCATAATTGTTTATCGTCATGACAGTGGAAAGAGGGGCATCAGTGTTATTCGGCTGGATATTCAGCAATTCCCACGGGATCCGGTCGCGGCTCGGATCATCCTGGTACTGGGCAGAGGATGATAATGAGAATGATAAAAATACGATGGTACTCACCAGGAAAAATGACAATGGATGGTTGAAGGAGGTCAATCTTTTCATAATGTTGAGCTGGGTTTAGAAGAGGATGTTAATTTACGCGCAAAAATATAGAAAAATTAGTCACGGAGAATTAGTACTTTCGGTTGTCGCGAATTTAGTTGCCAATTTCTCAACGGGTTCAATGTATTACACTTAATGAAAACACAACAACATGAAGTACAATTTATTAGGGAACACAGGCATCCTCGTTTCGGAACTCTGTCTTGGGGCAATGACATTTGGTGGTAAAGGATTCTGGACAACCATCGGAGCATTGCCGCAGGAAGAAGTCGATCAACTGGTCAAAAAGGCGATCGAGCATGGAATCAATTTCATTGACACTGCCAATGTTTATTCAGAAGGCCTGTCGGAAATCATGACAGGACAAGCTCTGCAATCGCTCGGAATCAGCAGGCAACAAATTTTCCTTGCAACGAAAGTGAGGGCAAGGATGGGGCCCGGAGCTAACCAGGTAGGATTATCGCGGGGCCACATCATCGATTCCGTCAATGACAGTCTGATCCGGCTGGGGATGTCGCACATCGACCTGCTCTATATTCATGGAGTTGACCCGGTTACTCCGCTGGAAGAGACCATGCGCGGGTTGGAAGAGGTGGTGAGGGCAGGTAAGGTCAGGTACCTTGGGATAAGCAACCATCCTGCCTGGATGGTTGTGAAAGCCAATGACTTTGCTGATAAAATGGGCTGGACGAAGTTCGTGGCATTGCAAAATTATTATTCCATTGCCGGCCGCGACATCGAACGGGAAATCGTTCCCATGGCCCTCAGCGAAAGGCTGGGGCTGATGCCGTGGAGTCCTCTTGCCGGCGGATTCCTGACGGGTAAATATTCCCGCGACAAGCAAAAAGCCGGTGAAAGCCGCCGGGATGAATTCGATTTCCCACCGTTAAACAAGGAGGGAGCTTACCAGATCATCGATGTGATGGCTGAGATTGCCGGACGGTACACTGTTTCAGTTGCACAGGTGGCGCTGGCATGGATGCTTCGAAAACCGGCCGTGACAAGCATCATCATTGGGGCGAAAAGGACCGGCCAGTTGCTTGATAACATTGCCTCTACAAATTTGCAATTATCAGAGGATGAGATGAACTGGCTGGACCAGGTCAGCGCATTAGTGACGGAATATCCTGAGTGGATGGTGAAGAGGCAGATGGACGGGAGATTACCAGCCTGATAAGGCCGACTCAAAGGAGGATGAAATAAAAATACGTACGGTTATAAAGATCAACATCACCGGTGCTGATAGAACGGAAAACTGCAAATTCCTGGCAACCGAGGAAATCAGAAACGAAAAGGAAAAAACCGGGATACGGTTTTCTGATACTCTTTATACGAAGGATATTTGCTTGCGCTGATCTCCTCGCTGAAGCTTGAACTCCCCTGGAATAACACGATCAGCAAAAGGGACCCGGAAACACTCCAGTTAAACCACTCTCCTCCTGCCGCAACGCTGAAGAGGTAAAAACAGACCCAGATGGCTTGTTCGGCAAAGTAATTCGGATGGCGGCTGAGAGCCCAGAGACCCTTGTCAAGGAACCCCTTTTTATAGTCTCCCTTCAACTCCTGGCCGGTTCTGATTGCGGCCAGTTTTTTGCTTTGAAAGTTCCATTGCTGAATGTCGGCCATTGTTTCGAAAGCAACGAAAAGCAGCATCAGTCCTGCTGCGATGTAGTCCAAAAGTCCCAACGGCACGGCATTGTTCTGAAGTGCTATTATGGTTGGCAGGGTAAATAGCAGAATCAGGATATTCTGGTACCCTGAGATAAAGAGCAGGTTAAAGAGAGTCCATCTCCATCGCGGTTGAAATTCTGGCTTCTGCCTTAACACCAGCCAGCGGTAATCCTCTTCACCAGCCCAAAACCGCCACTGGTAAGCACCTTTCATGGCAAAATTCATTGTAAGCCTGATGCCCCATATTGTCACAAGGGTGCTCATCAGAACAAGACGCGGTGAATAATCGCCATAACCGGCAACAATCCAGGAGTAAACGACGGGCAGTATGCTCCATAACTTATCTACCTGGCTGTTGTTGCCGGTAAGTTCACCAACAATAAACGTGTATGCAATGACAATCAGCAGGAGTATGATCAGCATATTCAATGCCATCCATTCCTCCTGCTCAAGGGCAGTGCCAAAAAAATAGCTAAAAACAGGAACCGCCAGAAGGGTTATTCCCAACAGGATCGCAGTGGTAATAATTTTCATCCGTTACAAATTTGATTTCAAAAGTAACAAGAAACAGCTATTACCATCATATAAAGTTTATCCCTCGACCGGGATCCTGGAGGCATTCTGTTTCAGCCACTGATCAAATGTCAGGAGTTCCGGATTTAGCTTACGAACATAATTCAAGTCTCGTATCCCGCAGTAATAGTCGTTGAAGTCGCGTTTGAACTGGAACATGTTGCCCATCTCATCGGCACCCGGGAAACCGAAGCCACGGTAGATATCCGGATCCACATCGTGGTAATTGATCTCATTCCCAGTTGCTTTCGATAGAGCTTCAGCCATTTGCTTCCCATTCAGGTGTTCGCCGGCGATATATACCTTCTTGCCGATCATACCGGGCCCCTCCCTGAAAATGGCGTAAGCAACTTTACCGATATCCTCAGATGCAATACCTGGAAGCCGGGCATCCCCCATGGGCATGGTCAGGTAAAGTTTTCCGTCGGGTCCTTTTTGCGGTCCGGCTCCGAAAAAGATGAAATTCTCCCAATAAAAAGCAGTGTAGAGGAAAGTGGTCGGAACGCCGCCGGAGATAAAAAATTCGTTCGCCTCCTCTTTTGCATCGAAGTGCGGAACCTTGTATCCCCCAAGAAGGGTTGGCATCCGGTTGTCGGTGAGCGGGATGAATTTTCTGGTGTCTTCCAGCGTCGACCAGATTACGTGCTTTACTCCGGCTTTCTTGAGCGTCTCGGCCATGGCTTTGGCATCTGCTTTCTCTTTCTCAGCGGAAAAATGCTCCCAGAAAAAGGTGATACAGAAGGCGCCATATGCTCCGGTAAAAGCATTTTCAAGGCTGGCATGATCATCGAGGTCTGCAAATACCACTTCCGCTCCCATCTCCGCCAGTGCGCGGGCTTTATCACTGTTCACGTTACGCGTTATCGCGCGAACGGTGAACGGACTGTTTTTGTCCTGCAGGATCGCACGGACAAGGCCACCACCCTGTGCTCCGGTGGCTCCCATTACAGCTATGATTTTTTTTTCAGTCATACTATATACTTTAAAAATTTTACAATGAATAAAGTTCATTACCCGTTGTTCAACACGGTTTACATCTTCATACGGGTACAATTGTGCAAAAATACTATTTTAATTAATACTTATTCTAAATAATACCAAAGAAAGTTTGCTGCGATAGATGGAACGACAGCACGGATCCTGGTCTATTCTATGGTTGTTTGTACAGGCCAACCTGCAGGATGGTCGGTTCAGACCTGGATTCGTCGGGGATAAACCGTATTTTTTGTGAAGTAACCGTGTGAAAACGGAGAAGCCGTTTGTAGCCAACTGTAGTACCGGTAGAGAATGTTTTCCAAGCGTTTCCGTCAAAGGCCTCGAGATGGAACCTTTCAATCCGCTGGCCCGCTCTGATGTCCTCCTGAACCAGGGCTACGTCGAACGTCACGGGTTGTGGCAGGGTATACTCCATCAGTCCGTTGTATGACTTTACCGCAGCCCCTTCCAGGAGGTTGGGCCGGAAGGTCTCATCCAGGATCTTTTTCATTCCCCTGAGGCTTCGGATGTCGGCAGCATGGATCCGGCCCCGCTTGTCGGGAGGGATATTCAGCAACAGGACAGAGTTCATCCCAACAGAATGAAAATAGATGTCGACCAGCTGTTCAGGCGATTTTACCAGGCTGTCGTCTGATGTATGGTAGAACCAGCCGGGCCTGATCGAAACATCCGTTTCGGCGGGATACCAGGCAAGGGTTCGGGCTCCTTTCAGCTTCTCCCGGCTCCCCAGGTCTTCAGCGGTCCGGTCCACGGGGATAAAAGCATTATCCGGGGAAAAGTGATGCATGGAAGCCTCCAATGGATCGGGCGGTTTGACCACATCGGGAAGGACGCTCCATTCGGTGGACCTTCCATAGCCTGATTCCGTTCCCACCCAGCGTACATCCGGCCCGCGGATAGCGATCACCGCTCCTGGCTGTAGCTCCCTGACCATTGCGTAATACGACATCCAGTCGTACACCTGCATCCTCCCGTCAGGTCCCTCCGCACAGGCGCCGTCAAACCAAACTTCTGAGACTTCTCCGTACTGCGTGAGCAACTCCCTGAGCTGGTTCAGGAAAAATTCGTTGTATCGTTCCGAATCCCCGTACGAAGCCTCATGCCTGTCCCATGGCGACAGGTAAAATCCAAACTTCAATCCATATTCCCGGCAGGCGGATGCCACCTCGCCAACCACATCACCGTTCCCTTTTTTCCATGGACTTGAGGCAACCGAATGGCTGGTGTATTTTGATGGCCAGAGGCAGAAACCATCATGGTGTTTGGCAGTGATGATCACCAGCTTCATCCCGGCATTCCGCGTCACCCTGACCCACTGCCTGGCGTTCAGTCCGGATGGATTGAACAGTTCAGGATCTTCACTCCCGTCTCCCCACTCCCTGTCGGTAAACGTGTTTATCCCGAAGTGAAAAAAGCCGATAAACTCATTCCGCTGCCATTCAAGCTGGTTGGCCGAGGGGCTGATGCCGGCGGCTTTCCGGATGATCTCTTCAGGTGTCGCACCCGGACTGATAATTTCAAAATTATTCCCGGTATAGACGGGCTTATTTTCCTGGGATATGAGGGAACAGGCAAAGGCCAGGTTTATGATGGCCATTACAACTACCCTGACCCTTGCAGGAGCAGGTTTTATACGAACCTTTCTGTCAGTTACCATTATCCCGGCGTTGAGGTTGATTTGTCATTTTGCTATTTTTTCATTTTATTTTAAGAGATGTCATGGTCAGCGAACCCATAAAGGCCTTGTCATTGAAGATCTCGACCGTATCCTGATCTTCCTGCAGGGCCAGCGCGTAAAGCAGAGGCAGAAAATGTTCCGGCGTCGGAATAGCCAGGTCAAATGCTTTTCCCTGCGACTGGTAGCCGATCAGCGAACGATGATCCTTTGCCCGGATAAACGATTTCATCTTCTCATTGGCTTCGATGGCCCAGTCGTAGCCGAAACCGCGCTGATCCACCCGGTCCCAGGCCACCAGGGCCAGGTTATGAACCATGTTCCCGCTGGCGAGGATCAGGATCCCTTTCCGGCGTAGCGGGGTAAGCTTCCGGGCAAGGTTATAATGGAACCCGGCAGGCTGTGTGCGATCAAGGCTTAATTGTACGACAGGGATATCAGCATCCGGGAAGATCCTTTTCAGCACACTCCAGCATCCATGATCAAGTCCCCATTCGAAATCCGTCGTAATACGGTTCTCACCGGCAAGGTCGATAATAGCTTCTGCAAGTTCCGGACTTCCCGGGGCAGGATATTGAACTGCATAAAGCTCCCGGGGGAATCCTCCGAAATCGTGTATAGTCCGTGGCTGATGCATGGCAGTGACACGGACTCCCCGCGTTTCCCAGTGAGCAGAGATACACAGAATGGCTGCCGGTTCAGGCAGCGTGGCCCCAATACCTCTCCATCCTTCCACAAAGTTGTTCTCTTCAATAGCATTCATCGGGCTTCCGTGGCCGATAAACAGAACCGGCATTTTTTCAGTAGCACTGACAGAAAGGGTTATATTGTCCGGTTTTTTTTGGACCATGGCAGGAATTCTCAGAGACTCCCTGCGAAATTAAAAAGAAAAGTTATACCCGGCAGTGACAGCAGTAGCGGAGTCTGCCCGCGTGTCCCGATCCTTTGGAAGCCTTGGCGCATAAAAAGCTGCCTTAACTTGTGAGACGACTCCTTTTTATCAGGAATCATCATGGGATGTCAAGAAGGAATTAACTAGTGTATAACCGGAAAGCCTCCTGCCGGTTGATACAAAAGGTGTTCGTTAGTGTTCTTTTGATTTGTTTTCTAATTAATCGAGTTTGAGTGAGAAGGTTATCTGTTGATAATCAGTTTGAAGGTATAAGTTTGTTCACCTGCGAACACTTTCAGGATATAAATTCCGGACGGGATGTCGCCAAGAATAAAATCATGCTTTGATTCCCCGGAAATCTTTTCTGAGTGTATTTCCTTCCCGAAAAGGGTGTAAATAGATATATTGAAATCCTGTTGAAGAAATTCTCCTGTCTTAGCTACTGTGAAGGTTCCCCCGGAAGGATTGGGATAAACCCGGAAAGCATTGTTATCAGAATTTTTTGGTTCAGGTTCTTCTCCGGGGACCTCTCCGGATCCTATTGGATTTGAACTTTCAGGACTCAATGAACTGCAAGGAATGCACTGGGTTGTAATGAATGCATGCAGATAACCGCTTGCCGTGATGGTCCCTGCTGAAGAGACTGTCCAGGTATAATTCACCATGCCGGATTCCGTGAAATAGACATTTCCTGTCGACCCGGCGCAAACAGGGGAAGCGCCAGTGAGGGTTGGTAAGAAAGCCGGCTGTTCTGTTATGAGAACGGATAATGTCCCACTGCATTGGTTGAAATCGGTTACCGTCACAGTGTAGGAGCCGGCCGGCAGTCCGGATATATCTTCTGTGCTGTCATTGGTGCTCCACAGATAATTAAAACCTGGAGTGCCTCCTGTTATAGTCAGATCAATACTTCCTGTGGAAGCTCCGTTACAGAGCACGTTTACATGGATCCGGCAAGGCTGAATAAAATCCTCCACCTGGGTTAACTGGTCAGCCCGGGGTAAAAACCGCATCAATTTTATCCCGTTTAACTGTTTTTTTCGTAACATTGCACCCTCTTTTATTTAGATATATACTTATGATGTCTGCAACCATTAAGGTTAAAAAAGGCCTTGATATTCACCTTGTTGGAGAAGCTTCAAAAACTGTCGTCCCCATTTCCCCCCGGTTGATTGCCTCCAAACCCATCGATTTTATCGGCCTTTTCCCGAAAGTCCTTGTCCAGGAAGGCGATGAAGTAAAAGCCGGAACGCCGCTGTATCATGACAAATTCAGGGACCAGATACTTTTTACCTCTCCGGTTAGCGGAAAGGTCCAGGAGATCCGCAGAGGGGAGAAAAGATTGCTGCTGGAGATCATCGTTGAAGCGGATGACAAAATCGAATACGTCAATTTCGGGAAAGCCGACCCCAACAGTATGTCGCGGGAACAGGTAGCGGAAAAGCTCCTTCAATGCGGACTCTGGCCTCTTATCAGGCAACGGCCTTTCAGTACCATTGCCAACCCGGCCGACAATCCCAAAGCCATTTTCATCCCTGCCTTCGATACCGCCCCCCTGGCTCCCGACTACAACTTTATTGTTGAAGGGCAGGCCGAAGCATTTCAGACCGGTATTGACGCACTGAGAAAACTGACTTCCGGAAAGGTACACCTGAACGTATTTGACGCCCCTTCCACTTCCCGGGTTTTCCTTGAAACCAAAGGTGTGGAGATAAACCGGTTCTCCGGGCCGCACCCGACCGGGAATGTGAGCACACAGGTAAGCAGGCTGGATCCGATCAACAAAGGGGATGTGATCTGGTACCTCCGGCCCCAGGAAGTTTTGATGATAGGCAGGCTATTCCTGACCGGAAAATACGATGCCACAAAACTGTATGCCCTTACCGGCTCGATGATCCTGAATCCTGCCTATTACAAGACATTGAACGGGGCCTGTATTCTCGACATGATCAGTGGAAACAGGTTTGGCGGGAGTCCAAGATATATCAGCGGAAACGTACTTACCGGATCCAGGATCACCCCGGATGGATACGCAGGGTTCTACGATTCCCAGATAACAGTGATCCCCGAAGGCGACTATTCCGAGTTCTTCGGATGGGCTTGGCCCGGGTTTGATAAGTTCAGTTTCTACAGCCAGTTCTTCGCCCCTTTGTTTCCCAAAAAGAAATACAAACTCGATACAAACATCCACGGAGGAGAACGTGCTTTCGTTATGACCGGGAAATACGAGAAGGTGTTTCCATTCGATATTTACCCGATGCAACTGATCAAAGCAATTATGGTGGAAGACATCGACCTCATGGAGAACCTGGGCATCTACGAGATAGACCACGAAGATTTCTCCCTGGTTGAATTCATTGATACCTCCAAAACGGAGATCCAGTCAATCGTACGGAAAGGGCTTGATTTTCTGCGGATAGAAACCACCTAGTCATCAATATACAAACCACCTACTGGAATGAAAGGACTGAGAAGATATCTCGACAAGGTAAAACCCCATTTTGAAAAAGGAGGAAAGCTTGAAAAGCTTCATTCAACCTTTGAAGCATTCGAGTCGTTCCTCTTCGTCCCCGACAAGGTGACCTTCAAGGGGAGCCACATACGGGATGCGGTTGACATGAAGAGAACCATGAGCGTTGTGGTGATCGCCCTGATCCCCCCGTTGTTGTTCGGAATGTGGAATGTTGGCTTCGAGCATTTCCTCGCCAACGACATCGAAGCTACCCTCTGGCAGAACTTCTGGTTTGGCTTTCTCCAGGTTTTGCCCATCATCATCGTATCGTATGTGACCGGACTTGCCATTGAATTCGCTTTTGCCCAGGCACGTGGCCATGAGGTCAATGAAGGATTCCTTGTGACCGGAATGCTGATCCCGCTGATCATGCCTCCCGATGTGCCTCTCTGGATGGTAGCCGTATCCACTGCGTTTGCCGTGATCTTCGGAAAAGAGGTCTTTGGTGGCACCGGCATGAACATCCTCAACCCGGCACTGACGGCCAGGGCTTTTCTTTTCTTTGCCTACCCGAAGGACATCTCGGGCGACAAGGTATGGATCGCGGACAAGCCGGATGCCTTTTCAGGAGCAACTCCGCTCGGTGATGCCATGGTGGGAGAGGTACACAAGATCCCCAACCCGATGGACATGTTCCTGGGATTCATCCCGGGCTCCATCGGTGAAACCTCCAAACTGGCCATCCTCATTGGGGCCCTGATCCTGATTATCACCGGTGTTGGCAGCTGGCGTATCATGCTATCTGTGGTGGTTGGCGGGATTGTGATGGGGCTGATCTTCAACCTGGTAGCCATCAACGACTACATGATGGTCCCGGCATGGAAACAGCTTGTGATGGGAGGCTTTGCCTTCGGGGCTGTTTACATGGCCACGGACCCGGTCACAGCCACTCAGACCACAAAAGGAAAGTATATCTACGGATTCCTGATAGGCTTCTTTGCCATCATGGTGAGGGTATTTAATCCCGCCTACCCCGAAGGCATGATGATGGCCATCCTTTTCATGAATGTCTTTGCCCCGCTTATTGACCATTACGTTATTCAGGCGAATATAAGCAAGCGACGAAAACGGTGGCAGAAAGCTCATGTCAACATCTGATTGAAAAACTGTATAAAGCAATTACCGAATGTTTACAAACCGATATATTTTCATCTATTCGACGGTCATGGTGGTCGTTGTGGCGGTTCTGCTGTCACTTACGGCAATGCTTCTTCAGCCAAAACAGGAAGAAAACATGACCATTGCCAAGATCCAGGGGATCCTTGCTGCCGTGAATATCACTGCAACTCCTGAAAATGCCGAGGAGTTGTACAAAAAGTATTTTAGGACAGAAGCTGCCATTGACCAGAATGGCCAGGTGGCCAGTTTGTTCAGGGATGGAACACTGGTGCAGGGCAATGTGAGGCCGTTCAGCATCGACATGAAAAAGGAACTGTACAACAAGAAGATGGGAACTCCGTTTTTGAGTCCCTTTTTCATCGCAGAGATTGAGGGAGATACACTATACATCGTCCCATTGCGTGGGGTCGGCCTCTGGGGGCCGCTTTACGGGAACATTGCATTCGGTCCCGACTTTAACGAGATCATCGGAGCCCAGTTCTCTCACGACAAAGAGACACCTGGGTTGGGGGCTGAAATATCGTTGAAAGCGTTTTCGGACCAGTTTATTGGTAAAACGGTGTTTGACGATGCCGGCAATTTCGTTTCGATTAAAGTGGTGAAGGGTGGGGTGTCTACTCTGGCCCCAGCAAAGCAGGATCACGGAGTGGATGCCATTTCAGGTGGTACCATTACAAGTAATGGGGTTACTGATATGCTGAACAACTGTCTTGAAAATTACATTTCTTACATTAAAAACAATATCGACAAATGAGTACGGAAGTAAAAGAGCGGGATCCCTGGTTCTCTCCGAAGAACCGAAAGTTGATAAGCGCACCCCTGAACCGGGAAAATCCGATCACCATGCAGGTGCTGGGCATCTGCTCTGCCCTGGCTGTAACGGCCAAACTGGAGCCGGCGGTTGTCATGGCTATTTCCGTTACCTTCGTCACAGGCGTGGGAAACCTTTTGATATCGCTCATGCGGAAGAGCATTGCCCCCAGGATCCGGATCATCGTCCAGCTGGTAGTGATCGCCACCCTGGTCATCCTCGTCGACCAGTTCCTGAAAGCCTATGCTTTCAACGTCAGTAAGCAGTTGTCGGTGTTTGTGGGCTTGATCATCACCAACTGCATCATCATGGGAAGGTTCGAAGCTTTTGGAATGGTCAACAAACCATGGCCCTCATTCCTCGATGGCATCGGCAATGGTCTTGGTTATGGCTTGATTCTCATTGTGGTTGGCTTTATAAGGGAGCTTCTGGGGTCAGGTTCAGTTTGGGGCTTTCCAATCATGGAAAAACTCGGTCTGTACAAGATTGGATATGAAAACAACGGCATGATGATCCTGCCTCCGATGGCACTCATCGTGGTGGGTGTGATCATCTGGATCCAGCGTACCAAGGTCCGCGAACTCATTGAAGACAAATAGTGTGAACCTGTTCAAGTAATCTGATCATGCAAGAAATTACCAACATATTCGTCAAGTCCATCTTTATCGACAATATGATCTTCGCCTACTTCCTCGGCATGTGTTCCTACCTTGCCGTTTCGAAGACCGTGAAGACCTCAGCCGGCCTCGGAATTGCCGTCATTTTCGTGATGGGTATCACCGTTCCGGTCAACTACCTGATCTATGAATACCTGCTGGGCCCCGGCGCCCTGGCCTGGCTCGACCCCTCCTTTTCCGATGTCAGCCTCGACTTTCTCGCCTTCATCATTTTCATCGCTGTGATCGCTTCTATGGTCCAGTTGGTAGAGATGGTCATCGAGAAATTTTCGCCGGCCCTCTATAATTCGCTGGGAATATTCCTGCCGCTGATCGCCGTGAACTGTGCCATCCTGGGCGGTTCACTGTTCATGCAGGAGAGGGAGTACCAATCCATTGCTGAAGCCACGTCATTCGGATTGGGATCCGGAATTGGCTGGCTGATCGCCATCGTGGGCATCGCAGCCATCCGGGAAAAAATACGTTATTCGAATGTGCCGGCTCCCCTCAGGGGACTGGGAATCACCTTTATCATCACCGGATTGATGGGGATTGCATTCATGATGTTTATGGGAATTAAATTCTAAGCACGCTCAACAAAAAAGATATGATTCTGCAAATCAGTATCGGAGGTATTGTTTTATCGGGCATCGTCGTATTTCTCGCCGTGTTGCTCTTACTGGTCGCCATGTTACTCTATGCCAGGAAAAAACTGACCCCCCAGGGTGAAGTCAGGCTGATCATCAACGGGGAAAGAGATTTGGGAGTCAGCCCGGGATCCACCCTGCTGACCACCCTCTCCACCAATGAAATATTCCTGCCTTCTGCCTGTGGCGGAGGAGGAACATGTGCCCTGTGCAAATGCCAGGTGACGGATGGCGGCGGTAGCATCCTGCCGACAGAAGTCGGTTATTTCACCCGCAAAGAGCAGCAGAACAACTGGAGGTTGGCCTGCCAGGTCAAGGTTCGGGAAGACATGAAGATCGAAATACCACCCGAAGTGTTCGGCATCCGGAAATGGGAGTGCGAAGTGGTGTCGAACCGGAATGTGGCTACCTACATCAAGGAATTTGTGGTAAAACTGCCGGAAGGGGATACCATTGAATTTCAGTCGGGCGGGTACGTGCAGATCGATGTCCCCAAATGTGAGGTAGACTACAAGGATATCTTTGTTGAACAGGCATACATTGATGACTGGGACAAATACAAGATGTGGGACCTGAAGATGAAGAACCCTGAACCGGTGTTCCGTGCCTACTCCATGGCCAACCAGCCATCGGAAGACAAAATCATCATGCTCAATATCCGGATTGCATCGCCACCATGGGACAGCAAGACTTGTACCTTCATGAAGGTCAACCCGGGTATCTGTTCATCATTCATATTTTCCAGGAAACCGGGCGACAAGGTGACAATCTCAGGTCCTTACGGGGAGTTCTTCATCAAGGATACCAACCGGGAAATGATGTTTATCGGGGGCGGTGCAGGGATGGCTCCCATGCGTTCCCATATTTTTGACCTGTTCAAGACCAAGCATTCAAAACGAAAGGCGTCGTTCTGGTACGGAGGAAGATCACTCAAGGAGTTATTTTACGTGGAGGAGTTCGAACAGATTGCCGAAGACCATCCCAACTTTACCTTCCATGTCGCGCTGTCGGAGGCGCAGCCGGAAGATTACTGGGACGGCCCGGTTGGGTTTATTCATAAGGTGATCATGGATTCCTACCTGAAGTATCATCCTGAGCCTGAGGAGATCGAATATTATCTGTGCGGCCCTCCGCTCATGAACGATGCCGTGCTTAAGATGCTCGATGATTACGGCGTGCCGGATGAAATGATCGCGTTTGATGATTTCGGAGTCTAAGGAAACTTTCACAGATCAACGATAGTTGCAAACTTTCTTCACTCCGTGTATAAAGCCGTTACGGCTGTTAGCCATGTGGCAAAAATTTTCCCTGCCATCAATTAGCTTTCCATCGTTTATTCTTTTGTTGGTCGTTATCCTGTTGACCGGCTGCGGCCCCGGCAGGTCATCGGAAAAGATACAGTTTACAGGGCAGGCCCAGGGGACGTATTACGCCATTACCTATTTTGACCGGGCAAAAAGGAATTTTCAGCCCTCCATCGACTCCCTGCTGAGATCATTTGACCTCACAGCATCCCTTTGGGTAGATACCTCCATGATCAACAGGGTAAACAACAATGAGGATGTCGTATTGAATGATGACTTCCTGGCGCTTTTCAGGATGTCGCAGGAGGTTTCGGAAGCGACAAACGGGTGTTTTGATATCACCGTCGGCCCCCTGGTAAAAGCCTGGGGATTCGGACCCGGTTACGAGCCTGCCATCGGCCAGGGAACTGTCGATAGTTTACTCCCCCTGGTTGGATTCAGGAATATCCTGGTCAGGAACAACAGGCTGATCAAGTCGGATCCGGGAATAAAGATCGATTTCAATGCCATCGCGCAGGGCTATTCTGTCGACCTAATTTCCCAGTTCCTGAAATCGAAAGGCATCGGGAACCACATCGTGGATATCGGAGGGGAGATCTTTGCCCATGGCGCCAAACCTGGAGGAAAGCCGTGGGTGGTAGGGATCGAAAAACCTTCTGAAGACCAATCCTCCGTCCGGGAGCTTGAAGTGGAACTGCCTGTCACCGACAGAGCCGTTGCGACATCAGGGAACTACCGGAAATACTATGAAAAAGATGGAGTCCGCTTTTCTCATACTATCGATCCGCACACCGGTTACCCGGTAAAGCACACCCTGCTGGGAGTGACAGTCGTAGCTGACAACTGCGCCTGTGCCGATGCGTATGCCACTGCATTCATGGTGATGGGGCTTAACAGCGCCCTGCAGTTTCTCAACGGAAACAAGACCGGACTTGAAGCCTATTTCATCAGTTCGGCACCGGATGGAAGGTTGGAAACGGTGATGACACAAGGGCTGAAGGAGTCCCTGAAAGAGATCCGGTAGTTCCCTGCTTGCGATTTCAGGTCATCCCGTTGATCCAAATCGTTTCTATTTTAGAAGAGACATAGTTGTATTTCGACATATAAATAGATCAATTCATCAAGAAGATTTTTGTCCGGAATAATGCCCGTGTATATTTGCTGCGTCAATGAAAACTGTGATTTCGCACATCAATTCATCAAAAAGGTCGCGATGAAGCAAGGGAAAGGAATCTTAGGCATTCTGGTTGTGTTTGCAATTGGAACCATCGGGTTAAGGGCGGAGGACACGCTTTACATCAAAGAAAAAACAGGGAACCGGAGCTCAATTGCCCTTTCAGAGATCCGTAAACTGGAGTTTTCTGAAGGCAACATGGTGGTTACAGACACCCAGGCATCCACGCTTATTTTTGCCCTGACCGGGATCCGATCTCTGAGTTTTCGGAACCACACTACGGGCATAAGTGGAAACAAACTTATACAACCTCCGGTCCTGATTGTTTACCCCAATCCTGTGCGCACAAAGCTATTTGTCAAAGTATCCGGGGATTTGTCATCGGAAGGGAAATTTGAGATCGTTGATTTGAAAGGCAGGATTCTATACCTGACCCGGATGGATACCCAAACACTGGAAATTGACGTCGGTAGATTATTAACTGGCGTATATATATGCCGGCTGCGATCCGGTCCCGGGATTTACACAAAAAGGTTCATCAAAGAAGAATAGTAAATATCGACACGATATGAAAAAAATCTCAACTGTTTTCATAACGCTAATGATCCTGAATGGGATGAGCCTGGCTCAAAGCGATACCATGTATATTTTCTATACCGGGTCTCCCGTTTACAAGCGGGCTGTCGCACAGATCGACAGTGTGATATTTTACGAGGCACCGGGTACGGTGACAGATATTGACGGGAACGTTTACTCTACGATCCGGATTGGCAATCAGATCTGGATGGCAGAGAACCTGAAGGTAACGCATTACAGGAATGGAGATCCTGTACCCAATGTAGCCGATACTTCAACGTGGTCCACCTTGGTGACCGGAGCCTATTGCTGGTACGACAACGATAGCTCCAACAGGACTGTTTACGGAAACATGTACAATTGGTTTGCTGTCTCCGACCCCCGACAGATAGCCCCTGCAGGATGGCATGTCCCAACCGATGCCGAATGGACGATGCTGGTGAACTTCCTTGGGTATACCGCTGTGGCAGGCGGAAAAATGAAAGAAGAAGGTACCGCGCACTGGAATGCTCCGAACACCGGGGCGACCAACGAAAGCGGATTTACTGCCCTCCCCGGTGGTTACAGGTACACCCCAAACGGTTCTTTTCGTAAAATGGGGGACGACGGTGACTGGTGGAGCAGTACGGCAGTTGATTCAGCTTACGCCTGGTTCCGCAACATATATTACGACCAGGCGGCGTGCGGAAGGTATTACTACAACAAGCAAAACGGTTTTTCGGTACGATGTGTGATGGATGAAACGGCTAATTAGCGGGTCATCTTTTTCGATGCTATTGTTCCATGCATTCCCGGCGGTCCGCTGCTCTTGTTTTCGCAGCTCACTCCGTCATCGTTGTTGCCGCAGGTGCAGCCGAATGATCTTCCGGTTGCCGAATCCACGCTCGAACAGGATTTTTTAAACTCCCCGTCTTTTTTCACGAACATCCTGATGGCTATCGCAGCGATTGCGATGCCGATGAATACGACTGACAACAAGATGACTTTCCACATATCTGTTCGGCAAAATTTAACATTCCGGCGACAAAGTTACCCTGTTTTTTTACCGGTTTTCATTTTTATCCTACATTTGTTAAAGCGTTCAGGTAAGGTCAGCCTCCTGAGATCAACAACCGGTACCATGTTTTTAGACGCCTCCGATTATGAAAAGACCATCGCCACCCTAAAGGAAAGGGAGAAGGAGATGAAATGCCTTTACAAAGTCCAGGAGATCATTTACGACGACCTGCCTGTTGACGAATTTCTGATGGAGATCGTAAAGCATATCTGGGGAGGGTGGCAATATCCGGTGATTACACGGGTGAAAATATTCTATGAAGACAAGGTATTCAGGGAGCCAGGATGGGAAGAGACCGAATGGATCCAGTCGGCTGATATCGTGATCGACGAACAGGTATCCGGCAGGATAGAGGTCTGTTATACACAGCCCAGGCAACTGATCGGAAGCAGCCCCTTCCTGCCTGAAGAACAAAAACTGCTGAATACCATTGCTGCAAATATCGGAAGCTATATTTTCAATAAAAAATTGCAGGAGACCCTCAAAGCACTCGAACAGGAAAAATTACCGGAAACGGAAAAGGAAGAAAACATGTTCGATCTGCTTCCTTCCAGGGCTGACGTACACTGGCTTTGGAGAAGGGAGATGGTGAACCGGATTGCCGCAAAGATCGATCTTGAACAACTCGGACTGGAAGCGATGTACCTGATAGGAAGTACCAAAAGTGGCGCCTGTGGACCTGCCAGTGACATTGACATCATGGTTCATTTTACGGGGGACCAGCAGCAGGAGTGTATGCTGAAAGCCTGGTTCACGGGATGGAGCCAGTGCCTGTCGGAGATCAATTATGTTAAAACCGGTTACCGGACCGACGGCCTGATAGACCTGCACATCATCACCGACGACGACATCAGGAAGCAGACCAGTTTCGCCTGTATGATAAGAGCGGTGACCAACGGAGCTACCCTCATTAAGAAGAGACCGGATGGCTGATTGTTTCTTTGTTTCCGATCTCCACGGCAGAACAGAACGGTATGCAAAGCTCTTTTCCCTGATTGAACGCGACCGGCCAGCAGCCTTGTTTATAGGAGGGGATCTGCTTCCTCATTTCATGATCAGGAGTGAACTTTTCACTGACTTTATCGCTGATTACCTCTTTCCCAACTTCTCCCGCCTTCAGGAACTTTTGCAGGAGGATTATCCCGAGACTTTCCTGATACTGGGAAATGATGACGCCCGGATGGATGAACCGGAATTCAAAAAAGGAGAGTCAGAGGGGCTCTTCCACTACATCAACCAACGGAAGGTGATGATGGGCCGGCATAATGTATTCGGATACTCTTTCGTCCCTCCAACGCCCTTCCGCCTGAAGGACTGGGAGAAATACGACGTTTCCCGGTACGTTGATCCCGGATGTGTTCCTCCCGACGAAGGATTCAGGACCATGGAACCAAAAGAAAACATGGAGTACGCTACCATTCAGAAAGATCTGGAAATCCTGACGCGGGACGAAGACCTGTCCGGTGCCATACTCCTGTTTCATTCGCCTCCGTATGAGACGGTTCTCGACAGAGCGGCACTCGATGGCATGATGGTGGATCATGTTCCGCTGGACCTCCATGTGGGGAGCATCGCCATTAAACGGTTCATCGAGGAAAAGCAGCCAATGCTTACCCTTCACGGACATATCCATGAATCAGCACGCATCACCGGAAAATGGATGACACGTATTGGCAGGACGGTTTCATTCAACGCAGCTCACGACGGACCAGAGCTTTCAGTGATCCGGTTCAGCCCTGAACATCCTGAGAAGGCAGACCGGGACCTCTGCTGAGGGAATCCGATAAATTGCTATACGGATAATCAGTGAATGGTCCCGCCAATGAAGAGAATTGTCCCAGTCAGGGCATAGCTCGTTAGATCCTGTCTTTCATTGACTACTGCACGAAGAAAATAGGTCCCGTCAGACATGTTTCCTGATCTCCGCATTTCCTGAACCACCGTACCCTTCACATGGTCGATCCGGCATGGCTGGCCAACCTGCTGACCGGCTGTGTTATACATCATCAGGGTTACATCAGACCACTCCGGAACGGTAAACTCGAGTGTGGCTTTTTCTGTCACCGGGTTGGGATAGACTTTGATACCCGTAGAGGGCTTGAGGGCCATGTTTTCACTGATCCCGGTGTTGAATGGCCTCATCAGCACTGTCTGGTCGAGGATCACCTCCAGAGGATCGGGGCCGATCTTCGTCAGGGTGTTGACATAAAGCCGGAAACCAATGTTGGCCGTATCGTTCACGTTAATCCCCTCCAGGATGTTGTGCGTATCTGAAGGGACGATGTACACGTTTGGATTTCCGGGAATCGGATGACGGGAAAAGCACCAGGCATAGAATCTGTCGGCAATAGCGGTATCAGCGACGTACTGCCTGGCGCTTTTCTCCATCATGAAATTGGTGATCCCTCCGAAACCCGTCAAATATTTTTTCCCGTAGATCGTGGCATTGGTATAGACCGCCTTGCCGGTTTTAACGTGATCCACCCCGTAAACAAGAGCAATGTCATTTTCCCTGAACTGAAAATCAGAGGTCAGGATGTACAGGGCATCGTGATTGTCTCCGAGGGCGTCCATCCCCTGCTGGATGGCTGAAAAGCCTTCAATGACCCAGGGGCTCGGCTGAAGCCAGATCATCAAGTAATTGGCGTGCCAGGCCTCGTAGATCCCCTCTTCGACCAATGAAAGATCGGGTAGCAGATCGAATTCATTCACTCCGCATGTTCGGGGCAGGAAAGAAGCAAGCTTAAAGGGGACCGGCGGGGGTGGCTCAAGCGGCGTGACCCGCA
>Ga0172371_10005384_pt1 | contig 18974 bp, 12 predicted proteins | sample Lak12m_FD_114543 | JGI IMG/M metagenome (GOLD analysis project Ga0172371, IMG submission 114543) | Freshwater microbial communities from Kabuno Bay, South-Kivu, Congo - kab_022012_12m | ecosystem: Environmental > Aquatic > Freshwater > Lake | place: Democratic Republic of the Congo: South-Kivu...
GGAAAATTTTTATAAAGGGTGTTAAGGAATATGCAGCCAAGACACTTTCACACATCCCTGGACTCGATCCCGATATCGAGGTAATTTAAGAAACCCCCGGCTCCTGCCGGGGGAGAGTCATTATTTGTTTAGTTAAGGGAAGGGCGCCTCTCATAATTCAACCGCTGTTACTCCGGTTTTTGCGGGAATGAAACTTTAAGAGGCTTTGTAAAGCTTGAGAATAATTAAATGTAAGGGGAAAAAATGAAAAAATCGTTTGCTATCGTTGAAAACATGCTGACGCTTAGTATGCTGATCTGTACAACACTTTTTATTATCGCCGGCTGCGGCAAGAACGATACCGCCGGGACGCCGAAAACAGAGTCCGATGCCGCGCTGGAAAGCGTCACCGCGCCGAAGGCAGAGCCGTCAAAAGTCCTGGTGGAAGTCAACGGCAAAAAATTCACCCAGGCCGACGCTGATAAGGAAATCAGCGGCAAGCTGGCAGGCCTCCTGGGACAGGTTCCCGAGGCCCAGCTGGTTCAGATCAGGGAGAATATGCTGAAGGAGTGCGTTGATGATTTTGTCAGCCGCACCCTTCTGGTAGAAGCGGCAGACCGGGACAAGATCACGGTCGGGGATGCGGAGGTAACGGCCGCTGTTGATAAAATAAAAAATAATCTGCCGCCGGACGTGACCCTGGAAGAGGCTTTGAAAAGAAGCGGCATGACCCCGGAAAGCCTGAAAACGGATGTGGCACTGGGCCTGCGGCTCAACAAATTGATTGAGGCGCAGATGAAGGACAAAAAAGCTCCCGCTGACAAAGAGATAAAGGAGTATTACGAGGGCAACAAAAAGCAGTTTGAAGCTCCGGAAACCGTGCATGCCCGCCATATCCTGTTCAAGACAGAGGAGAGGGATGATCAAAAGGTAAAGGATGAAAAAAAGGCCAAAGCTGAAGACGTCCGCAAGCAGCTCGCCGGCGGCGCAGACTTCGCCAAGCTGGCCAAGGAAAAATCTGACTGCCCAAGCAAAAAAAATGGCGGCGACCTTGGAACTTTTCAGCGCGGGCAGATGGTGAAGCCGTTCGAGGATGCAGCGTTTAAACAGGAGGTGAAGGCGATCGGTCCCGTTGTTGAAACCCAGTTCGGCTACCATATTCTTCAGGCGCTCGAGCATAACCAGGCCAGGACCAAGTCCCTGGATGAAGTCAAGGACAGCATCGTTAAAACCATTCAGCAGAAAAGATTACAGGCCGCGGCAGAGAGCTACCTTGCCGGGCTCAGAGCCCGGGCAAAAATTGTCTATGCTTCCGGGATGGCACCTGCTGCGGATAAGGTAAATTCCACAGCTAAACAAGACAAGGCGCAGGCTGACCCCATGGCCCCTGCTGAAAAAAAATAACCGGTTGAGACAGCGGTTTTATTGCCGGAGGGAACGCTTGTGCGCGCTCCCTCTTTTTTTAGCAGCGGTAGCGTGCTATAGTACATATCTATGATTCATATACGCAACTTCAGCATCATCGCTCATATCGATCATGGCAAATCAACCCTTGCCGACCGCCTTATCCAGTACGCGGGTCTGGTAGACGCGCGGCAGTTCCGCGACCAGATTCTGGACACCATGGATATCGAGCGGGAGCGGGGCATCACCATCAAAAGCCAGACCGTGAGTCTGCCGTATACGAACAAAAGCGGCGAGACGTTTGAACTCAATCTGATCGACACGCCGGGGCATGTGGATTTTTCCTATGAGGTGTCCCGGGCACTCGCCTCGTGCGAGGGCGTGCTGCTGCTGGTGGACGCAGCCCAGGGCGTGGAAGCGCAAACAGTCGCCAACCTCTATGCGGCACTGGAGCATGATCTGGAGATTATACCGGTGATTAATAAGATTGACCTCCCCTCGGCAGACATAGAGCGGGTCAAGGAGGAAATTGAGGCAGAACTCGGGCTTGATGCAGAGGAGGCGCTGCTCTGCTCGGCAAAAGAGGGGACCGGCATAGTAGAAATACTCGAGGCCGTGACCCGGCGCATACCGCCGCCGAAGGGAAGCGCTGACCAGCCTTTGGCTGCGCTTATTTTTGATGCCCACTACGACGTTTTCCGGGGAACGATTGTAAGCTGCAGGGTTTTTAACGGCAGCGTAAAGCCCGGTGACACGATCCGGCTCATGTCAAACGGCGCAACGTATAAGGTCGAGGAAGTCGGCTTTTTCCGCCTTGTTCGCGTTCCGCAGAAAGAGCTGGTTGCCGGAGAGGTGGGATACATTATTGCCGGCATAAAGACCGTGAGTGATACCCGGATCGGGGATACCATAACGCGCGAGGAAAATCAGGCTGCCGCGGCTCTGCCCGGATTCAAAGAGGTGAAGCCCATGGTATTTTCCTCCCTGTACCCCATTGCCGCTGATGATTATCAGTCGCTCACCGAGGCTTTGGAGAAGTATAAATTAAACGATGCGGCCCTCACCTATCAGAAGGACTCATCAGCCGCGCTCGGGCATGGATTCCGCTGCGGCTTCCTGGGGCTGCTCCATCTTGAAATCGTACAGGAGCGGCTGGAGCGGGAATATAACCAGTCCATCATCATGACTGTGCCGAGCGTTCAGTACCAGTTCCTGATGAGAAGCGGCGAAAACGTCACCATTGACAACCCGCAGTATTACCCAGACCCCGCCTCCATAGAAAAATCTGACGAGCCGTTCGTAAAGGCAAGCATCCTCATCCCCGAGCGCTCCATGGGAGCGGTCATGACCCTGTGTCTTGAGCGGCGCGGGGTTAATACCCGGTTTCACTACCCGACTACCAAGCGCATCGAGATTACCTGCGAGATGCCGCTGGCGGAAATTATCTACGACTTCTACGACAAGCTGAAAACCGTCACCCAGGGGTACGGCTCCTTTGACTACGAGTTCATCGGCTACCGGGAGAGCGAGCTGGTGAAGCTTGATATCCTGGTTAACAGTGAAAAGGTGGATGCTCTGTCGCTCATGGTCCATCGTGACCGGGCGCGGCTGCGCGCGGTGCAGATCTGCGACCGGCTCAAGGAGGAGATTCCCCGGCAGCTTTTTAAAATCGCCATCCAGGGCGCCATCGGCGGCCAGATCATTGCCCGCTCAACTGTTTCGCCGTTCCGCAAAGACGTTACCGCCAAGTGCTATGGCGGCGACATCACGCGCAAGCGCAAGCTTCTGGAAAACCAGAAGCGGGGCAAGAAGCGCATGAAAATGGTGGGCGCGGTTGAGATCCCCCAGAGCGCGTTTATCGCCGTGCTTAAATCTGAAAATGAGTGACCCGTCAAAACTGCCCGGCCTCTATATTCATATTCCCTTCTGCAAGAGCAAATGCCCCTATTGCGATTTTTATTCGGAAACTTCATTGCCGCTGATTCCGCAATGGCTGCGGGCTGTGGAAAAAGAAGCGCTGCTGTACCGGGACCGGTTCAGCTCTTTTGATACCCTGTACCTGGGCGGAGGAACGCCTTCCGTACTTGATGACGCCGGGCTTGCCGCGCTCGTCGAACAGCTTTTTAAAACCTTCCGTTTTACTCCTCATACGGAAATCACCATCGAGGCAAATCCCAATGATATTACGCGGGAAAAGCTGTCTGCTCTGCGGGGGCTGGGCGTGAACCGCGTAAGCCTCGGCGTGCAGTCCTTTGATGAGCGGGATGTGTCGTTTCTCGGGCGCCGGCACACAGCGCGGGAGGCTGTGGATGCGCTCACTCTGGTCCGCTCAAGCGGCTTTGCCAGTATTGGCATTGACCTCATCTACGGCATCCCCGGCCAGACAGAGGCTTCCTGGCTGGCAACACTTGCGCAGGCTGTTTCTTTTTCCCCGGAACATATTTCCTGCTATCAGCTGACCGCGGCACAAGGCACGGTGTTCGGCCAGATGAACGACAAAGGGCAGCTGCGGCTGCCCGGTGAGAAGGAGAGTGAAAACTTTTTTTTGACCACGGCCCGGTTCCTTGAAGAGAACGGCTACCTGCACTATGAAATTTCAAACTTTGCCCGCGGGGAAGAACATTGCTCCCGTCACAACCGGAAATACTGGCAGCATGTGCCGTATCTGGGCCTCGGGCCCTCTGCCCATTCATTTCAAAATGGAAAGCGCTGGTGGAACTGCCGGTCAATAAAAGACTATTGTGCGGCACTTGCAGAGGGCAGGGCGCCGGTGGCCGGCGCGGAAGTTTTATCAGCAGAGCAGCTTGCGCTTGAAGCTCTCTATCTGGGGCTGAGAACACGGGACGGGATTGATTGTGCGCAAATCAGCACAAGCCATATCACTGACACGGTGCTGCCGCAATTATTGAAAGATGATTACGTGAAGATTGTTGATACGCGGGTGGTGCCGACGAAAAAAGGTTTTCTGGTGGCGGACCAATTGCCGCTGCTGTTTGTTTAACAGGCTGGTGACCGGTTTCATGATTAGTGACCAGTGACCAGTGGTTCGTGCCCCCCTTCAATTCCCCCCTTTATAATTGTGCCATTTGGCGATGAGGGGGTGTCATTGCGGCGTACGGCAATGTACGCCTCATTCCTCTTGATTTCGCGCGCCTTGCATCTGAATATTTTTGACCAGCCTGGGAAAAACTACTTTTCAACAACCTGCTAAAAAAAACCGGCAGGCAGCACGTCACGCCGGCTGGCTGGCAAGCGCGCTGCGCACGGTTTCTGCCAGGGTCTGGATAGTCATCGGTTTCATGACAAATTCCCGTATGCCCACTTCCCGGGCTGTTTCCAGCGTTACTGTGTCGCTGTGGCCGGTGCAGAGAATTACCGGGATGTCCGGCCTGATAGCCATGGCCTGTTTTGCCAGATTAAACCCGGTCATGGCTGGCATGGTCTGGTCAGTGATAATAATATCAAAACTGCGCGGGTCTGCCTTAAACTCTTCCAGCGCTTCCACGCTATTCTTTTTTGCGGTAACTCTATAACCAAGTGATTCAAGCATCTCCTGCCCCAGTTCCACCAGCGCTGCTTCATCATCAACATATAAAATGCTTTCGCAGCCGGTCGGAACCGCTGCGGTCCGGTCCCGTGCCGCTTCTTTTGCATCTTGAACCTGCGGCAGCACGATATGAAATGCCGTGCCTTCGCCCGGTTTGCTGTCGACGGTTATTGCGCCGCCATGACTTTTCACTATCCCGTGCACCACGGCGAGCCCCATCCCCGAACCCTGGCCGACTTCTTTGGTGGTAAAGAACGGCTCAAAAATACGGCTCATGATAGCGGGGTCAATGACGGCGCCGGTATCGCGCACCGTTAATTGCAGGTATGCGCCCGGCTCAAGGCCCTGATATAACGAGACGTTACGGGTATCGAGAAAAACCTGACACAGTGAAATATCAAGCACGCCCCCCTTATCTCTCATGGCATGGGCCGCGTTTGTGCACAGGTTCATTAGTATCTGGTGCATTTGCGTCGGGTCCGCGTTGATCATCCCGGCATGGTTGTCTATATTCACCTGTATGTCTATCGTTGCCGGGATGGAAGCACGCAGCATTTTCAGCGCCTCTCTGATAATGGGGCTGACCTCCATCGGCTTGCGTTCCTCTAAATTTTTCCGGCTGAAGGTAAGTATCTGTTTTACCAGGTCCCGCGCCCGGTATGATGACTTGAGCACCTGCTCCAGGTTGCGTTTAAGGGGGTTGTGCTCTTCCAGTTTCTGGACAGACATCTCGGTGAAGCCGATAATAGCCGCCAGGATGTTGTTGAAGTCATGGGCAATGCCGCCGGCAAGCGTGCCGATGGCTTCCATTTTCTGGCTCTGGCGAATTTGCTCTTCAAATTGTATGCGCTCGGAAATATCATGAATGGTGGAGGTGAAATACAGTTTGTCCCCGATGGTATAGGTTGTTACCGTAATTTCTACCGGGAACTCCTTCCGGTCTTTTCTCAGCCCGAAGGCCTCAACCGGCTTGCCGTCCAGGCGGGACCTTTTTTTCTGCACAATATGCTGATAAGCGCTCTGGTCCTGGTTTCTGAAACGCTCAGCAACCAGCATGCTTCCCGAATGCCCGATCAGCTCTTCCCTGCTGTAGCCAAACATTATTTCCGCTGCGGGATTACAGAATGTTATTCTGCTTTGATTGTCGGCGGTTATAATCGCATCAAGTGATGACTCGGCAATAGCCCTGAAGCGTTCTTCACTCACCCGCAGTTCAGCTTCAGCCTTTTTCGCGCTGGTTAAGTCGCGTATTATGCTGAACGAACCGGTGACCGCGCCCTGGTCATCGTAGGTCAATATAATATTCTGCGTGACCGGTATAATTTTTCCGGATTGGTGTATATAATAGCTCTCCCAGTTGGAAACACTGCCCTTTTCAAAGAGCTGTTCAATCCAGGCTCTATTTTCGCTGAAAATATCTTCGGTAATCGTAACTGTTGCGCCCGTTGTGCATTCATAGACCCCGGGTTCAGTGATGGACAGACCATGCACCGGCCTGCCGGTGATTTCTTCTTTTGCATATCCAAGCATTTCAAGAAAGGCATTATTCGGCGTGACAACAATTCCTTTGTTGTCGCCTACCATGATCGGGTCTATGGAGTTTTCCAGAAATTTTTCCAGATTTTCTTTTGCTTCCTGCAGCGCTTGTTCAGCGCGCTTGCGTTCGGTTATGTTGCGAGTGATGACAACGGCCAGTTTTTCGCTGCCCTGATGCAGGATTGCGGTGGACGTTTCCAGGTTGAATTCACGGCCATCCTTGTGCTCGCCGATGCCCTCGACTATTTTACCGGATACCGATGATTCCTCCCCTTTCAAAAAAAGCTGCATCCATTTTCGGTGAACCTCTCTAAACCGCTCCGGCACTATTACGTAGTTCGGTTTTCCCAGTATTTCGTCCGCTGTATAACCATAAAGCTCCTCAGCTTTCCGGTTCCAGAACAGGATGATGCTTTTGCTGTCACAAATGAATATGGCGTCATTTGCCTGCTGCATGAGGGACCGGAACCGTTCCTCGCTCTGCTTCAATGCCTCCTCTGCGTGTTTTTGTTCCGTAACGTCACGAATTATTGAGCCGAGGCGCATTCCCTGACCGGTTTGAATCGGGAAAAAAGTTTTCTGAATTATTTTTTGCCTGCCGTCTTTCTGCCGTACCACGCCCTGCATCGCACGGCCAAAGTATGGTGACGTGCCTGAATTAATGGCGTCAAGGATTACCTGCTTGAGATGCTCATGCTGTTCAGGAGTTTCCTGCCCCATTTCAGCAAACTGCAGCTGGATTTCCCAGAACGGCATTCCTAATGCCTGTGCGCGCGGCAGCCCGGTTAATTGCGCCTGCGCCTGGTTCCACTCGATAATGACCCCCTGCTCGTCCAGCAGAATAACGCCGTCGGTGGACTGCTCAACAATGGTCCGGAATTTCTCTTCGCTTTCCTGCAGGGCGGCTTCGGATTTTCTCTGCTCTGCAAAGCGTTGTTTAACCGTGTGAGACACAAAGCCGATTCCGCCCAGGCCGACCAGCCAGAGTAAACACTGGCTGGCAAAGATCGTCAAAAGGGTTCTGTTTGTTATTGCAAGCAGCTCATGCAGCGGTTGTTTCAGCGCGAACATAACAGTTGCCCCGACAAATAATGTCCACACCGCGGCCGCGGCAATCATGTACCTTCTGCTGCTGAAGGAATCAGCAGTTGCTTTTGAAGGCTGAGACATATACCCTCCGTTACGGATAAATTTGTAAATAAAAAAGCAAACAGAACCCCACCGGCTATTTTAAAAAGGCAAAATACATAATGAGCAGCGATGCCTTTCGCGGTACAAGCGTATCTATCGGAACAAACATATTAAAAATTCATATTATTTTTACCGGAATGCGGGGGAAGTGAAAACCGTGATTCGCTCTGTTAATGTTACTGTCAACCAATAAACTTTTTCTTCGGTAAAAAGGGTAAAAGCTGCACAAAAACGCTTGTATCCCCGCCCAAGCATATTGACTGCCGGGGAGATTTGCGATACATGTTAAAAGCTGTGATATTGTTTCAAGTCCTTATTTTTATTTCAGATATGGAGAATGGCGCTATGGATGATGTGTACCGGTTTTTGAAGTCACGTTTTTATTCTTTTCTGCGGCGCGGTTTATGGGCAGGGGGCCTGGCAAGTCTGGTCATGTCCTCCCTGCTGCTCCGGGCAGAAGCAACGGATTCATTTTCTTATCAAAGCGCAGTTGATAAAGCCCGGCAGCTTGCCGCACAGCCGTATCAGAACCCGGCCGGGCAGGTGCCTGATTTTCTCCTGAAGCTTGATTATGATGCCTGGCGCGATATACGGTTCAAGCCGGAGCAGGCGCTGTGGCGCACTGAGAAGCTTCCCTTTCAGGTGCAGTTTTTTCACCCGGGGCTCTATTATGACCGGCCGGTGAAAATAAATATTGTTGATTTCAACAGCGTGAAGCCGGTTGCTTTTTCCCGCGACCTGTTTAGCTACGGTAAAAACAGCTTCAAGGACAAAGTGCCCGCCGACCTCGGCTTTGCCGGGTTCAGGCTGCATTGCCGGCTCAACACCAGGAAATATTATGATGAGGCTGTCGTGTTTCTCGGCCCAAGCTACTTGCGCGCGGTGGCTAAGAACCAGCGCTATGGGCTTTCGGCGCGCGGGCTTGCAGTCGACACAGCACTCAGCACCGGGGAAGAATTCCCCTATTTCAGGGAATTCTGGATTGCTAAGCCTGTCGAAGAGTCGACAAGGATTACCGTTTACGCGCTGCTTGACAGCCCGAGCCTCTCCGGCGCGTACCAGTTTGTTATCAAGCCGGGGAAAGAAACGGCCATAGATGTCCGGGGAACGGTGTTCAGAAGAAAACAAGTGCAGAAGTTCGGCATTGCGCCGCTCACCAGCATGTTTTTTTACGGTGAAAACAGCGGCCAGCGGCCGGCTGATGATTTCCGGCCTGAAGTACATGATACCGATGGCCTGCTGATAGCCTTCAACAACGGCGAATGGCTCTGGCACCCGCTGGTCAACCCGCAGGTGCTGATTATTAATTCATTTAAAGCAACGGACCCGGCCGGGTTCGGGCTCATGCAGCGCGACCTTGATTTCAATTCCTATCAGGACCTTGAAGCCCGCTATGAAAGCAAGCCCGGTGTCTGGATCACCCCGCGCGGGAAATGGGGAGCAGGGCATATTGAACTTATCCAGATCCCGACCGGCACTGAGCTGAATGATAATATTTTCACCTTCTGGGTGCCGGAAAAACTGTCTGACATTGACAAGCCGGTTTTGTTTTCCTATGGTATGAGCTGGCAATACCCGGGCGCATCACAGCCTCCAGCAGGCAGGGTCATTGCCACGCGCACGGCAAAAGGAAAAGATGATCAGATGAAAAAATTTGTCATTGACTTTGCCGGCGGCAAACTGGCAAAGATTGCCCCGGACAAGGATGTTGCCGCGGTTGTGAGCGTTGACAGCAATGCAAAGCTCGTCGAAAAGCAGGTTTACAAAAACAGCGTTAACGGCGGCTGGCGGCTTGTTTTCCAGATTAAAACGGAAGAGCAGCAGGGGATGGACCGGATGCTGTCGCAGAAGCGGCCGCCGATAGAGCTGCGCGCCTACCTGAAAGAGGGGAACAATGTCCTGACAGAAACCTGGAGTTACACCTATCTGCCCTGACATACCGGATATGAAAAATTCTTCTGACACATTGCCGGCAAAAGGCGCGGAAGCCTCTGCGCAGAATCAGCCCGGGCCCTCGGGTCCGTTGCTGAGTGATGACTGGCGGCTGGCGCGCGAGCGCCTGATGCTGTACCTTGAGCTGCTGCGCACTCCCCGGCAGCGGGCGGATGAACTCGCTGCGGAAGCCATCCGGCAGGCCGGGCTGGAGACCCGCCCAAATCCGGTCAGCGCAGCAATGCGCGCGCTGCGGGAGCTTCTCGGTGAAGAGAAGGTGCGAATCGCTTCCATGCCGCCCTTGAACCGCGGCGCGATGGTCCCGGTAGAAATTGACCGCCAGCCGTGGTGGACATTTTTTAAAAAGCACATCCTGCGCAAAAAATAGAACCATACAGGATGGATGTGAAGCTCAAATGCCAAAATCCAAATTTCAAATCAATGCCAAATGATCAAAACAATCAGCAAGGTAATTCATGAACAACGTTTCTAAGCAGCCCTGGGAGAAAACAGCGCGGCGTCGCCGCCTGCTCATGATTGCCCTGATTTTCTTCACGACGCTTATTGCCAGCTCCTACATGGCTGACGTGCTGCCGCACAAGGGCGCGACCCCGCTGGAGCTCACCATTGTCATCGTTTTTGCCGCCCTGTTTGCCTGGATATCCATCGGCTTCTGGGAATCACTATCCGGGCTTTACGTGCTGCTGCGGCGCTATGACCGGTTTACCATTACCCGGACCGTCGCCGGCCAGGAACTGGAAATCGCGCCTGAAGCGCGCACCGCCATCCTTGTCCCGGTGTGCAACGAGGACATGGCCCGCGTCTGCGCGGGATTGAAGGCGACCTATAAGTCCCTTGAAGCGACCGGCAGGCTGGATTGCTTTGATTTCTTTATCCTGAGCGATACCGGCAATCCTGATCTCTGGGTGGCTGAAGAAATCGCCTGGTACGAGACGTGTAAGGAATTGACCGCGTTTGACCGTGTTTTTTACCGGCACCGCCGGGTGAACATCAAGCGCAAAAGCGGCAATATCGCTGACTTCTGCCGCCGCTGGGGCCGCAATTACCGCTACATGATTGTTTTCGACGCGGACAGCGTAATGGCCGGAACAAGCCTGGTGCGCATGGCGCAGATGATGGAGCAGAACCCGCGCGTGGGCATCCTGCAGACCTCTCCCCTGGCCGCCAACAAGGAGAGCCTTATTGCCCGCGTGCAGCAGTTTTCCAACCACGTGTACGGCCCGATGTTTGTGGCGGGCCTTCATTTCACCCAGCTCGGCGACTCCCATTTCTGGGGCCACAACGCAATCATCCGCATCGCGCCCTTTATGGAGCACTGCGGCCTGCCCCAGTTGCCGGGAAAGCCGCCCCTGGGCGGTGAAATCATGAGCCACGATTTTGTCGAAGCGGCATTCATGAGAAAGGCCGGCTATGAAGTATGGCTCGCGTATGATCTGGGAGGGAGCTACGAGGAGGTGCCGCCGACGCTTCTGGAAGAACTGAAGCGCGACCGGCGCTGGTGCCAGGGCAACATGCAGCACATGCGCCTCTTATTTGCCGAGGGGCTGTTCCCCGCGCACCGCGCGCTGTTCCTGCACGGTGCCATGGCCTATGTATCGGCGCTGCTCTGGTTTCTGTTTTTGAGCCTGAGCACTGCCGAGGCGATTTATGAGGTGGTGCGCGAGCCGGTCTATTTCCCGGCGGGGCGCAGCCTGTTCCCCCAGTGGCCGGTGTGGCACCCGCTGTGGGCACTGACCCTTCTTGCCACCACCGCGATAATCCTGTTCCTGCCCAAGCTGCTGAGCGTGCTGGTTATCCTGATCAAGGGCAGGGCACGCCAGTTCGGCGGCGCCGCGGGACTGCTGGCAAGTGTTGCCGTGGAAGTTATTTTTTCCACGCTGTTCGCGCCCATCCGCATGCTGTTTCACAGCAAGTTCGTGTTTGTGACCCTGCTCGGGCAGCAGGTCGGCTGGGGCGGCCAGCAGCGAAGCGATCTCGGAACCACCTGGGGCGAGGCGCTGCGCTTCCACTGGTTCGGGACAGCGGTTGCCTTTGTCTGGGCGGCCGTGCTGTATCTGGTCAACAGGTCGTTCTTCTGGTGGAATACGCCGATTTTTATCCCGCTGCTCCTCTCCATACCGCTCTCCGTGTGGTCCAGCCGCGCCGGCATGGGCCGGGCATTCCGCAGGATGAGCCTGTTTGTGATCCCCGAGGAAATCGCGATGCCCCCGGAGCTCGAGTTTCTGAATAGTGACTTGGAACAGCAGCAGGCGCGGCGCGTTGTTCTTCCGCTGCCTGATGAGGCGGGATTCGCGCGGGCGGTGGTCGATCCCCAGGTCAACAGGCTGCATCGCTGCCTGCTGCGCACCGGGAGAAAGGTAGCGCCATCAATAGCAGCCCGCCGCAGGGAGCTGCAGGACAAGGCGCTGGCAATGGGCCCCGGCAGCCTGAGCGTGAAGGAGAAGAAAGAGCTCCTGTACGATTCGCAGTGCATGGAAGAGCTGCACCGGCGGGTATGGGAAGCAGCCGGCCAGGTATCGGCAGCGCAATGGGGCCTGGCATCGGGATAGACCAATGACACAAAAATGCAGCCGTATGCTTATTGTTTCGATACTGGTTTCGATACTGGCAGCTTCCTGTCTGGTAAGCTGCCCTGCTTCGGCAATGCAGGTTTCGCTACCGCTGTGGTCAGACCTGGCAGTGGTGCGGCAGGCGTTACGGGAGCAGGTGTATAAAGAGCCGGGCGAGCAGTGCACGCTGGCCGGTAACGGCGGCAAATGCCTGACGGTGCGGCTGTATCATCCCCTGGTCAGCGCCCGCATGGGGCGGCTGCGCATCATGAGCGGCGCACATGTCCGTCCAGGGGCAGGCAGCGAGTGCCTGGCTCCCGCAGAATGGCAGGGTCTTGTTGCAGTAATCGCTGAACCCCGTATTGAGCCCGGCAGCAGGGCGCTCACGCTGAAGATTATTGAAACGGTCTTTTATGATGAACAGCAGAAACGGGCGGCAGTGGCAGCAGTGCTCAGGGATGCGGTCGCAGGCGGGATTGAGCAGCGTCTCGCAGCCCTGCAGGTCGACCTCACCCCGCAGGTGCAGCAGTTTTTGTCACTGATGCGCCCATTTCTGCCGCAGCAGGCTGCTGCCGGCCGGCTGTCTGAAACCCTCACGCTGAGCCGGCCGCGGCTGCTCGGGGAAAGTTTCGGCGTTACGGTGACCATGCAGACAGATGCCCTCACGCAAGCGGGACAAACAATACCGTTGAAAGATGCGGCAGCGCAGAAAATACGGGAGATGAGGAAGCGCCGGCTGGAGCGCTGGGACGCGTTCCTGACGTTTGTTATAAAAACCATGGCGCGCAATAATAATAACGGCCCCCTGCGCCAGGCGCTGCTCGGCATCCTTCTTGACGCGCGCTATGCTGTACTTGAACAGCTGGCATCGCTGTCGCAGCAGGCGCAGGACCCGGTTCCCCGGCTGTTTGCCCGGACCTGGGAGCAGCTGAAAACAGCAATGCTACAGCATGACCGCGGGATCCGGCAGCGAAGCCGGGAGCAGAAAAACTTTGTCTCCGCTGTCGATGGTCTGGCAGCGCTGGCCCGGCAGCCGCAGCAAACAGGCTTTGAAGTCTCTGATGACGGCTTGCGTTCACTGGCCCGCACCCTCGCGCCGGGAAGCACCGAGGACCCGGTGCGCTATGAAACTGCGGTGGACCCGGAACTGCGCCGGCTGCTCGGCTTTGGCGAGCCGCTGCCGGCGCCGCAGATTGAGCCGGGGATATACCTGGAATCTGACCAGGTTGCTGCTCATGACCGCATGCAGGAAAATTACGGCAGCTGTACTCTGGCAGCATGGTTCGCGGCGGATGCCTGGGCAGCAGCAGAACCTGACGCGGCAGCGCAGCTCAACGGCTGGGTGCCGTCAAAAAAGGATTTAGGAAAATATCTGCCCCTGGTGCGCAGCCTGTTGCGGAGCCTGGGCGAGCAGACGCTGGCAAAAACAGGCCTTGAGGAAAAATATCATGGCGTGTATCGCAACCTTGTTTTAGCGACCGCCTGGCAGGAGAGCTGCTGGCGCCAGTTCATCCGCAAGGGCGATATGGTGCTGCCGCTCAAATCAGGGGCCGGTTCAGTGGGCCTCATGCAGATTAACCAGCATGTGTGGCGGGGCATCTATGACCAGAAGGGCCTGCTGGGCGATATTTCCTATAACGGCAGGGCCGGGTGTGAAATTCTGCTGCACTATCTTAAGGATTTTGCCATTGCCCGGGGCGAGCATCTTAAGACCGGCGGCATTGATAACGTGTGCCGCGCAACCTACGCGGTCTACAACGGCGGCCCCGCGCATCTTTCCCGGTACCGCCAGCCGAGCACAAAAGAGTCGCTGAAAAATATTGACCGATTATGGTGGCAGAAATATCAGGCGGTCAGCGCGGGAAAGGAACTGGAGGTGGCAGGCTGCTATGAATAGTATTCACTATTGCCGGGCACTATAATGCCGTCAGTTGATACTGCGCTGCAAAGCCTTAACGGCCTGTCTGTCGGCGATGCCTTCGGGCAATGCTTCTTCTCTGCGCCCGCCCGCATGATTGCCGGGCGTGAGCTGCCGCCGGGGCCGTGGCGCTGGACCGATGACACGCACATGGCGCTCTCCGTGGTGGAGGTGCTGAAAAGCTACGGCAGAATACACCAGGATGCGCTGGCATGCCTGTTTGCCGAGCGCTTCATGCAGGAGCCGGACCGGGGATATGGCGGCGGGGCGCAAAAGCTTCTTGCCATGATGTATCGCGGGGATTACTGGAAAACAGCTGCGCCGTCTTTGTTCGGCGGCGGCTCCTACGGTAATGGCGCAGCCATGCGCGCCGCACCCATCGGCGCCTTTTTCAGCGGCGACCCGGAGCGCGCTGCGCGGGAAGCGCAGCTTTCAGCGGTCATAACCCATGCCCATCCCGAGGGGCAGGCAGGAGCCATGGCAGTGGCTGCCGCGGCTGCGATTGCCGCACTTCCCCACCATCCCGGCGGCCGGGATTTGATCAGGGAAACACTTTTGTATGTCTTCCACAGCGAGACCAGGACCGGTCTTGAGGCAGCGCTTGAAATAGCGGGCGATGATCTGGAGGAAGCCGTTATAAAACTCGGGACCGGCTGGCGCGTTTCCTCCCAGGATACCGTACCATTTTGCCTGTGGAGCGCTGCCCATCACCTTGAGGATTTCGCGGAAGCGCTGTGGCGGACGGTTGCCGGGCTTGGCGATCGGGATACCACATGCGCTATTGTGGGCGGCATCGTTGCGCTGTCAGCGCGGGAGCTTCCCGCTGCATGGATAGAGCGGCGGGAGCCGCTGCCCGGTATTTAACATCCGGACCTCAGGAGGTCAGGAAAATTATTCTTGAGTTTCCGCGTTTGCCCTTACACCACAGCCAGGGCCCTATGCATGAAAACAGAGCCGCGAAAGAATAAAGCAAACAGGCTGATTACCAGCCCGGTGAAAATTGCCCTTGCCTATATTATTTTCGGCGGGCTGTGGATCAGCTTTGTTCACCGGGGGCTGTCGTTCTTCTTCAGTGAACAGGCGGCGCACGCCATCCTGGATTTGTTCGAAGGATGGTTCTTTATCTCGGTTACAGCGCTGCTGCTGTACTGGCTTGTTGAACGCGATATGGCCGCTGTGCAGCGCTCCCAGAAGGAACGCAAGGAAAGCCAGCGCGTTTTTGCGACCCTGCTCAGCAATCTGCCGGGCCTTGCCTACCGCTGCCGCAATGACCGCGACTGGACCATGGAGTTTGTAAGCGAGGGCTGCTACCTGCTCACCGGATATCATCCTGATGAGCTGATCACCAACAGAAAAACATCATACGCAAATCTCATACACCCGGATGACCGGCAAAAGGTCTGGGATGGGGTACAGGCAGCGCTGCAGGAGCACCGGCCGTTTCAGCTCATCTACCGGATCATAACCGCCGCCGGCAGCATAAAATGGGTCTGGGAGCAGGGCCGGCAGGTGACATCCCCTGCCGGGGAGCTGACGGCGCTGGAAGGGTTTATTACCGACATAACAGCTCACCGGCTGGCCATAGAGGAACTGCAGCGGCACCGCAATCATCTTGAAGATCTGGTGAAAGAGCGCACGCGTGCCCTGGAGGCTGCCCAGAAGACCCTGGTGCAGAGGGAAAAGCTGAAAACCCTGGGCGTCATCGCGGCCGAGGTGGCCCATGAAATACGCAACCCCCTGTCGGCAATCGGCGGCTTTGCCCGGCGGCTCTATAAAAAAGATCCGGAACTGTCCGAGAGCAAGATTATCCTGAAAGAGACCATGCGGCTGGAAAAAATGCTGGACCGGATAACAAATTATCTGCGGCCGGTTACGATCAGCCCGGCGGCCTGTAACATCAATGCCATCGTTACAGAAAGCGTCAATCTCCTCGCTCCGGAGATTGCCGGGAGGCGCATGCGCTGCCAGCTGCAGCTTGAGCAGGCCATGGCAGAGATTTACGCGGACGCCGATATTCTGATGCAGGTATTTATTAACCTCATAGAATACAGCATTGATGCGATGCGGGCAGGGGATACGCTTGCGGTTAAAACCTTTGCCGACAGTCACAGCCTGTATATAGAATTCAGGGGCCCGGCGGCAGCACCTGCCGCTAAAGACCCGGAGCTCATGTTCCTGCCCTTTGATGAAGGCGGGAAGAGCATCGGGCTGCCGCTGGCGTACCGGCTGACAAAGGACATGGGCGGGGTGCTCTCATGCGCGTCGGAGGACGGCGCCTGCATCTTTACCGTGTCGCTGCCCGGAACCGCGCCGCCGGATACTGCATGAAGGCGCTCCCGCGCTGGTGCCCGCCGGTTACCGGTATGTGCCGAGAAAGCCCCGCGCTGTGCGCGGGGAGCATCACTTTATCTTTGCTTCTTCTATCAGCACATCGTACTTATAACCAAAACCGAAATCCTGATTGGTTTTAACGGTTCCTTCAATCAGGACTACATCCCCGACCTTGAATTGTCCCGCGCTTGTTGCCACGATATCCTTCTCCGCGACCGAGGCATCTTTCAGGTGCAGCCAGTTTTTCTTCATGATCTCCGGCAGAAACTTTGTGACCTTTGCCTGCAGCACTATTTTTTTATCCTTGAACGCGGCAGGGTTTGCCAGAATTTCGGCGATGGTCACTCCACCGGCGGCCTTCTTGACATCAGCAGCAGCCGCCGAGGTATCAGTCTTCATGTGGGAAGCGGCATCAACGGGCATTTCCTGCTTCACGCTTTCCGCTGCTGCCGGGGGCTTTGCTGCGGCTGCCTCCGGCTGCTTGCCGTTAATTAAAACACCGCCGGCAAAAATGATGGTGTCAAATTTTCTTCCCAGCACCTTGGCCTCAAAATTATTCATGACGGCGGGGCTGATCAGCTCCACCGCATCGCCTTTTTTCACCGCAGTCTGCGGTATTGCCGCCCAGAATGCCCCGCCGCTTCCCTGTATTTCCAGATAGGTATAATTTGATGCGTCCTGCGAGCTCAGCACGGTTCCGCTGTACGCCGCAGGGGCAGGGTTGAGCGGGGCTTTCGGCAGGGGTTCTTTTCCCGCCTGCGCTTTTTCCGCTGGTGAGCCGCACGCTGCGGCAATGAAGCATAGTGCAAAAATAAGAACAAATTTTTTCATAGTACTCTCCTTGTTGTTAACCGTATATTGTCAAAATCCGCAGATAAAACCTGGAGTTTTATTCTGCGTTCTTCGGGTTTCTTTTTTTGCTGCAGGTGTTGCGGGCAGCGCTGTCCGCCGCAGAAAGTTTATAATAGATTTTTGGCCGTGTTTCCAGCTTTAATTTTACTCCATAAGCTTTTGGCGGCCGGAATGCGTTCCCCGCGGGTTTGCCTATAAGGTCGGGTCCTTGATTCGGGACAGCACAAAGCGCACGAACCGCGATTGCAGCTGCTCGCCGGCGAGCAATTTTTCCATTGGCGAAAGAGCGCACAGCGCGGCAATCAGGCGGTTTAAAAAACGGCTGGAGCGGCCCATGCTCTGGTCAAAGAGCAGATGCGGCAGCCGGCCCCGCTCAAGCATCATGCGGATGACTTTCTCGAGAGAGTTTTCAGGAATGCGGGGCTGCCGGGGCCTGCGCACCATCGTCAGCGCTTTTTTGCCGCAGGTATAGGCGCAGATGCCGCATCCGATGCAGCGCTCCGCATCAATTGCCGGCAGCGGCAGGCCGCTGCCCTGCGTTTGCGCGCTCATGGTAATGGCGCCAATCGGGCAGGCCGATGAGCACCGTGAGCAGCCGCTGCATTGCTGCCGGCTCCATGAGACACTGAAGCCGCTGGGAGTGACCGCCGGCAGCGCATAGCGGTTAATTGCCTGCAGCTGTCCGCAGCAGCAGCCGCAGCAGCTGCAGATGTAGGCGGGACGGTCTGCCACATTATCAGCAATATGCACCAGCGCGTTTTCACGCGCAGCGTGGAGAATCTCCCGGGCTTCCGTCCTCTCTACGGCCCGGCCAAAAGCGCGGCGAATAACAAAATCAGCGCCGCTGTTGATTGACAGGCAGTTCTCCAGGGGCGCCGCGCAGGCCGTGCCCAGATGGGAGTTTTTGTGCCGGCAGTAGCACAGGGAGACCGCGATGGCCGAGGCGTTGTCAATTAGTGCGCTTGCCCGCTCCCAGTCAAGCACTTCAGGCAGAGATTCTTGTTCCAGCGCGGTTTCATGCACCAGGGTTCTGCCGATAGTCGTTTTCCCGGCAAACACTTCACGGGCAAAGGTCTCGTCTCCGTGCATATAGGCTTCAAATGCTTCGGCAAGCTTTTTTTTCGGCAAGCTATCATGGCTGCGCATCATGGAGAACTCGATGAAGCCGACGACCGGCGGCGCGAGAACATATACGGCCTGTCCGGTTGCGGGATTGATGAGGTCCACAATCAGCGCCTTGTCGCACATCCGGTCAAGGCGGGGTTTCAGCTCATCAGGCCGGATATTAAAATGGCGGCAGAGCTGTTCAAGAGAAGCGGGTCTCACCGGCATCCGCGCGGCAAGCGCCGCCTCTTCCGGGGAGTAGAGAATTTCGAGAATCTCTTTCCATGCCTGCCGCGCGCGCTGATCCTCGGGTTCAGGAAGCGCAGCGGTTCCCGCTTCGAGCCGCTTTACCAGCGCCCGGTGAGCATCGGTCAGAATGCTGCCATGGCCCATAGTCTATCCTCGGGGAATCATAATCGCGCTATTTTAACATTCAGGGTTCAAGGATTCCAGGATTCAAGCACAATGCGGATTTCGGAATTCGGATTGCAGAATATTAATCCTGAAATTATTCAGCATTCCGCTCGCCGCGCTGTCGCTTTGGCGCAGCGGGCAATCAGCTCGCCGCGTTTCACTTTGGCGCGGCGGGTATTCCCATTCACTGGGCCCC
>Ga0172371_10005385_pt1 | contig 18971 bp, 11 predicted proteins | sample Lak12m_FD_114543 | JGI IMG/M metagenome (GOLD analysis project Ga0172371, IMG submission 114543) | Freshwater microbial communities from Kabuno Bay, South-Kivu, Congo - kab_022012_12m | ecosystem: Environmental > Aquatic > Freshwater > Lake | place: Democratic Republic of the Congo: South-Kivu...
ATCCTATAAGCCAGAATCATGCCAAGACGCATTCCAGGTGCAATTATGTCGGATGATAATCTATTATCAAGCAGTTACGAAAGACGGCCGATTCAGATATCGCAGGCGAGTGGCGACGTCCACACAATTTTGGGTGAAGTGGGGATCTGAGACTGTCTGAGAATTCCCAAACGGGCCAAATCAGTAGCACGATATCCGGTAGAGGCGGGGTTCATCCCCGCCCGTCTCATTGGTCCTGGAACAGCGGGCGGGGATAAACCCCGCCCCTACAGCCGGTTGTTACCTATCCTGCAATGCCGGAATAACCGTGGCCCCGCAATTCATCATCGTTATGACGTAGGATCGTGCCACGATCACGGTCGTGCCCCTCGTCTTGAGATAGTTTCATCTTGCCCGCCATTCCCGGGCAGGCAAGATGCCTGCCCCACCAGGGCAGAGCCGTTATAGGACATCGTTTTGGGCAAACACTGCAGACGCTATGGGTGCAAAGAAGACCCCCGAGGGCGCTTCGCGCATCAACCCTATTGGGGCCGCAAAAGGGCTCTCCCGGGCCGGTAGGAGTCCGTCGCCGCGATGGTATACAATGGACTCAATACTATGTGGAGTGAACTCCATAGTGTGAGGTCCCTTTGCCTTGACGCGGGCAACCGGAAACGCGGAGGATGAAAGAAGTTGATGACGGCTGGAGGATCAGGCGTGATCAGTGAAAACAGGAAGGGACTGCTTTCCGGAAGAGGTTCCGGGCATTACGAAGTTGTACGGCGGCCACGGGCCGCTGAGCATTATTTTATGGCCGCCGGGCGCCCGTATCTCCGAGAACGCTCTTTGAAAAGGATCCATGTGATCTATCCGGACGAGAAAATAGAGAGACAGCAGTACGCCGCGGGATTCATCACCCACTCCCCGACCTTTGGAAACCTCGCCGGCGAATTTCACGTACATGCCGTCGAAGGCTGTCCGGCACCATTCGATCGTGGCTTGGTGCTTTTCGGACAGCAGTGATTCGGCCTGGACCTGACTTCTTATGCGAGACAGGTAAGCTTTCCCGGGGGACGTGGAGTCCTGGGATTCCGCGGAGGCAGGCGTAGTCACTTTTTCATGGGGCTGACCACCGGTCTCATCAATGATCCTGATGCCGAACTCGGCGCAGCCGTCAATTTCTCGCAGCAGCTCTGTGTATCGAGCACGGTTTTTTTCCAGCAACGATAGAACCTCTTCCTCCTCATCCAGGATGGCTCCGAACCGAAACGGAATGATCGTTCTCCTCCTGAAGAAGGATTCAACAACTTTGTGGTAGCTGATTATTTCCGGGAGCTCGTACGAGGATTTCAGAGGATCCACTTTGGCCACGGCAGCGCAAAGACCGTTGTTTTCCAACAGGTAAACGCCTCTATCCCGCGCGGTGGAAGGGAGGGCATCACCTTGCTCCCCGGGGCTGGTGAAGACGCAATAAAGCGCGTACTTCATTCTTCCGGCTCCATGGCCAAGGGAGGGCAGAAGCTGTACGGTGGCCACGGGCCCGAGAGCTCCAACCGGACGCCCATATCCTGGTGGTCCGCGTCTGCTCGGAGAACATGGGACTTGAAACTCTCCACATCGCCGCGTGACACCAGAAAGGCCCAATTTGCCACCGTCTCCATGTCACCGATTCCCTTGGAGGGAAGAAGAATTTCACGCCGGTGCCACTCTTCCGCGCAGGCCGCAAGGTCATCCCCAATAGCTTTCAGGACACTTCTCAGCGTCTTTCCCAGCTCCTGTTCCACTTCACTCCGTATTTTTATCTCTTTGAAATAACGCAGTCCCGTCGAAAGTGAAGCAAGATTCTCCGCCTCGGCCGAGACCCTTTCAGCAAAGAGCCGGTCTTTGACTTGAGATTTTGAACACAACCCTCTGACAGCCCATTCATCCTTGTCAGTGACGTGTGCCAGGAATCGGGCTATGTCGTTGAGCTTGGATCTGAGAAAACCATCGAGGCTCTCCTCGGACGAGAACAGAGTACCGAACCGCACGGGCAGTACCGGCGAATAGTTCATGACCTCTTGTATCACTCCGCCGTGTCGGATCGCCCGCGGGCCTACCCACTCCGGATCCTGGAGAGTTGTTTCAGCCGCCGGACCGGAAAACTGGTCAAGAGGAACCTCGCAGAGAATTGCCGAAACAGATTGGCAGTCCAGCTTGAAGATGCGTCCTTCACCATCCAGCCCTGTCATATTGAGATCAGGGACCAGACCTGAACGGGCAAAACAAAAGACGTAGAATGCCTTGTTTATCATTCTCCCTCGTCCATTTCGGCCAAGACCGCTTCCATGTCCTCGCGGCGGACGACAATCTTTACCTCCTCATCAGGCTTTTCCCGCAAGGCGGTCACAGCGCGTCTCACGGCATTCAGAGCCGCCTTGTTGCAGGCGGAAGCTATCTCGGCCCCACTGAATCCCTCAGTGCGCGAAGCGAGATCCTCGGGCTTGATATCCGGTTCTATGGGTTTGTTGCGCAGGTGAACGCGGAAAATTTCAAGCCGGTCGTTTTCATCCGGAAAAGGAATCTCGACTATTTCATCGAATCTTCCCGGTCTCAATACAGCCGGGTCCAGCATGTCCAGCCTGTTTGTCGCGCCCAGCACAAGAACCCCCTTGAGCTCCTCGATTCCGTCGAGCTCCGCCAGGACCTGGCTGAGGACTCGCGCGGCAACGTGGGATTCTGTCGAACCGCCGCCTCGCGCCGGCACTAGCGCATCTATTTCGTCAAAGAATATGATGCAGGGCGAAGCCTGCCGGGCTTTGCGAAAGACCTCCCTGACAGCTTGCTCGGATTCACCTACGTATTTGGAGAGGAGAGCAGGGCCTTTCACAGAGATGAAATTGACCTTGCTTTCGGTGGCGATTGCTTTGGCCAGCAGCGTTTTTCCGCACCCCGGCGGGCCGGCGATCATAACGCCTTTAGGCGGCCTGGTCCCGGCTTGCTCAAAAAGATGAGGATATTGCAGCGGCCATTCCACGGATTCGATCAATCGGGCCTTGAGGCTCTCAAGTCCGCCCACGTCTTCCCACCGGACATCAGGCACCTCTACGAACACCTCTCTGATGGCCGAGGGCTCGACTTCTCTGAGAGCAGTGAGAAAGTCGTCCATGTGAACTTCCAGCCGGGAAAGCTGTTCGTAGGGAATACCGGCCATAGCGAAGTCAATATCCGGCATGATTCTCCGCAGACATATCATGGCCGCTTCTCTGCACAGTGCTTCCAGATCCGCACCCACGAATCCGTGAGTTATTTCGGACAGATGTTCCATATCTATGTCTTTGGCAAGGGGCATACCACGACTATGGATTTCAAGTATTTGGAGGCGTCCGTTTCGGTCCGGTATGGGGACCGCAATCTCTCGATCGAAACGTCCGGGCCGCCTCAGAGCTGGATCCAGCGCATTGGGTATGTTGGTGGCGGCTATTACGATCACGTTCTGGCGTCTGTTCAAGCCGTCCATCAAGGCCAGCAACTGCGCCACGACCCTCTTTTCGACATCCCCGACCACTTTTTCCCTCTGGGGAGCAATCGCGTCTATTTCGTCCAGGAAGACTATGCTCGGCCCCTTTTGAGCGGCTTCGGCAAAAATCTGCCGAAGGTGGGCCTCACTCTCGCCGTAGAACTTGTGGACGACTTCCGGACCGCTGACCGAGAAGAAATTCGCTTCAGTCTCGTTGGCGATTGCCCGAGCAATCAGGGTCTTGCCACAGCCAGGGGGCCCATGAAGGAGCACCCCTTTGGGCGCGTCTATTCCAAGGCGCTCGAACACCTCGGGATAGCGCAGAGGGAGCTCGATCATCTCCCGTATCCTGTGAACCTGCGGTCTGAGCCCGCCGATGTCTTCGTAGGACAGTGTTCGGGATTTTTCAGTTCGTTCGGCCTTCCCTATGACCAGTTGGGTCGTGGGATTGATCAGGACGGCGTCTCTTGGGACCGTACTCTCGACCTTGAAATCCGCGGATCGGCTCCCGAAAAGGGTGGCCCTTACCGTGTCCCCTGCCGTAATGGGAATGCCGTCAAGGAGACTGCCGATATACGTCAGGTCCCGTTCCGAGGGGGTGACATTGGTGGGTGCCAGAACCACCCGCTCGGCCGGCCTGCAAACAGCCTTCTTCACTGTCACGTTCTCGTCGAGGCCTGCCTTGGCATTCTGGCGGGAGATGCCGTCAAGTTGCATTCGGGATTGGCCCCTCATTTCCTTATACGCCGGCATGGCCTTGCAGAACGTCGTCCTCTTGCCGGTAATCTCTATGATATCGCCTATTGCAGCGGATAGTCGCTCCATGTCATCGGGGTCCATGCGGGCATAAGCCCGGCCCATGTCCTTGCTGAGCGCCTCGCTGACGCGGAGCTTTATTTTCGGACCATTTTCGGTTGCCATGTGCTTCTCCGAACTACCTGGGGCATTTTATTTCCAGCATCCCGTTGTTGCAGGAAATGGCCATATCTTCCCGTTTGAATGCTTTGGGCAATAATACTTCCTTGTAGTACTTCTTGTCGCCGCTTTCCGCCTGAATGGTGAGCACATCATCTCTTGCTTCAAGCTTGATGTCATCCAATCCAACCCCGGGAATTTCGGCCACCACGAGCACGTAGTCGTCTTCTTCAAAGACGTCCACCATGGGCTCACGGACTTCTTGGACCACCGTCTTGCCCGATTCCCTGTCCCGTTTGATATTGCCGAAAGGCTCCACCTTGAGCTTTTCGCCGCCCAGGCCGACCTTGACGTTGAACCCATAGACTCCCTTGAGCTGCTTGCCGGGTCCAAGGTCCGAGAGTTGTCCGGTACCGGAAAGCTCTTTGCCTTTGTCGGCCAACTCACCGAGCTTTCCAACCAAATCCGCCAGGCCACCCAAGAAACCTCCCAGCCCGCTCAACGGGGGTTCGTCCTTGGGTTTCTTACTTCGCCCCTTTCCGCTCATCTTCGTCCTCCGGGAAAATAGTGATGCCGTACTGCTTTATTTTCACAAGGATGGTCTTGTAATCCACTTGCAATAAACGAGCCGCCTCCGCTTTGTTTCCGCGGGCTTTTCTCAAGACCCTGACAAGCACGCGGCGCTCAAGCTCCATGGTATTCCGACGGACGATTTCCTTCAAGGGCAGTCCGTCGAAAGAACCGACCTCCGAGCGCGCGAAAGTTGCCGTATCGGTCTCCCAGTGCGGGGGTTCCACAGACAGATGTTCCGGCTGGACCCGGTCCGAGGCTTGAAGGACTGCTCTGCGAACGGAGGACCTCAGTTGGCGCACGTTGCCCGGCCATTGGCTTTCCAGCAACAGTTGCACAGCGGACTCCGAGAAGCCGGTCACCTTCTTCTTCAATTCGAGATTCGCTGTCTGGAGGAAACGATTGGAAAGGTGGATGATGTCTTCTTTGCGTTCCCGCAACGGAGGAATGACTATGGTGAACTCGCTCAAACGATAGAACAGGTCCCGGCTGAACAGGCCCTGGGAGACCCTGGACATGAGATCCTGGTTGCTGGCCACTATCAGACGGAAGTCAACGTCTATGGGGTCTCTACCTCCCACTCTGAAAAACGACCTTTCCTGAATCGCTCTTAGAAGCTTGATCTGGCAGCTCAGAGGCATGTTCGAGATTTCGTCGAGCAGCAAGGTGCCGCATTGAGCCAATTCGAACTTGCCGGGCCGCCGGTTGACCGCTCCCGTGAAGGAACCCTTTTCGTGTCCGAAGAGCTCGCTTTCAAACAGGGTCTCCGGGATGGCTCCGCAGTCCACTGGAACCAGAGGAGCTTTCGCTCTCAGACTGGCCTGGTGGATTGCCCGGGCCACCAGTTCTTTTCCCGTTCCGGTTTCTCCCTGTACTATTACCGTAAAATCGGATGGCGCAACGAGCCCGATCTCGGACATGATCTTATCAATCGCGTCGCTGGGCCCCATTATCTCATCGAGTCGAAGGCCGTCCGAATCCCTGGAACGACCCGGGGGTTTGGCCCTTTTTGGAGCCCCGGAACGGTTAGCAATGGCCTGCCTGAGCTTTTCGGAGAGCATGTGGTTGTTCACGGGCTTGGTCAGGTAGTCGTAAGCTCCCTGTTTTATGGCTTCCACCGCGCTGTGAACACCTCCGTAGGCGGTCATGATAAGGACCGGAAGGTTCGGTTCAAGGTTCTTCGCTCGCCGCAGAACTTCCAGCCCGTCAAGGCCGGGCATCTTCACATCGAGCAAGACCGCGTCGGGCATCCCCCGGCCGATCATCTCCAGAGCCGTCTCCCCGTCAAGCGCCACTATGGGATCGAAACCCTCCCTCTTGAGAAGCAGGAACATCATTTGGCAAAGATCTTCCTCATCATCCACTATCAAAATCCTGCCCAGTCTCTGGGTCATATTTTCTGCTCCCCTGTACCAAAGCTCAAATGCGCGGCCTAAGCGCAACCCATCGGCCGATGCAACGGGTAGATCACGCGAATGTCATCTGAAAGCCATGGCTCCAACGAGTGAAGCAAACCCATAAAGACTATGCCCGTTTCCCCTGCACCCAGACTCTCGTTGATTCTCCCGGCTACAAATTGGTCACGTTTCTTGAGCAATTCGGAACTCCTGGCATTGTCGGATCGCTTCGCCCTGCCGGACTGGCCTGAGCCGAGAATCTTCTTTGTCAACTCGTACTCTTCCAGGAGGAGTTCCAGAGATTCCGTTCCCATCACCGCCGCGCCGCTCCTTTCCAGTCGAAGCAGCAGAGCGTGATTTCGGCTCCCCGTCGCTGCCAGTTCGGCGACTATTGCAGCTTCCCTCCCGCACACCGGCAATCCATCCTGATAAATTCGGACGCGGTCCATTTGAAGTTCCAGCCCTTCAATGTTTTTCTCTATTTCCGTCCACCAGTTTTCAATGAGGTGCTGTTTCCGTTTCCAGCCGGACCGGCCGATCTCTTTCAGGGAGGCTGCTTTGACAGATTCGCTGAGCGCCCCCAGGTCGGCCTGATTGTGAATAATAGGGAAGTAAATGAGCGTTCGATGAGATGGTTTGAGCTCTGGCGATCCGGTCAATTGCTGCATCTCCCAGGTGTGTTCTCACGAAAGTATGGAATTGATTCCATGGAGACAATACCACATATCCGGGCCGCGGTTCCCGACATTTTCTACACCGGCTGCCTCAATGTGACAAGCAAGCGGGAAGAGCCAACCGGCACCTGGAGACGAGCTTGGTCCTCTATTCATGCCGTGTTGGTCCTGAACGAGCTTCCTTCCTTTCACCCCCGAGCGCCTTTCATGGGGAGACGGACAAGGTGCGTCGGTCTCTCTCGATATAAAATACCATTTCGACTGCGTTCAGGCCATCCAGGCCCGCTGAGGAGGCAAGGGCCGAATTAAGGGCAATGTTGGCGACTCAAGGACTAGGGCAGGGATCAGAACCGTCACCCCGACGAAAGTCGGGGTCCAGGAATGCCTCTGGAGGCGGGATTGAGGAAACTGGATTCCGGCGTACGCCGGAATGACGATTCCCTGACCTCGTTCTGGTACAAAGTAACGAACAAGAGGTGTGTGGCTTAAGTCACCGGCATTGGAATTAAGGGAGGGCGACGCCTGCCTCACTCTCCTGACCACGGAATGGTATCGGTCGTCCCACATGCTCTGATTGAAGCCCTTCTTGCGGAAGGCATGCAACGTTCGTGCCGGTCCTGACGGGTGCAGAACCTTATAGTGATTGCCGGAAATAATGTCCGGAAATTCTTATGCTCTGGCGGGGCGGGCATCCTCAATGCCGGTGACTCAAGCCCTAATACTCTTGTCCGGTACTCTGTATTTCCACGAAGCCAGGGACTCGTCATTCCGACGCAAGTCGGAATCCAGTTCCGTCAATCCCGTGTCCCGCCGGATTCCTGGACCCCGACTTTCGTCGGGGCGACGGATATGATTTCTGCTCTCATCCTTAAGTCACAAGCATTGGAAGGTCTCCCTCCGTTGACGGAGGGTTGGGGAGGGGTTCCTTGATTTGTCCCCGTATTTCGGAAATGGCTTACTAAGATCCGTTGACCATTTCTTCCAGAAAAGAGGTTGCTCGTGTTTCCGACCAGTACTCCCCTTGGTGGTTGAAGGCCATGAATCCCACGTGACCGCCGTGTGGCGGAATCTCAAGGAAAAAGTGCGGATTGGCTCTTGCTTCTTCAGCCGGAAAACAGGTTGCTGAAAGGAAGGGATCATCGGCAGCGTTCAGCAGGAGGGTAGGTATTGAGACTGCGTGAAGAAACTGTCTGCTGGATGCCTTCTCATAATAATCGTGGGCATCCGTGAACCCATGCATGGGGGCGGTGTATTTATCGTCAAACTCTTTGAGGGTTTTGATGTCTTCGTAGCCGGCAACCGTGATGGATTCCGGCATCTTAAGAGCCTTGGCGGCAATCTTCTGCCGCAACAGCCTGAGAAATCTCCTCAAGTAAGGGCGATTTAGGAATTCCTCAAGCCTGACCGAGCAGGCCTTCAGGTCACACGGTACGGAGATAGCCACTGCGGCTCTTATGATGGGTGCAACCCCACTGCCTTGCTCTCCCAGGTATTTCAAAATGACATTGCCCCCAAGACTGAATCCCACGAGGGCCAATTCGGTGTAAGCCCCCCAGGACTCCACGTGACTGACAACAGCGTGCAGGTCCTCGGTTTCGCCGCTGTGGTACATTTGCAGCTTCCCGTTGGGTTCTCCGCTGCATCCCCTGAAATTCATGGCCAAGGCATCCCAGCCCCTGCGGTTGAGCGCCTTAACCATACCCTTTATGTACGGGCGGCCGGAATCTCCTTCCAGGCCGTGCAGCACAATACCAAGCCTCTTGGAGCCGACTCCGGACAAATCCAGATCCAGAAAATCGCCATCCAGGGTCTCGATTCTGATGCGCTCATAAGCGACGCCTTGAACCTTCCGGAAAACTGTGGGGATTATGGTTTGCACGTGCGGGTTAGAGCATAGCGGCGGGGCCGTGTATCCTGATTGATTTAAGACGGGCATCTCTTCTGTCCTCCATCAACATCTTGAAAGATTTTTCCGCTTAATTCAACCCGGATTGTTCGGTGGCAAGGGTGGGAGAGGAGAGGCGATCGGTGACGTGGGATCGTTGGCTGGTTACCAAAAACGATCGCCTCTCAAACAGACGGGGTCTGAGATCTCTGGGAACTACAGCTCTTCGGAAGACTCGGCAGACGCCAGCATCATCTTTGAACGAAGGGCTCGTGCCCGCCTGAACGAGTCGGCGGCCAGGGCGTCCGATCCGATGGTTGCGTATGCTTGCCCCAACCGATCCCACACGGAGCACACGAGGAGCGGATCCGCGGCCTGTCGGTCAAGTGAGCCTATTGCCTTCTTGTACGACTGTATGGCGCCGGCTACGTTGCCCTGATTCACCTGGCTTACGCCAATATCGAACAGAATCTGCCCCGTCAGGGTTACCGAGCCCCGGACCCCACTGGCAGCGTGTTCGCAAGTTTGCAAAGCCTTTACCAGAAGTTGCTCGGATTCCGGGGATTTTCCGGCGAGTTCGCACATTCGCGACAGGCCCCGAAACGCCTCGATCTTCACAGCATCGTCCACAGGAGCGGACTTCTCGGAGATGACCACGGCCTTGCGGTAGGTGTCTTCAGCATCAGCGGTTTTCCCCTTGCCTTCGTACACCGCGGCCAGCAACGCGAGCGGTCGCAGCATAGCGGGGTGATTCGACCCCAGAATCCGGGCGAAAAGACAGATCCCCCGGCTATAGTGAATCTCTGCAGAAACCGATTTGCCGCGTTTCGCGTAGAGGTTCCCGAGCATTATGTGGCTCTTGGCCGCGTTCAGACTCGCTGGTCCGAATGTGCCTTCGGCCTTCGTAAGGGCTCGTTTCGCTGTTCGGAGCGCTTCTGCCCAGTCTCCTTGCTGATCAGACTTGGTTGCCTCTGAACGGAGCGCATTCCAGGTCTGTTCGATGGGCGAGGCCCACTGCGGTTCGAGGCAGTTTGCGGCCTGAGCCGCCACCATCACGAACAAGACACACGCAACTGCAACGGTAAGTTTTCTCATGACATTTCCCTCCGGTCATTGTGTAATGCCGATCCCCCCCGGGAATCAGATCATCTGTTGACGAGTGAAGCGGAACGGTGTCGGTCGGGCTCGTCGGTGTCAGCCGGGAGCGGCCGGCCTGCCCATGAAAATTGTGGCGGCCCAGGCGTCAATTACTGCAAACAATCGTTACCTCGATTCCAGGCTCCCTGTTAAGTTTGTTTTCGGTTGCCGCCTATTACGGCCACTGTCTTGAATAGTCGCGGGTCGCTGAAAAAAGTGACGGAAGAATTTTCCGGACCGCAGTCGGCGGTCGCTTGTCTTGCCTGGAGACTCTTCTACCTTTTTGATGCTATAATAATTTGATGTCAGTTCGGTACCTCGGGGAAGTAACCCATGAAGTTGAGATTAATACTCCTCATCCTGGCCTTGTTCGCCCTGTTTTCAACGGTAACAGGAGGATACCTGTACTATAACTCGGCAAAGGAATCCGCGTTCATAGAGGCCCAGGGGGAGCTTGTTTCCAAAACCGAATCGCTCAAGGAGCGTCTTCAACGCCTCGTCTCCTACAGCCAGGAGGAGGCTCGTCTCCTGGCCCGTTTTGAAGAACTTCAAGATGCGCTGGTTGACCGGAATCAAGAGACAGTGCTGAGGGCTAACCGAATTCTAGACCATTTCGCGGGGAGAGGCCCTGTAGATGTCTGTTTTCTGATGGACGACTCGGGAATAACCGTCGCTTCCAGCAACCGTAAGCAGAAGGATACTTTTGGCGGCCGAGACTATTCATTTCGGACCTATTTCCGCGAGGCCATGAGGGGCCAACCGGCCGTCTTCATGGCCGTAGGGGTAACTTCAGGGATAAGCGGGATATACTTTAGCCACCCGGTCTATTCAGCCGGGAGGGACAATCCCACCGGGGTGGCGGTCATAAAGACGTCAGTGAATGATCTGCAAAAAGAAATCGAGCTGACCAGCGACGGAATTACCATGCTGGTACACAGCAGCGGCATGATATTTTTCTCCAGCAAGGAGAGCTGGGCTTTGAACCTCTTGTGGAGAGTCCCGCCTGAAGAATTGTCCCGGATCGCCGAAACCAAGCAATTCGGGCCCGGACCGTGGAAGTGGACCGGATTGGAAAAGCAGTCCGACAACCATGCTTTCGACGAGTCCGGAGAAGAGTACCTGGTCAATGAGCTAAACCTGGACAGCTTCCCCGGCTGGCGGATTGTCCACCTTTGCAGCCTGAATGCTTTGTCCCGTAGGATGGTGTATCCGTCGCTCGGGACGACCGGCTATATAGCTCTCTTTGTGTGTGTATTTCTGGGTGGTGCTGTTGTCGTTCTGTACGGAATGGCTCAGCACGATATCCGCAGTCGAAACCGAGCGGAAGAGGCCTTACGGCAATCAGAAGAGAAATACAGGTTGATGTTTGATCACTCCCCCCTGGGGGTTTTCCATTTTGACGCGACAGGAACCATCACCGCCTGTAACGACAATTTTGTCCGGATACTCGGTTCGTCGCGGGAAAGGCTGGTGGGGCTCAATACAATCAAGGACCTGAGGGATGCCAAGATGATAGCCTCCATAAAGGAGGCCCTCTCAGGAGGTATGGGTCACTATGAGGACGACTACACAGCCGTCACCTCAGGAAAGACCACTCCGGTGAAATGTGAATTCGGGCCAATAGTGGATCAGGACGGGAAGGTAGCGGGAGGCATCGGGATAGTTGAGAACATTACCGATCGCAAACGCACCGAGGACGCCCTTCGGGAGAGCGAAGAAAGGTTCAAGAGCCTGTTCGACAACTCCGCCGATCTCATATACACCCACGATCTCAATGGTGACTACAAGTCGGTCAATAGGGCGGTCGAGGCACTTCTTGGATACACTCCTGAAGAATTTCTGAAGCTCAATTTCAGACAGATAGTGGACCCTGATTATCTCGCGCTGACAGAGCAGAAGTTCCGGATGAAAGTCAACGGTCGCGTTGACCGGACAGGCCCGTACGAGGTCCTGGTGCTGACCAAATCCGGTCAACCCATATGGCTGGAGGTAAACAGCCGCATCATATTTCAGCAGGGCGAGAGAGTCGGAGTTCATGGCACGGCGAGGGACGTCACCGACCGCAAGCGGGCCCAAGAAGAACTGAAAAGGCTGTTTGCAGCGGTGGAGCAGGCCGGTGAGACCATAGTGGTCACCGATCCGTCGGGCTGCATGCAGTACGTGAATCCATCCTTTGAAATTACCACGGGCTACACTCGCCAAGAGGCGATAGGAAAGAATCCCAGAATCCTCCAGAGCGGGCAACACCACAAATCATTTTACGAAGCCATGTGGAAGACCCTTAAGGCGGGCGAAGTCTGGCGTGGCCGCTTTACAAACAGGAAGAAAGACGGAACGCTGTTCGAAGAAACGGCCACGATTTCTCCCATCAAAGACGAGAAGGGCAAGATCGTGAATTATGTAGCGGTCAAGCGCGATGTCACCTCGGAGGTGGTGCTCCAGAAGCAGCTGCTCCACGCCCAAAAGATGGAGGCAATCGGGACTTTGGCAGGAGGCATGGCCCATGATTTCAACAATCTCCTTATGGCAATCCTGGGCTATTCAGAGTTGCTCCTTCAGCGCAAAGTGCGTGATGATCCCGAACGCGAAAAACTGGTTCTAATTCGACAAGCAGCGAAGGACGGCGCAGATCTCGTGAAAGCGATACTCACTTTCAGCAAGAGAGTGGAATCCCGGACGCGGCCAACCGATCTGAACGCTGAAATTCGCCGCAACGAGAAACTGCTGGTGCGCACTCTTCCCAAGATGATCGAGGTAGAGCTTGTGCTCTCGGACGACCTGAGAGTCATCGAGGCTGATCCGGTTCAGATCGAACAGGTTCTCCTCAACCTGGCGGTCAACGCAGGGCACGCCATGCCGGAAGGCGGCAGACTCTTAATAGAGACCAGGAACGTCACCCTCAGGGAGGACTATGCCGAAACGCATCTGGATGTGCCGCCCGGCAAATACGTTCTTCTCGCTGTCACGGACACTGGTATAGGGATGGCAACCGAAGTCTTGGATCGTGTTTTTGAGCCCTTTTTCACCACAAAAACCGATGGCGAGGGAACAGGATTGGGGCTGTCAATGGTCCACGGCATCGTTGCGCAGCACAGCGGCCACATAAGGTGTTATAGCGAACCGGGGGTAGGGACCACGTTCAAGATCTACTTTCCGGTGGCGGCGGTCGAGCTCTTGTCTGATGTCGAAATGACGAGGGAAATGCCTGCCTTCGGAACCGAAACCATCCTCCTGGTGGACGACGACGGCCGGGTCCGAGAACTCGTGAGGGAACTCATAACTTTGGCCGGGTACACTGTACTTACAGCGAGCAATGGGGCCGATGCCCTGGAAGAGTACGCCAAGCACAGAGAAGAAATATCGCTGGTGATTCTCGATTTGATCATGCCTGGCATGAGCGGAAAGCGCTGTCTTGAAGAACTCTTGAGGATGGACCCCGACGCGAAGGTCCTTGTATCCAGCGGATATTCCGCCAATGGGCTGACAAAGAAGACCCTGGGCACCGGCGAACGGGGCTTCATAAGCAAGCCTTATGACGGTAAGGACATTCTCCGTGCTATCAGGACGATATTGGATCGCGGCCGCTTGTGAAGGAGTGCTCGCAACGATCGGTCCAGGGCAAGTGATTGCGAGAAACGGAGCCAGGAAGCAATCCCGAGGCCGCAAAATACGTCCCCGAAGGTTACACTCGTAGGGTGCTGGTGCGCACGGCCCTGGCGTGCGAACCGCACCGCTCGCGGCTTCCGTTCCCCGATTTGCGGCCGGGAAGGCCCCGACCGATGCGGTTGGCTGCGCTCACCACATCCTACGCGAATACGCGACCGTAATCATGAAAGGGAACATTAAGCTCTTACCCCTCCTGCACAGATTGCCTTTTCAGTTCCGGCATATTCCTGGTCGGGGCCTTCTTTCTTCGCCTTTTCCACGAAATACCCGGCCGCCTCATGAGGGAAGATCGCGTGAATCAGGATATCTTCAGGGGACAACCCAACAAACTTCTTTTCCAGTTCGGGCCACATGGGTGGAATCAGTTCCGCGGGACGGACCGTCGTGGGGTTCTCGCCTTTTAGCACTCTGTCCTGCAACTCTTTGTTCACGGGCGCTGGAGTTTCTCCGTAAAGCCCTCTCAGAAGGTTTGCGGTGTGGTTGGCTATTATCTTGTATCGGCCCAGAAGCACGTTGAAAGTCGCCTGGGAAACAACGATCTGGGACGTCGGCGTGACGAGGGGAATCCAGCCGAGGTCTTCACGCACCCGGGGGATTTCGTCTACGATCTCGTCAAGTTTGTGCAGGGCGTTTTGCAGCTTGAGTTGACTGGACAGATTCGACATGACCCCGCCCGGAATCTGAGTCACCAGCATCTTGCAGTCTACACCGCTATACGGAGCCTCGAACTCGCTGTACATGGCTCTGACGGCTCTGGCTTCTTCGGCCGCGCGGGTGAGCTTTGCCAGATCGCATCCGGTCCGGTATCCAAGGCGGTGCAGAGAGTAAACGAGAGACTCCGTGCAAGGATGCCCCGTTCCTCCGGAGAAAGGACTGAGCACGGAATCTATCATTTCGCATCCTGCCTCTACCGCCTTGAGCACCGACATCATTCCAAGTCCGCAATTATCGTGGGTATGCAGATGGAGGGGTACCTGCACGGCTTTCTTCAGTCCAGAGACAAGCTCATAGATTGTATGCGGGTCAACCAGTCCGGCCATGTCTTTGATTGCGATCTGGTCAACACCCATGTCCTCGAGCTGACGAGCCTTGGATACGAATTTCTCGACAGTGTGAACCGGGCTTATGGTAAAGCAGACAGCCCCTTCGGCCGTCTTGCCGACGCCTTTCACCGCCTTGACTACAGTTTGATGGTTTCTTACGTCATCGAGGGCGTCGAATATCCGAAATACGTCAATTCCGTTCCTTGCCGCTGCTTCAACGAATTTGACCACCACATCGTCGGCAAAATTCGAGTACGCGACAATGTTTTGCCCGCGTATCAGCATCATACTTTTGACGCCCGGCATTGCCTCCTTGAGGACGCGGGCTCTCTCCCACGGGTCCTCACGGAGATACCGCACACATACGTCGAAGGTTGCTCCGCCCCAGGTCTCTGCGCCGTAGATTCCCGTGTCCGCAAGCTTTTTCGCCACCTTCAGCAGATCCTCAAGCTTGATGCGGGTGGCCACCTTGCTCTGGGAGCCGTCCCTGAGAGTAATATCGAAGACTTTGACCTGCTTTTCAGACTCAGACTTCATCAAATCCTCCTGGTGTTTGATATTCTGTGTGAAAGGTCCTGTTCATTTCTCGACGGATTGGGTTCACTTTCCAATGCGCGTTCAAACGAGTAGTTCCCGGCTATGGCAGGTAGTCTCCCTCACTTCGGAGGACGCAAAGCCGTCAGACCTTCGTTCAGGAGACCACCTGCCAGCCGCCCTGACCATGTCTCTCCTTTGATAGCGCATTGGTCTTATTCCTCATATCCTGCCTCAACTGCAGACGAGCGGCGACCAGCGGAAGCCGCCAATATGCTGGGAGTCCTTGGAAGGGGGACCGGGGGGAAACTATTTTGCAGCCCAAGTTGAGCGATTTGCCTCGGCGTGTCGTTGCGAGGAGCGAAGCGACGAAACAATCTCACAACCTGTGTGCCGGCAACCTGATGAGATTGCTTCGCTGCGCTCGCAACGACAGTTCAGTGACGTGTCTGCATGTTACAAGTACAGCTGACCGCTCAGAGCAGGCTGCAGAAAAGTTTCCCCCCGGAAGCGCTTTCATAGATGCTGCACCCAGCCAAAGCAATCATCTCCCGATTGCCTTGGCTGCCGAATAAATTAGGCGCCAGAGAGCGGTCCCTCGCCAGCGCCCTGGGGCAGGGCTGTGACCTACACTGCCATCCTCTTCGCCCCGTCCCCGGTAAAGCTTCGAACCCCTTTCAGTTAAGGGACCTGTGTGCGTACCCTATTTGCAGCAAAGCCTGTTCGATTTCACCGAGGGTCATGGGATCATCTATGGTAGAAGGAATCGTGAACGATTCTCCATCGGCGATCTTCCTCATGGTTCCTCGCAGCACTTTGCCGGATCTCGTCTTGGGCAGCCTGCTCACCACCACCGCTTTCTTGAAAGACGCAACAGCGCCTATGTCCTGGCGGACCATTTTCACCAACTCGGTCACGATCTCGTCTTTCGGACGCGTTACGCCGGCCTTTAGGACAACAAATCCCACGGGAAGCTGACCTTTGAGATCGTCCGCGGCTCCGATCACGGCACACTCAGCGACGTTGGGATGCCTCGCCAATACTTCTTCCATGCCTCCGGTGGAGAGCCTGTGGCCCGCGACATTGATGACGTCATCAACCCGTCCCATGACGAACACGTACCCTTCGTCGTCCACGTACCCTCCGTCGCCGGTAATGTAGTAGCCCGGGAACGGGGCCATGTATGAATCTACAAACCGCTTGTCATCGTTCCATAACGTGGGTAGATTGCCGGGCGGGAGCGGCAGTTTCACTGCCAGGACACCGTTCTGGTTGGGGCCCAGTTCTTCCGCTGTTCCCGGATCGAGAATTCTCACATTATATCCCGGCATGGGTTTGGTGGCCGAACCAGGTTTTATGTGGAACTGCTCCAGCCCTCTGAAGTTCCCGCAGATGGCCCAGGCGGTCTCGGTTTGCCACCAATGGTCTATCACCGGAACCCGGAGCAGGTCGGAGGCCCAATGATAGGTGTCGGGGTCGAGTCTCTCACCCGCGAGAAAGAGTGTCTCGAACTTTGAGATGTCATATTTCTTGAGATACTCTCCTGCAGGGTCCTCTCTTTTTATGGCCCTTATGGCTGTCGGCGCGGTGAAGAGCGCCTTGATGCCGTGCTGAGAAATCACTCGCCAGAATGCGCCCGGGTCCGGAGTCCCCACGGGTTTCCCCTCGTACACAATTGTTGCAGCCCCCACAAAGAGAGGCCCATAGACGATGTACGAATGGCCGACTACCCAACCTACGTCGGAAGCCGCCCAGTACACGTCACCGGGTCCGATGTTGTAAATGTGCTTCATACTCCACAGCAGAGCTACCGCATGGCCGCCGTTGTCTCTGACGACGCCTTTTGGTTTGCCGGTTGTTCCTGAGGTGTAAAGAATATAGAGTGGATCCGTGGATGCGACGGACACACAGTCTGCGGGCTCGGCATTGGATTCCAGTTCTTCCCAGTCAAGATCTCTACCGGGCACCATCTCCGCTTTGACCTGAGGCCGCTGGTAGATGACGCATTTTTCAGGTTTCGGCCCTGCTATCTCGATGGCTTCATCCAGCAGTGGTTTGTAAGGGATGACTTTCTGGACCTCGATGCCGCAAGAGGCTGAAAGAATGACTTTCGGCCTGGCGTCGTCTATACGCACTGCGAGCTCGCGGGGTGCGAAACCGCCGAAAACCACGGAATGGATCGCGCCCAGCCTCGCGCACGCCAGCATTGACGTCAGGGCTTCGGGAATCATGGGCATATAGATGAGCACCGTATCGCCTTTGCCGACTCCCAAACTCTTCAAGAATCCGGCAACCTTCGAGACTTTTTCCTTCAACTCGGAATACGTGAATTTCCGGATAGTGTTGGTGACGGGGCTGTCGTAAATAATGGCGGTCTGGTCGCCCCGGCCCTGAAGTACGTGGCGATCCACAGCATTGAAACATGTGTTCATCATGGCGCCGGGGAACCATTTGAAGAATGGCGAATGGGACTGATCCAGTACCTGGTCCCATTTCTTGTCCCAGTCAATTCCCTCGGCAGCTCGTCCCCAGAAAGATCCCGGATCTTCCAAAGACTCTCTAAAAGCCTCTGCGTATTTCATTACCGTCCTCCGAAGTGTCTGTTGAAAGCTGTATTTTGGCGCGATGGCCGCGCTAGTCTTCGTTTCCTAACACGGATTCGCAGTCTCATAGTGGTTACCTCTGGGGCCCTCTCCGGCGGGCCTCCAAAGCGCAGTCACGCTGGGCCGTTCACAGCGATGGAGATCTGTCGGGGAAGGCCCTCCGAGTAGTCGCCCAAGTTCATTGTTTGAACGCGAACGGCCATAAATCCGAGAATTCGCCGGTGGAGATACGAGAAATGCCTCTTTGCCGTTCCGGGGGCTCGGGCACACAGGGCTGAACCTAAGGATCTTCAGGGTTTCACAAAGCCCCATGTGCCGACCTCCGAAGCCGAAACAGCTCCAATTGATACCGGAGGGCACTCCCTGCGAGTTCCAAGTGGCCGCCGCTCCTCCCGGTCGAAATGGACACCTAATGACTGACCGCCGCTGAAGTCCCGATGCCGGTAACTTGACGAACGTAGAGTTCGTCAAACTGATCCTCCTCGCGCTTACTCGGAAACAACAGGGCAAACAAAATGGCCGACAGGAGCCCCGCGGGAATGCAGACGATCGCCGGGACCCTCAACGGGAATAACGGCTTGTCAAGCCCCATGACGGAGGTGCCGTCCTTGTTCTTTTCGTAGGAGGCTTTGGCCTTGTCCAAGGTGGCCTTGTCCTTCTCGCTCAACGTTGCGCCCCCGACTTGCTTTTTCTCGAGGGTCTGTACGATCTTCATATCGCCCGCCGCAATAAGCTTCGGATACTGCATGTTGGGGGAGATCAGCACCAGACCTATTCCGCTGAAGGTGCCGACCAGCAATCCGGCACATATCCCTGCCGTGCTCATTTTTTTCCAGAATAGAGAGAGCACGGTTGTGGGCAGGACTCCGGCAGCGGACACTGCGAAAGCCAAGGCGACCAGGTGGGCTACGTTCTGGTTTTCCGCTCCCAGAGCAATAAGAAGTCCCACAACCCCCACACAGAAAGCAGCGATCCTGGCCGCTGTCACCTGCTGCTTCTGCTCCGCCTTACCCTCCTTGATCACGTTGGTGTAGATGTCGTGGGAGACGGCAGCGGATGAAGCAAGCAC
>Ga0172371_10005386_pt1 | contig 18968 bp, 21 predicted proteins | sample Lak12m_FD_114543 | JGI IMG/M metagenome (GOLD analysis project Ga0172371, IMG submission 114543) | Freshwater microbial communities from Kabuno Bay, South-Kivu, Congo - kab_022012_12m | ecosystem: Environmental > Aquatic > Freshwater > Lake | place: Democratic Republic of the Congo: South-Kivu...
TCAAATAACAATCCTGCCTGCCGGCAGGCAGGTCAATAACAAATTACAAATAAACAAATGTTTAAACATTTGAATTTTGTTGTTTAACATTGAATTGATATTTGTTATTTGTCATTTGACATTCTTTCAATTAAGTCCACTAGTCTGCTTGAGTATCCCCACTCATTATCATACCAGCCAAATATTTTTACTAAATTACCATTAATTACCTTCGTATAATTGGCATCAAATATGCAGGAATAGGTTGATCCGATAAAATCGGAAGAGACTAAAATATTTTTTTCATAAGACAGAACTCCACTCATTTCCTGCCGGGAATATTTTTCAAACAAAGCGTTAATTTCTTCAGGCGTCGTTGGTTTTTCAACCACGGCTGAAATATCCGTAAAAGAAACAGTGGGGACAGGTACGCGGATCGACATCCCGTCCACTTTTCCTTTCAAGCTTGGGATGACTTTTCCGACAGCTTTGGCTGCGCCGGTCGTTGAAGGAACAATGTTGATTGCCGCCGCCCGGGCCCGATCCGGTTTTTTTCCCGAATCATCGATCAAGTTTTGGGTACCGGTATAGGCGTGAGCAGTGGTCAAAAATCCACTGACAACCTTTAAATTATCTTCCAAGACCTTAAACATCGGCGCCGCACAGTTAGTTGTACATGAAGCCATAGAGATTATTTGGCTATTGTTAAAATCAAAATTTTTGTCATTTACTCCCAAGACGATAAAAGGAATTTCTTCATCCTTGGCCGGCGCAGTCAGGACGACTTTTTTTACCGAACCCTTTAAATGCTTGATAAGATCCGGTTTTTTGGTGAAAGCGCCGCTGGCATCAACAACAATGTCTACTTGATATTTTCCCCAGGGAATATTTTCGATTTCAGGGTTTTGGCTGGCCGGAATTTTTTTCCCGTTAACGACAATCGCGTCCGTTTCCGCTTGAATTTCCATCTCGAACTTACGATAAATCGAATCATATTGCAGTAAATAAGCCAACATCTCCGGCGGAGTTTTTCGGGTATTCACCGCCACGATATCAAACAGATCCTTTTTAAAAGCAATACGGGTGAACGCTCTACCAGTTCTGCCAAAACCATTTAAACCAACACGAAGTTTTTTCATAATAAAAATAGTTTACACAATATCTTAATGATTTTGTGGATGATAGTGATGGTGAGTGGTAATATAACGGATTGTTCCCGACGATCCTCTGATGACAACCGAGTGAGTAATAATTTTGTCTTTTTTAAACACCACTCCGTTAAGCAAAGGTCCATCAATCACTCCAGTGGCAGTGAAGGTTAACTGTTTTCCTTTAACCAAATCTTCCACGGAAAAAATTTTCTTCAAATCTTTTACCCCGGCTTTATAAATTTCTTTAATATCTGAATCCTTTCTTGGTTTGAAGCGACAAAGTAACTCTCCACCCAATATTTTTAGAGGCGCGGCGGCTAACACGGCCTCTGTACTTCCGCCAATTCCCATCATCATATCAATCCCGCTTTCCGGGATAGCAGTCGCGATCGCTGCCGCCACATCTCCGTCGGTAATTAGGCGGACGCGGGCTCCGGCTTTTCGCACATCGCTGATAAGATCTTTGTGTCGATCTCGGTCTAAGACGACAACGGTAAAGTCATCAACGGTTTTTCCTAAGCTTTTGGCGGTTTTTTTAATATTGACACTTACCGGAGCATCCAAATTTATGACCTTAGCTCCATCTTTACCAACGGCAATTTTTTCCATATAGGTGTCTGGGGCATGAAGAAGAGAGTCCTTTGGGCCGGTCGCGATGACAGAAATAGCGTTATAACGACCATAAGCGACACTATCTGTACATTCAAGTGGATCAACCGCCAGGTCCATTACCGGATTTCTTGCTTGGCCAACTTTTTCTCCGGTATAAAGCATCGGGGCCTGATCCTTACTGCCTTCACCAATGACAACCGTGGCAGAAAAATCAATATTATTGAAACGGGAGCGCATGGCGGTAACCGCAGCACCATCAGCAGCATGTTTGTCGCCTTTGCCGATCCATTTAGCCGCGGCAATTGCCGCGGCCTCAGTAACACGGACAAATTCAAGCGCTAAATTTCTATCCATTTTTAATGGGTAATATATTTTTCAACAATTGGCCGGGTATCGAAAACATTTAGACGGCTGAATAAATACTCAAACTGTTCAGATAATTTTTTTAATACAATTTCTTTTTCCTTCTTGGTCATATGCCAAAGTTTTTCTTTAAATGGCCCGAAAGCTTTTTTCCGGTTTTTGTAAATAAACTGTTCCTCAGACTGGTCGGGTTTTCTTTCCTTTTTGCAATTTTTCTGAATCCAAAGATAAATTTGCCTTCTTAGAGACGCAGGTAAATTATCATAAACAATGTTCTGAAAACCGGTCGCCAAATGGATTTCCAGCGTCTTAATCTGGGGAAAGCGATCAAAAAGCTCATTGGGTAGCGTGGATGCGCCGTGTTGGACCGGGCCACCGATGTGATATTTGTTAACAGCCAGTTGGCCGATAGATTTTAAAACATTAAAATCCAAGCTGACTTTGGCGACAGTACCATCAGGAAGGGGAATTCCTCCGTGGCTCGTCCCGGTTTGAACACTTACTTTACTGATACCAACTAATTTTTTATTTCCGATTACGGATTTCGGATTACGGATTTTTTTTAAGAACCCTTCCATGAACGCCTCAAATTCTTCCGGAGTACTGTTTTTTCCGCCGATGTGACCGATTTCCCCGCCGACTGAAACAGTAATATTTTTTGGCTCGATTGATCTGATATATTCTGTCATCGACGCCGTTTCCTGAAAATTATTTTCCTGTTGTTCGTCAAGCGCGGATTGACTCAAATCGACTAATGTTGACGCATCAATGTCAATATTAAAAAATCCGGCGTCGATTGATTTTTTTATTAACGCCTTAATTTTGTCAATTTCTGTCTGCGGATTCTCCTGATAAATTTTTGCCTTAAATTGATAATGGTCACCCTGCAAAAATACCGGTCCGCGATAACCAGAGTTAACTGCCGCAGCTAAAATAGCCACCGCATATTCATCCGGTTGTTGGTCAGTATAACTCATTTCAGAACGGGCAATTTCAAAGATAACCGGCCCGATCTGTTTCTTGATCATTAACTTAAAAATTATTCCAGCCGTATCGTAGGTTAATGTTCTGATATTGATTGCGGGAACGGTAAATCCGCTTACGAGCTTTTTCCCGAAAGCCATATAAAGGGGGTGAATTGAAGATAAATGGACACCGGCACTTTTTGCCATTTTTCTAATCTGCAGTCTTGATTTTACTTTGACTTCTTCATCAGGAGAAAAAATAGCCGAGTTAACCAGATCGTCCATCATGGTATGTTAAACTATAGCTAATAGTCATTGAATTGTCAAATTATGGACGACTGCATTTTTTGTAAAATCGTTACCGGAAAACTGCCTTGTTATAAGGTTTACGAGGATGAAAAATATATTGCTTTTCTTGATATTTTTCCCCGGACAAAAGGTCACGCGATGGTTATTCCAAAAACCCATTACCGCTGGGTCTATGATGTTCCGGACTTCGGTGAATATTGGGAAGTTATTTTAAAAGTAACCAAGGCAATCAAAAAAGCTCTTGTGCCTGATTTCATTAACTACATCACCTATGGTATGGATGTTCCTCACGCCCATATTCATATCCTGCCCCAGAGCGGTCAAGCGCAGGTTTTTCCGGAGATAAAAAAAATGTCTTCTGAAGAACTGCAAAAAATTACCGATCAAATCAGAAAAGGTTTTTAACCCGGGACCGGATCATATCCGCCTTTGTTCCATGGATGACATTTAACGATTCTTTTCAGCCCCAGCCATAAACCGGCAGCAACTCCGTATTTTTCTACTGCCTGAATCGTGTAATTGGAACAGGTTGGAGTAAACCGGCAGACTTTATCGGTTAAAAATAACTGGCGGGCGAACGCTCCGTGAAAAAATTTTGTTTTTTGGTAAAAGCGGATAAGCGATAAAATACTCCGTTTCATAGTATACCCCTTCGCTTTCATAATACCCAACGAAGCTTTGATTTTAATGAAAGCTACGGTAGGTATATACACCTTACTTTAATATAAGCTCTCCACAAAATCAAAGCGGAGTGGTATAAAATATTAACATGAAAATCACGGTAATTACGCTTTTCCCAAAAATGATTGAGGGTTTTTTTAAAGAAAGCATTATTAAGCGGGCGCAGGAAAAAAAACTGGTCGATATTGAGGTCATTAATTTACGTGATTTTGCAATTGATGATTATGGTAGTGTAGATGATAAGCCGTACGGGGGAGGAACGGGGATGTTATTGAGAGTTGATGTTATTTATAAAGCGCTTCAAAAAGTAAAAAATCAAAAATTAAAAGTCAAAAGCACAAGTCAAAAATCAAAAGTGATACTAACTTCGGCGAAAGGTAAAATTTTTAATCAAGAAAAAGCACAAGAATATTCCAAGCTCGATAATTTAATAATAATTGCCGGGCATTATGAGGGTGTGGACGAGCGGGTTTTGGATTATGTTGATGAAGAGATTTCTCTTGGTGATTTTGTGATGACCGGAGGCGAGATACCGGCGGCGGCAATGACCGATGTAATTATCAGATTAATTCCCGGAGTTTTGAAGAAAAAAGGGGTAACTACTCAAGAAAGTTTTAATCTTGATAACAAAAAATTATTGGAATATCCCCAATATACAAGACCGGAAGTATTTGAAGGAAAAAAAGTACCTGACATATTATTATCGGGAGATCATAAAAAAATCAAAGAATGGCAGTTAAAAAAAGCTTACGAGGAAACATTAAAAAAACGCAAAGATCTTCTCAGCTAATCTTCAGAATTGCATTCTATATTAATAATGGTTTTTGCTGTTGACAGCAGAAAATAATTAAGATTATAATGTAACTATTACAAGTTTTATATAAGTTATATGATAAACAATACACCAGAACTATTTATGTTAACAATGTTTTATTTTACTTTAATATTTTTATAAATATTTTATTAAACAAACTATATGAACTATAAACAAATTGTTCCGGAAACTTTTTCCGAAAAATTATATTCAATGAAGGGGATATCCAAAAAAACCATTGAAGCACACCTGAAGCTTTACCAGGGTTATGTAAAGAAATATAACGAGATTAATGAAAAACTATCTCAATTATCAGTTGATGATTATGCAAATGCCAACCAGGTTTTCTCAACTATTCGTGAATTAAAAACTGAACTGTCTTTTGCCTGGGGAGGAATAATTAATCACGAGTTATATTTCAGCCACCTGGGAGGAAAAGGTGGTTTACCAGCAGGCGGACTGTTAAAACAAATTAAAAAAGACTTTGGATCTTTTGAAAAGTTTAAAACCGATGTTAAAGCCACCGGATTGTCAGCCCGCGGCTGGGTATGGACCGGTTGGAATTACCGCGAAGAACGGTTAATCAATTATTTAGGCGATTCGCAAAACACTTATTTAACTTGGGGAGTGGAACCGATTATGGCTCTGGACACTTATGAACACGCCTATTTCATTGACTATGAAACCAACCGGGGGGCTTATATCGACGCATTTTTTGAAAACTTAGACTGGAAAGTAATCGAAGAAAATTTTGAAAATACCGCTTGTTGTTGCAGTGAAGACTGCAATCATGGGGACGGCGAGTAGAATTTGCAATGATCTTTTGCTATATTGTTTACTTATGATTTCTTTAGTAGGCGTTGTCAAAAAATTTAATAATAAAACGGCAGTTGATTTACTGTCTTTTAATATTAAAGAAGGAGAGATTATTGGTTTTGTGGGGCCGAACGGGGCAGGTAAGACAACGACAATGCGTCTGATTTTGGGATATCTGCGGCCAACTGCCGGAAAAATATTAGTCGATAATCTTGATCCGATTGACGACAGGATAGCGGTGTTAAAAAAAATCGGTTATCTGCCGGAAAACAATCCGCTTTATCAGGAGATGCGCGTCAATGAATATTTAAAATTCATTGCGGCAATAAAAAATGCCAATAACTATAAGCAAGTAATTACTGAGGTGGGTTTGAGCGATATGGAATCGGCAAAAATTGAAGAACTGTCACGAGGTTTCAAACAGCGGGTGGGATTGGCCACCGCTCTTCTTGGCAATCCTGAAATTTTAGTTCTTGACGAGCCGACTTCGGGTCTTGACCCGATCGAGCAAGAAAAAATCCGCGAGTTGATAAAAAAATTAGCCAAAAACAAAAGCATTATTTTCTCAACCCATATTTTATCCGAAGTAGAAGATGTGGCCAACCGGTTAATTATCATTAACCAGGGAAAAATCGTTTATGACGGAAAAAAACCAAAAGTAAAAGGCGGTGTTGAAAAGTTATTTAAGAAACTAATTAGAAGTTAAAAGTTAAAATCCAAAAGTCAAAAACACAATTCAAAAGTAAAAAATATAAAAACTTTTAAATTCTAACTTGTGCTTTTGACTTTTAACTTTTGAATTTTGGATTAATATGAAACATTTATATAAAAAAGAACTGAATTATTACCTGAACAATCCGATCGGTTATATCATTGTTGTTTTGTTTGCGGTTTTTGCCAACTTTTTGTTTATCAAAGATATATTTTTAATCGGGACCGCTTCAATGCGGCCATTTTTTGGAATTCTGCCGTGGTTGATGATAGTATTTGTTCCTGCTTTAACGATGAGGACTATAGCCGAAGAAAAAAGAGAAAATACGATAGAAATTTTATTAACGCAACCGATTTCCGAAACCCAGATTGTGCTGTCAAAATTTTTTGCCTTATTAACACTCATTGGGATAGGGTTATCACTAACAGTTGGATTGCCGATTTCTTTGGCGTTCTTAACTAAAGTATATCTCCCTGAGATATTAATCGGTTATTTTGGCCTCCTATTATTAGGAGCGGGCCTAATTAGTTTATCGATGTTTTTTTCCTCACAGACGAAAAATCAGGTGGTTGCGTTTTTATTATCGACGCTGGTAGCGTTTTTCCTGTTGGTTTTATCGACGGACTTTACCGCGTCAGTCCTGCCAAAATTCATTCAGGACGTCTTGTCCTATTTTACCCCTTTCTATCATCTGCAGAATTTCATTAAAGGACTGATTGATTTGCGGTCATTGTTTTATTTTTTCAGTCTAACAACCATATTTTTGTTTTTAACCGTGATTCAATTGGAAAAAAGAGATTAATTTATGAAAAAAATAAATTTTCTTAGAATATTTAAACTGGACAGAATAAAAAAGCAGGTAATTGTTGTTGTCGTTTTGGGAATTTTTATTGCCGCCAATCTACTCATATCAATGGTGTCATTGCGCTTGGATTTTTCCAGCGGACAGGCATATACGTTATCTCCGGCGACCAGAAAAATTCTTCATAACCTGGATAACGCGGTCGAAATAAAATTTTACGTGTCCTCGGATCTGCCGACGCGGTTGTTGCCGGTTAAAACCGAAGTGACCGATTTTTTAAATGAATTTAAAAAAGAAGGCCGGGGAAAAATCAGCGTTAAAATAATTGATCCGAAAAAAGATACTGCTACCCTTGACCAGATAAAAGAAATAGGAATTCCCGAACTGCAGTTTTCCCAGATGGAACAGAATAAATACGCGGTGAGCACGGCCTATTTCGGAATTGGTATCAGTTATGGAAGTAAAAACGAAACTATTCCTCAGGCGACAGACCTGGACAGTCTTGAATACAATTTAACGGCGGCGATTTACAAAATGGCAAAAAAAGAGACGGTTCGCGTCGGTTATATCGGATTGGACGATCTTTATTCTTTCAAGAAAATTTTGAGCCAGCAGTTTGACGTGTCGCCCGTCGACATTTCTTCGCAGTCAGCCGAAACGGAAATAGACACGGGTTATAAAACCATATTATTGTTTGACAACGGGAAAAACGAATATTCCCAACCCGAGATCGATCAATTAAAAAAATATTTAAGCAAAAACGGAAACATAATTTTCTTTGTTGACGGTACCTGGGTTTTGGACAATCTGCAGACAGGGACGGCAAAACATAATTTATTCAGTCTCATCAAAGATCGGGGGATAGAAATAAATGAAGATTTAGTGTTGTCCAGTTCGGCGCAAATCGTAAATTTCGGCAATGAGACCGTACAATTTTATTCTCCGTATCCGTTCTGGGTCAAAACCAATAATTTTAATACCAAAGCCGGTTATTTTTCAAATATTAATCAACTGGTTTTTCCCTGGGTATCGGAGCTGATGTTAAAAAAGAGTTCGCAATTTACCGTTATCGATCTGGTAAAAACCAACAATAAGTCATGGGAACAAAAAGACAGTTTTATGCTCAATCCTGACGCCATCCCGCAACCGGACCAAAGCAGTCTAAAAGAATTTGTGATTGTAGCCGAGTCCCAAAGTAAAGATAAGGGGACGGTTGTCGTCATTCCTTCATCCAGATTTATTCAGGAAAGATATCTTAGCCAGAATGCGGACAATCTGGAATTTATGCTGAACATCGTTAATGATCTGGCGTCGGGGGGAGCATTATCAGGGATCCGCCAGCGGGCCGTGACATTTTATCCGTTACCGGATTTAACGGAAAATCAAAAAGAATTATACAAATATTTAAATATTTTATTATTGCCGGGGTTAATGGCGGTTGTCGGCGGAATCAGATTGTTTAAAAAACATGATCTTGGTCATTAACGGACTATTATTTTTATACTTTGTTTTCAGCAAACACTATCCTTTTTGGTTGGTTTTTATCCACTTTCTGTCAATAATCTATTTATTGTTTTTGCAGATAAAAAAGAATCGTATTAAAAAATTCATTATCGGATATTTAAAAGAAATATTAATCGGGCTGGTTTTTTTTATTACTGCCCTGTTTTTGTATTTGTATAAAATCGACATTATCACACCGGGAATGTGGGGAGATGAGGTGACGGTTGGACGGATGGCGGAAAAACTGCTGACGCTAAAGGATTTTACACCCTACATCAATATCAACTTTGGTCATCCGACCCCACTTCTTTATCTGACAGGTTTGCTGATAAAGTTATTTGGTAGGTCAATTTTAACGATTAGATTGGTAAGTGTTATTTTTGGAGCGTTTAGCGTAGCGGGATTATTTGTATTATTGAGGATATTCTTCAAAAGGCCGGTCGCAATTATCGTCACGACTTTATTTATGTTTTCCTATATGCAGATCATTGTCACCCGTTTTGGTTATGAAATTTCCGCCGGTATTTTTTTACAAATCCTGTCGCTGATATTTTTAGCTCTTGCGTATTTAAGAAAAGATAAACAATATTTTATATTATTTGGTTTAGCGATCGGAGCAGGACTATTCAGTTACCTGGCTTTTCGGTTGGTGGCCGTTGCACTTGTTATTATTAGTTTTTTATTCATTCAATATAAAGATAAAAAAGACCGGTTAACTAAATATGGTTTAATAGTCGGATCGATTTTTTTGGTGACAATAACCCTTTCCAGTTATGCGATTAATCATCCGGGCGAAATGCTCGCACGTACGCGTTCGGTCTCTCTTTTTAACCAGGGATTTTCACAAACGGAAATGATAAAAGAATTTAGCGGCAGTGTCAGCAGGATATTTGGCATGTTTATCAGTGTCGGCGATCCCAATCCCCGGCAAAACCCGGCCGCCACCACGCCTTTTGACAATCTCACCGTGATATTGTTAATTTTTTCCTTACTGATTGTTATCAGAGAGAACAAAAAATTCGCGGGGCTATTCATTCTCCTGTTTTTGGTTAATTTAATGAATGATTTATTAACGGTCGAACGGATTCCCGAGTTTCACTATTATGGTTTGGGTCATCCCAATACTTTGAGAATCGCCGGTATCCTGCCGATCATATATTTTCTGATTGCTTATGGTTTTGACTGGTTGATAAAACAGACGGATGAAAAATACCGGCAGGGGATTATTTTGGCAATCACGATCGTCACAATAATGATTATTTTTATTAATTTTTCCCGGTATTATTATCAGCCGTTTTCTTTCTATAATTATGAAATTAATGGTGTCCGAATGTTGAAGATCGCCGATTATGTTAATAAATTAAATCCAAGGCAGATATTTATTTCTCCGACTTTTATTAAAGACGACCGCTTTGACTATTTTATTAATAAAAAAATAATACTGCATGAATTTAATCCGACCGGAAACACATTTACACCGGATTCTTTACCAAAATCAAAAACGATTATTTTTGACCCGAAGACAAACATGGGTTGGGCAGTGAGTCTGACCGACAATGAAAAGAAATTTGCACCAAACTTTAAATTAGAATTTTTAACCAATCCCCGGAATAATATTGAAGCGGTGATCATTCACCAAGTCGTAGATAATCCCTAAGGGCATTGCGGATATCGTCAAAAGACAGTTCGTTTAGGCGAATGTTTTTTTTGGGAATAAACTGGCCGCCTTTGACATCATCATTGAGGGTAATTTTTTGCTTCTCGTATTTGGCAGTGTAAACCAGACAAAGAGTTTGGTAATCAATATTTTTGTAAGGATAATAACTCCAATAACTGCCGAAATAATTTATTTTAGACAGTTTAATTCCCAGTTCTTCTTTAATCTCACGTCTTAAACATTCTTCAGCGGTTTCTTTGAGGTTGATAAACCCACCCGGTACATCCCAGTAATTTTTTTTAGGCGGAAATTTGCGCTTGGTAAGAAATATTTCACCTTTTGAATTTTCCAAAATCAGTGCCGTCGTTAACGACGGCTTGAGATAAAAATGGAATCCACAAGAGGGGCAGTTAATCAACCCATCACCGATTTTATTTAACGGACCTTTGCACTGGGGACAAAAAGTAAAATTGTCAATTAATGGTTTCATTTTTTTTGCTAATAATTAACATCAGTTCACCGGTCGCGAATAGTTTATTAATTAATGATAGCAAACGGAAATATATTTTTTTAAATAGGGGATAGTCGGCGCGGGGATCATCGGAAAAAGTTATTTTAACGGTTTGAAAATTATTTTTTTTCAGCCATTTGACTAAATACTGATTGGAAAAATGCCAGACATGTTCCAGTGGGACAAGATACTCCCAATATTTTTGTCTTAACCAAAAAATTATATTGTTAGTATTGGGAACGCCGATGACCAATAACCCCTGCTGTTTTAATACGGTTTTTGCCAAATTAATTTCAGTATTTAATTTTTCAATATGTTCAAAGACGTGGTTATAAATGATGACATCGAATTTTTTATTATTATTTTTAATAAATGATCCGAAATAACCGTAAAATATTTTGCCGGGAAATTTTTTTGCCGCAATTTGATACGCCTGTTCATTGGGTTCAATTCCCCGGATATTAAATCCTGCCCGTACAAGCATTTCCAACAAAATTCCCGATGAACAACCGACATCGAGTATCGACCCCCGGGGTTTTAATGCTTTGATCTGGTCGACGATCGGCTGAAATAAAGAAAGAAAAAGAAAATGCTGTTCTTCATAAAATATGGCATGTGTTGTTTCCGGATTAAATTTATTTTCCGGCTGAACAACGGTTTTTAAAAGCCCGCAGTTCTGACACCGGCCGATAACTACACCATTAAATTGTTTAAAAACAGTTTCATTTTTATACTTGATTACCGGTTTGAATATAGATTTGGTTTTACACAGACAATAGGACTTAAACATTGAATTATTATATACCCCTTCGCTTTCAAAAAACATATAGGTATATACCTAACGAAGCTTTGATTTTGAAAGCTACGGTAGGCATATATCACTTTTTCGCAAAATCAAAGCAAAGTGGTATATAATTTATTCATGATTAGAACGAGAATCGCACCGTCACCGACAGGAAAAGATGTTCATGTGGGCAGCATTGCTACCGGCCTTATGAACTATGCCTGGGCGAAAAAAAACAATGGGCAGTTTATTATCAGGATTGAAGACACAGATCAGACAAGGGTTGTTCCCGGCGGCGAAAAAAGAATGCTTTCGACTTTAAACATGATCGGTTTGGTTGCCGATGAATCACCCTTAGTTGGCGGACCGTATGCACCATACCGCCAGTCAGAGCGGCTCGTGATTTATAAAAAATATGCAGAAGAATTAGTAAAAAAAGGCAAAGCCTATTACTGTATTTGTTCTCCGGAAAGACTCGATCAGATGAGAAAAGCACAACAGGCGAAGAAGGAACTTCCTAAATATGACCGCCATTGTTTTCAACATCAGGAGGAAGTTAAAAAAAAGATTAGCGCCGGTGAAAAATTCGTGATCCGCATGCTGATTCCGAACAAAAAAATTATTTTTAATGATCTTGTCCGTGGTCAAATTACAATTGAACCGTCCAATCTTGACGATCAAATTATTTTAAAATCAGACGGATTTCCTACTTATCACTTGGGTGTCGTCGTTGATGACTACCTGATGAAAATTACCCATGTTATCCGCGGCGAAGAATGGTTATCATCGACGCCAAAACACATTATCCTTTACGAGGCTTTCGGCTGGTCGAGGCCCATGTTTGCCCATGTTTCATTGCTGAGAAACCCTGACAAATCAAAGTTATCCAAACGGAAAAATCCGGTCTGGACATCAGAATATCTGGAAAAGGGAATATTTCCCGAAGCGTTACTCAATTATTTATCACTTATGGGCTGGAGTCATCCTGAGGGGAAAGAAATTTTTACGCTTGAGGAATATATAAAAGAATTTGATATTAAGGATGTGCAAAAAACCGCGCCGGTTTTCGATCCGATTAAACTCGAATGGATGAATGGGGAATATATCAGGAAAGCTCAAAGTTCAAAACTCAAAGCTCAAATCTTTGAATTTTATAATAAAAAATATTCAGAAGAAATTATCGGGAAAACAATACCCATAATCCAAGAAAGGATTAAAAAACTATCTGATTATTTGCCGCTGTGTGGATTTTTCTTTAAGGCGCCGGAAAAATATGATATTGATTTCTCTGACAAAAAAGAATTTTTTGCTAATGCGGAAAAGACTTTAGCATCAATCAATGACTGGAAGGCAAATGTTATCGGCGAAGCAATGCAAAATCTGGCAACAAGCCTGAAAATCAAAAACAGCCGTTTCTTCATGGATATGCGTGTTGCCATCACCGGTAAAAAAATCTCTCCGCCGTTGAACGAGTCAATGGAAATTTTAGGAAAAGAAGAATGTTTAAGAAGAATTAAAAATTTAATAAATTAATATGAGAGGATTTGTCGAATTCATCCGGGAAAAAGGAGTGGTCGGTCTGGCGGTCGGATTTATTTTGGGTGGCGCGATCTCCAAACTGGTCGCTTCATTTGTCACCGATATAATTAATCCCATCCTGGGAATTATTTTAGGGTTAGCCAAAGGATTAGACACGGCATATCTGAAACTTGGTCCGATCAAGATTCTGTATGGTGATTTTATCAGCAACTTTATCAACTTTATTGTGATTGCTTTTGTCGTTTATTTCGGCGTAAAATTTTTTAGATTGGACAGACTTGATAAAAAAAAATAAAATAGTTTTATTAAAAGTTAAAACTAAAATAAACATGGCAAGAAGAGAATTTTCCACAGAAGAGGCAAAGACTATCGGCGACAAAATCGGCATTGACTGGGAAAAAGTCAGCCTGGAAGAGTTTCGCATGGGTCTGACTGTAGAACTCGAACACGGAGGAGAGAACCAACAGACCAATGTTACCGATGATGATCCGGTCGTCACCGGCAAGATTGCCTTAGCTCATTTAAACGAACTGCCAGATTATTACACGCGCCTAAAAAAAATGGAAACAGAAGGCGAAGCGGCACAAGGTAAATAAATAGAGCTATCCTACAATCTAATAACTACATTCTGTAGCCGATCATCCGTTGATTTAGAAATGTATTCTGTATACAGTATTCAGTATCCAGTATGAACGATAAAATACGTTCTTTTTCCGATTTAATTACTTGGAAAAAAAGTCATCAATTCGTAATAGATATTTATAAAATCACCAAATGTTTTCCTACGGAAGAAAGATTCGGCTTATCGGATCAAATACGCAGAGCAGCCGTATCAATAACCAGCAATATTGCTGAAGGATTTTATAGAAGAACCGCAGATGATAAGGCGCATTTTTATTATCTTTCTCTCGCATCAACAGGTGAAGTGCAGAACCAACTGGTTATTGCAAGAGATTTAGAGTACTTAAATAACAAAACATTTCAAGAGTTGGCAAATGAATCGATAGTTATAAGAAAGCTTATTAGTGGATTAATCAAATCATCAATAACAAAAAAATAATTTTTTCTCCCTGAATACTGTATACCGAATACTGGATACTATGAATAGTATGTCTCCTGCCAATGAGGATCGGTTTCGACCTTTAAATCGAGGAAGATTGTTTTACTGGTCGCCAAGGCGATTTCTTTGCGGGCATAGCTGCCCATTTCCTTTATCTTTCTACCGCCGGCGCCAATAAGCATTTTTTTGTAACGGTCATTTGATGCTAAAATCCGGGCTTTGATATAGGTCAATTTGTCATTTCTTTCAATGATTTCATCGACGATAACCGTTGTTTCATAAGGGATTTCTTCACCCATCATCAGAAAAACTTTTTCCCGGATGATTTCCGCAATAAAAGTTTTGCTGTCCATATTTAACAATGGATAACCGGACGGATTGACTTCGCCCTCATTAATTTTAGAAGCGGTTTTTTCCGGCAGCATCTCAAAAATTTTATCCATTAACGGTTTTACATGTTTTTTATTTATCGCCGAAATCTGGAATACAAAAGGGATTTCCTCTTCCAAAAATTTATACTGGGGAAGATAGGATTTTTCCTGAAGATCGATTTTATTGATGACAAGAATTTTAGGTTTCTTTATCTGCCGTACCAGCCCGAGGACTTTGCTTTCTTCAAAATCCCGGCGTCGGGTATGATCGATCACATACAAAACCAAATCAATGTCTTCATTTAAGGTTTGCAAAGTTTTTTGGTTAATTTTTCTGGAGAGCATGTCTTTTGCCCGGTCAAATATCCCCGGCGTATCGGTGAAGATAATTTCTCCGCGCTCGTCCTGATAAAAAGCGCGGATGGGAAAACGGGTCGTTTGCGGTTTTGGGGAGGTAATGGCCACTTTTTGGCCAATCAAATTATTTAAAAACGTCGACTTGCCGACATTCGGTCTTCCGATTAAAAGAATCTTTCCGCTTTTCATTGCATATATATTATAAAGCTAAACCCTCCGAATCGGAGGGTAAAGCTCAAAGCGCAAAGTACAAACATCAACGGACTAATCCCAAAGGTATATACCAAGTGAATGGTTTAGTGCAGACCGGACAGGTCTTGGGTGGCCGCGTGCCTTTATAGATATACCCGCAGTTGACACACTTCCATTCCAACTCCGTATTCGAATCATAAAGAGTTTTACTGTCGAGTTTTCGTGAGATAATAAGATATCTTTCCTCGTGTTTTTCCTCAACTTTTTTTACGTTTCCGAACAGTCTTGCGGCTTCTATTTCTTTTTCTGCAATCGCCACTTTTTCAAAATCCGGATACATCGTCATCCATTCGTATTTTTCGCCCTCGGCCGCCAGCTTGAGATTGTCCGTCGTTTTTCCATAGGCTTTTATTTCCAGGTTACCGGCAGTTACCACCTTATTTTTTATCTGTTCATAAAGTTCTTCGGCGTGGGCTCTTTCGTTATCAGCCGTTTCCTCAAAAACTCGGGCAACCCATTCAAGATTTTCCTTACGGGCCATTTTGGCAAACATATAATATTTGTTCCGGGCCATGCTTTCCCCGGCAAAAGCTTTCAAAAGATTCTGTTGTGTTTGTTTCATATACCGGAAATTTTAACGATTTTGAAATTAATTTTCAAGCATTGCAATAAATATTTTTTGCTATTATTAAATAGTATGCAAAAAACAATAACAGTTTCTAAAGCTGACTTGCTTCATTTAGAGATAACTCTTCCGGCTCTGGCATTTGCTATACCATTTATCGTTTCCGGACCGCAATGGCTGACAGGAACAATAGTTAATTGCTTTCTCTTTTTATTTGTGGCGCGACTTCCAAAAAGAAACGCTCTCCCGATCGTGATATTGCCAAGTCTTGGAGCTTTATTCCACGGAGTTGTTTTTGGTCCATTCACTCCTTTTTTAACCTATTTTCTTCCTTTTATCTGGCTGGGAAATTATCTTCTTGTCTTTACTTTTTCTCTGATGAAAAACCAAAATTATTTTACGCAAGTAGTCGTATCTTCCACGATTAAATTTTGTTTACTTGTTTCTTCCGCCTATCTATTTTACGGATTAAAAATCGTCCCTAAAATGTTTATCACTTCAATGGGATTGATTCAACTAATTACCGCTTTGACAGGAGGTATATTATCGTATATTATTTTTCAATTAATGAATAAAAAATATGGATGAAGCAAATACTTTAATTGACTTATTGACAAAAAAAGAAAAACTGGTGGCCATGCTCGCGCCGTCATTCCCCATTGCTTATAAATATCCACAGATTATTACGATGCTGAAAAAGCTGGGATTTTCTTATACCGTAGAAGTTTCCGCCGGTGCAAAAAAAACAAACGAAGAACTGTTGGAGTTGTTGAAAAAAGATCCCAACGCCCGATATATCACCAGTCCCTGTCCGACGATCGTCCGCATGATCCGTAAAATAATGCCGCAATACGCAAAATACTTTACCCATAATGTTGACTCTCCGATGGTCGCTACCGCCAAGATTGCCCGCGAAGCCTATCCGGATTACAGACCCGTATTTATCGGGCCATGCATCATGAAAAAAATCGAGGCGAAAGAAGATGTCCCGGAATTAAACATTCTGGTTTTGACTTATGTGGAATTATCACAAGTATTTTCCCATTTTGGTATTACCGAAGAGACAAATCCCAATGATAAATTTGATATATCGGCGCCGGGGATGACCAGACTGTATCCGATCGATGGAGGGCTATCACACAGTAGTGGGTTGACCAAAGGAATGCAGGCCGGTGAAATAAAAGTAGTCTCCGGAGCACAAAATGACATCGCCGCCATAAAAGAATTTGATACGAATACAAAAATCAGACTGCTGGATATTTTAAACTGTCCGGGTGGATGTATCGGAGGACCGGGTATAAAGTCCGATCTTACGACTGAGGAACGAAGACAAAAAGTTATTGAATATACTCAAAACACTCCAGAATAAATTTATTTCATCCGCGTAAAACTTCGCAGGTTCCGCAAGAGGTTGATATAATTATTTAAATGAAAATCTACATCATCGGAACTGGAGGAATAGGCGGATATTTTGGCGGTCTATTGGCAAAATCCGGCGCAGATGTAACCTTTTTGGCGAGAAGAGAGAATTATGAAGCACTAAAAAATAACGGCTTAATGGTTAAAAGTGTGGCAGGTAACTTTGAAATAAAATCGGTTAAAGTTATCCAAAGTACTTCAGAAATTAAGGATCCGGATCTGATTATTTTTTCTGTAAAAACGTACGATACCGATAACGTTGCTAAAGAACTTACATCGGTTGTTAACGACAAAACCGTAATAATAACATTCCAAAATGGCGTTGATAATGATACCCAGATTAAAAATTTTATTAAAAATGCGCAAGTTTATCCGGGAGTTGCCTATGTCATCACCGCAAAAACCAAACCTGGAATAATTGAGCAAACAGGAGGACTCAGAAAACTCGTTTTTGGAGACAGGAACAATCCTAATAATCCGAGACTTCAAAAAATAGAAAAAATGATGGTTAATGGTGGAATAGACGCAAAAAATTCTGACGATATAACACGAGATATCTGGAAAAAGTTTATGTTTATTTGTCCTTTTGCTGGTATGACGGCACTTCATAGGAAAACAATTGGGGAAATATTGTCTAATCCTGAAAGGAAAAAACAGTACGAGGATTGTTTAAAAGAAGCTATATTAATAGCTAAAGCAAAAGGGGTTAACGTCTCGGTCAACGCTTTCGAAGAGGTTATGACCACCTCAAAAAATACTGCTCCAGCCTCTAAATCATCTCTGTTATTAGACATAGAAAATGGTAGGAAAAATGAAATAGAAACCCTAAACGGAACACTTACGAGATTTGCCAAGGAATTAAATATAAAAATTCCCGTTAATAAGCTGGTTTATGTAACTATAAAAAAACTACAAATATGAAGGATATTATTGGAATTATTGCAGTCATTTTAACTTTTGTAGGCTATGCTCCTTATGTTTGGGACACTGTAAGCAGTCTTCTTATTATCAGACGAAAACAAATCGCGTAACCGTGCGGGTTATGAAATGGGCTTTTCGCCGAGTCAGACTCGGCTTCGCTCGCAAACGCTTTCTAATGCTGAGCGTGTCGGTTGAGACCATTGACGTCCTTATAACTCAATAGTGATATTCTATCATCTCCAAGCTGAATAAGACAAATGAGACGCTATAAAAAAGGTGTCTCAAAGTATATTACTTCACAAGTATTGATGAAGATACAATCAGAAAAATACCAATACTATTGAGGAGAAATGAAACTAATACAAATTTCCACGTTTTAAGATGAGATATTCCCATGAGTCCGATTCCAAGTTCGTCAGGAAGCGGAGATGCAATAATAATGGCCCCGATTACCGGAAGGGTCCAACTGAAGTATTTGGTATGGATTAAATGATGCAATTTATCCGAACCAAAATATTGGAAAAAGTGTTTGATTTCATCAACTAAACCTTTGGTGCGGATAAACTGAAAGATGGTCATATCACCAATTACAGCACCTACTCCCGCAATTAAGGCAATTTCCCAAGGATTTAAGTATTCAGCAAGATTAAACAAAATAACGGTGGCAATTGATACCGTAAAGGTAGAGACAAAAAGTATGCCATGAAATGAACCCTACTTTCTGTACCAGTTATCTATCTTTGTTTTCTTCTTAAAGCGATCCTCTAAATTTTTAATAAAGTGCTTAATAATTCATCCGGCGACTTATCCTTGTGATTTGAATGA
>Ga0172371_10005387_pt1 | contig 18967 bp, 15 predicted proteins | sample Lak12m_FD_114543 | JGI IMG/M metagenome (GOLD analysis project Ga0172371, IMG submission 114543) | Freshwater microbial communities from Kabuno Bay, South-Kivu, Congo - kab_022012_12m | ecosystem: Environmental > Aquatic > Freshwater > Lake | place: Democratic Republic of the Congo: South-Kivu...
AAAACCTGCTGCTGGTCCCCGGCAACCACGATGCCCGTAACGTTGGTTATGTGCACTTCGAGGAGCTGTTTGGATCGCGGCAGGCCATCTGTCACCGCGATGGCATCAGCATCGTGGGCGTGGATTCATCCGAACCGGACCTCGACTATGGCACCATCGGCCGTCATCGCTACGAGTGGATCAAGGAGCAGTTTGTGGCGCCGGCAAACCTGCGGATTTTCATGTTGCATCATCACCTGCTGCCCATTCCCGGAACAGGACGGGAACGCAACATGGTCTACGATGCTGGCGACACGCTCGAGGTACTTCAGGAGTGTGGCGTCAACCTGGTGTTGAGCGGCCACAAGCATGTTCCTTACGCCTGGCGCCTGGAAAACATCTTTGCCGTTAATGCCGGCACTGTTTGCACCCTCAGACTGCGGGGCAAGGTGCGGCCATGTTATAACGTTATCGAGATCGGTGACGACGAGGTCACAATCTGGCGTAAGTATCCATTCCACGACGCCGATCAGATCATCAAGTTCAATCCTTCCACGGTCGCCTTCGAAAAATCTCAGCATCCCAGCCGGGGATCCAGTTGAAACGGGCAATCGCGCTTATCGACGGTGAGCATTATCCCAACGTGGTGCGTGAAGCGCTGGATGAGATATCGCAGCGCTTTGACCTCAAGGCTGCAGTTTTTCTGGGAGGCACGGAGAAGATCGACACCTCGCTGGCCGGCGATGCGCAACAAAACGAATATGGCGTGCCGGTATTCCTGCATGAAGATGCGCTGGAGGCGTTCAACCTGGCGGTTGCCCGGCACAGTCCGGAGGTAGTCGTTGACTTGAGCGACGAGCCAGTGCTAGGATACAGAGAGCGGTTCCGGTTCGCCAGTTTCGCACTTGCGGCCGGGGCTGAATACCAGGGCGCAGATTTTATTCTATCTCCTCCGTCTTTCCATAAACTTTCCGCGAAGCCCGCTATTTCCATTATTGGTACGGGCAAGCGAATCGGCAAGACTGCGATCAGTGGCTTCGTGTCTCGTGAGATCTCAGAGGCCTTTGATCGAACCGGGAAACAGGATGGTGTCGTGGTCATCGCCATGGGACGTGGTGGACCACCCGATCCGGAGATCATCGCTGGAAGCGACAGAAACATCGGCGCGGCCGAGTTGTTGAAATATAGCCGGCAGGGCAGGCACGCCGCCTCCGATTATTTCGAAGACGCGGTTTTAAGCGCTGTAACCACCGTTGGCTGTCGCCGCTGCGGCGGCGGGTTGGCGGGAATGCCTTATGTTTCCAATGTCGTCGAGGGCGCCGCTATGGCCGAGAAGCTACCGGCGGATCTGTTGATATTCGAAGGGAGCGGTTCGGCGCTACCTCCCATCGAGGTCGACAAAGTCATCTGTGTCGCCGGCGCGGACCAGCCTTACGAATATCTGCTCGGCTATCTGGGAACGTATCGGATGCTGATCTCCGACATGGTCGTGCTGACCATGTGCGAGGAGCCACTGGCCGATCGCGTGAAAGTTGAAAAGATCATAAATGGGATCAAGGCTTTGAAACCGGGCATTGAGGTGGTGCCCACGGTGCTCAGGCCCAAGCCCGATGGGGAGCTTCAGGGGAAACGTGTAGCCTACTTTACGACTGCACAGGGTGAAGTGGTGAACCACATCACGGAGTTTATCTCGCGTACGTACGATTGCGCAGTTGATTTTGTTTCAACCGAACTGGCGGACAGAAAGAAACTACGAGCCGAACTTGCCGCTATACCGGAAGAGGCCGTGGATGTTTTCCTCACGGAAATAAAGGCCGCCGCGATTGATGTGGTTACCGAGGAAGCCGACCACCGGGGCACGGAAGTGGTTTTTTGTGACAATGTTCCCGTGGAGGTCGACGGGGAAGAACGGCTGGCGGACCTGCTGGCCAAGCTTGCAGAACAGGCTATAGAGGATTTTCAGACAGCCAATGGTTGATCCCAAAGAACATCCGGACCTGCAGATCGTCGATCGGGAGTACGGGATTCCCTATTCCAAGGGGCTCATGGCGCAGTCGTTAATGGCGACCGGCCTGCCGCCGGAACGGTCTTACCATATAGCTCGAGAGATCGAGCAGCACCTGGTGGACAGCGGAGAGTCCAGCATCACCTTCAAACGGCTGAGGGAGATAGCACAGCAGGTCCTGGGCGAGGAAGAAGGACAAAAGTTTACCGAGCGATACCGCCGCTGGCAGCAGCTGGGTCAACTGGAAAAGCCGATCATCATTTTGATCGGTGGCGCCACGGGCGTAGGCAAGAGCACCCTGGCGACACAGGTGGCCCACCGTTTAGGAATCACGCGGTTGACATCGTCAGACCTGATCCGTCAGGTGATGAGGGCATTTTTCTCAGCTGAACTCATGCCCGCCATTCATTATTCTTCATTTGACGCGGGGAAAGTGGTCAAGGCAGCCGAGGCGAAGGGAGCCGACCGGGACATTACCGGCTTTGTTGAGCAGGTGGAAAAGGTCAGTGTTGGCGTTAACGCCATCATCACCCGCGCCATCAACGAGGGAACGCCGATGATCGTCGAGGGAGCTCATCTGGTTCCGGGGTTTCTCAAGGAAGATCTTTGGGAGAACGCGGTGGTAATCCAGCTGGTTCTCGTAGTCGATGACATCGATCGGCACCGGGGCCATTTCTTTGTTCGCGACCAGGAGACGGGCGGTGTCAGGTCGCTTGAGAAGTATGTTGACAGTATGGACAAGATACGGCGGGTTCAGGACTATCTGGTGAGCGCGGCTAAAAAAGCCAAGGTGCCGGTGATCGATAACCAGAACATCGATGACGCAGTCAAAACAGTGATGGGCATTGTGCTTGACACTGTAGATAAATATCAAAAATCTTCAAATCTGGAAGTTGAGGTGAGTTGATGGAGCTTTTTATCGATACCGCCAACCTTGATGACATCAGGGAAATCGCGCATTGGGGCATTCTGTCGGGCGCCACGACCAATCCGACCCTGTTGTCGCGCGAGAGTGGCAACTACGATGAAATTATCTGTGAAATCTGCGACCTGGTAGGCGGTCCGGTCAGCGCCGAGGTTATGTCTGAGGACGCAGAGGGTATGGTAGAAGAGGCAGTAAGACTTGCCAGCCTCCACGAAAACGTAGTCATCAAGGTTCCAATGTTGCCTGAAGGTTTGAGGGCGGCGAGAGAGTTGTCAAAGCGCAAGATCAGGACTAACGTTACACTGGTCTTTTCTGCTAACCAGGCGCTTTTGGCAGCGCGCGCCGGCGCCTCATATGTCAGTCCCTTCGTAGGACGGCTGGATGATATCGGTCATGACTCCAACGCCATATTGACGGAAATCGTTGAGGTCTTTGCTGTGAACCAATTTTCTACTAAAGTTATAGCTGCGAGCATCCGACATCCCTTGCACGTTACGCAGGCCGCGCTACTTGGTTGTGATATAGCTACTATTCCTCCGGCCGTCTTCCATAAAATGGTAAAACATCCCCTTACCGATAAGGGCATCGCCAGTTTTAAGGCGGATTGGGAAAAAGCACAGGCGCAAAAAACGAGAGGTTAACCAGGTTAAACCGGCGCCGGAGCGTAATCCGGAAGCCGTGAAAGCATATTTTTTAAATCCCACAGAAGGGCCTAACAAAGTGACACCATCATGGAAATAGTCGAAAACCAGGATCAAAAAAGCGAGACCAAGGAAACCAAGGAAGTCAAGGAAGTCAAGGAAGCCAAGGAAGCCAAGGAAGCCAAGCAGCCGAAAGCTGTCAAAGAGGCGGCGTCCCCACGGCCCGCGCCTGCTCCGAGGGATGACCGTTCGGGCAAGGACGAAAGGGTCAAGGTTCGTACCGGCACTCTCGATCTGCTTCCGGACGGGTTCGGATTCCTGAGGACCAAGGGCTACGTTCAAAGTGATAACGACATCTATGTATCTCTGTCACAGATCAGGCGCTTCAGTCTTCGCCGGGGCGATGAAGTTACCGGCCAGGTTCGCGAGCCCAAGGACAGCGAGAAGTATAATGCCCTCCTGAAGATCGAAGCAGTCAACGGTCTTGAGCCCGAAGCCGCCCGGAACCGTCCCAACTTTGATGCTCTGACGCCGCTGTTTCCAACAGATCGGTTGAGGCTGGAAACCAAGCCTACCGAGATTGCCTCTCGGGTCATCGATCTGGTGGCGCCGATCGGTAAGGGCCAGCGCGGGCTTATCGTGTCTCCGCCGAAGGCCGGTAAGACTACCATCCTCAAGCAGATGGCCAATAGCATTGTCGAGAATAACCCGGACGTCTACCTGCTGGTTCTGCTGGTGGACGAGCGTCCAGAGGAAGTCACCGACATGCAGCGCTCGGTCAAAGGTGAAGTGGTCAGCTCGACCTTCGATCAGCCATCGGATAATCACGTACAGGTAGCCGAACTGGTTCTCGACCGGGTCAAGCGGCTGGTGGAATCAGGCCGTGACGTGGTCGTACTGCTCGACAGCATCACCCGGCTGGCGCGAGCCTATAACCTGACTGCTCCTGCCAGCGGCCGTATTCTTTCCGGTGGCGTCGACTCGACGGCGCTTTTCCCGCCAAAGAAATTCTTTGGCGCAGCGCGTAACGTCGAGGAAGGCGGCTCACTGACGATTCTGGCAACGGCGTTGGTCGACACCGGCAGCCGCATGGACGAGGTCATTTTCGAGGAGTTCAAGGGCACCGGCAACATGGAGCTGCATCTGGACCGCAAGCTGGCCGACAAGCGTATTTTCCCGGCCATCGACATCGAACGCTCCGGCACCCGCAAGGAAGAGCTACTCATGGATGATGCCGAAGCCATTCAGGTATGGAAAGTGCGCAATGTACTTCATGCACTGGATCCCGGTGCGGCCATTGAACTGCTCATTTCCAAGCTGCGTGACACCAAGACCAACGAGCAATTCCTGCAGGAAATCGCCAAGAACTCACGTACCTGATCCGTAAGGACGCTTAAAAGCCCAGTCTTACCCTCTCGTGAGATCAAGGACTATCCGTATCAGGACCGGATTCCGTTTCCACATTTCCAGCTGGCCTCGTCTTGATGACCCAGGAGGAAGCCCAGGAGCCGGCAGGAATACATGGGCACCTGGTGAATTCGACGGCCTCCATCCACGCTTTGAAGGTGGCAGCATCAGGCAGCTTGAGCCCGACCGCCTCCCCGGTCGGTCCCATCATCATCGATTGTACCGCGCTTTGGTTGATCCCAGCAGCTGCGATACAGGCGACACAGGTAGCATGCGCGTGCGAGGTAGTCGTCCTTGCGTGACAGTCTGATGAAGGTGCCGCGGTATGTCCAGGCATGACAATAATTCCGTTTGAGATTCAATTGGCATGCCTCCCCTTAATCAGACCCACTGAATGACCATGGCCGCAGGGTGCGGTCAGGCGCCCTAAAAATCTATTGGCAGAATGTGGTCCTTGTGAAGCGCGGTAATAAACTTGTCGGCCTCTTCTTCCATGTTCTTCTTCTGCATGTTGTCCAGCTCTTTCATGATGGACTCGCGGCCGATCCTGGCGTTCTTCAGCAAGTCTCGAACCGTCTCACGGTCTACGACCAGCTCCCGTTTGCAGAGGCAGTTCGGGCACAACATCAATATCTTCCACTCCATATCGTTCATCTGGTAACGTTCCACCGGATATACCAGGTTGGACTTGCACAGTGGGCAAGTCTGAAGCTCTGTCTTTTTTCGTTGTAATTCAGTCATTATTTCCTCAATCACGCTGTCGACTGACTCATGCTCGTCGAAACAAACCAGATCGAACACCTGCCCCTGGGCGAGGATAATTCGCTGAATGAAAAACTCGTTGCTGTCTTTATTTTGAAGCAATCAGTTAATTTTATCGTTTTCATGGCCCCGTCAAGACTTCACGTCTTTGCCCTAAAAAGTTTAATCCTGACAGGTAGGAAGAACCACTCTGGTAAGTTTCTCCCCCCTGCCGTTAGCTATATCGGCATGGGCTAAAGTTACCTTAAATTCATTAGGATCAGATGGTGAGATGGGGTTAAAAGCAGCGTCGATGTCCTGCAAGTGGGGGCGGCAGACCATTCCGTAGCGCTTTTACATGGGGTTTTTTTGTTCATAAAAAATCAGGGGGCGGGTCCGAAAGGACCCGCCCCCTGAGACTATTTAGCTCAGTTGCTTCGGTTCTAAGGCGCCGGTGGCACTGTGACGCTACATTGCCAGTTCGGGCACTCGAAGGTAATATCCTTCAGGTTTTCATGCCTCAGCAGCTCTGGCTTTGCATATGGCTCCCGCGCTTCTTGTCTGGCTATCATGTGGTTTCTCCAGTTCTAGTGAATAATAATTTACAGAAACATCAAACCGGATAAGTGTACGTGTCGGTTGCGCATTCGTTCTGAGCACTGCCGGTCATCGCTACATGGAAGCCTAACAGGCCCGATGGCACGTGGTACTGTAAAACCACAATACCGCTGTTAGCAACGGCAATATTGCCGATTGCCGCCGGCATGGCGGTGATCAGCGAGACTCCGGGGCTGGGTTCACTGCCGGTGAACATGACATTGGCCGCGGGAGCAGTGCCGATGTTGTTAACCGTCCATGTCACCGACAGGGTGCCGTCGGTATAATCCGCATAGCTGCCCCAGAAAGGTTCAGGGCTGCTCAGGGACAGGTCCGGTTTTGCGGTTGAACACGGTGGCGGATCGATAGTCAATGTACCGGTGCCATCTCCGGCGTTGCCGGCCACATCGTTTGCCATCGCCTCTATCGGATGGTCTCCCGGGGCCAGTCCGCCGGGAACAGGGCAGCTCATGGTGGTGGCCGAGGTGGTACAGACTTCGATATCGTCGAGGCAGATGCCGTCCAGATGAATCATGGGCGGGTTGGTCGCGAGGTCGATGCCGCTGGCCAGGTTCGTGGACAAAGCGCCGGTCGGTTGAGGATCTGAATACGTAGCCGTAATAGTGATGCCATCGGTCGTGACACTGACGGCCGGGACGACATCGTCAACCACGGTGTAGTGGTTCTCATTCGATGCAGGATCCGAATAGTTGCTGTTGCCAACCTTGTCCTTGAGGAAAACCCGGAGCGTGTTGTCGCCCAGATGCAACAGCCCTGCCCTGTTTGCCTGGCATGAGTAGTGGGTTGGGTTAGTAGTCGGAGTTTTTGTACAACCCATGATCATGGCGCCCGTGACACTCGGTGGGCTGGTATCATTGACATGGCTCATCGGGGAATAACCGCTCGAAGGAGCCGCATCGGTCAAATCGTAGTCAAAACGCAGAGCGCTCGGGTCATTGGTACTGGTGCTATTTAACTGAGACGTATAGATAGTGCTGCCGTTAGTGGGCGACAGGTTAGAATAAGTCGGCACCGCATTGTCAACAACGACGTTGAAGGTGGTGGGATTGACCGTCAAGTTGCCGGCGTAATCCATGACATAGACGTCAAGGGTGTGCGAGCCCGGGTACAGGTCTGCCGCTGTCGCATTACATTCAACGTGAGATGCAGTTTGGACCGGGCAGTCAAACAGCATATTTTCGCCGTCCAGGTGGACCATGACGTTGGCAGGATCGACGCCACTGCCGCCGACTTCGTCGCTGTAGTCGGCTTTGATGACCATGGGAGTGGAATTTCCACTCTGATAATAAACGGTTGAGCCGCCATTTGTGAATATGGTGCTGCCGTTGGCCGGGGTCACACTGGTGACGACGGGGTTGGTGACGTCCGCCGTTGCCATCGCCACCGAGACAAGGGCCAGGCTGATGCCGGTTGCTACCGTGATGATCAATAATATGCCCAGCATTTTTCTTTTATTGTGCATTTCTTCATCCTCCTCATCCAGCTAGCTTTGCTGAGAGTCCCTTAATGGATTTCAGGTTTTATATCCGAAGGCGTCGACATTTCTGTCCGTGAATTACGAGACGAAAAGCCTGAGAAGATGGCTATCATCGCAACGATAATTCCGAGCACGATGAGCATCGGCTTGGTGCCGTGATTACATGGTTCATCCGGATTCATGCAGATCGGGTAGACAATCGGAAGCAAGATGACGCCGATGCCGGCGCCGCCCAGAATCACTGACAAAAGGCGGAGTGCTTCACGAGTTGTCGCGAGCAGCATTGTGATTCCGATAAGTGCAACGAGTGCTCCGAGAATGTAGGCGCCTCTGGCGGTGTAATAACACGACATGTGAGCGGTCTTGCCGGCTCCAAGCTGCATGAAAATGCCGTTATATTCACATATGGAAAACAGAAAGCGCGGCGTTATGGCTACAAGTATTCCCAAGGCGATAACCGCACTTGCGAGGCCTATTCTGGTCGATTGTTTCATCTATCCTCCCTTCCTTCAGTCACTGGGGTTTATTAATTAGTTAATAAGCAAGGAGTGTGCCAAGATCTGGCCGGATTGCGCCGATTTTAAAAATAGCTCTCTTTGCAGGTATATTTTCTTGTCCAGGGTTATGTTTTATGATTATTTTCAACCCGGGCAACCTTTCCGAGGGATTGTGGCGAGAATTTGTGCCAGAAGTTACATGTTTTCCCACAGCTGATGTGGGATATGCTACAGACTGATTTGGCGATTCCAGGCATGGAGCCGGAATCGCCGGGGTTTAATCAGGTCAGAGAGATTTCCATCCAGCGACAAATCCTTCACCCAGACTGCAATTGGTACAGACAACTTCCACCTGTTTACCATTGAGCTCAGGGATGTCAATGGCCCGGGTGCTCTCACCGGTAATGGTAAAGAAATCACTGTCGCTATTTTCAGCATCGCGCACCTGTTGATTGTCGACTCTAATCTCCACGGTCAAATCCCTGTCATTGCCGTTGCCAAGGTAAATTCCGCTGATTCTGTTGCCGGCGGTGGCACCGGGTGCAGTCAGCTGGTACCGGCCCTGTAGCTGGGAAAGGCCGGTGGCGGGCAAAACTGCAACTGAGTTGTCATTGATCGTCCGAAGCTCGGCTACCAGCGGCTGGTTGCTGGTGGAGACAATCCTGACCGGTCCACCGGCGGTTTCAGGTAATTCAGCCTGCATCGCCGCGGATGGTCCGATGCTGTAGTGCCCCCTAAGCGATTCCGGGAGCATGGGATCGCCCACATAGACATCCACCGCGGCGTCCTGATTGCCGGCGTTGGCGATAATGATGGCGGAGTTGCCGTCAGCCGGGGCCTCAAACCAGGGCAATAGCAGTACAGAGTCCATTGTTTCTTCCGGTACGGCCTGACTTTCGCTGACCATGCCGCCTCTGGCCAGGCGATGGGTTACGGACAGAGGCTGGCCGGTCGGGCAGATGATCTTTACGGGTCCCCCGACGGCACCGGGCATCCTGCAGATTTCTGTAGCTCCCTCGGCCACTTTTCCTTGCCATTTGTTCTCGCTGCCGACGAACACATTAACGCTGGCTTCCCCGGCGCCATTATTGCTGATGGCTATTTCGTCGCTGATGCCGGCTGACGCGGGTCCGGAATCATACCATGGCAGGTAGTACAAATTGGGAAATGCGGGAAAACCAGAGATGGTCCAACTGCCGGAGTTTCCTCCTAATATCAGACTGTCCTCAAGCCAGTATGCAAATACATTGATTTGTCGGGATGCCGGATTTGTAACAGGGTCAGAAGTAGCTTGTGTCTGCGGGACAGTGAAGCTCCAGGCAGAGGTTTGCTCGTTGCCGGCCTGATCCGCGATTGATAGCTGCACGTTATGAGATCCGGATGACAATCTCTCCGGCAGGGCGAAGGTGACCCCTTCGCCGGTCACTGTAGCGGCATCGGATCGATTCTCGCCGTCCAGAATCAGATTGATCGATCTGGTATCGATGCCGCTGCCACCATCGGAAAAAGCAACCGAAATAATCGGTTGTGCTGTCGTCGTACCGGTCGGCTGCGCATCCTGAATCTGCGGGCTGATCGTGTCTATGGCGAAGCTCCATTCACTGTGGCCTTCGTGCCCGGCGTCGTCGTGTGCAGTCAATACAACTGAATGCCACCCTTCATCAAGGTGAAGAGGGGAATATGTGACGCCCTCGCTCTGGCGGTTCGTCATTGAACTCACGTCATCACTGTCCAGTAGCATAGTGATCGAGCCGGTATCGATAATGCCAGTGCCCGCCGCCTGGAGAGCGGCGGCAACGATCGGGGAAGAAACGGTCAGCCAGCTTTGGTCGGCTGGTGTCTGACCGCTCACGCCGATAGCGGCCGTATCGATTTCAAAGTTCCAGGGGTAGGTGGCCCGGTTGCCGACCAGATCGGATACTTCGACCTGAGCAGAGTGACTGCCTGTCGATAGCCCGCTGACCGGGCAACTGATGCCGGTTGCGGAGATGACAGTGCAGGAGACATTCTCCCCATCGATCGTAGCTGTTGCCGAGGCGGGGTCAACTCCGGACGGAGCCGAGTTGAAACCAGTGCCGGCAAGATCATCGAACGAGGCGGTGATCGAAGTTGATGAGGAGTTTATTCTTCCGGTCGGCTGGGCGCTGCTAATGACCGGTGGGGTCGCATCCACGATGATGTGCCAGGTGGCGCTGGCATAGTTGGCTGGGGATGCATTGTCACGGACAAATCCCTGTAGGGTGTGCGAGCCGTCGCTTAAGCCGGATTTGTGCGTGGACATGCGCGAGCTCGTGATCGTACAGCTGTTGGGGTTACCTATACCACATTCCTGATGGACGTTGTCGACATGGAGCATCGGCATGGTATATGACGTGAAGATGCCACTTTCGCTGTCGCTGTAATCCATGCTGATATCCACCGAAGGGCCGGTTATGGAAGTATCCGTCGGTGTCAGGGCAAAGATCTGGGGGCGAGTCGTATCCGCGGTTATGGTAGGAAGAGAAGCGTTGATAACCGTCGCCGATCCCGATGACGGTGGGATCGGGCTGTCACCGGCGTTAGTTGGGTTGGTCGGGTCAATAACACCACCACCCGGTGTATCGGTCGTATTGCCGGAGCCATCCCCCGATGACGCGCCGCTCCCATCGGAACCTGGCGCCGTGGTGTCTGTGTAGGTTGCGACAGCGGCGATGTCAGAGGTCGCCAGCAGTGATGAAGGCACGACCGCTACCAGCAGCGACAGAGCCAATATCAGGGCAATGACTGTGGCGAAGAAATTAAAGGGTTTTTTGGTTGTTTTATTCATCATTTATAGTGGCGGAAGTTTATGCCGGCGGCCAGGGACAGCAGGGCGGCCATCCCGGTGGCGGTCCGGACCCGGATGAGCCGCCACCTCCACCCGAGCTGGATCCCGAGCTGGAGCTTGAGGTATAGACATAGCCTCGATAGCTGGACGTTCCGGCGCTGGCGGCCTGGGTTGAGTTGGCCTTGAAACTTACGGTCATGGAAAGTGGAGCCTCGAGGAAGCTCCCATCGACGCCATCGGCGCGGGCCAGTTTGATGGCATATTCGCTGGCGGCATCCAGACCGGAACAGTTGATGAGGATCTTTTGTTTTTCGACTGAAATTTCCGGGTTTGGCAGCGTTGTCTCCAGGGCGGCACGAACTGCCTGGGGGTTGGCAAAAGCGATGGAAGAATCGAGCTCTATCTGTGTCTGACCGTCATTTTCCACTACTTTTCCGTAAAGGGTCAAAGGTTTGACGATTCCGGCGCGGAATTCCCTTGATTCCAGCGTGGCGGAGTCCGTAGCGGTAGCCATGATTTTCATCAGGAGGTTAGTTCCCTGTTTGAATGAGACCGTCGGCGGCAGCGTCGCTTCCTCGGGATTATCCGGATCTATCTGCAAATCGATGGCCTCACCACCGTCGAGAGAGACTGCCGCCTGCGTCAGTGGTTTATTGAAAGAAAAAACCAGGGCGGTCTGGGGTGGGATTTTTTGGCCGGGCGCGATTTGCTTGCCATTGGCCGAAATGTCGGCGACAACCACCGGTTCTACGGTCGTGAACGAAGTACTGAACTCGCGGGTCAGACCGATGATGGAGGCGATCTTGGCTTCGACCCGGACGGTCTGACCGGGTTTGAGATCGAAGTCTCTGGCAAGGTCGCCGGTTTCGAGGTTGTATTCCATAGCCAGCGGTTGCTCGTCAGCGTACACGGCGACTTTACCTATAGTGGCCAGAGGAGACGAGTTGATTGAAAGCGATTCTCCCAGGGGGATATCAGTTTTACCGGATGCGGGAGTTATTGAAACGGTAGGCACGGCAATCCAGGCGCCGGCGACGACGATCACCACTATGGCGGCGGTGAAGATAAACAATTTTTTAAAATTAACGTCACTCATATTCTGGGGCAATATCAATTCCGGACGGAATCCCCCAGTGATTCCGCCCGGAAACATGTGCTAGCGAGCAACACTGGGGTATCGCGCCTACTAGTTCCTGATTCAACAGTCGTACACTTTCAAAAGCCAAACCTGATAAATATATTCATCCGGTGTAAGTGACCACCGGCTAATCTTCTTGCCCCGGTGACCGTACCGGAGCTTGATAAGAAGCGAAATCTTCAGACCCAGACCGATGTGAAGGTTAAAGTCGCTTGCTTGACTCCTTATAGAGCAAGAGATGTGCCAACTTCAGGTGAAAAGTGGAGTTATATGGCAATCTCCGGTAAAAGCCTGCAAATGAGGGGATTAATCAGGAACCGGCGACAGCTTGGGGTAGAAGGAAGGCGCAGCCTGGTCCGGCGAGGAGAAAATTATTCAGGGCAAGTGCGCGGTCTGACACCATGGTTGTGTCATTTGCCACACCCGCAAGGAGGGATTCATCAATTGCCGGGGTTTCTTCGGAGAATCAGTACCTATTCGTTTTTACCGCAGCCGGTCGGATGCGCGCGCACAGGAAGGGACGTTATTCGTCGGGATTGACGCTGACGTCGTAGGGGGAGGCGACATCCATCTTGGCGTCGATAAAAGAGATCCGCACCAGGCCTTCACCCTCAGATTTGTTGTAATACCAGATGATATTCGGGTTTTGAGATGAGCCGATGCGATGGGTGCGGTCGGGCTGTCCAAGGATGCCCTCGACCTGATCGAGCGTCATCCCTTTTTCCAGTTGGTCGTATTGATCGCTGCTGATGCCGCTTTTACCGCAGCCGGCGGCAGCGACGAGCAACGCTGCCAACAGCAACGTTGCCAGTACGATCAGTAGTCGGCGCTGGAAATCGCTCATTCTGACCATCTATTCCTGTTCTTCCGCCAGATGACCGCGATGCATCCGCATCGCCCGCTGTGCCTGCGATGCCACTGCTCGTGAATGGGTCACGATGACTATGGTGATACCCTCAGCGTTGATCTTCTTAAAAATATCGAGGATATCGGCTTCGGTGTCCTCGTCGAGGTCGCCGGTCGGCTCGTCGGCCAGGATCAGCTTCGGTTCGTTCATCAGGGTCCGGGCCAGGGCTACTCGCCGCTGCTCGCCACCGGAGAGTTGTCCCGGGTAGGAATAAATCCGGTCCTCCAGGCCCACCAGCTTGAGCAGGTCGATGGCGCGTTCGTGATTCGATGGCGCCTTATTACTGAAAGTTGAAGGCAGCCTGACGTTGTCGAGGGCGTTGAGTGTCGGGAAAAGGCTGGCAAACTGGAAAGAGAAGCCGATCTTTTCGTTCCGCAGCCGTGACATTTCCCGGTCGGACAGCGTCCAGATGTTGATATCATCGATAATCACTCGGCCCGAACTCGGCTTGGTGAGGCCGCCCATCAGGCTCAGCAGCGTTGTCTTGCCGGAACCCGAGTGTCCGACGATGGAAACCATCTGGCCTCTGGGTATCTCCAGATCGACGCTGTCCACGGCCCGCACCGTGCTTGGCCCGACTTTATAAGTCTTGCTTAAATCCTTGAGTACGATCATGGCGTCATCACTCAACAGCGGCTCACTCTCCCTGCCTGATAGCGGCGTAGGGCTCCAGCCGGCTCGAACTCAGCGCTGGATAAAGCGAAGCTACAGCGCCGCTGAAAATCGATAGCAGCAGCGTGCCTGCCATCAGCAGGCCGAAATACCACAATGGCGGCCAGAGATAAGGAATCCCCAGGCTCGCGGTGATGATGGCCTTGAAAATAAACAGGGCGGCGCCGCCGACGAAGATGCCGGCCAGTCCGCCAACAGCGGTGAGGAAAATAGCTTCTGTCAGCATCAAACGGAAAACAAACTGGCGGCTTGAGCCCATGGCGCGAAGCAGGCCGATCTCCCGCTGTCGTTCATTGACGATCATGGAAAAGATGGCGGCGATGGTCAATAGTGACATCACCCAGACGATGGCGTCGATGGCGATGAAACCGCGAGTAAACCCGGAGAGGCGGTCGGTCACTGATCGGCTGAGTTCGTTGGCAGTGATAACCATGGTTCCGGGAATGTTGGTTTTGATGCGCTGAGTTACCTGATCGATATTGGATCCGGGTGTGATCTTGACCAGCACTGATGATATCTGTCCGGGTTTTACATCCAGTGGCGACTCGGCGACCTGCGATGATTCAGCGGCCATCAGGTAAGCGGAGTCGAGACTCATGAAAACACTCTCATCGGCGCCCATGCCGGTGGCGTCAAGCACACCGGCAACCTCGAAATCATGTCCGTAAAAATGAACCTGCTCACCTTTGTTGGCCAGGATCAGCGAACCGATGACGACTTCATCCGGATCGAGGGTCCGATTGAGGTTTTGCGCCAGCCAGGGAGAAACTACGAAATCACTGTCGGGATCGTAACCCACCAGCTGCACATGCCCGGTACAACACTGAGATGAAACCAGTGACTCGATGAAGAGCTGCGGCGACGCCTGGGCGACACCATTGATGTTCTTGACCTGGTCAAGAATAGAACCGCTCATATAAAAACTGGTGGGTGTGCCTGTAATAAGGGCGGCTTGCCCTGACTCCTGGTTGCCCTCGGGGACCACCAGCAGATCGGCGCCCAGTCGTTGCAGACCCACTTCGAGGCTGCGATCGACGCTGCCGATCAGAAGGGTTGCGGAGAAGAGGGTGCCAGCCGCCAGGCCGACAATGGCGATGGTCACAAAACTTCGGAAGGGCTTGCGCCTGAGGTTTTGTGCGGCTAGATATAGGAGACCGAGTCGTTTCATGCGGCTTGTTTCGGCTCCCAGGGAATGAGACTAAAGTGATCCATAAGACTGTTAATCAGAATACATTTGTCACTTGTCAGCGTCAAGCCAATCCTTTTGGAAGGTAACAAAACTTCATGCCGCTCACAGTTGGAGTCCATACTTTTCAATACGGTACAAAAGGGTGTGACGGCTGATACCCAGCAGCTCGGCTGCTTTTGTACGATTACCGCCGGTTCGTTCCAGAGCCTGCGTTATCAGTTCCCGCTCGACTTTTTCCAGCGCCACACCCTCGGCGGGAAGCTGGATTGCGTCATTGGAAAGCGCAGCGCCACGTCGCACCTCGACCGGCAGATCGTCCGGCAGTATGACTTTGCCACGGCTGAGAATCGTCGAGCGTTCGATTGTGTTCTGCAGTTCGCGCACATTCCCGGGCCAGGTGTAATCCTCGAGCAAACGGAGCGAATCGGGGGCAAGTTGTTTATCACGAGCGAAGCGCTCGAGAAAATGCCGGGCCAGGAGCTTGATGTCGCCTCGCCGTTCGCGCAAGGGCGGCAGATTGATTGGGATGACATTGAGGCGGTAGTAGAGGTCCTCCCGGAATTCACCCGACTTGATGATCGCCGGCAGGTCCCGATTGGTGGCGCCGATGAGGCGAACGTCAACGTTGATTGTCTTGGAACCGCCGAGCCGCTCAAAGCTCATCTGCTCGAGCACGCGCAGCAGTTTCACCTGCACGGTCAGGGATATGTCGCCGATTTCATCCAGGAAAAGGGTACCGGTGTCCGCCAGCTCAAAGCGTCCCGGCTTGGAATCGGCCGCTCCCGTGAAAGCTCCCCTCTCATAACCGAACAGCTCGCTCTCCAGCAGGGTTTCCGGCAGCGCCGCGCAGCTTAGCTGGATAAAGGGATTCTGGCGGCGATTGCTTTGTTCGTGGAGAGCCCGCGCTATAAGTTCCTTACCGGTGCCGCTTTCTCCATAGATCATGACATTCGCGTCCGAGGGGGCGACGCGGGCAACGGTCTCAAGGACGTCTTTCATTGATTGGCTTTCGCCGACGATTCCCGACGTGTCGTAGTTGCGGTCGATTTCGCCCTGCAGGTAATCCACCCGACGCTCGAGCTTGCTCAACTTGAGAGCCTTGTCCACGGTAAGCTTGAGCTCTTCCACATCGAAGGGCTTGGTCAGATACTCGCTGGCGCCGGCTTTCATCGCCTGGACAGCGTTTTCAACGTTGCCGTGGGCGGTCAGCATGATCACCGGCAGGGCGGGATGCTCCTTCTTGATTGCCACCAGTGCGGCCTGCCCGCCCATACCTGGCATGCGCTGATCGAGGATCACCAGGTCCGGAACCGATTCTTCGAAGGCTTCCAGCGCTTCTTCACCGGAAGCCGCTTCGCGAACATCATGGCCCGCGCCAGCCAGAGCCCTGCCGACCACGAAGCGCATGTTCTTTTCATCGTCGACAATCAGAATGGAACTAGGCATCGGCAATCTCCTCAGCGACGGGTCCCTTGCGTGTAAATTCACGCGAACTTGAAACCGGGAGGCCAACCGTAAAGGTGCTGCCCTTGCCGGGCTCGCTGTCGACAATAATGAAACCATCATGCGCATCGATGATTCGGTGGACGATGGCCAATCCCAGCCCGCTGCCCTCGGCGCGGGTTGTATGGAAGGGATCGAAGAGTCTCTCCTTTTCTTCCGGAGTAATGCCGACGCCGCTGTCGGTAACGGAAACCCTCAGGTAACCGTCACGAGCCTCGGCGGCGATGACGAGATCGCCGCCATTGGGCATAGCCTGCATGGCATTGGATATCAAGTTCACGAATACCTGTTTCAACCTGTCCTCATCAGCCCAAACCGACGGTAGATCTTCCGGCACATCCGTTTCAATAGCTACATCTTTTTGCAGGGCGAACTGCTTGGTCAGCAGTAACACTTCATCGAGCATGCGACTGGCGTCCACCGGCCCAAACTGTGACTCAGACGGCCTGCCGAAGTCAAGCAGGGCGTTGACAACCGAGTCCAACCGATCGATTTCCTGGATCATGACGCGGGTAAGTTCGACGTCAGCGCATCCCTGGTCCATCTCTTGTTCCAGCATCTGCACACTGGCCTTGATAACTCCCAATGGATTGCGAACCTCATGGGCGACGCCGGCGACCAGCTCTCCGAGTCCGGACAGCTTGTCGGCGCGCAGCAGCTGTTCCGTGAGGTCTTTGACCTCGGTAAGGTCCTCGAGGGTGATGACGATACCGACGGTCTGACCGCGACTGCGATGAGGCGCTATCCGCACTGCCACCGATAGCGTCCGGCCATAGGCTTTGAGATCCGTCTCCAGTGTGGCCCGTTCCCTCTCGCCGGCGAGAACCTGTTCGGCGGCATGGGTGAGGTCGATATAGCCTGAAAAGACTTTAGCAAGCGGGAAGGCCACCAGGCTCTCTTCGTCAAGATTGAGCATCTTCCGTGCTGCCGGATTGACCGTGACGATTATGCCGCGGCGGTCGCAGGAGATTACGCCACCGCCGACGCTGTTTAAAATGCTCTCGGTATATGTCTGCATGTGCCGGATAGCGGTTTCCCGGTCCTCTATTTCCCGGTTGAGTTTGAGGACCTCCTGATAACGTTGGGCCTGCCGCCGCTTGGCCTCGACAACGGCGCCGGTAATCAGCGCTATTGTGTTGTAGAGGATGATGTCAAACAGGTTCTCAAGCGACGTGCTTTCAAAAAGACCGCCCATGGACATGAAGGCATGGGGAATGAACAAAGCGGTCACGGTCAGCGATGTCAGTAAACCACCCTTGATGCCGAAACGGAAAGCGGCATAGAGGATGGGAATGTAGTACAGGCGCCGGAGGATGATATGAAAACTGTCTTGTGAGATAAAGTCGTAATGTGGCGGATAGTAGTGTAAGTATGTGATGACCACCACCGCAACCGCGATGAGGATGGCATCGATTACTTTGGTCCATGGATGTGTAAGGTTGTCTGTCATGCTAGCTCGGCCGATCGATCTCTTTCTTGCGTTCCCAGGATGCCGGTATTCCCAGCGCCTCACGATATTTGGCAACCGTGCGGCGCGAGATGTTGAGGCCGTTTTTGACGAACTGCTCGGTCAGCTTCTGATCGGAAAGTGGCTGCCGCGGGTCCTCGTCAGCTACGAGTGAAGCAAGTCGAGTCTTCACAGCTGTGGCTGAAAGCCCGGCACGGTCGTACCTCGCGTAGCCCGCCGAGAAGAAATATCGGAACTCGAAGATGCCGTAAGGCGTGCTCATGTATTTGCCCAGGATGGCTCGGCTGACGGTAGAGGGATGGACATCAAGCCTCGCGGCGATTTCCTCGAGGCCCAGCGGCCGCAGGTAACCTGGTCCGCGTTTAAAGAAATCCGGCTGGGATTCGGCGATGGCCCGCGCGACCTTGGTTACGGTCGTGCGGCGATGGTCGATATCACGGATCAACCGGGATGCCGCTTGAAGTTTTTCCTTGATGTAGACTGCGGTTTTGGGATCGGCCACAGCTCCACCGGCGCCTTCAGACTTGAGGCCGCCGGCCTCGGAAGCCTGTTTCTGGGCGGCAGCCGCCATCTGCTGGTACATGCGGCTGAGTCTGAGCGAGGGCATGATACCGCGGTTGGCGAGGATGCGGACCCGGCCGCGGTCCGGCCTGGCATAGACATCCGGGATGATCGCCGCCGCGGGCGGTGTTGTATCGAACAGCGACCCTGGAGAGGGGCTCAGCTTGCGGATCAATTCGACTGCTCTCCTGACTTTTGCAGCGGTGACATCAAGAGATTTTGCAATTGTGGCAAAGTCTCCACGAGCTACCTGCGGTAGAAACTCGCGGGCGATGCGCATCGGGGTCTCACCGGCGTCCATTTGTTCAAGCTGGATCGCCAGGCACTCTCCGAGGTTGCGAGCAGCCACGCCGGGAGGATCGAACCGCTGAATCCTGGTCAGCACATCCTCGATTTCCTCTACGGGACGGTCGACTGTCAGGGCCAGGTCATC